>Ga0213821_1000208_pt1 | contig 41712 bp, 31 predicted proteins | sample MC6MC0909MG_FD_179894 | JGI IMG/M metagenome (GOLD analysis project Ga0213821, IMG submission 179894) | Enriched soil aggregate microbial communities from Iowa State University, Ames, United States - MC6-MC0909-MG | ecosystem: Environmental > Terrestrial > Soil > Unclassified | place: USA: Iowa...
ATTCGCGAGCGTAACAACATGAATACGCGATAATAATAAAAAGAGTGTATCCAGAAATGGAACACTCTTTTTTTTACAGTTAAAATAGATCGAAAAAATAACGGTGCAATTAGACAGCAACGTTAATTTAATCATTTTTAAGTTTTGGACGTTCTTTCATATCATGGGAGAAGCGATCAAGTAAATTATCTAAAGAAACGCCTTCCGCTAGAAGTTCAGCTAATAATTGTTCTGCATATTTTGAACGTTTTGTTTTAAGTTTACCCTTTAAGAGCACAGAAATATGTTCTCCGATTTCTTGAACAGTATGTACAGCAACCTGAAAAGGAGCAGGCTCATTATCTGGAAATGAAATAACAGCACGCACATTAAAGACAGCAGCTTTTTCTAATAGATGTTGAAAAGTTGAACGATATTGTCTATCCATAAACAGTTCAAGAATCCATGATTGATGGCTGTTTTCCTGATTAATAATAATGCCATCGACTAAAGGAAATGTTTGTATGCCATCTTTTGTGACAAGGTCAAAGGAAAGCATTTTAAATGTTTTCATTATGTATAATCCTCCTAAGTCTGTCATCTTTATTAGTATAACACATTCAATTGGGCCATGTGATGATGAGGCCTTTGCTTTGCTCCTAGCCAATAATGAAAAAGAAAAAACTGTGAAATTTCATATTTCTTGAAATAGCATTTGCTATTACAACCAAAAGCATTCAGCCAATAAATTAATTTGATTTTACAAAGGAAAACAGCTAATATAACCAATTTATGATTAAAAACAAAAGGAAATGATAAAAATCGACTTTTGCCAATTCAGTATTCATCCTTGTAAGATGAGAACATCAAAAGCAAAGGAGGTGAATTGATGAATCAAGTCGGACTGGTAGGAAGATTAACAAAAGATCCTGTGTTACGACATTTATCCGAGAATCGCGTGCAAACACATTTTTCTTTAGCCATTAATCGCAATTACAAAAACAATCGTGGGGAAGTAGATGCTGACTTTATTCTTTGTACAGTATGGGGAAGACTTGCAGAGCATATCGTCAAATATTGCGGAAAAGGCTCATTAATCGGAGCAAATGGCCGTATCCAATCAAGGTCATTTGTAAATGAACAAAGTACGAAGATTTTTATAACAGAGGTAGTCGTTGAAGAGGTCCGATTTTATCACCTTAAGCCAAGAGACAGTGACGAGACTATTGTACCCACAAAGCTGTCTGGTGAACAGGAGGGCTTGAAGGATTTTGTGTTACCAGAGGCAGAGGCTGTATTACCAGTAGTTTAGCAGTATGCCAAGTGTTACATACGGGGCAAGTGATAATGTTGTCTGATCCGCCATTCTCCTATATTTGCTTGCACCGTTATGCATGAAGAAAAGAAAGGAATGATGTATACCTATATTGCTGTTCATTGCTGAAGACCGCACAGCGATGAGTATTTTACAACTTAATAAATGAATGTATGAGGTAAGCAGGAAAAGAAGTAATCAAATTGTCCACTGATATTCTCAAAACTAAAAGAGCGCCAAGAACATTTTTGCTCTTGGCGCATCTAAACAATTAAAAGTCAAGTGTCATTAATGCTCGAAGCTCATCATCTTCAAGCTCAGTTAACCACTGACTTGATTGTATTAATTCTTCTGATAATGCAGATTTCTGCGCCAGCATTTTATCAATTTTTTCTTCAATTGTTCCAATCGTCACAAACTTATGCACTTGCACAAATTGTGTTTGGCCAATTCGATATGCACGATCTGTCGCTTGATTTTCCACAGCGGGGTTCCACCAGCGATCTGCATGTAAAACATGATTTGCAGCAGTTAAATTCAGCCCTGTTCCACCTGCTTTTAAGGAGAGGATAAATATAGGGAAATCTCCTGCCTGAAAAGCCTCAACTAAGCGATCTCTCTGTTGCTTAGGCATTGCGCCAGTTAAAAATGGTGCATCAACGTTATATAGCTCGCTAAAGCAATGCTGGAGTAATTGACCCATTCCAATATATTGTGTAAAAATGAGACACTGCTCCCCATTGTCCACGATTTCTGCTGCCATTTGCACGATACGCTCTAATTTGGTAGAGCGTGTTAGCATTGTTTCAGCATCCTCGAAAGGTTCTTTTAAATACAAGGCAGGATGATTACATAATTGCTTTAATTTACTGAGCATCTTTAAAACGCGCCCTTTTTTCTGAAAGCCTGTTAATTGCTCAAGCTGATCGAGCGTTTCTAGAATATATCCTTCATATAGAGACGCTTGCTCAGTTGTTAATGGGCAATAAGCATGAGATTCTTGTTTATCTGGTAAATTAAGCTGTAAATTCGGGTCCCTTTTTGTACGACGCAATAAGAAAGGCTGTATTTTTGCACGTAGCTTTTGTTTATGAGGCTCTGATTCATCTCTTTCAATCGGTAAAATAAATTCTTCATTAAAACGACCAAAGCTACCTAGGTATCCCCTATGAATAAAGTCAAATATTGCCCAAAGCTCAGATAAACGGTTTTCAACAGGCGTTCCTGTTAGTGCAATATGGTGAGCACCATGTAATTTACGGATCGATTTTGATTGTAATGTCTGCATATTTTTAATATTTTGCGCCTCATCAAGTACAACTGTTGCCCAATTCATCTCTTGCAAAAAGTTTGCATCCTGTGAAACGGTACCATAAGTTGATAAAATCACATGTGGTTTATCTCTTTCCACTAGCTGTTTAAATACATCCTCCTTTGCTCGATTGGCCTGATAATGTGTATGCACAATTAACGAAGGCGCAAAGCGGGCAATCTCCTTTTGCCAGTTACCCAGTACTGACGTAGGACAAATGATAATAGAGGGCTTTGTAAGATCGGCTGTTTCATAAAGGTGAAGCAAATAAGAAATAAGCTGAACCGTTTTTCCAAGACCCATATCATCAGCTAAGCATGCACCAAAGCCCTGTTCACGCATAAAGACAAGCCATTCAAAGCCCTCCTGTTGATAGGGCCGTAATTCAGTCTGTAATGTTGAAGGAGCTGGTACTGTTGGAAGACCCTTTTTCTCCTGAAGCTGCTCCATATAGGATTTAAGGGATTGCTGTAACTCGAATGCAAAAATTGGATCATCTCGCATTTCATCATCAGCTTCCTCTTCTTCAGGAGGGGAAGATAAGCTTTCTGGCAGCTCACGGAATAGTAATTCACGAACTGTCCAACTCTCATCCTCTGCTTGCTGCATCAGTGCTCGCATTTCCTGCATCCAATTCGCATCCACTCGAAACCATTCGGTACCAATACGAATAAATTCACGTTTTTCATCTACAAGCTTTTTAAATTGTTCAGGTGAAATGGATTGTCCGTTCATTGAAAATTGCCATTTAAATGTTAAGATATCATCTAGCCCAGCTACCCTTTTGGTTGCTACATTACCAGTACTCACACGTACACGGATTTTGGATTGCTTTAAATCCTTAAGCCAAGCGGGAAGTACCACCTCATAACCCAGTGCCTGTAATCTAGCCAGATCCTCACGTAAAAAAGTTCGTACTTGTAAATCCTCTAACATCACACGGATAAAAATATCACTACGTAACTCTTCTAAGGAAAGAAGGTCAGCAATTTGGGCTTGCTGCTGTTCAATGTCCTCAGCGAATATCTGCCATTTTACAGGTAGGGCTTCAACTATTGGATGAGACTGCTTACGAATGGCAGGTGTCCAATAGTTTTTAGTTGTAGCAGTGCTAAGGACCGTTTCTAAAAGCCAAACATCTGCATCCTCCTCCGGTTCACTCAAGCGTAAGGAGACTGTAACTGCACCAGCCTGACGATTCTGTTCTAATGGCCAGCCACCACGTTGGAAAAATGGCATCAGCTTTGGTAAATCAGCTAATACAAGACCAGCATGATTGAGCTTTTGCAGAACAGCTATTTCTAATAATGCTGTATCTATACCTGCAATAGAGAAAGTCAGCGCGGAAAAGTCATCTGCTATATCGGCGTATGACCAAAGTTTTGGCTCTTGCCAATACGCTTGCAAAATTGAGATTTTTTCTAGCCAAATGTTACTCTCAGTATTTTTCCCACGCCACTCAATAAATGGATGCTGATAGCGTGGTGAAACTATATCAAGAAGCTCTGACGAGGAAACTTCAACAGTAAAATCTGTCCGATTACTTAACAAACCATAGACATTTTCTTCATAGTTAAAAAATAATGAAGAAATAAGTGCATCTGCTTCTAGTGCCACGTCATCAGCTGTAAAGCCTTGTAATGTAAAATAACCTTCCTGAGCGACTTCAATCTGAAGCTGTAGTTTTCTTGAAAATGGGGAAGGAGCATTAATAGTCATCATCCTAAGTTTCCTTTCTCAATTTCTTCCTGTAATGCACGAAGTCGTTTAAATTCACTACGAATTGTTTGCATATAGGTTTCAAAATAAGCCACTTTGCCAGCCCGTTTTGCAGCACTGCGCATACTTTTCCAAATTCGAACTGCTTGCTTATAGTTCATGCGGGATTTTTGCGTTATTTCAGCCATGGCATATAGATGGTATAAGGGCATTACAGTCGCTGGGGCAACTTGTAGAACATCCTTTAATCCACACATTTCTAAATAAGATAGAGAAGAAGGATTTAATTGGTGAAGGGCAGCCCAATCCTGATAACGTCCTTTTTTAATTAGAAAGAATGAGAATGGCTGAAGCCCATAAACACCAAAGGCACTATACAAGAGGGCCTCCTCTTCGTCTGTGAGCTGTATATCTTCATACAAAAGCTGGAATTGCCGTACATATTGAGCTCTCTGAACAACTGGCACAATTTGCTGTAGAAACACTTCAGTAAAAGGTAGCATGGCTCGCAGTATAATCGTTTGAGCAGGTAACTCACCAGCTCTTTTTGCAAACGTAGCAAGCTCAACTAAATCAGCCATTTGCTGCAACTGAATATGTGAAATACCCTCTTGCAATAATTCTTCTTTTTGTAACAGCACATAAAATAGCATTTTTAATGACTGTAAAGAGATCTCTGAGGAAGGCTCATCAAGTTTGTTTAAGAGTGCTAATTCCTGTTCACGCCTTGGCTTCTCATAAAATAATACTGCCCACAGAAGCATATATATTTGTAATCGATTAGCAAATAATCCTTGACGCTCCAATAAAATTTCTCTCACTAAATGCTGAAGTGCATCATAAAATGGATCAGTGGCAAAAAGTCGTGATCGCCCAGTTAGCTCTGTCAATATACTTTCCAATGATTGAACACTTTGATCAATAAAATATTTCATATATGGAGAATCGATTGAATGTCCTTGTGTTTCATTGACATGACGCCAAATGGTATTAAAGATCGAAAGCTCTACAAAAAGCTTATAAAGTGGCTGCCATTCACGTTCAAAGGGCATATGACGTTGAAGTCGTTCTAATACATCTGTTCGTATTGCAGAGATACCATAGCCCTCTAAAATACGACCTGGTGGTAATAGGCGACGCATCACTTCATGGACCATTCGCTGCCAGCTTTCCGGACTACGTTCATCTGCTAAAAATTTGAGCTGAACTGTTTTTTGGGAGCGCCAAGCACTAGACCAGTTTTGAACAGAATCAAAATATTGATAAAGGGCGAGCAATGCACCTACCTGATGCCGACACCATTTTAGCTGAGGGCAGTTACAGCTTAAATGCTCATTAGCAAAATCGATTTCTACTGAGGCAGGTCTGACATCCTGTACGCTTGCATATAATATAGAACTTGCTCCATTAAAACGTTCAAATATCACTGATTTGTTCCGTACTGAAAAAACAGCACGACGCACTAGCTCTTCGTCTTCAGTAGAGGAAGGGTGTAACGCCTGTTCAGCTTCCTTCAATTTGGTAAGGACAAATTCTTGATGCTCCTTAGCTATTTGAGAAATAGACAATGCCATAACCTCACTCCTTTCAAAAATATAGCTAGTGGCTTATGCTTTTTTAGCATCTACGTATGGAAGAAAAAAGACTGTCCTTCCATTATACGATTAAAATCCGTACATGATAAGCTGAATGGTTAGAAAGAAAAAAATCATGGTTCAGATAGTTAACAAGCTAATTGATTTGTGTTAAAATCTGAATAATCAGATAAATAGGGAGGGATGAAGGATGATGCAAGTTCAATATATGAAGCCATTCTATACAAAAATCACGGGAGACAAATTACGTCTCGTATTTGCTTATCAATATTTCTCTATTTTAAAAGAGAATGAGATTTTCCATTTCATTCCCATAGAAGGTAAAGAGATGATTATCAACTTGAATACACAGCAAATTGAAAATTTATCTGAGGTCTTTGTTTTCCAAAAGGGTAATCGCTTTATTCGATTACCATTGTATCAATTATTACTAATCACAAATGTTCATGAGCATCTAGCACCAATTCTTGAAAACGCTACACCAAAGCCACAGCTACCTCTTATTTCCTCTGTAACTGCTGGTGAAATCGATCAGCTTATTGCAGAATTGGAGCAAAAAAACCTAGATTATTTAATTGATCAGGCATTACTAGATCACAATAAAACACTCTTTTTTGAGCTTCTACATCAAAAGAGCCATCAACCTGGGGGTTTCGAAAATTGAATACACGGTATTTCATTTAGGCACCTACTTTTCGTATACGAGAAGCGGGTGCTTTTATAGATTGTATATCTTAATTTATACTAACGTGCAATTACGTCTAGGTCTAAAGTAAAAACGGTAAGAATAAATTAGAAATTTTTACTATATAAAACCTATTAAATTAGAATACATTACCAAAAAGACTTAAAAGATTTTTAGGTATTCCGATATAAAGAACAATAAAGGTGGTGAAATCATGCTTGGAAAGTGGTCAGCTACAGGTATGTCAATTTTGAATAATATGAACAGGCATTACGATACTATGAGCAGGGCCATGCTTCGAATTTCTTCTGGCTACCGAATCAATAGTGCAGCCGATGATCCTGCAGGACTTGCGATTTCTGAAAAAATGCGTGCCCAAATTCGTGGACTGAATATGGCTGCAAAAAATATTCAGGATGGGATTTCACTTGTGCAAACAGCTGAAGGGGCATTGAATGAGACACATGATATGATTCAGCGCATGCGTGAATTGGCAATTGAAGCAGCCAATGATACATTGACAGACGATGACAGACAAAAGCTTGAGCTTGAGTTCCAAGAGTTAAAAAAGGAAATCCAACGCATCTCAACTGATACAGAATTTAATACAAAGACATTACTGAATGGGGATCATGCTACAAAGGGCATTAAAATTCAGGCAGGGGCAAATTCAGGTCAAAACATTGAGCTGTTCATTAATGGTATGGGCTCAGAGGCACTAGGCTTGAAGGATGCTTCTATAGCAACCCAAGAAGATGCTGATAAAGCCATTTCCACAATGGACGAGGCTTTAAAACAAGTATCAAACGAGCGCTCTCGACTAGGTGCCTATCAAAACCGTCTAGAGCATGCCTATAATGCGAACGTGAATACTGCAGAAAATTTACAAGCAGCCGAGTCCCGCATTCGTGATGCCGATATTGCAAAAGAAATGATGAACATGGTCAAAGCACAAATTTTAATGCAGGCAAGTCAATATGTACTGGCAATGCATATGCAGCAGGCACAGTCCATTTTAAAATTACTTGAAAGTGGAACAATGAGGAATCCCCGATATTAATGGTGATTCCTTTTTATTTAGTTGAATCAGAGAAAAGATTAAAAAGCGACTGATACTATAGAAAAGGAGAGTATTAATTGATCATAAAACCCTTCGAACCATCCCCGTTGACAAAAGGACTTCAAGCACTTGTATCTCGGTTACAGCCAACACACCTACAATATCAAAAACTTCAACAGGAATTGAAAAATAAAGAAGCGGGTGATTTTGGTGAGCAGTATATCATGAAACAGTTACAGCAAATAACACTTTTAAATGATTGCTATATTTTCCACAATGTTATGCTCCCCTCTGTTCTTCCGATGCAAATTGATATTTTAATCATAGCTCCCAAAGCCATCATATTATTAGAAATTAAAAATATTCGAGGAACAGTCCATTTTAAAAATAATCCTCGTCAGCTCATTCGTACTTCTGAAATAGGAGAAGTTCAAGTCTTTACACATCCTGAAATACAGCTTGAACAATATATCCAAGGATTGAAGCATTTTTTAGGAAAGCATCATATTACGATACCTGTATATGGGGCTGTTGTGTTCCCATTTAATAATGTAAATATTCTTAGAGCGTATGAGGGGCTGCCTATAATAATGGCAAAAGAGCTACCGTTATTTCTGCATAAACATATAGGAAAAAGCAAAGAGACAACAACAGAAATCAAACAAATTATATTGTCACAGTTACAGCATAGAACACCATTTCCGCTTTGCCATTATTATCAGATTGACAGTTCGGCTTTGCAACAAGGCGTTTATTGTGAGAGCTGTGGTCAGTTTGGCATGTTGAAGTTACGCATGACTTGGTATTGTCAGCATTGCCAAAATAAATGTACAAACGCACATATAAAGGCCCTACTGGACTATTACATGCTTATTGGAGATACGATTATGAACGGGGAATGTCGAGAATTTTTAAAAATTGAAAGTCAATATGTTGTAAAACGCATTTTACAAAAAGTTTGTGCTACTAGTACTGGTTCAGATCGATATAGGCAGTACAATTTATCCAGTTTATATTTGAATCGCCGCTAATTGCTTGAGTTACGCCGCTTAATTTGTTTGGAACGATGCTAAAACCTTTGCTTGCGCCACTTAACTTGTGAAAATCGCCACTAAAACTCATAATTCCGCCACTAACAAACAAAACTTTTGCTAATCAGACACAGAAAGCCTCTTCAATATAACAAATTGATTCACACTTTCCTTTGAAAGATGTATACTATAATGCAGAACAAAAATGTATGATACATTTACAGAACATATATAATTACTCGTTTTTGATAACGGAAGGAAGAATAGAGAATGACGAAATCAATTTGTGTCGTTGGACTTGGCTATATCGGTTTACCAACGGCTGTAATGTTTGCCAACCACGGCATAAAAGTACATGGGGTGGACGTAAACCCAGCAGCAGTAAAAAGTATTCAAGAGAAAAAACTTCATATAGAAGAAAATGGCTTGCAGGAGCGTTTGAACAAAGCCGTTGATGAAGGTTTCCTTACAGCATCAACGACACCTCGGGAAGCAGATGTATTTATCGTTGCAGTTCCATCGCCGATTAATCCTGACAATACAGCAAATTTAGAATATGTACGTCAAGCTACAGCTTCAATCGTGCCATACTTGAAAAAAGGCAACCTAGTAATTCTTGAATCAACAGTACCACCGAAAACAGTGGAACATGTGATGCTACCTGAGCTGATCAAGGCAAATTTAGAGTTTGGTGTAGATTTATTTGTAGCTCACTCACCAGAACGTGTAATTCCAGGTCGTATTTTTGAAGAATTAGTGAACAACGACCGTATTGTTGGTGGTATTGATGAACAATCTGCACTAATGACAAAAGAGCTTTATCAAACATTTGTTAATGGAACAATCCACCTAACAGATGCAACAACTGCTGAGCTTGTGAAAGTAATGGAAAACACTTATCGTGATGTTAATATTGCATTTGCTAATGAGCTAGCAAAATTAGCAGAGAAACTGGACGTTAATATTTGGGAGGCGATTAAATTCGCAAACTACCACCCACGTGTGAATGTCCACCTCCCAGGACCAGGTGTAGGGGGTCACTGTATCGCTGTTGACCCATGGTTCCTAGTAGAGCTTGGGGGCGAGCAGGCACAAATTATCCATCTATCACGTAATACAAATGATAGTATGCCAAGCTTTACAGCACAACAAACACAGGTCATCTTAAATCAAAACAAAATTGCTGGTGGTAAGGTGGCAGTGCTTGGACTAGCCTTCAAAGGAAATGTCGATGATATGCGCGAAAGCCCATCAACAATTGTTATTGAAGAATTACAAAACCTTGGATTAGAGGTCATTTCATACGATCCACATATTAAAGAGAATAAGCATGAAACGCAAACACAAAGCTTAGAGGAAGCAACTAAAGATGCAGATATCATTGTGGTTCTAACAGATCATAATGAATTTAAGGCATTAAATGCTGCGGATATCACAGCACAATCAAAAATCGTCTTCGATACGAAAAATTGCTTAAACCGTGAAAAATGGGAGGATGCAGGCTTCCAGTTCCACCTATTAGGAGATGCGAAAAACCGATGAAGGAAACAGTACTTGGCATAAACGTCAATACGGAAGGCTACGATGAATTAATGGAATTGGCATTTGAGCGCATTGAAAAAAAGCAAAAGGCGCTTGTTGTTGCCATCAACCCAGAAAAAATCATTAAAGCAAAAGAGGACCCTGCTCTCAAGAAGCTTCTAAACGAAGCGGAATTTCAAATTCCTGATGGCATAGGTGTCATACTTGCCTCAAAGATTCAAAAAGGGCAAATACGTGAACGCGTTACAGGTGTTGATATGATGATGAAACTTTGCGAGGAAGCGTCAAAACGGGGCAAGCCTATTTTCCTTTACGGCGGCAAGCCTGGTGTGGCAGATGCAGCTAAAGCAAAGCTAGAATCATTATTTCCTTCTATTAAAATAGTTGGCACTCAGGACGGGTATGAAAAAAATGAACAGAAGGTAATTGACCGCATTAACGAAGCACAGCCTGATTTACTTTTTGTTGCAATGGGCAGTCCAAAGCAGGAAAATTGGATAAACGCAAATCGAGATCAATTGCATCCAACTATTTATCAAGGTGTGGGGGGATCATTTGATGTACTCGCAGGCACAGTGAAGCGAGCACCAGAAATTTTCCAAAAATTTGGCCTCGAATGGTTTTACAGATTATTGAAGGAACCCAAGCGTATCAAGCGTCAAATCGCTCTCCCATTATTTTTATTGGAAGTTGCTAGAAAGAAACGTTAGTAATTTTTAAAAATTGGTATTGTCGTTTTATAATGAAAGTGTTAGACTGTATGTGTATAGGAATTTCCTCTATGAAATAAATAGAATTCCCTGCAAGGAAAAACAACGGTTGGTAGCCCAAGCGAAAAAAGCTCAAGCATATTTATGCTTGAGCTTTTTTCGTGTTTTAATTTGTGCAACACTAGAATTTTTGAACATTTATTGATAGCGTAACAGAATTTTGTTGGGAAAGTTGCGTAATATCACTTGAAAAAATAGCGCAAATAGATAACAATGGTAAAAGAGAGTTGTGTGTCCTTATTTTTCCGGAAACGAATTAGAAACTTTCCCAAAATATGATTGACAACTTTTAGGGATACTACTATACTTTTATGTGTAGTTGTTTATTTACTGCATTTCTATGTAGTAGAGACATAATTTTTGAACTTAGAGGAGGAAATTTTTCTATGGCTAACCAACCAAAGAAATACAAAAAATTCGTAGCTACAGCTGCGACAGCTACATTAGTAGCTGCTGCTATCGTACCAGTGGCTTCTGCTGCAGGATTCACAGATGTAGAAAACAATACTCATAAAGATGCAATCAATGCTCTTTCTGATGCTGGTATCATCAATGGATACGCTGACGGTACATTCAAACCAAACCAAACAATTAACCGTGGTCAAGTGGTTAAATTATTAGGTCGTTGGTTAGAAACTGAAGGCTTTGAAGTTCCATCTGATTGGGAAACATCTCAACGCTTCAAGGATCTTCCATTAACAGCTGAAAAAGAATTAGTTAAATATGCTGCTCTTGCTAAAGATGCAGGCGTATTCGCTGGTTCAAACGGCAACCTAAACTACACTCAATCTATGCAACGTCAACAAATGGCAGTTGTATTAGTACGTGCTATCAACGAAATCTATGACTTAGATTTAATCGCTGAGTACAAAGAAGCTGGATTCAAGAGCGAAATCTCTGACCTAGGTGCTGCTTACTCTGCTGAGCAACGTGAAGCTATCACTGCTTTAGAATATGCTGAGCTTACAAATGCTGCTAACCTACCTGGTAAAGCATTCAAACCAGCTGATTCAATCACTCGTGGTCAATTTGCTTCATTCCTACACCGTACAATCAACCTTGAAATCGTTGAAAATGTAGATGCTACTGTAAAAGCTGTCAACAACACTACTGTTGAAGTAACATTCGATGAAAAAGTTGGTAACCTAGATGAGCTTAAATTTGAAATCGACGGTTTAGAAATTAAAAACAAAGCTCACAAACAATCTAATGATAAAGTTGTTGTATTAACTACTGCTCCTCAAGAAGCAGGTAAAGAATACACAGTTAAATTAGATGGTGAAGTAATTGGTAAATTTAAAGGTATTGATGCTGTAATTCCAACTTCAGTTGACATTGTTGAAAAATCTCAACAAAATATTCTTGGTAACAATGTAACTGTAAAAGCAAAAGTTACTGTTGCTGATGGTCAATCTAAAGCTGGTATTCCTGTAACATTTAACATTGTAAATGGTCAAGAAAACAACAACCTTAACCCAGGCGGTGCATTAAACCCACCAATCGTTGCTGAAGCACTTACAGATGAAAACGGTGTAGCTTCTTACACTTACACTCGTTATGCATCTACTGCTCGTGATTTAGTAACAAACGATGAAGTACAAGCGTACTCAACAGGTAAACCATCTTTACGTGGTTTTGCTAAAGTTTACTGGGCTTCAATCAAACCATTATCAATCACTGAAGTAACAGAAGGAAACACAATTGCTAACGGTGGTAAAAAAGTTTATAAAGTAAAACTAGCAGGTGTATCTAGTAACGTAACACCTGGTGGTCACTTCGATCGCACTGTAAATATTGGCTTCAGAGAGAATGTAAACGTTACTCCAGACAAAGCTGTAAAAACTGTAACAGTAACAGACGCAAGTGGTCGTGAATTAGGCTACCCAGGTCAATTCACAACAACTAATGCTGTAACAACATCAACGTTCAACTCAATCGTGTTAAACTTAGACCACAATGGTGAAGCTACATTCACATTAACTGGTTCTAACGCAACTGTAACACCATTCGTGTTTAAAGATGCATATGCAAATACATCAAACACTGATCCAAGTTATGGTCGTTTCGATGAGACAGAATTATTTGCAGAAGCAGCAAAAGTAACATTCGGAGCGCAACACACTTTACAATTAGTGACAGAATCACTTGGCGTAAAAAATGCATCCGCATATGATGCAAGCTTTGGTGGCAATGGTGCTTATTTCGTTCGTGATGCAGCAGGCAACCAATTATACCGTGATATTTCTGGCTTCTTAAAATCAGCACCAATGAATACTAATCTTGGTGTAGGTGAAGCATGGATTACAAATAATAATCCATTACGCAGCAATGAAGTTTTACCAGCTGGCTTTAACTATAGCTATACAAACACTAATGCAAGCTCTGCAGGTGTAGCTAGTTTAGAAAAAGCGGATAGATTAAATGGTAAATCAAGCTACCGTTACAATATGAAAGATGCATCAGATGAATTAGCGAAGGATCTGATTAATACTGGTGGTCGTGACTACAAAGCAGTATTAAAAGATAAAGATGGTAAGCTAGCTACAACTGGTACACCAATTAAATTACATGTTAAATACGGTTCTGCACGTTCAACTAATGTTGCACCAATTTATGTAATTGATAATAATTCATTAACTGTGTACAAAATTTCTGATTTCAAGAAATCAAAGCTAGAACAAGAATTTGATTTCCTAACAAACAGTAAAGGTGAAATTTCATTCACTATCATTGGTGGTCGCGATAGCTATGCAACACCAACTGTATTTGTTGATACAAACAGATCAAATGATTTAGATGCCGCTGATTTACAACACGCTGGTGAAATTGTATACTTCGGTGACCGTACAATTACATCTGCTAACTTAACAGTAAATGATAAAAACGAGACAAATGCAATCGTTTCTGACATTGCAAACTTCTCTTACCGAACAGTTGACCAAAACAATAAACCATATTCGTTAAATGATAACACAACAAGTGGTACACAAAGTAAAGAGTTTGTGACTTCATTCCAAGTACACAGTGGCTTTGGTATTGCATATGTATATCGAACTAAAGCAGACGCTGAAGCGAATATTAATGCAATTGAAGTTGGTCAAGATGGTACACGTACAATCTCAGTAACATCTGTAAATGGCAAAGCTGATATTTATGTGAAATCTGCAGTAGGTAATAAAGTGACTGTAAATGCAAGTGCATCGCAAGGCACATATCCAAACAAAACGGCTACTGCTACATTCACGAACCAATTCAACGAAGGCGTTAATTCATATGTACGTGGTAAAGTAGTTGCTATCGATAAAGATCACAAACGTGTATTATTATCAGATTCAACTGGTAAAAATGTTTATGAGTTATCATATGATAAAGCTGATTTATCTATTGCTGGTCAAGGTATAAATGAAGCAACATTTGTGAGTAATTTAAAAGTTGGTCAAGAATTAAATTACACTGCACCAGTTGATAATAAAAAAGCTTCATTCAATAACACAGACAGATCATCTGGTGTAACTATCTCTACTAATGCGGTTATCATAATTAATGGTGACCAAACATCAGTACCTAAAACTTATGACTTTGCAACAGTTGATAATAATGGCGTAAAAGTTAATAGCGAGCTTAAAGTGAAAGAAATCGTAATTAATGGTGATAATATTACGCTTAAAAACTTAAATACAGACGCTACTATTGTTGTAGGTATTCTAGCTGCTGATGCAGGTAAATATCATGCTTCAATTCAAAACGTAAATGATACTTACCTTGAGAATGTAAAAGGCATTGGTACAGTATTCCCTAATGTAGTAGTTAACCGTGGTGATTTAAACACATTCACAGTTAAAAATTCAACATTAGGTACTGTAACATTAAATATTGGTGAGCACGTAGCATTAGATGGCACTTCTATCACTACATTACATGCAAAAGCAAATGGTTTTGCAATTACTGGTACAGGTACTTTAACAAACTTAATTCTTGATAGTGGAGTAGCTCAAACACCACGTGCTGGTTTTACACCATTTGACCTTGCTAATACTACAATAACGCAAAATGGTACTGCAGGTGTACCATTCACTGTAGAAACAACTTCTGCAGATACTGTTACATTTACATTTACTGAAAATGTAACTCCTACAGATGTACGTGTTATTGAAATTTTAGCTAATGGTACTACTGCAGATTCAGCAACAATTGCAGCTACTACTAATAATTCTAAAGCAGTGACTGTACAACTTGCTAACACAACTGATATCAAAACTAAGAAAGTTGTAGTAATCTATAAAAATACTGAGTACCTTGTTGAGTATGCTACTGCATCAAACACTTGGTCAATTACTAAAAAATAATATAATTATTAATTTTCTGGTAATTTAAATAAAAGACTCTGTATGAGAGAAATCTCTACAGAGTCTTTTTCGTATTTTTTGAAACCCTCTTGTTTTGCGATGGGTTCTAAAGATATGGACCAGAAAAAACAGCCATACAATGAACTTAAATCTAGTCAACTGACTTCGTGCGAAAGGGAATCCAAATGTAATAAAATAAAGTTCTATAATATTTTTTTGGTATTCACATAATACAAGCGAAAAAAATCTGTGAAATTTGATGCATTATTAAATAATCTTTCTTTTTCTGATAATGTTTCCTGTAGAGGTTGTTGTTATAGAGTTATAGCCTGAAAAACCCCAAACAGGTACTATCTGGACAATTTCTTTTTTCCACTGCTCCAATTGATACCATAAGCCAACTTTTCAATTCCTGCCCATTGAAGTGCATGGAATGGCTGTATAAAAACTATTAATTCAATTTCATTCTTGTGAATGTCAAAATAACAATGTACATTTTTGCTAGTCTAAGCATGTACACTTTCGCTGATTAACTACTTTTCTATACAAGTCCGTGAATAATTACAACTTGACACGGACCCTCTACTCGCACGATTCGATGCCTAGAACCTAGATATATCAAGGGCTGGCTAACCGGTCAAGGCTATCATGTTCGCCTCTTCCTGTAAAGTTGTAATATACAAAGGAAATCAAAAATGTACTTGGTTAAACAAGCATTTTTGTACATATTTATTTCGACGTTTATAATTCTCCCTACATAATCAACTAATTGCCTAAAATAATCTATATTTTTATTGGATAATTTGTATTTTCCAAGTAATTGCTTTTTGGTTTAATATTCTTATAAGTGTTCATAAAAATGTTTATGTCTATTTAGTAATTTTCGATAATTATTTAATAAAACCTCTTCATTAGGATTACCATCTGCTAAGATACTATCTAAATAACATGCAGGCTATCAATAATTACTTGTTTATTAAATATATTAGAAATCAAATCATGCTTATTCCAATATTTAGTCAGCAATCTCTTCTCAGTAAAGCTACTAGGATTAGTGCCAAATTGATTAAATGCTCAAAATCTAAGCCGATAAGTACCATTTTTATTGAGGAATTATAATACATACTAGAAAGACCAAGGCTTCTTCACCAACTATATTTTGATAATAACTAGGATCTAATCCAAGTCATGTTCGAGATGATGAGCCATAGAAAATTGTATCAGGATTTTGTTAGCAATATCTTTTGTTTTTAGAAGATATTCCTTAAATTCTATTTTTTTATTAAATCTTTTGAAGGTAGGAGAGTTAAAAGCATTATGAGGATTCACAACATAATTTAATGTAACAATTTATTATTAATATTAGACATAATATAAATGGGAATAAATTGTAAAACTAATGGGGAGGTATTCTTATTAGACTTTTAATCTTCATTATAAATTTATTATGCTGATCATAAGTATATGGGTATTTTCAATTATAATTGGAATTACATCCTACATGTGGATGTAATTTTATAGTATAATGACCTTATGTGTAAAAAAACATAATTAGAGGAAGGTAGACTTACAATGACATTTACGGAACCCGTACGAAAATATATTTTGTCAGGTATTGTCGCATTTATTGTAATTGGACTAATTGTGGCAAATGTTTTGGCAAACAAACAAGATGAGGAATTTATGATGGACGAGTCTTTATATAATCATGCTTTACAATTGCAATCTAGTGGAGATTTAGAAGGGGCAGAGGTAGCACTTTCACAGGTTTTAAAGGATCAGCCAAATTCAGAAATTGCTAATTATGCAGCTAGTCTTAATATGGCACAAAAAGGTGATATGAAGCAGGCTGCAATACATATGCAAAAAGTCTTAGATATTAATCCGCATAAAGTGGAAGACCCAAGATTTATGATTCAAATGGGCGAAATTTTTGTCGGTGCTGAAAAATATGAAGAGGCAAAAATCGTGTTATTACGTTGTCAGGAATCTCAATGGACACTAGAAGATATTCCAACTTATCAAGAGCATGTAGCAGCGTTATTAGCGCAAATCGAAAATTCGCAATTAAAGGAAGGTACTAAAAATGAGTAAGTTCTACGAAAAAGTCGCCTATCGTGATACTGAAGAAGATATACAATCTCAAAAATCTGTAGACAAATGGATTTTTGGGTTACTTCTTATTGTCATCGGATTTGTACCTTTAATCGTTATGGCAAGTGTAGTTGAGGTTCAATCACCAATGGTAACTAATGTAAGTGCATTAACAGGTGGGACAAAGGGTGACCTTTTTACGCACTATAAAGCGTTAGCGGTATTAGTTATAACAGTATTAGCAGGTATCATGTTCTTGGCCAAAATTTTATTTATGAACGGTGAAATTCGAAAAACTAAACTAAATTATGCAATAGGAGCATTTGCTGTAGCAATTGTGTTATCAACAATTTTTTCACCAAACATTTCTATTGCATTACATGGTCAATACAATCGTTCAGACGGTGCAATTAGCTGGCTATGTTATTTAGCATTATTCTTTATTGCGATGAATATTGAGTATCCAAAAAAAGTAATAAACTACGTTTTATATTCTTTATATCCATTTGTAGTGATTAATTTATTTATTATTACAATGAATTTCTATGGAAATGATTTATTACAAAAGGCAGCAGTTAAAAAATTGGTTATGGCATTTTTACCTGCAGGTGCTAACATTGGTGAAGGTTCTATTCTGGTAGGTACGTTAAACCAATGGAACTATATGAGTGGAATGTTTTCTATTATGACTGTTATGTTTTTGGCGGCAGCAGCTTTAGAGAAAAATATTGGACGAGCAATAGGCCATCTCGTAGTTGCTGTGATGTCTATTGCAATTATGCTAATGTCTATTTCAACTAGTGGATTTTTAACAGTTTCTGTGATGATGCTTGTAATCCTTTTTGCAGCACTTAGATCAGAGAAGAAAGTGCAAAGTTTTGCAATTATTGTAGTTTTTTTAGTTGCGAGTGCCCCTGTTTTTCATGTGCTAGCCAATAAGGATGCTCGTGTTTGGAAGGAATCTATTGGATTTGTTTTGAAGTCAAATCCTTATGTAAAGGAAGAACCTACACCTGCAACAAGTCTGAATAGTGTAGAATTTGACTTGATGACGAAGGCCTATGCAGCAGAAAAATTTGAATTGCCTGTGTTGCCTGAAAGAGGTACATCGGCAGGATCTGGTCGTGCTTATATTTGGAGTAAAGGTTTAAATTTGATAAAAGAACGCCCGCTCTTCGGTTATGGATTAGACACTTTTATGTATAATTTCCCTCATTATGCTCTTGACGCACGTGCTGGTATGTATGATGAAAATACGATTACTGATAAGCCACATAGTATGTATGTTGGGTGGCTATACGGTACAGGGATAATCGGTTTTTTATGTGCAATCGTCATACTAGCCATGTCAATATTCACCCCATTAAGGGGGGCTATTAAAAATAATAAATCTATAATTTGGATATTAGGAGTCGCTTGGGGTGCTTATTTAATACAGGCATTATTTAACGATGGCTTACCTGGTACATCAGCGGTAATGTGGACTATTGCGGGAATAGGATTAGCAATGACATTTAAAAATAAGGAGCAGTTAAATGGAAGAGACTATTGAGTTACGAGAGTTACTAGAGATTGTTTGGAAGGGAAAAGCTGTTATTGCAGTATGTACAATTATTTGTATGCTTTTAGCAGGAATTGCAAGCTGGTTTGTTTTGGATGAAAAATTTGAATCGAAGGCAGTTGTACAAGTAGCAAGTGCTGTGCAGGATACCGGAATTATGGCTAACTATGTAGCGACAGAATTTACACCAACTATTTATGCGCAACGTATTCAAAATAAACCGATTATGAAGCAGGCATTAAGCGATGCTGGGTTTAAAATAAATTACAATGAGAAAAATTTAGTTGCAACAGTGGATGCGGATCCGACTAAAAACCTAGTTGAACTAAAATTTACCTCCAGTTCACCAAAAGAAGCTCAGCAACAACTGCAAATTTTAATGGAAGCAACAAAGCAAAAAATGAATGAATCAGTACAGAGTACTTTGCAAGATTTAGAAGTAAATTACAATACAAAATCAACTACTCTAACTAAAGAAATTGATGGTATTATTGAACAATATAACGAAATAATACTTGGAAATAATTTACCTGAGATTTTAATATTGCAAACAATTCTCAATACAGAAATTACTTTAAATATCTCTGAAGATCAAACAAAGGCCTTAGCTAATGTAACTGGTAATTTACAAAATCAATTACTACAAATGCAGGCTCAAATTCAAACAAAATCAGAAGAATATCGAAAAGCACTTGCTGACTATCAATCTGTTAAAACAGGTTTAGACAGCTTTAAACCAGACCCATTTATTCGCGTGATTGCAGAACCAACTATAGCTGAAGGACCTTCTTCACCAAACAAAATGTTGAATTTAGCAATTGGTTTGATTGTTGGTATGATGCTAGGTATAGGTGTAGTATTCTTCAGACACTATTGGAAAAACAGTGCAATTATGAAATAGATTTAAGTGAGGGAAGCTTTGTATGAATTATCGATTGCGTTACATGCTATTTTTTATCATTGACTCCTGTATAGTACTATCAGCTATATATATGAGTTATTGGCTACTACATCCAACAATTAACGGCTATTCTGATAAAGTTATTTTAATAAGTGCTGTAACGCTATTAGTTAGTCATCATATAGCTGCTTATTTCTTTCATCTATACGATCGAATGTGGAGTGTTGCATCTGTTCGGGAACTATTAACAATTGCCTATGCTGTTACAATATCTGTTGCAACTGCTAGCGGCATGCAATATATCATTAAAAATGATGTTTATGCTCGTGTTATGATTGTTACTTGGATGTTACATATAATTATGATAGGTGGCTCTCGTTTTATATTACGTGTTTTAAATGATCGAGAATCATTTCGAAATACGACTAATCTAAAGCGAGTGTTAATTGTTGGGGCAGGACAAGGAGGGGCGATGCTTGCTAGAAATTTAATGCACGCCCCTTATCCAGATAGATTACCTGTCTTATTTGTTGATGATGATATGAGTAAACAGCAACTTAAAGTAATGAATGTAACTGTGGCAGGGACTACTAAAGATATTTCAAAACTTGTCGTTAAGCATGGCATAGATGAAATTATTATCGCCATTCCTTCACTTGGTCGTATTGGGATAAAGAGTATTTATGAAGATTGTGCGGAAACAAATATTCCAGTAAAAGTTATGCCAAGTATTGAAGATGTAATGACAGGAAAAGTAGCTGTCAATGAGATGAAGGAGATTCAAATAGAAGATTTGCTGGGACGTGATGAAGTAAAGCTTGATATGGTGGCTATTTCAAAGAAGCTTACAGATAAAGTGATACTTGTTACAGGCGCGGGAGGTTCAATTGGCTCTGAAATTTGTCGTCAAGTGATGAGTTTTCAACCAAAGAAGCTTATTCTTTTGGGGCATGGGGAGAACTCTATTTATACGATTCATATGGAACTTCAACAAAGAAGTGTAGGTACAGAATTAATACCCATTATTGCTGATATCCAAGATAGAAATAGAATTTTTGAAGTAATTAGGGAATATTTACCGGATGTGATTTATCATGCTGCAGCGCATAAGCATGTTCCATTGATGGAATATAATCCCCGTGAGGCTGTGAAGAATAATATATTCGGTACGAAAAATGTTGCAGAGGCAGCACATGAATTTTGTGTTGGGAATTTCGTTATGATTTCTACAGATAAGGCGGTAAACCCTCCGAATGTAATGGGAGCCACAAAAAGAGTAGCCGAGATGGTTGTACAAAATTTAGCAAAGACTAGCAACACAAATTTTGCAGCAGTTAGATTTGGAAATGTACTAGGATCACGTGGTTCAGTTATTCCACTTTTTAAAAAGCAAATTGCTACAGGAGGACCTGTTACAGTAACTCATCCAGAAATGACACGTTATTTCATGACAATTCCAGAGGCTTCAAGGTTAGTATTACAAGCAGGAACAATTGGTGGTAACGGGGAAATCTTTGTTCTTGACATGGGCGAGCCTGTAAAAATTGTAGATTTAGCTTATAATCTAATTCAATTATCAGGCTTTACTATAGATGAAATTAAAATAGAATTTACAGGTTTACGACCAGGAGAGAAAATGTATGAAGAGTTATTAAACAAGGAAGAAATTCAGAAAGAGCATGTGTTTCCTGGTATTCATATTGGGCGGGCGACACCGCTTGAAAGTAATCAATTGAAATGGGTAATAGAATCATTATTGCAAATGAATTTAGAAGAAATGCAGTCAATCATCATAAATATTGCTAATAATAAGTATAAGTATTTTGCAAATGAAAAGGAAACAAGCCTATGAATCAAATAAAAGCTGGTGCTATATTGTCCTATATATCAATTTTTTTAACTTTTGCAGTAGGATTGATTTATACACCAATCTTAATACGATGGCTAGGACAATCAGATTATGGGATCTATTCGATTGTATTATCTTTTGCAGCATATTTAAGTATTATGGATATGGGCATAGGGAATGCAATTGTTCGTTATATTGCCAGAAACAAAGAAATTGGTAATGTAGAAACAGAATCAGCTTTAATAGGTCAATTTTTGAAGTTTTTTACTGTCATTAGTCTTTTAACCTTAGTAATTGGAAATATAATCTGTTTAAAAACACCCGATATTTTTCGAAATAGTTTAGCACAATCAGACATTCAAACTATACAAATAATGGTTGTTATTTTAACAGTTAATTTAGCAATATCTTTTCCGTTAAGTGTATATACTGCAGTATTGCAAGCCTATGAAAAATTTATATTTATAAAAGTGAGTGCAATTGTTCGAGTTATCTTAGTGCCGCTTATTACTATTTTGTCATTAGTTTTGGGTGGAAGGCTAATAAGCATGGCTGTTATAATAATGGCTGTTAATATAAGTATTCTATTTGTTGGATTTATCTATTGTAAAAAGCAGTTGAAAGTAAAAGCAAGCTTTACTCCCATAGATAGAGACTTACGTAAAGAAATAGTCGTGTATGCTTTTTTGATTTTTTTGACATCCATTGCAGATAAAATATATTGGCAAACTGATCAAATCTTACTTGGTATTTTCAAGAGTGCAGAAGTAGTTTCTGTCTATGCTATAGCAGTTCAATTTGTCATGATTTTTATTTCTTTATCTATAGTCCTAAGTAGTCTATTTCTTCCTAAAATATCTAAATTAGTGACTGTGCCTAATCATTTACCACAGTTAAATGAAATATTTATTTCGGTTAGCAGAATTCAATTTTATGTGTTAGCATTGGCATTTAGTGGATTCGTAATATTTGGCAAGGAATTCATAATGCTTTGGGCTGGTTCTAAATATGAGTTAGCATATTGGCTTGTTATTATTCTAATGCTTCCTTTCTTTTTTGAACTTATTCAAAATGTAGGGTTAATTATATTACAAGCAAAAGGTTTAAATTTATTTAGAACGGTGTCACTTATAGTTTGCTCTATTTTGAATATAATCATCTCGATTCCTATTATTAATTTATATGGCAGTATTGGGACTGCAGTAATAACAGCAATTTTCGTGGCAACTGGAAATGTACTTTTATTAAACGGCTACTATTATTGGAAATTGAATCTAGATATTAAAAGGTATTGGCTAACCATAACTCGCATATCTATACCTATCATTTTGTTATCAGTAGGATATTATTATGTGAAGAAGTTTTTTGTATATGAATATAATGTACTTATACTATGGATATTAGGTTACATTCTTGTCTATAGTTTGATGACGTATTTTTTACTGATGAATTCAAAAGAGAAAAATATGATTAAAAAAATAATTAATAGAAGATAATAATTCTCGGTTATGTAAATATCGATGAATCAGTATTCTCATTGAGATTTCCCAGTAAGTAGATATAGAGGAGTTTTTTCAGTAATTCTGTTAACTTTTATTTTGAACATCATTTTATTGGTTTAGTGAGATGGAAAACTTATTTATTTGAATTGAACATAGAATAAGAAAATGTTCTCTAAAGTTTAAAAAGCCATTAACTCTTTAAAGATTGAACAGGGGTATACCTTTTCTATGAATGGTTCTGTGGCAACTCTATTCTATAAGAAAAGATCTTCTTTTTTCAATTGTTTCATGTTTAACGTGGATATTATATTTTGTATTTCTAATATATTAATTTTTAAAGAGGTGTAAAGTGAAAAAGGGTATTCTTTTAATATTTAGCTACTTTTTTTATTTAAAAAGAAAAATCATGAAGCAATATTTTAATGTGAATATTTTAGATGATATAGCTCTTGTAAATAAAATAAAAAATGAAAGGATATCTATTGCTCGTTTTGGTGATGGAGAATTTAGAATCATGATTCATGAGAAAGGAAATGGATTTCAGGAATATTCAGAAAATTTAAGGGGTCGTTTATTAGAGGTTTTTAAATCTAGAGAAACCAAACTTTTCATCGGAATTCCTAAAATATTTAATAGTGATGATGAATTTACTTTCAAGGCTAAGTCTTTTTGGGCAATTTTTATCAATGAGAGCTTTGTACCTTTAAAACAGTTGTTAGAATCACAAAATCTATATTGTAATGCAAGTATTACCCGACCATATATGGATTATAAAGATAAAAGTCAGGCATATAAGAAATTTCGTGTTTTAATGAGTATTTGGGAAAACAAAGATGTAGTCATTATTGAAGGGGATAGAACATTCTTTGGAGTAGGTAATGATTTGTTGGGGAATACTTCCTCAATCGCTAGGATAATATGTCCGTCGGTTAATAGTTTCGATAAATATGAAATGATTATAAAGGAAACAACTCAAATAGTTAAAAAAGATAGTTTGATTTTAATTGCTTTAGGACCGACTGCAACAATTCTTGCATATGATTTAAGTAAACTAGGATATCAAGTCTTAGATATTGGTCATTTGGATATTGAGTATGAATGGAGTAAGCAGCTTGCTACAGAAAAAGTGGTTGTTAAAAACAAACAAGTTAATGAAGTTAATCATTTAAAAACAGATGAAAAAGGAAGTCAGAAAATTGAAAGTAACATTGAGGATCTCTCATTTGAGAAGTCTGTTTTAATAAGAATAAAATAAAAGGGCTGGGGTAATTTTGAATAAAGATATTCTTATAAGTGTCATTCTTCCTGTATATAATACTTCAGATCACTTGGAAAAATGTTTGGATTCGATACTTAATCAAAGTTTGAAAAATATTGAAATAATAGCGGTGAATGATGGAAGTACGGATGCTTCTATCGATATTTTGAATGGCTATGCTAAACAAGATTCTAGGCTCCAAGTATATTCACAAGAAAATCAGGGAGTAAGTGTGGCTCGTAACTTTGGTATTTTAAAATCTAAAGGTACATATATAACTTTTGTGGATTCAGATGATTGGATACATAAAGATATGCTAAAAGAGATGATTGAAACAGCCGAAAAAAATAATTCAATAATAGTAAAATGTGACGTTTTTTATGTAAGATCTCCAATTATAAAAAATAAAATTTACAACAACAAGGTTGGTAATGAAACGATGACTAGTAAAGAGGTAATAAAACATCTTTTTACAATTCACGACGAAACCCACTTTGGATATACACATTCAAAAATTTACAGGAGAGATTTTATTAACAAAAATGCTTTATGTTTTAAGAAAGGGATGAGTTTTGCAGAAGATACATTATTTTTTGTAGAAGCTTGTATGCTAGCAGGTAAAGTAACATATCTTCAAAAACAATTGTATTACTATAACTTAACTAATGAATCTCTTACACGAACGTATATAAAAAATCTTAGTGAAAAATATATTTTATTGCATTCTGAAATTGATGAAATACTTAAGCAGTTTGAAGTAGAAAGTAATATATATATATTGTTTGAACAATATAAAATAATTGGGTTACTATCTATTATTGGAAATGAAACCAAGATAATTAATGGAAGAATGAAAAAGCTTAGAACTGTTCTAAAAGTCGCTTCTAAAATTAAGAAAGAAAACCAAAATCTATTCCAAATTAAAAATATTAGTAAATATAAGGATCTTACATTCAAAAAAAAGGCGGTTACCTTTATTATAGGATGTTTATGTTAATTATAGTATAAGGAAATAGAGAAAATCTAAATTAGGTGATTAAAATGAACAATATTTTAGCAATATGTATAGTCTTAATTTTAATTGCACCATATACGCCATTCACGATTATAGGGTATGGAGCTTTGATTTTATTAGTGTATTTTTTTATTCTAAATCTACTACGCTTAGAAAAAATAAATTTAAATAAAAAAATGTTCCCAGTGATTGTTTTTTTTATAATATTGTTTGTTACGATCCTTGTTGCAATCCTGTTAGGGGTGAATGGTGATTTTGGAAACAGTTTGAAAGATGTAGTGCAAAGGATTATGGTGATAAGTGTATTTATTTGTATTTATTCGAATATAAATAAAGATTTAATAATACCTTTTATTATTAAAATACTAAAATATATTTATATTATCGGGATTATTAGTTTACTAATTAGCTTAATAACTAAAATAGCTGTTTTTAATGAAAATGCAATAGCATTTTTCTTGCTACCATATAGTGGATATATGGTACTAAAGAATAAGCGATTAGTTAGTAAGGTATGTTTTTTTATTTTTGGATTAGCTATACTATATTTTTCACAAGGTAGAGCTTCTCTATTAGCGTTTGCATTAACACCGCTATTTTTACTGATTCTAAATAGTAAGAAATTAAAAGTCCTATTTTTAATAATGGTTAGCTTAGGAGTAACTATAGTATTATTATATATGAATGAAAAATTACTATTTTTAGATAACCATTTGTCTGGAAGAATAGTCTTGCAAATAGCATATATTAAAGAGATATTCAATAATCCCTTACTTTTTGGAAGTGGAAAATACATAATATCTAAAGATTTATATTATGGACTTGGCCCACATCAAACTTGGATAGGTACATTATATACGTTTGGAATAATAGGTTTGCTTGTTAATATTGCTTTTATTCTATACTGTATAAGAATTAATATAGAAAAAAATTTTTCCTTTTTACATTTAATAGTTTTGTATATACTTGTTTTACAACTTTTTGAATCAATTAATATAGGTGGGGTTTCATATTTATCTTTATTGCTGTTGACCTCATTATTGCTTCCTTTACAATTTTCTTTGAATAGTAAAGAAGAAAAATACTGATACGTTTTTAATATACAGGATGAAAGTAGGGGAAAATAATGATTCTCCATGTAATACCAACACTGAGTAGTGGTGGGGCTGAGAAAATGTTAGTCGATATCGTGAGAGAGATGCAGAATCAAGGTGTAGATTGTGAAGTTGCTGTCCTGACACCATCGCATGACTTTTTTGGACAAGAAATAGTAAAGCTAGGCATTCCAGTATTTTATGGTCCTACCTCGAAAGTATACTCAGTGAAGAATATACTATTTTTAAAGAGAATTATTGAAAAGAATAAGTATGATTGTATTCATACCCATTTGTTCGCTCCACAATTATTTACACCTATAGCATTGAAATTAGCAAGGATAAGCATTCCTTTAGTTACTACAGAGCATAATACACACAATAAGCGAAGAGATAGTAAAAAGTTCTATTGGTTAGATAATTGGTTGTATCATCAATATGACAAAATAATCGCTATTTCAGCAGACACAAAAGTAAATTTAAGATCTTATTTAAATAATACAGGTCCTAAAATTGAAGTAATTGCAAATGGAATAAATATAATTCAGTATGCTGAATCCCAACCTACCGAACGAACACAATTGTGTGAGAGCTTGGGAAAGGACGAAAAGATAGTATTGATGGTGGCTGCAATGCGTGAACAAAAAGATCATGAAACGTTGATAAGAGCAAGCAAAATCTTACCACAAGAATATCGAATAATTTTTGTTGGTGAAGGAGAACGGATGGAAGAAGTACAGAATTATGCAAGGGAGAATGGTAGCTCTTCTATATTATTTTTAGGAAGACGTTCAGATATACCTTCTATTATGAAAGCTTCAGATGTATTTGTTTTATCATCAAAGTGGGAGGGTTTCGGTTTAGTAGTTGTCGAAGCTGCTGCTTCAGGTTTACCTGTTGTGGCTTCAGACGTAGATGGTTTAAAGGAAGTTGTAAGGACAATTGGTGGACAAGTATTTGAACCGTTTAATGAGCATGATTTAGCCAAAAAAATAATAAGTTCTTTAGAGTCTGAAAATGTCGAATTGGATGTATCAAAATACACAATACAAGAGACAGTAAGTAAGTATTTAAAAGTATATAAAGATATTATAAAGGAATGAAAAAAATGAAAGTTCTTTTTGTAGCTTCAGTTTATAGGCACTTAACAGCTTTCCATGTCCCTTATATTCAATATTTTCAGTCACAAGGATTTGAAGTATGGGCTGCTGGAACAGGAGTACCAGATAAAGAGAAATTGGAAGAGCTACAGGTGAAATGCATAGATGTCCCATTTTCAAGAAGTCCATTAAGTATGCAAAATATAGATGCGTTTAAGACTTTGAAAAATTTGTTTCATAATGAGAACTTTGACTTGGTCCATGTTCATACACCAGTCGCAGCGCTATTAACGCGTAGAGCATTTAAAAATAATCGATATGGCAAAATTATATATACAGCACATGGTTTCCATTTTTTTGAAGGTGCACCAAAACAAAATTGGTTAATATACTTTATGGCTGAAAAAATTGCATCAAAATGGACGGATCATTTAATAACAATTAATGAAGAAGATTATAAAAACGCTCATAAACTACTCCCAACTGAAAAAATATCTTATGTCCATGGTGTAGGAGTAGAAAATATGTCGAAATCTTTAACAGAAGATGAAAAAAAGCTCTTGAAAGAACAGTTAGGATTATCCAATGAATCGATTGTTATTTCTTGTATAGCAGAACTCAACTATAATAAAAATCATCAATTTCTTCTCCGAAATTGGAAACTGTTAAAACAAGAGAATCCACAATTTGAATTGTTATTAATAGGTACTGGTGAAAATGAAAATAAACTAAAGGACTATGTGACAAAGGAACAGCTTTTAGGTATTCACTTTTTAAGGTATAGAAGAGATGTTCCGGATTTATTACAAATATCGGATATAGTGACGTTACTTTCGTATCGTGAGGGATTACCCAAAAGTATTATGGAAGCAATGGAAGCAAGTATTCCTTGTGTAGTGACGAATACAAGGGGATTAAGGGATTTAATAAAATCAAACGAAAATGGATTTGTTGTGAATCATGAAGATGATCAAGCACTTGTTACAGCCTTTACAGTTCTTGCAAAGGAAGAACCATTAAGAAAACAGATGGGACAAAAAGCAAGACAATCAGTAGAACCATATTTACTAGACAAAGTTTTACAGGAATATATCGCGATTTATGAACGTTTATTAAAGTAGGTGAGGGTATGACAGTACTGGTAACTGGTGGGCTTGGCTTTATAGGAAGCCATACTGTAGTGGATTTAATAGAACAAGGATATGACTGTGTGATACTTGATAATCTATCAAAATCTACGATTGATGTTTTAGACAAAATTGAATTAGTTGTTCAAAAAAAAGTCCCATTTATGCAAGTAGATATGTTAGATGTTCAAGTTTTACGGAACGTGTTTAAAGAATATAATATTTCAGCTGTTATACATTTTGCTGGTTTTAAATCTGTTAGTGAGTCTGTCAGAAAACCGTTATTGTATTATCAAAATAACTTAATTAGTACTATAAATCTACTAGATGTAATGAAGGAGTTTAATGTGAAGAAGCTTGTTTTTAGTTCTTCTGCAACAGTGTATGGAGATTTACATAATCCTCCAATGAAAGAGGATTTCTCTCTTCAAGCACCTAATCCATATGGACGTACTAAGCAAATACTTGAAGAGATATTACATGACATTTTTTCATCGGATAGTACTTGGAGTATAGCGTTAATGCGTTATTTTAATCCTATTGGTGCTCATAAAAGTGGTTCATTGGGAGAACTTCCATTTGGTAGGCCTAATAACTTAATGCCTCATGTATTAAAAGCAGCAAGCGGCGAGACTTCTGGATTAGCAATATTTGGCGGGGATTATGATACAGTAGATGGGAGTTGTATACGTGATTTTATTCATATAATGGACTTAGCAAATGGACATGTGAAAGCATTAGATTATATTGAAAGAAATTTTGGATGTGAGGCGTTCAATCTTGGTACGGGTGTTGGATACTCCGTATTAAATTTGATTCATACATTTGAGAAGGTAACAGATGTTAAGGTTCCTTATGAAATTGTAAATCGTCGAGATGGAGATATTGTTGTCAGCATTGCAGACGTTAGTAAGGCTGAAGCATTACTTGGATGGCAGGCGAAATACACTTTAGCAGATATGTGTGAAGATGCGTGGAGATGGTATCAAATTAATAAGGAGCAGGAGCATAGAATTTTAAATGAAAAGGTGTTTTGACTTTGCTTGCAGTTTTTGCATGATAGTTATTCTTAGTTTAGTTATTATGGTTACATGGTTTTTAGTACGTCTAAAACTAGGTTCCCCGGCAATATTTAAACAACCTCGTCCAGGTTTAGAGGGAAAAGTGTTTTATGTGTACAAATTCCGTACAATGACAGATGAAAGAGATGAAAATGGAGAACTTTTACCAGATGAATGCCGTTTAACTTCATTTGGTAAACTATTACGTAAGTTAAGTATAGATGAGTTACCACAGCTTTGGAATGTTCTAAAAGGTGATATGAGCTTTGTTGGACCAAGACCACTTTTAGTTGATTACTTGCCACTCTATGATAAAAGACAGGCTCGTAGACATGAGGTACGTCCCGGAATAACAGGTTGGGCACAGGTGAATGGACGTAATGCAATATCATGGGAACAAAAATTTGAATATGATGTCTGGTATGTAGAAAATCAATCATTAGGGTTAGATTTTAAAATATTATTACTTACTGTGAAAAAAGTATTTATATCAGAAGGGGTTAGCCATGAAGGTCAAGCAACTATGGCAAAATTCAAGGGTAGTGATTCAAAATGAAAATTGTACTGATTGGGGATAGCGGCCATGCTAAAGTAATTAAAGATATTATTCTAGCTAACGGTGACCATGTTATAGGTATCTTAGATGATAAGTATATTGATGTATTTACAGAGAATTTAATTATTAAGGGACCAATTTCGTATATAAATGAACTTTTAAAAGGTGAGAGAGTAAAAGTTATTATTGCAATTGGTAATAATAAGATACGTAAAGAAATGGTTTCAAGATTAAATATTCCAAAAGATAAATATATTACATGCATTCACCCATCAGCTATTGTAAGTCCAAGTGCTGTAATTGAAAATGGGACTGTAGTAATGCCTGGTGTCATTATAAATGCAGATGCCTATGTAGGTATGCATTGTATTATTAATACAAACGCTGTGATAGAACACGATTGTCAGGTAGAAAAATTTGTGCATATTTCACCAGCAAGTGTTATTACTGGTGGTGTAAAAATAGCCGAGGGTGTGCATTTAGGGGCAAGTAGCTCTGTTATCCCTTTGGTGAAAATAGAGAGCTGGACAACTATTGGTGCTGGCGCTGTGGTAGTAAAGGACCTACCAGCTAAATGTACAGCAGTTGGTACACCAGCAATACCAATTAAATTTCATGAATGAAAATCTTTGAGAGAAGGCATGTAGCATGACACAACGAATTTTATTATCATCCCCTCATATGAGTGAACATGAGCAAAAATATATTCAAGAGGCTTTTGAAACGAACTGGATTGCCCCACTTGGTGCAAATGTGGATGGATTTGAACAAGAACTTGCTAAATATGTAGAGGTAAATGGAGCGGCAGCGGTTAGTTCGGGGACAGCAGCAATTGATTTGGCATTAAATTTAGTTGGTGTTGAACGCAATGATATTGTTTTTTGTTCGACATTAACGTTTATTGCAAGTGCGAATCCCATTTTGTATCGTGGAGCAGAGCCTGTCTTCATCGACTCAGAATGGGATACTTGGAATATGTCTCCACGAGCTTTAGCAAGAGCGTTTGAAGATGCACAGGTTAAAGGGAAACTACCTAAAGCAGTCATTATTGTTAATTTATATGGTCAAAGCGCGAAGATGGATGAACTTTTAGCTATTTGCGCATCTTATGGTGTTCCAGTAGTAGAAGATGCTGCTGAATCACTTGGTTCATCCTATAAAGGAAAGAAAAGTGGGACATTTGGTCAATTTGGTATTTTCTCATTTAACGGTAATAAAATTATTACTACTTCAGGTGGCGGCATGCTGGTATCAAATGATATTGAAGCCTTGAATCGAGCGAGATTTCTCGCGACTCAAGCTCGTGATACAGCGAAGCATTATCAACATAGTGTTGTTGGCTATAACTACCGAATGAGCAATGTGGTTGCTGGTATTGGTCGTGGACAACTAGAGGTACTGGATGAACGTGTGGGACAAAAACGTGCAATCTTTGATCTTTACGCAAAGGCTTTCTCAGAGATTGACGGTTTAACAATGATGCCCGAGCTTGAAGGTACATTTTCAAATCGTTGGTTGTCTACCATGACATTAAAACCAGAGAAAATTGCCATTTCGCCATATGATTTAATTGATAAGCTAAATGAGGCAAATATTGAAGCACGTCCTATATGGAAACCCCTCCATTTACAACCATTGTTTGAGGGATGTCAATTCTATTCTCACAGTGAAAATGAAATTGTGAGTGAGCAATTATTTGAAAAAGGTATTTGTTTGCCTTCGGATACTAAAATGACTGTGGAAGAGCAAAGTCGTGTGATTGATGTGATTTTGACAAATATCTAATTTTTTTAAGTCTACTTAAATTTGAGCTAAGTAGACTTTCATTTTATAAGGGGTGTTACAACATGAAAAAAATCAGAAAAGCTATTATACCAGCTGCAGGACTTGGTACACGCTTTCTACCGGCTACAAAAGCAATGCCAAAGGAAATGCTCCCAATAGTAGACAAACCGACGATTCAATATATTGTAGAAGAAGCGATTGCCTCAGGAATTGAGGATATTATTATTGTTACAGGTAAAGGTAAACGAGCAATTGAGGATCACTTTGACAATGCGCTTGAGCTTGAAACAAACTTAATTGAAAAAGGGAAGCTAGAGATGCTTGAAAAGGTGCAAGAGTCTGCGAATGTGGAAATTCATTATATCCGTCAGAAAGAGCCACTTGGATTAGGGCATGCTATTTGGTGTGCTCGCAAATTTATTGGAGATGAGCCTTTTGCAGTGCTACTTGGCGATGATGTCGTAAAAAGTGAAGAACCTTGTTTAAAACAATTAATGAAACAATATGAAAAAACAATTTCAAGTGTGATCGGTGTGCAAGAAGTAACAGATGAGGATGTACATCGTTATGGAGTAATTGACCCTGTTAATACAAACGATCGTTTAATGCAAGTTACGCAATTTGTTGAGAAACCAGCTTTAGAGGATGCCCCTTCAAATTATGCTATTATTGGGCGTTATGTGTTAACTCCTGAAATTTTCTATTTCCTGGATGAAAAGAAAAAAGGAAAAGGTGGCGAAATACAGTTAACTGATGCTATCGAATCTTTGAATGGTATTCAACGAGTATTTGCCTATGAATTTGAGGGACGTCGTTATGATGTAGGTGAGCAATTGGGCTTTATCGAAACCACGATTGATTTTGCATTAGAACGTGAGGATCTAAATGATGGTGTGAAAGAAATAATTTTGAGAAAGGCACAACAACTAATGAAATAACAAACCAACTCGAGCTTGAGTTGGTTTTCTTTTTGCGATATGTCATAATATACATATCAAAATTTACCTTAAGAAGTGAGGATTCTATGGTGTTTGCAGAAATTGTAAAAACAACATTACTAAATTGTTCGCTAGATGATAATGATCTCGTCCAATATAAAGATCGTGTAAAAAATATCCATAACGCATTACCACACTATCATTTAACAGGCTGGATCGAGTCACCCTTACAAAATCAAGAGGGACTACTTGCCTCTATTGAACGTGTGGCAAGTGAAATACGAGCTTGTGCGGATGTCCTGGTTGTTGTAGGCGTTGGTGGTTCCTTCTTAGGTGCACGTGCAATTCAGGAGGCGCTGATGCCTTATTTTGGGCTGGCTAAGGGTGGCATTGAGGTTGTCTATGTTGGCTTGAATATGAGCGGTGCATATATTAAGGAGCTTCTGGCTTATTTAGATACCAAACAAGTATATGTCAATGTGATTTCGAAGTCAGGCGGTACAATGGAGCCAGCGTTGGCCTTTCGTGTAATGCGTTTATATATGGAGGAGCGTTATGGCGAGAAGGTAACGGAGCGTATTATTGTCACGACGGATGCGGACAAAGGCATCTTAAAGGGAATTGCTGATAAGGCTGGGTATCGTCAATTTGTCATTCCTGCTGATGTGGGTGGGCGTTATTCTGTATTAACGCCTGTAGGTTTATTGCCTGTGGCGGTAGCAGGTGTGGATATTCGTGCTTTAATGGATGGTGCACGTTATGCAGCAACAGAGTTAGCAGAAGAGGATTTGGGTCATAACGATGCCTACAAATATGCCGTAATGAGACATATGCTTTATGAGCAGGGCTATACCATTGAATTGCTTGCTTCCTTTGAGCCTGGACTCAATAAATTCCATGAATGGTGGAAGCAGCTTTTTGGTGAAAGTGAAGGGAAGGAGCATAAGGGGCTATATCCTTCTACTGTTAATTTCTCCACTGATTTACATGCGATTGGGCAGTTTATTCAGGAGGGTAGTCGTGTTATGTTTGAGACATTGCTACACTTCCATGAAATAGAAGGCGATTTAGCTGTACCATTTGATGCTCGTAATGAGGATGGTCTGAATTATTTGTCGACTCGTACTTTTAATGAAATTAATGCGATTTCTAAGCAAGGAACGGCTCTTGCACATGCAGAGGGGCAAGTGCCTGTTATTCAATTAGAATTACCTAAGCTAGATGCTTATCATCTTGGATATTTGATTTACTTCTTTATGAAGGCCTGTGCAATGAGTGCTTGTTTACTAGAGGTTAATCCATTTGATCAGCCTGGTGTTGAGGCCTATAAACGTAAAATGCTAGAGTTGCTGAAAGAAGAAAAGGTGATAAGTAAATGAAGAATGTCCATGAATTATATAATGGCTGGTTGGAGCAGTCTCTTCCTAGCTATTTAGCTGAGGAGCTTGCCTTAATTGCAAGTGATGAACAAGCAGTCGAAGACCGTTTTTATCAATATGTGTCCTTTGGTACTGGTGGAATGCGTGGTGTTTTAGGTGCTGGAACGAATCGCATAAATGTTTATACGATTCGTCGTGTTGCTGAAGGGCTTGCTCGTTATATTGAATCGAATGGCGAGGCTGCTAAAAAGCGTGGTGTTGTTATTGCCTTTGATACACGCCATTTTTCATATGAATTTGCCTGTGAGACTGCGAGTGTACTAGGAGCACATGGTATTCGTTCATATGTTTATAAGGAAGCAAGACCAACCCCACAGCTGTCGTTTACGGTTCGGAAATTAAATGCTTATGCAGGTGTGGTCATTACAGCTAGCCATAATCCAAAGCAATACAATGGGTTTAAAGTCTATGGTGAGGATGGTGCACAGTTAACACCCCAATTTGCAGAAGCTATTATAAGCTATATGAATGGAATTGAGGATATTTTTGCTATTCAAGTGAAGGATCTCTCGTTTTTAGAACAGCAAGAGCTTGTTACTTGGCTTGCAGGTGATTTGGATGATGCGTATTTATCAAGTCTTTTAAGCTTAAAGGAAAATCAAGATATTGCATTGGATATGAAACTTGTTTATACACCTTTGCACGGTGCCGGCTTGGTGCCCGTTAGTGAAGGGTTGCGGGCATTTGGTTTTCAACAGGTACATATTGTAGAGCAGCAAGCTGTGCAGGATGGTGATTTTCCTACAGTTTCATATCCTAACCCAGAGGAATCGAAAGCTTTTGAGTTAGCTATGAAGCTTGGTGTACAGGTTGGAGCGGATCTTTTGCTGGCAACTGATCCAGATGCGGACCGTTTAGGTGTGGCTGTTAAAAATGGAGATAGCTATGAGCTGTTAACAGGCAACCAGCTTGGTGCTTTATTGCTTCATTATTTATTGTCTACTAAGCAGCAACTTGGAGTGCTACCAAGCAATGGCGTTATGCTCAAAACAATAGTTACATCGGAATTAGGCACTCAGATTGCCGAAAAATTTGGCGTAACGACAGTAAACACATTAACAGGCTTTAAATATATTGCTGAGAAGATTGCTGAATATGAGCAATCTGGTGACTATTCGTATGTATTTGGCTATGAAGAAAGCTATGGCTATTTAATAGAAACTTTTGTGCGTGATAAGGATGCTGTACAGGTTGCACTGAAGGTTGCAGAAATGGCTGCTTTTTATGCCAAGAAAGGGCAAACTTTATTAGATGGTATGCAAAGCCTATACGATCAATTTGGTACCTATCAAGAGGCACTAGTTTCTCAAGTATTTGAAGGTAAGAATGGTCAGGAAGAGATGAAAGCTATTTTAAATAACCTTCGCCAAAACGCGCCTACATTCATAGGTGGGATAGCGGTTAAACGGTTTGAGGATTATTTAACAGGTATTTCGACTTTAGCAGATGGTACTACTGAGAACATTACATTACCAAAAGAAAATGTGCTGAAATATGTTTTAGAGGATAGCTCTTGGGTGGCTATTCGTCCATCAGGTACAGAGCCAAAATGTAAATTTTATTTTGGTGTTGTTGGACAAACAGCAGAAGAGGCAAAAGATAAATTAAAGCGACTTCAGGATGCATTTGAGGTTTAAAGAGATTCTATTAAAAAACGCCCACTTTTTTAAGTGGGCGTGCACATTATTCAAGCCGTTTTAATTCAGCTTCCTGTTGAATGGACCGCACTGACAATAGTTCGATAATATGATGTTGGCTTTCTTGAATGGCCTCTAATCGGTTTACTTTTTCATTTGTTTCTAAAACAGCTTGTTTAATTTGCTGCTGTTCAACTTCTATTACAGCAAGCCTATTTTCCACAGATTCGAGCCGATTCTCTACGGACTCAAGCCTATTTTCTACAGAATCAAGGCGATTCTCAATAGAATTAAGACGTTGATTCATTTGTTTTAGCTCGCTTAAAACTTCCTCCATTCCTTTCACCTCTCTTCTATTTAAATCTATCTATTTTTTTAACTTCTTTCAGCAGAAGTCTCACAACTCTATAGGTGGTGAGATGAATACGAATTTAAGCTACTTTTCAGAGGGTGTCCAAACACCTGCTGAAAGAAGTTAAAGCCTCCGGCGGATGTCACGGAATCGAAAAGGAGTTCTTTGTGTAAACACAAAGCCGATTCCAGACGCAATTATGCCGAGGCATAATTGATTCTCTCTCTATAAAAGTAATCTCTCTAATTATAACATAGAAAACAGGCTTACAAGTATCACCATTGCAATCATCGACAAAATATGACATGCTTAAAAGAGAGAGAAAAGAACTAGGAGAATGTTGTAGTGATTAAAGAGTGGGATTACCTACGTGTGGTGGCGTGTCTGTCTATTTTACTATTACACACATCTTCATGGGTTATTATGGAGGTTGGGGTAGAGCCAGAGCAGACGATCTATCTTTTTTTAAGGATTGCGTTGTGCTATGCGACACCGACGTTTATTGTATTGTCTATTTTAATATTGGCTAACCGTTATCATGAGAAACTACCGAGGAATTTTTGGTCGAGTAGGATTCAATATATTTTTATTCCCTATTTAGTATGGGCTTTTATCGATGCATTAGTTGTTGAGTCCATCTATCGAAAGGGTTTATTATGGGAAAAGTATTTTGATAATATTGTTTATGGAGAGTTTGTTGGCTGGTTTGTTGTAGTTATTATGCAGTTATATGTGATCTTTACGCTGCTAACACGTTTTAAATGGTCTATAGCATGGTTTTTACCATTAAGTGTGTTGGTTACGCTTATTCATCATACTGTGATTTTATTGCCCTATCCTATTTTTCAGGAAAATAGTATTTGGCTACGATTTTTCTTTACAGGCTGGCTTGGTTATTTTGCTGTTGCCTATGCAATTGGGATCTATTATGCACAGATTGCAGCTTTAGCTCGAAAATATCGATATGCGACGGTTGTATTAGTTGTGCTGGCTGCCGTCTTTTTGTATATTCGTTTGCTTTTAGGTTACGTAGAGGTGCATTCAAGGCGTCTCGATTTAATACCATTTGTGATTAGTATGGTGCTATTTGTGATTGCCTGGGGGCAGTCTTTACCATATACAAAAGCTGTTAAAGTGCTGAGTCAATATGCGTTTATGATTTATCTCATGCATTGGGAGGTTTTGCGTTTATCAACTAGCTGGTTTGTAGAGCATTTCGATAGTACGCTAGTCCATGTACCATTGTTGTTGCTATGGACGTTAGCTGTTTGTTTACTGTTGACCAAAATCATTTCATTACTGCCATTTAGTCAATTTATTGTGGGGAAAATAAAAAAACGTACTACACAGTAAAAAGCAGTGATTTCTTTTAAAGTAGAAATCACTGCTTTTTTGTATCATCGCCAGTAGCTTCACCGAGATCGCCGCTAGAAGTTTTAATATCGCTGGTAACCTCAACACAATCGCTGGTAAAAGTAAAAATACCGCCACTAGTTTACAAAGTAAATCATTCTGGCATTAATTTTAAATTTCGATCATTGTATGCTAGCACGACACAATCTGGATGTAGATTTTGTAAATATGGAATAATATCCTTCTCCAAGTATCGTAAATCCAAAATGGTTAGCTTTTTAAAATGGCTAGCTACATGAAATTGAATAGCATTAAAATAAGAATCTTTGATGACAACAATATGTTTATCACTGTCATAGTCTTCATTAACTATTGTCAGCTCTGCAAAGTCTCTGCTATAGGCATCTGCGTAATTTACGACTGTGTCAACGCTCATTTTTTTTGCACGACCATATACAGCTTCGTATGGGGCCGTTACGCCTCCTTCGATTGTACCGTCATAGATTGTGAATTGTGTTGCAAACGAAGGCGATTCGTTATAGCAAATTTGATCGTGATTGTTGACGGTCATATATAAGATTTTATTCCAGGAGCCAGCAAACTTATTGGGTAAGCAATAGGCGTTGTCTTCCTTATAGGGAATAGGCTGAATAGCTTCACCAAGTCGTTCGCTCATTGTTTTTATTAGTGCCTCGTAGCCTGTGTATGCTCCACGCATAGTCCAGTGATGATCTGTTTTAAAGAAGTATTGTTCTGCAGAGAAGTCAGTCTTCATTTCATCATAGAGACGGATATTGTCGACGCCAGCAGCCGTAACAAGCTTATGTAAGCGCTCATTATTGGCTATTCCAGCATCCTCTGGCATATAGTTAGGACTTGGCTCCCGTGAGTAAGTTGCCTTCGCTGGCAGTGAGTAAAACGTAAACGGAATTTCTTTTTCAGCTAATCCCTCACTGAGCTTTCGCAAATCATTGGCAAAGGCAGCAAGTTCCTCATCAGATTTTGCTGGGGCTGGCTTTGAAATAATCCAGCCACTAGTATCGTCTACTGCGTACTTATCGTTTAAATAGGTTTTGCCAATTGCTCGCTGGAAGTGCACATAGTTACGCATCCATGTATCACGGGCAGGAAATTGATCAGAAATATAGGATTCTACCTGTTTTGACCATGCGCCAGAGAAGATTTCCTGTGAGCTAGGTGATAGATTGGCAGTTTCTAATGGACGATTTTCCATTTCTGACTGTTTCCGATCCACAGTCATAGTATGTATGACAAGACCACCGAAAATGATGCAAAAAAAGGTTATTGGTAATAGATACATTTGAATTTTTCGCATGCTGTCCCACCTAGAATCTAAAGTATATAAATGGATTATGTGTTGCGTTGACTAAAAACATTGTGATAAAGAGTAACAGTGCACCATAGTAAATTGTTTGTCCAAGACGTAGGCTCCAGTCAAATGTTAGAGAACTAGTAGCTCTTTGTTCACTCCAAGTTTGATATAGTCGATAGATTGGCATTGCGAAAATAATGGCAATGACAAAATATACTGCATAATCCTTTGTTAGTAATATCGTTTCATAATTATAAAGTGCTGTATCGGATAGTCCAAACATCGTTTTGATAAAGCTAAAAGCATATGTAAAGTCATTCGCTCTAAAGAATACCCAGCCAATCATCACAATAATAAGTATATAAATATGGCGTAGGAAACGAGGTATACGTTCTAGCCATTTTAAAAGCACCCATTTTTCAAGGCAAATTAATAGTCCATAATAAAAGCCCCATGCCATAAACGTCCAGCTGGCCCCATGCCAAAAGCCTGTTAATGTCCAAACTATTAATAGATTTCGATAAAGCTTCCATTCATGGCTAACACGACTGCCACCAAGTGGGAAGTAAACATAATCTCTAAACCAGCTGCTGAGTGATATATGCCAGCGACGCCAGAAGTCTGTTACTGATTGTGCAATATATGGATAGTTAAAGTTCTCCTCAAATTTAAAGCCAAATATCCGCGCTAACCCGATGGCCATATCACTATAGCCTGAGAAATCAAAATAAATTTGAAGCGAGTACGCTAGAATTCCTATCCACGCAGTCCCTGTTGTTAAATCTCCGCCTGATAAACTAAAGACATGATCTGCAACCTCGCCCATTGGATTAGCAATCAATACTTTTTTAGCTAACCCCTGTACAAAACGACGGGTACCAATCATCCAGTCCTCCGCTGTGGAGAGTCGTTTTTTAATTTGCTCCGCAACTGTTTGATAGCGAACAATCGGTCCTGCCACAAGCTGAGGAAACAATGTAATGAAGAGTGATAAGTCCAAAAAGTTACGTTGGGCTTTAACATCCTTTCGATAAACATCAATTACATAGCTAAGAGCCTGGAACGTGTAGAATGAAATGCCAATTGGAAGAGGTACAGCCTGCCATTCAATTGCTTCCTCTAAATAGTTATTTATGATGTCCACAAAAAAGCCGGCATATTTGTAATAGCCTAGAATAGCTAAGTTACTGAAAATTACTAACCAAAGAAGGGCTTTTCGTTTAGACTGCGAAATCGTATTTTCAATGACTATGCCCAAAATATAGTTAAGTAAAATCGAAATCATCATTAAAAGTACATATTTCGGTTCGCCCCATGCGTAAAAGAATAGGCTAGCCAATAGTAAAATCGTGTTGCGTAACATCTTTGGAGAGATGAAGTACACAATGAGCACTAATGGCAAAAAGACATATAAAAAAATAAGGCTACTAAAAACCATTCCTTCAAATCCCCATCTCTTTTTTATATTGTAAATACATCTACATGGTCACTGTGAAGATTGCCATATACATTGCTTATACTGCTATAAACGGTTTAAAACATCCAAAATAACTGATAATCTGCAAAACTGCTAGAAAGTTCTAATATAATCAAGGAAATGCATGAATAAATTACCTACCTTATTGTAACGTAAATTCACGAATTGTTCACCAGTGGATTTTTACTAAATAATGGGTAAAAGTCGATTTTTGTCGAAATTTAGTTGGTAAAAATGACATGGGCAATATGGTATATTTTTCGCATGGCAGTAAGGTTTGTATGTTAATTTTAAGGATGGATGCTCCCCATCTTTTTAAGTAAAATATGGTTATAAACCCTCTATAAATCTAACGTTACCACATATTTCATTCCAAATCTTGCCCTTTGAAATTTATTATCTTGTAATCTTATAATAGATTCGTAGTCACCAAAAGTGGCTAATTTATCTAGGAGGTTATTGCATATGAAACAAAAATATAGTAAGTGGGTTGTCGGCGCAGCATCAGCAGCCCTAGTAGCATCAGCAATCGTACCAGTAGCAAGCGCAGCAAGCTTTTCTGATATTGAATCAAGTGACCACAAGGAGGCTATCTTAGCATTAGCAGATGCTAAAATTGTAGCTGGTTATCCAGATGGAACATTCAAGCCAAATGCAGTTGTTACTCGTGGGAACGTAACAAAATTCTTAGGGAAATGGTTAGTATCTGAAAACTATGAGATTCCTACAGATTATGCTACAGAAGCACGCTTCACTGACCTACCAACAACAGCTCCAGACAAAGAGTTATTACAATATGCAGCTCTTGTAAAAGATGCTGGCGTATTCAAAGGCTCAAATAACCAATTAATGCACACAAATAATATGAACCGTGAGCAAATGGCAGTTGTTTTAGTACGTGCTATCAAAACGGTTTATAACGTAGA
>Ga0213821_1000211_pt1 | contig 41167 bp, 40 predicted proteins | sample MC6MC0909MG_FD_179894 | JGI IMG/M metagenome (GOLD analysis project Ga0213821, IMG submission 179894) | Enriched soil aggregate microbial communities from Iowa State University, Ames, United States - MC6-MC0909-MG | ecosystem: Environmental > Terrestrial > Soil > Unclassified | place: USA: Iowa...
AGTAGAGCACGCCAAGAAAGAGAAGTCGCCGCCGCGTCAGAAAGGTCCGAATGTCCTCGGATCGCCGCTTCATGCCAACGATCTTGCACGGTAGTGTGGCAAGTGACCCGATCGCGTATAGCCACATGCCAAGAACAACGATTGCTGGAAAGGACATGGTACTTGTATCTCCTGAGGCTACCCTGGGGGGGGGCTGCTATCGACCCACTGCGGCAACATACACTCCACGGGTCAACGCTATCGATTACGAACGTAGTCGCTCTATTCCCGAGAAGACCTCCTCTGCGTGCATGTCTAGCGTGCTAAGAGCACCGAGTACATTGTGGTGGATGTTTGTCGATCCTCGCTGACTTACCCACAGTGATATCTCCTCTAATGCAGCCCTCAAAGCTGTCTGGTTCATCATCAATAGCTCCAGAGTGTCTGCGGCGATAGCGGCTTTCTCGTCCATGTAATACCTCCGTTCGGCTCGATGTGGATTAGCCTACAGCGTAGTCTTGGCTTCGTGCACTGTAGCCTTGCGCGGCTCGGTGACCGCTTTCGACCCATAGCCGACGTTGCGTCTTACAGCGGACTTTGTGGGAGCGGGTTCACCCGCGAACACCGGCACAGCCGGTGCCATCCACCGCGGCGCCTGCTTCGCGGGTAAACCCGCTCCCACAGAGTGTGTGTCGCACTCACGAAGCCGGTTATTCTCAAGTGTCCGCTTCGGGTCGTTAGCGGTCAGTCGCGAATGGCTGCTAACGACCCACAGCTGCCTTTCGCTGAGGGAAGCGAACGGTCAATAGCAGCCGCTCACTGGCAGGAGAGTCAGTTTTGGGCTTCCCCGTCAGCATCAGTATCGTGGTCTGCCCCAATTACTCCCGTTCGACATAGCAGGGACTGCAGCATTTGCAGGGCCGGTGACGCTTGTGTTCGCCCACAATGCAGGATTTGGCCGATGCTATGCTGAGCGATTGAGTCGCATCTCCACCACCAAGCCACGGGAGCGTAGAATGCTCCAGCTCGATTGGGCAGGCTAAAATAACGAGCTACGGCTAAACAGGGGACGTTATTCGTGCATATTTCAAGGTTACAACTCGTCAACTACCGGAATTTTGAATGCGCGAATGTAGTTTTCAACAAGGGCGTTAACACGGTCATCGGCGAGAACGGATCAGGCAAGACAAACCTGTTCCGTGCGTTGCGTCTTTTGCTCGACGACACGCTGCTGCGCGCGGCATATAGGCTCGATGAGAAGGACTTCCACCGGGGCCTTGGCGACTGGCGCGGTCACTGGATAGTCATTAGCCTCGAGTTCGATGAGGTATCCCAAGACGAGGCGATTCAGTCCCTCTTTCTCCATGGGACCGGTAACATCGCCAACGCTGCAATCGGCAAGGCGACCTACAACCTTATTTTCCGCCCCAAGGCGGCAGTCCGACGGACCCTGGCCGACCTTGCCGCCGGTGATATGGTAGGACTTGCTGAGGCACGTTCGAAGATCACCATTTCGGATTATGAAACGATCTTTACCGGCAAGAGCACCGCAAACTTCCTCGATCCCGAAACCTATAAGCAACTGGCTGGCGACTTCGACGCGGTAATATTTCCCCAAGAACTGACGAACCCGGCTATCGGGGGCGTCATCCCGGGCATGCTCTCGATCTCGCGCGAAGTCTGCTTCACCTTCGTGCAAGCACTGCGCGATGTGGTCTCCGACTTCCAGAACAACCGCACTAACCCCCTCCTAACTCTGCTCAAGAGTCGAAGCGGTGAGATCGATCCGCAGAGCTTCGAACCAATCACCGCGCTCGTCAAAGGGCTCAATGATGCAATCGAGGGCCTACCAGATGTAGGAGCCATCCGCAGCGATATCCGCGACACCATCACCGATGCGGCAGGCGAGACCTACTCCCCGCGATCACTTTCGATCCGCTCGGATCTGTCCGACGAGGCCGACCGCCTGTTCCAGTCGCTCAAGCTGTTTGTGGGCGAGAGCGAGGAAGAATATGAGGGCGCGATTCACGAGCTGAGCCTGGGCGGTGCAAACCTCATCTACCTGACGTTGAAGCTGCTCGAGTTCAAATATCAGAAACAGAAAGAGTCCTTCGCCAACTTCCTCGTGATCGAGGAGCCGGAAGCGCACATCCACACCCATATCCAGAAAACGCTGTTCGACCGGCTGAGCTTTGACGACACCCAGATCATCTATTCGACCCATTCGACCCACATATCCGAAGTGAACAACGTCCTGAACATCAACATCCTCGGCCGACACCACGGACGGTGCGAGGTGTTTCAGCCATCTGCGGGACTTGACGCGGGCCAGATTGGCAATATCCAGCGCTACCTCGATGCGGTCCGCAGCAATCTGCTCTTCGCCAAGAGCGTTGTCTTGGTCGAGGGCGACGCCGAGGAGATCCTCATCCCAATCCTCGTTAAAAAAGTGTTCGGGCTCAGCTTGGACGAGCTGGGGATCAGCTTGATCAACATCCGCAGCACAGGCTTCGAGAATGTTGCGGTACTTTTCCATAACGAGCGCATCCGCAAGCGCTGCGCGATCATCACCGACCTTGACCGCGCGTTTATCGATACGACCAAGGACATACTCGACAGTGACGATAAGGCGGCAGCAAAGAAGAAGGCACTGGGGGCACAGATCGCTGGACTCCAGCGCGAGGCAGCGCTCAAGGAGTTGTGTGACGGGAATCCTTGGCTGACGGCGCACTTCGCCGACCACACTTTCGAGGTTGATTTCGTCTCCGCCGGCAATGTCGGCACTGTCGTTTCGGTGCTGGGCGATGTCTATAAGGATGGCGGTACCATAGCGACATCGAAAATGGAGCTGGAATCGGGCGACATCACACGTTTCGGGACGCGCGTGCTGACGATGGCACGTTACGCAGGAAAGGGGTGGTTCGCCATCATCCTTGGGCGAATGATAACGCCAGAAACTGTTATTCCGGATTACATCCTCGACGCTATCTTCCAAGCACATCTCCCGGTATCCATTCAGACATGGGCGCGAGTGCTGGATTATCGGGTCTCGGTCCTTGCGGAGTCACAACTATACGCGGCAGTGGAGATCGACGCGATGCGCGCGCAAATCAGACGCTACTATAGCGGCGAGATCGACTTTGCTGGGGTCCGCGCCGAAATGCTACAGGCTTTTCCGGCCGACGGCATCAACACGATCCTGGCGGGCTTCTAGATGTTTGTCTGGGACAGGAAAGATCTGAACGACGCTCAAGTCGCAGCCATCGAGCATCCAGGCAGCGTCTTCCTCGTTGCCTGCCCAGGGAGCGGTAAAACGAGAACCCTCACCTACAAGATCGCCCGCCTGTTGTCGGAGCTTAAGTCGGACAAAAAACGCGTCGTCGCGATCACCTACACGCACCGGGCTGCTGATGAGATTCACGAACGGATCGAGCAGCTTGGCGTCGATACGAGCCAGCTTTGGATTGGCACGATCCACTCCTTCTGTCTCGAATGGATCTTAAAACCCTACGGAATCTATCACTCGGCGCTCAAGCTCGGTTTCCGGGTGATCAATGCCCATGACACCGAACTAATGCTGGAGGAGTTCTGCAGCGCGGTGCAGGGCACTAAGCTCAGCAGCTTCGACTGCGCATATTATTTCACGCCGAACGGCTATGTCCTGACATGCAACAAGACCGACAAGCATCAAGCAATTGAGGGAATTTTGCAGGCATATTGGAAGGCGCTTGATGCCGAGCGGCAGGTCGATTTTGAGCTGATCCTTTTCTACGCCTATCAACTCATCGAGAAGAATCCCTCGATCAGCGTGCTGCTCGGCTCGATTTTCGAATGCGTGCTCCTCGATGAGTTTCAGGATACGCGGGAAATTCAATATGCGATCCTCGCATCGATCCTGAAAGCGTCTAAAGGCGGTGCCTCCGCCTTTGTTGTAGGCGACCCTAATCAGGCAATCTATGGCTCGCTTGGCGGCTATGCGATCACGGCGGCTGAATTTGGGACGCAGTGCGGCATCGCCTTTGAGGAAATGGAGCTATCAGACAATTACCGGTCGTCATCGCGCATTGTGAGCTATTTCGGCAACTACAACGTCTTGCCTTCTAAGGTCGAGGCGGTGGGAAAAGACAAGGACTACGCGAGCGTTGTGTCTTTCGATCACCAGACACACCGCGACGCGCTGGAGGAAGAGCTTGTAAGGCTCATCAAATTCAATGTCGAAACGCTTGGAATCGCTCAGCATGAGGTCTGCATCGTTGCGCCTTGGTGGGTCCATCTCGCAAGCATGACACGCCGGCTGGTCGCAGCGCTTCCGACCTATTCGTTCGATGGCCCGGGCATGGTGCCCTTCGCGCGCGACGTTGACAATTTCTGGTATAAGCTCGCCCGGATCATTCTGACGGAGGCGTCCCCACAGCTGTATGTACGCCGAATGCGATGGGCGGGAGAGGTAATCGCCGGCCTCAGCGATGCGGGCGTCGAGGTTCCAGGTTTGGACCGCAGGACACTGCTGCGCGCCTGCAACGCCATCACCATCACCGAGACCGATGGCCTGGTCTACCTCCGGGCGTTCTTCGACCAGCTATGTTCCACTTTCGAGATCGATCGCCGCAGCTGTGCAGCACTCCAAGAGCATCACGACGCTTTCTTCGAATGCTCGCAGAAGCGCATGGATAAACTCATCAAGGAAGGCGCTGAGGCGATTGCTGAATTGGCGATGTTTAGGAAGGTCTTTGCGAACCGCACTGGTGTCACCGTATCGACGATCCACGGGGTCAAGGGTGCCGAGTATGACGCAGTGATCGCCTATGGCCTGCTAGAAGGGATGGTTCCCCACTTCAGTGATCCGAACCAAGCCGAGACGGCGAAAAAGCTCATGTATGTGGTGTCGTCGCGGGCCAGAAAGAATCTACATCTGATCTCTGAGCGCGGTCGCAGTCGAGGCTGGAGCGGAGATTATCAACCAACTGGCGTACTTGCTGGATGTGCATTCCGGTACGACCAGTTTTCTTGAAGGGAAAGAATCTGGCCGCAAATGACCGCTCCTGGCCGCGAGCTTCCTCCGACAACGGCAGCTTTTGGGTGGATTTCTGCCCTGGGCGAGAGACCGCTCTGGGTCGATTCCGCCGGTCAAGACGTACCCGTGCACAGGTCACATTCGATGCAAATGGCTGGTCAAGTCGGATGCAAACAGGTGGTCAAGTGGGATGTAAACGCTTGGTCAAGTCAGGTGCGATTTCTCATCAGCCGCTTCTGCATTGATGGCTTGGTAAATCGGCTTCAGCTCTCTGGCTAGTGCCCGGCGCTTGTCCCTGGCCGCGTAGTCTAGGCTGTTGCGGATCAGGTGCACGATGCACGTCTGCAACGTCGTCTCTGGAAATACTGCGCTAAGGGCTTCAGGCATGCCTTCGAGGCCGTCGGTCACGGCAATCAGTACATCCTCGACACCACGTGTCTTGAGATCGTTGAAAACCTTCATCCAGAACTTCGCACCCTCGGTCTTCTTGATCCAGATCCCAAGGATATCGCGCGTCCCGTCGGGGAGAGCGCCCGGCGCCAAGTAAATGGCCTTGCGTACCAGGCCTTCTTCGCGAATCTTCACCCGCAGCGCATCGAAGAAAATGACCGGGTACATCGGCTCCAATGGCCGCTGTTGCCACGCGCCAATCTCCTCCACGACCTCGTCTGTCACAGAGCTGATGAAGTCCGGTGAAACGTCGGTTCCATACTGCTCTGAAAGGAAGGCCCGGACCTCTCTGACCGTCATGTCACGGGCGTACATGGCGATGATTTTGTCATCGAATCCGGTGTAACGGCGCTCATGCTTGGGGATCAGAATGGGCTCAAAACTGCCGTCTCGATCGCGAGGTATTTCCAGCCGCAACGGGCCATCACCCGTCAAAACCGTCTTCCCACTCTTGCCGTTACGCTGGTTTCATCCTCTGGGCGCTGCGCGCCCGGCGGATAACCCAGGTGGTGGCCAAGTTCAGCACTCAAAGCGCGTTCGATGAGGGCCTTCTTGAACGCCGCAGAGGCATCCTCGATAGCTTCCGCGGACATCAGGCCCACGCCGAACTGCTCCAGCAGCTCTTTGGGGATTTTGGGTAGGTCACGCAACAGGATCAGGCCGAGGACCGGGCGTGCCGGAATGGGTAGCTCCGAACCTTGATCGTGAAGATCCCCCCTTGTTGAGAACAGCATCGATCAGCAGCTGTGGCAGATGCTCTTAGCGAAGCATCAGGTCAGCCTGGAGCTCATTGAGCCAGAAGAGCAGCAGGACATGCTGGCCAAGGCGATGCTCGCCGCGACTATCCAATAGACTCACTTAAATGACCGACCGCTCCAGAAACACACGTATCGTGCGTTTTGGGCCCGACCTAGTTCTGCCAGCACGCCGGGTAACGTTTGCATACGTCAAAGCGCTGGTCCAGATCGGCCATGCGTGCTTGATGTGCGCTGAATGCTTCTTTCTGAAGTTCCCGCTGGGTCCGGTAGTAATACTCCAGCATAGTGTTATTGGTGGTCATCGCCTTGCTGCGGTCCGCGGTCTCACTGTCCGGAAGCAGTTCCTTGATCGCCGGGGTGTCGAGCAGGCCCAGTTTATTGCTGTAGTAATCCTTGTACAGCTGCAGCGAGCGCGCCTGGGTACTCGCCATGTCGTTGGCCGATTGCTCCAGATTAAGGCGGTATTCGGTCCAGTAGGCATCCGGCAGGGTGAAGCCCAGGCGCTGCTTGCGCTCCTCAATTCCCTTATCGAACAACGCTGTCTGCGCAGTGGTGTCGGCAGGAGCGTACTTCATCTTGGCTATGACGCTGGCGTCCACGATCTGACTGATCAAGGCCGTACGCTCTGCTGACTGCGGTTGTGCCTGGGTGGGTTTGGGGAAAATCGGGTTGCTGCCGGAGCAGGCGGGCAGGCCTTTGTTGATTAGCACGATGGGCGAACGCACCGCCTTCCCGTCGATCTCGCGCAGCCGGTTAAGCGTGACCAGGCAATTGTTACCCACGTAGCGGAAGTTCGCTTCGTATTCGCCACTGCTCTGAGGCGTGAAGTTGAACGCGACGGTGCAGACACTGGCGGAGCCCAAGGTATTGGCACGAACAAACAACTCGCGGCCCGGTTGTAGCCGCACCTCCAGATAAGCTTTGGCGTCGTTTGGCGCGGGGACACTCATGGCTGCGCGACGCCGGGTGTTGGCGGTGAACAGGTTGTTGAGCAGCCCTGTGGTCTGTCCGCCACAATGAGCAGCGTCGAACACATCCATCGTCGAATTTTGATTGCTGCTGATGAAGCGCAGCTTTGCCGCGTCGGGCTCGGTGGCGTCTGGATAGGAACCGTTGATACTGCACCCGCTGATGGAAAGGGCGGCGATGCTGACGACGCCAAACACGCGCCATTGGTAGAAATCGAACATGTTGATGTATCGTCCTTGATTCACAGGAAAGCGAAAGGCCGACATCCTAGTGAAGGCGGTAGCTGCCGTCTAGCGCGCCTATTCCAACAGCGTTTTCTTTTTTTCACTGAGGTAATGGAATGCTTTGCTCGCACCACATCGTTGCAATCGGCCTGATAGGACTATTGGCCGGTTGCTCGCAAATACCCACTGAGATGGCATTGGATTCAACCACTTATAACGCGCAAAATGCCGGCCTTGTGGTCGGCGCGCTGATAGGAGGTGGCCCTTATGGCACCTACCTGGAATTCCAGGACATCAATAGTCACAAGACCTATGGCTGGGGGCCCAAGGACGATTACTCGGCGTGGTTGCCCGCCGGGGAATATGAAGTCACTCGCCTGGGGCACCGCCGCGGGGTCATGGGCCCGTATTCCAGCCCGCTGCGGTTCACCGTCAATCAAGGGAAGCTCAACTACCTTGGGGAGATGGTGTACGACTGCTCATCCGTCGCTCAGCCGGTCGCGGTCTACGGCGTGATGAACTGCGGATTTCTCGCACTGGACGAATGCACGGTCCCTCACGCCACCGTGAACGTGTGCGTCGTGGACCGGCAGGGCCAAGAGATCAAGCATTTCTTGCAGCAGCACCCGGAGCAATCCCGGTTACCCGTGCAAAACGCAGTCATGTCGCTACGATAGCTGGCACGCCTTTGACCATGAGAGGCCTCTGGCGTGATCGCTGCCGGGCCGCCCGAACCATCACGACGTTCTCGACGCGGCGCAGGGCCTGCTACTCGCTGCAGAGGATTTGGTAATAGCCGCTGTCTAGGCTGTGCGCAACATCCCCCTCCATTGACTGCCGTTGGTGGTGCGAGTGATTGGCCAGAAAATACAGCGCCGCATCGCACGTCTCCGGTTTGGACAGAGGCAGCAACAGATAGGCCTTGCTCCTGCTGAACTGTGGTAATGCCACCCATGCGAGGTATTTGAGAATTGGGCGTGATCGCGCGAGTTCCAGCAATCGCTCCGCGAAGCCCATGGAGATCAATGCCGCACCCTCCAACCGCACCGTTTCATCAATGACCGTGAGCACCAGGCCCAGGTGGAAAAGCGGCATCCCGCGTCTGAAGTGGCGGAGACGCTCACACGCCGCTACGAATTGCAGGGTCGAAGCATCGCAGGCGAACGCCGCTGGGTACTCTGCGGCTAGGGAGCTAAAGGTGGTGGCGGCTTGCGGGACTTCGCTACGCGAGATGGTGCGCACGCCTTCGGCGTCCACATGGATATCAATACGTTCTTGAACTGGCCTAAGTAGCTGGGAGAGGCGATCATCGTTACACGTTTGACGTTGTAAGGTGGTCAGCGGTGCTGCGAGTGCGCGATCCGTTGCCAGGTGCTCGGCCAGTTGCTCGATGAACACTTGCCGCTCATCCACCGGCAAGTAGGCAACGTCGATCGACTGAATCCAATCCCTGCCAACTCCAGCCAGCGCTTAAAAGCCTGTGGCGGTTCCATCTGGGTGCGCAGTAACAACCATAGCTGAGTACTTGCTGCCACTGGCAATCGACTGTCGCGGGTTGGCCACCGACAGTCACCTGCATGGTGTTCGAGACTTTTGAGCCATGCAGTGGCAGTTCGTTCTCCAAAAGAAGGCGCCAGTAATTGCAGGGCTTGATCGAATGGTAGGCTGTACTGCGGTTGCGCAAAGCCGGCATTGGCAGTGCGGATGTCACGTAGGATCTGCAGCGCTTCGAGCATCGGTTGCAGCGAGAGGTCGAGCGCCTGGACATCCTTGATCCAATCGCTATGGACGGAACACCAATCACCGTAAAACGCGATCAACCCCAACTCTTCCAACTGATCAATCGATACGTCCACATGGACCCAGCGGTAGGTCCCGTCTTGCAGGGGCCAAGCTTGCTCACCTGCTAATAACGCTTTGACACTGCCGCGACAGAGATTCGGGGTCGTAAGCGTGGCATGCGCGAGGAACTGGCCGAGCATTTGCGCACTAGCATGCTCACTGTAGTCACGCGCAACCGCACTCTGATGCGTCGCAGTGACTTCCGCCACCAGAGTGGCGAGCAACCGCCAATTGTCCGAGTAGTTTCGCATCTTCGCCGTGGTAACTCGTAGCAATGTAGTGGACGGCGCGTTGGCGGCGGGAGGAGCCTGGGTGCGCCGCGATGAGCCAGAGGATGCCGACTAGCTGGCCGCCACTGCGTATTGCTGCAGCACGTGCGAGACGTGAAGATCGGCCAATCGGTAAATCTCGGCCAGTTCGAGGTTGTAAGCCCGGCTTACGTCTTCAAACGATGGCGACGCGCCGGCGTCCAGCGTTGAGCGGCGCAGGCGACTTTTGACCCGGTCATAAATTTTGCTCAACACCCGATCGGCGTCGATGTAGTTCATCAAACCGGTCAGCTTTTGAGGATCGGAGAACGTTCCGGCCACCTCGATCATCGAGCGGTATTTAGACATGTCCACTGAGAAGGCAGGTTCGTTGTAGAAGTAGTGGATGCATGCTTCCCGAACGCGTTCATGCTGGGCGTAGGATTGATCTTGAGCAAACATGCGCTCATGCTCGGCTTCATTCTGCAGCGCGAGCACCCGCTCGACTTACATTTCCACCTTGGAGGCCAACGCTAAAAGCTCCAGGTCATCGTGCTCGAAAGCTACATGTTTGACGAATGACGCTACGCCCAGCAGTTTGTAATCGAGGAAAAAGTCGTCATCGAGCAGGTCTGACTCAGGGTCGGATTGACGTTCAAACTGACGGGCCCATGCCTGTATCTGCGTCATGATGGTGGTGCGCATCTGGTTATCCTTAACAGTAGGTCGACTGACTGGCTGGCCTGCACCAGGCGCGAGTTTGATGACACGCGCGCCTGCAGTCAGAAATGATGGCCTTTAGCCATGCCGATTCGAAAGACTGGAGTCGGCTTGGCCGCTATTCCGATCGTTACAAACGCTTCAAAGCGCGCATAGTGAAGCCGCGAAAGCGCCCGACAGGCAAGGAAACACGGTACCGTCCCAGCATCCGTGCGCCCGCCGCCCGCCTAACTGATCAATTGCTAAAGAAAGTCGGTGAGCCCTTTTTTGAATCATCTTCTTCAGATGTGATCATTGCACGCAGTTTTTAAGCGCTGAGGGTCCTGGCGCCCCAAAAAACCAGTCAGTCGGTTGCGGAAAGTCGGAATGCCGCTTCTGGCAGAAACGCCACCGCCGAGAAGCACCAAGATTTGTCGCGCAGGCCGCGATATCTCAGCGGCTTTTGTTAGGGTGTCTATGAGTATTCATCATCCTAACGCAGGGCAGGGAAGCCACCCAGGAGAGCGGCCGCGGGAGCCATCGGAATTGGGCTGAGCTAGAGCGCCTTAGTATCCTGGCGGAGCATCAGTCTCAGGCAGGCACCAACTATCAGTCGCGCGCGCTCGGCGGAACACCAGAGCCAAGTCACTAGGAAGCTCCTGCTACACGCCATACTGCTTGCTCCCTCCAGATGTGATGTAGTAGCTACCGCCTCTAGGGCCTATATAGATTCGACCTGTAGAGCAGGAGCACGAAGAAGTAAAATATCTTGACCTTTCCGCATGACCAATTCACCGCCTGTCCACATTCCATAGATCGTGGACAAGACTCATACGCATTTTGCATTGATGTCAAATCTACTTGCTGCGTCTCGGCCACTGAGCTAGGTGCCCTCTTACCGACACGGTGAACGGCTGCGTGTAGCGCATGCTCGCTCGCTCTGAGGAAATGGCTGCGAGCGCACCGCTGAGCGGGAGGAACAGGGAGTAGGCACAAAAAACTGGCGCAATGCCATCCCCAAGCTTTAGGCTAACGCGCGCACGAATATTCAGGGAAGAAAAGCATGCTACAAACCTGTGCTGAGATTCATCGACAGCTCGGGTACGCGAATAAACTCGCAGTGGGACAGGGTTACGGGAAAAACCCATGCGATGAAGCACTGTTGCAGCGCTTAGCGGAGGAGCTGGATATTCCCGGAGAAAGCTTCATCCGCTCCGCAGAAAGCAAGGGCATCACTGCCCAGCACTATCTGATGGCGATGCTGGAAACCCTTGAGCCGCTCTCGGTCATGTTTGAAGACATCTGTCGCTACTGTGAACCCCCTCTGACCAAGACGTCGCGGGACGCGCTCGATATCAGCTGGAACTTCGATCTGCACGGCGAGCGCATCACGATCAATTATGAAGCGTTTCGGCGCTACCACCGACTGTTGACGCAAGTACCACCCCAAGAAGCCTTTAATACCCTATGCAACGCTTTCGCGAATGCGTGCAGTCGCTATCCTCGCGATATACCCGACTGGCCACCTGAGCTTCCGGAAAAACCGCGCGGAGCACTCGACACCAGTGTCGCCGCGAGAATCTATGACCTATGTGCAGTAGTTCGAAAGCAGGACTTGCACCTACATGGTTACTGGGGAACATCTGATGTGATCCCTGCGCTTTGGGCCATTCTTGACCGCCGGCAACTGTGGAATGCCAGCGCATTCTCCGAGTTGCGCCAGCAGTTGGATCAGTGTGCTCCGTTACTCACCCCAGAAGATATCCTAGGGTTGCCTTTCTGGCGCCAACGCTGGCAAATCCACGAACTCTGGTGTTTGGTTACCACGCTTAGTTTGTTTGAAAGTCGCGGGTTCGAATTGGCCCGTTCGACCACAGGTGCGTCGATCCTGGAACTCGGACGCAGCGCGGTGATTGCCGAACGCAAAAGCGACCCGCTGGGGCAGATCGTTTATCAACCAACCTATCATCCGAGCGCTATCTCTATGCGATAACTCGCAAAGCCGATCAAGTCAGGGCGTGCCCGATTGGCCAGTGCCAACTCGCACTGTTCAGCCAAGTCGTCGCTAGTTGTTACGCGGGCTGCCATGGCGGGTGGCCGGCGTAAAAAGTAATCATGAGAAATAGGAAGCAGCATGGATTTTAGCACTATCTTTAAAATTGTTGTCGCGATCAGCGCAATACTGGGTGCCGCCAAGGTGATTTATGAATTTACACTAGGTGGACATACACGGCGCCGAGAAGAGTACCGGTTCGCTAAAGAGTTTCTCAATGACCTGCACAGGGCCGATGATGTCGACAAACTGCACCCACTAGCCGTCGAGCGTGGCTTCTATGCTATTGCCGGAACATCCAGCATCAATGCGGACGATGTGGAATACCTGCTCACGCTTTCATCGCCGGATAAAGCCTTGAAAGATTATGTCCTCTCGCAAGTCTGCGTGGAGATAGACCACAAAACGCAGCGAGTAAAGTACCGAGCCAAGTACACCAGCACTTTCGCACGATCTTGGCGGAAGGTCTGGTGGCTGTTGATTTACTTCGTCGCCTCTTTACTCGCGGCTTCACCCTTGGTTTTGACCGGTCCTTTGGGCCTTCCTACTCAGTTCATGTGGTTGGCAGTAGTCACCATTCCCTGTGGCGGCCTGTACGCCTACCTAGCATTGAGGGATTTCATCAAGATCACCCGCGCTGAAGCCTTAGTGAAGGATCACAAAAAACACACCCCGGCCATCCAAGTGGGTTACGGTAAATAGGGTGGAAGTGTCAGCGCTCGATTGTGGCATCGGCACGCAGGGAGTAAAACGCTCATCACCTGCCCGCCGCAGTTGCACGAGAGTTGGTGCGCTGCGCTGCTGAAACTGGTACGTCAGCCAATTACAAAGACAGGGTGAGAAATCGCCAGATACCGTCGCCGAAGCGAGCAGGGTGGGTCCGGGAGTGTGCGGGGAAAGAGGGCACGCGGTACCGCCGGCATCCATGTGCCTTCCGGCCACCTAGCTAATAAATTGCTGAAGACGGAGCGGAAAAACGCGAGGTGATTGCCGCCACAGTGGCGCACCAAATCGAAGATTGGCAGGGTTATCCAGGGCAGCGCGCTGCTGGCATTTGCCCACAGTGCCACCCATGAGCTTAGGAGTCGGCTGATCGCTGACCAGCAGGGTGCGCCTGTGGCCACCCGCATAGACGCCGACGAGAGATAGCTCATCCTCAATGATCTCGTGATGCCTATTGGCCATCGACTTACCAGGTATACCGGCAAGGATGGCAATTACCGGCTGCGGTCAGCAGAAATTGAAAGCCTCCGAGCGAGTCACGCTGTAACGGCTTAGCTTTGAGTTAGCTACTCGATAACCAAAATGCGCGGGGGGCAAACTACCAGAGAGAGGGGAACAGAAAATCTATCGCGTGCCGCGAAAGCTTCAGGGATACCGACTGACGGCAGTCCAAAGTGATCAGCCGCTCTAAACACATCTGGCTTAGTAGGCTTTGCGTGGCAGCCTCATCGAGACCTAGGCGCGCACGGATATCGTTGCGTTGCTGGTCACCCAGGCAGAGAAGCGTTTTGTAGATATCACGGCACTTAATCTGCAGTTCAGGCAGGTGCTCGCCCTTACTGCCTGTCAGTGCGCGGCGGCTCCGCATCTCAAAATAGCCGTCGATCCGATCATTTAGCCTTTCCGGCTCCAGCAGCTTACTAAAGTACTGCAACTGCTCCAGTGCTGTCTCAGTGAAGAATCTAGTCCAGCGCCACAAACCGCTATCCGAAAGTTCGCCACGGCCGTCTAATCCGCCTTGGCGCTGAGCATCCGCAGCGCGCAGCATCTCGTAATAGGCGGCGATATTGCGAGCGAACCCACGGCTCATGGACCACAAGCCAGACCCACTCAAGCCAGCAGCCTTGAGGTACTGATCTGTGAATAGGCGGCCTGTACGTCCATTGCCGTCCATGAATGGGTGGATCCACATCAGGCGGTGGTGCGAGGCAGCAGCGGCTAAGAACCGCGATTGCCCATGGATCCAGTCTAGACGGTACACGCGCTCAAAGTCGTTGAGGTGCAACTGCATCTGCTGCGAAGTAGGGGGGATGTGTTGGCCAACGCGGACCTCACATTTGCGAAATTCACCAGGGACCATGCGCGCGGACATCGCTGGCTCGAATGATTGCATTTCCAGCATCCGTTCAGGCATGCCGACATAGAGTTCGCGATGTAGGCGTGCGATTGTGACCTTCGCACACACGGTGACCTTGTTGAATGGCTCATTGACGAGCCGGCGCTGGGCGTTAATGTGGCGTTTAACCTCTTGCAGGCCTTGGTCGCCTTCGATCTCATGAGGACTCTCCTCGGCCCTCAGAATGTCGATCGGTGCGCTTGAATTCCCCTCGATCTTGTTGCTGTAGTACGAATTTACAAGCTGTACCAGATTCATCATAGGCACGCGTAATGGGGCTGGAATCCCGGTGTGAAGGGCCTCGTCTAGCCTCATGATCTGGATGATTTGTTCCAGCAGCTCCTCCGTGGCCTTGTCTTGGGTGAAGTACGGGGTGAATGCCATTGCCACCTAGTCCTTTGCACAGCTAGTTAAAAAGGCTTAGAACGTTTCAAAGCTTCCTTCTTGCCGGATGGTGAATGGTCATGTCAACGCCAGAGTAATCAGCTGTGGCAGTATTTTCTCAGCAGGGCCTATCAGCATGATCTCGTTCGGCCCATTCATGGATACATCTACGTTATTGACGTGTACGACCACTGCACCAGAAGCTAACGCGATATCTGGTAAGTCAGCAGCAGGCCTTACCACACCGGATGTCCCGATAGAAAGCATGACGTCACACTGTCGCGCTGCTCGGCTGGCGGTTTTCCATACGCCTGGCGGAAGGTCCTCACCAAACCACACCACAGCTGGACGCAATCGACCGTTGCACCGTTGGCAGCGGGGCGGTTCGATCAATGCGCCTTCCGCTGGAATGATCGGAAATTCCAGCGATCCCGCGACAAAGCGATGACAGCTGAAACACTTGGGAAGCGTCAGGCTGCCATGGAGATGAAGCACGTCCTGATTGCCCGCCCGCTCGTGCAGATCATCAACGTTCTGAGTGACGACAGTGACACTCCGACCGCTGCCAGATAACCGGTGGATCACCTGATGTGCCGCATTGGGCAGAGCTTGCATGACCTGCTGGCGCCGCCATAGGTACCAGCCCCAAACCAGCGCCGGATTTTCGCGAAATGCCTTCGCGGTTTCTAACCGTTGAGGGTCTTGGCGCTCCCACAACCCGGTTAGTCGGTCGCGAAACGTCGGAATGCCGCTGCCGGCAGAAACGCCAGCTCCGGTAAACACCATGATATGTTGCGCATCCCGCAGGACGTCTGCGGCTTTTGCTAGGGTGTCCATTAGCACTCATCATCGTAACGCGTGGTAGGGAAGGGTGCCAGGAAAGCGGCCGCGGCTGGCTTCGGATCAGTGAACAACCAATTCGGGGGCCTCGCGCCGAAAAAACCAAATGTGGACGCTTCACCATTCAACGACGGTTCGTTCCTGCATCAAAAGTGCGCGTACAACTGCGGTTCGTCAGCAGACTTAGGTGGAGGGGCCGTGGTGGTGATTCGCGCTTTCAGGTTTCGCGCCGAGTACAACGCGTGCGACCGTTTCCGCAGGCGTAAATCGAGATCCCCTAATTTGTAGGTGGCCACCGCAGTCTCGTAAATCACTGCGCTTTGCGAGGACTCAAGTCCACAGTGAATCACTATCTTACGAAGCTCTTCCAGGCTCCAGTGCGGACGTCCGGTGATGGAAGGAGGGCATAGCATTTGTACCTGCGAGATCTCGACGCCCGTTGCCTGGGACAGGAAGACGTTGAGTTCGTAGGCATCTTCAACCACAGCTGCTCGCTCGCTCTCACCGTTGAAAAGCGGCCGCAAGGTTACCCAAAAGCACATCCCTTCAATTTCACAATAGGACCCCGTACGGACAGTACGGGTGTGATATTCGGACAAATAGATCAAAACGGGCTCCACTGAGCGCTGCATACCCCTAGGCGACCAGTCACCAGGGCTGGAAAGCTCAAATTATCCCACAATGAACACTATAGATTGTAGCCCTATCGTGTTCGATAGCGCTTCATCATTCCTTTTATGAGGAATGATGATGGAAATCCGTGAATCCCTGGGTGAAGCACTGCGGCGCATGCGCATTCTTCACGACCTGACCCAGGAAGATTTCGCCGTAGTCAGTAGCCGAACCTACGTAAGCTCCCTCGAACGAGGACTCAAGTCGCCGACCATTCAAAAAATTGAAGAGCTGGCCGGCCGCATGGGTGTCCACCCACTCAGCCTCATCGTATCTGCGTACCTTATCCAAGACCCGGAGGTGAGCTTCGACGGGCTGATCAAACAGGTGAAAAAAGAGGCGCTCAAGCCTTGACCGTCGATTCAGCGCCGAAAATGAGCGCTATAGTGTTCATGTCGTCCTGGATCGACTACCATCGCTGCTCACTGAAACCCGCTTTGGGGAGCAGCGTAGCTATGCGTAGATCATTCCATGGCTAAGGTGGCCCCTTCTACATCCAAAATGCCTATGGCCACCGCCGCTGCTCCCCGTTTTTCAATTGGCCTGTACAGGACACCGTGTCGAGAATCGTGGAAGATTCCTGACTAGCACTGCCGAAGACTGCCGGCCGGAAGCCTGAATGGAGGAGGGCGTCGCTAAATAAAGCGGTTTTGTCTCTTGGGTATAGCGAGCGAAGCGCGGCGATGGGCCTAGCTACGAGCGGCGCTAGCCATGCAAAGCCCCATCTATCTCGTACTGTGCGGCTTGAACCACCGCGGCGGGGTCGGACGATATGATGTCCTTCGGCAGCTTACCGCCCAAATACGAATTGGATGATTCGAACCATAACGCCATGCCCCAGCCATTCAGCCTGATGGTCAGCACAGCGATGACGCGCTGCATTCCCTGGGCCGCAGTGGCCAAGGCGCATGCATCGATGGCAAAACGTGGAAAGTACTCCACGCCGTCGTAGTTGATAGAGAAGATCGCACCGTCTAAATACCGGCCAGGAGCGCCGGCGCTGAGTTGCTCAGCTAACGCCGGCAACAGCGCATTTAGCTCAGGCCAGGTCAGCCAATCTCCGCTGGCCATGACTCTGGATTGTGCCTTGGACTGGAAAATCGCCTCTCGGCCGGCAATATTCCTCGCCTTTCGAATTTCGCTCATCTGCGAGACCCTCCTTAAGCATTAGGGGGTAGGGGATGCCAGCAGCCAGTTTTGAGCTGCCCGCTGAGAGATAGACCACCACTAATTCGGATCCACCGGCTGACTGAGGGTCGACCAGTCAACGGCAGCCCGTGTCCTGGAAGTAGTCGTCCTGGGCGACCAAGCCCAAATCACCGCTCTCAGCCGTCGGCTCATCACTGAACAGCTGTTGAACACGTCGCTCTTGCTTCACGTACGCCAGGATCTGGAAAAAGCAGTGCTCACAGAGGTGTACCTCAAATCGCTGGCCGTCGTGTTCGCTGCCATACCCCCAGCGGGCTTGTAGGGTTCCATACTGGTAACTGCCCGCAGCCAGGCGCGTAGAATTCCCGCAGACGTCACACATGATATCGGTTATGCACTCAATCTCGACCAGCCTGGTAATTTTCACTGTGAATTCCTAGAAAATGGCTTCGTGCCATGTGGGACGGCAGGCTGGCGATCGGCGACCAGGTGATTCGGGTTCAACCGCGGTCACGCATGCCGATGCGCTTGACCGAATGCGCGCGCTCCTGATCATGCGAGTGATAGTAGGTGTTCTGGGTCGTACTGAGGTTGCTGTGACGCAAGTCTTCCTGCAGGTCCTTAGGATTGCGCAGCGGCGCGTCAAAGGTGGCCGAGGTGTGACGTAGCCAGTGCGCAGACGCACAGCGCAGACTTTCCATCTCGTGGTTCGCGCGGCCTTCGCTGCGCATCTTCTCTACGGCTTTATCAAACACGGTTTGGAGGAGGGCGCGGATCTGTCGATCAGACAAACCGGCGCGGCCGTTGAGCGTCGTGATCAGCGGCGTAGTTTCTCCTGGATGAGGTAACTCGGGAAGTCCCAGGAATCGCCGATAACGTTTCAAATAGCGCTCTACGTAGATATCCCGCACGGCTATCTTCGCCGCCTTGTTGCCTTTACCCACCGCGAAGTACCACCAATTGCCTTCATCATCTAAGCGGAAGTCACCCATGGTGGGTTTCCAGTTTTTACGACCGGCGAGATCTGAAACCCGCAGGTACATGGCGAACAGCGTAGCAACAATAAATAATGTTCGCTCATGCCGCTCCGGTTCAGCGTTCGCCATTGCTTCAACGGTATCCAGCACAAAGTCCCACTGCAACGGCGTAAGTGCCCGCGAAGACGCAACTTCCAGCGTTTGCGTGGAGAATCGATTGCCTTTTTTAAGTAGCCGAAAGGGATTTGTCTGAGCGAAGCCATCTTCAACAAGAAACTCATAGAAGCGACTGCAGACCGTATACACCTGGTTCAACGTGCCATTCGCAGCATGATACTGCTGGGTGCTGGGAGTTTCTGCAGCGATTACTTTGCGGGACTTGATGTTAAACGGATGCCATTTGGGGTTGGGGATGTAGGCCTCGCGGGCGTCGAGCGCGTGCGGGTTACTGACGAACCGGCTGCGGGTCACCGGACCCATCCAGTCATCTGGCGGGTTTCGACAGAAGTTTAGATAGTCTTGGGCATCTTGGCGTTTGAGTTGATTCAGCGGTTTGCCTTGGATCAGCAGCGCCCACAGCAGTAAGCGCTCGGTATGACTGCGGTACGAGTTGAACGTCTGGGCATTGTCGGAAAAGGCGCGCAGAAACGCACGTACCGCGGCGTAGCCGCGGTCAGCCTCCAGTGCGGCGTCACACTTGTCCAAAAAGGCGCTGACGCAGGCCAGCGGTGAGCCGTGCAAACTGAAGTCTTGCTCGATGAAGTTATCGTGGGTTTCGAACAAGGGTTGGGGTGCGCATTCCATGAAGTACCAGCCAGTTTTTTTGAAGACAGTAGACTTCCAGTTATGACAGTAATCGGAAGTCAGAAGCATTTTGGTCAGAATGATCTCAACCTATCGATGGTACCCGCCAGGCCTTAAACACGCAACGTAGCCATGGGCGCTTGGGGCCACGCAACCCTAAACAATCATTGCTATAGTGGTAGGCGACTTATTTCCGGCTTACCACTAAGGCGGAAATTATGAAAATAGCCAGTACTAGGGCATAAAATGCAGTCGATCAACAACCCTGTTGGTTCTTGCAAAAACTCACATATCAAAAATCGTGGTCGAGTCAGCGGAGAATCGGCTGTGTAGGGCATTAAGCGTCTCGTAAGCCAATCTACCGCGCGTCTCGCCAAACCCATAGGTATCAATAGCGCTCATAATGCTAGCCGTACGGATACTATCCATGCGAGCCCCCGAAATTTGTTTAGTAAATGTTGCATCACAGCCGTCTCTCGCCATCAGATCTGCCGCCGCAAACGAAACCTCTTTCATGATATTACCAATTTGTCTGACGCCTAATCCTGGCCTTCCGCTTACTGTAGTGAAAAGTGCAACATCTGGCATTCTGCCTTGGCTAAATGGGACATCTCGAGCATTCAGATAGCGTTCAAGGTAGGGGGTAAATTCAGCAGGAGCGCTAATCTTAAAAGATCTGCCGGCATCAAAAACCAAATAATTCCAAGACGAATCCTTATAAAAGCTAGAAAGTGTTGGCTGCCAAAACTTATTTCCTGACATAAACCTGACAGGAACCAGAAGATACATTGTCATGGCCAAAATAAACAGAGATCGCTCATGCGCCGAGTCATGCTCACACATGTACTTCGCCGCCCTTAAAAGATATTCCAGATGCTTCCTTTCCAGTCTCCCCACCAGCGACACACCCTTGCCACCAATACTATTGATGAATGAAGCTTCCACTTGCGAAGCGGGGTTAACCTCCAGAAGGGACTTGCTCGCTAAATGGTCGAATACTTGGATGCATATCGATCTAATCCCTGTGAGCGCTCTTGGTCCGGACACCTCGCTGGTCGATGCTCTCGAAAAGGGGCGCCACCAATCATTCATTGCCCGTGTTCCATCATCCCCAGAAACAAATCGGCGTAATGGACTAGCTGCTATCCAGCTATCGGGCGGTGAAGCACAAAATCTCAGGAAATCCTTAAAATCCTGCACACGCAAACTAGCAAGCGGTTGTTGTCGTTCGACCCAGGACCAGAGCAATAACCGCTCAGTGACACCACGGTAATAGGCATAGGTAGAGCTGATCTCGGCCGATTGATCATGCCGAATATAAGCCACAAGAAACAACCTGAGCGCATCAAATAGAGCAATGGGGTTTTCTTCATGCTTAAATTTTTCAATATACCCACGAATCTGCGGGTGCAACTCGAAGTACCTATCCAAGGGGAGCGTGATTGTGTCTTGATCAGAATATATTGGACGAGGCTCAATCATAACGACCGTTCACATTGCAAGGATGGACTGAAGTATAGCTTAGGCATCGTTTGCGGACATGCGAAGCGGGATTCGCATCTATGAGGTACAGCAGCACCTAGGATTTATCATTTAAGAGTTTCACAAATAATCTCTAAGCTATTGAGTTTTAAGAGTTAAAGGGTTTGGCTACGTGCTGAATTATCATCTATGAGTAACATGATTTTTGGGTCGTACCACGTCGATTTCGCGCATTTGGAGAGCACGTCAAGGCTGGACCAGGCATGCCAATACAGCTAAGTCACTGATTTTTCATGCGCATCTATGGATAACAAAATTCGCATCTATGGATGCCGGTCACAACCCTGGCTTGTGCCTTCTCCTGCGTCACACATCATTTAACATAATATACATTATGCGTAGTTTCGTATTAAGGCGTGGCCCTGGTTGCCCACCAGATTCAAAGCCACGCCGCAGCCATCTACTGCTTCTGATCCAGCGCCTTACTCACTGCGTTCACGAACAACGCCTGTTCGTCATACAACGAGCTTGGTGTCTCGGCATTCTTCCAGGTCGACCATTGCACCATCACCAGATGCTCAGCTGGATTGATCGCGATCGTCTGCCCGTAGATGCCCAGCGCCCAGAACGTTTGCTCACTGGTGGCGGTCTTCTTCGGTTCGGCGTCTGCATCCGGTGCCGGTGCGTTGTACCACCATTGGTAGCCGTACTGACCATTAGGTGCGGCTTTGGTTACTGAGCCTTTGGCTGTAGTCCAGTGCGTCGAGCGTGCAAGCCAATCGTTGGGCAGCAACTTTTCGCCGTTCGGCAATTGGCCGCCGCTGAGCACGAACTGGCCGAAGCGCCCCCAGTCACGCAGCGTGGCATTGAAGCCGTGTCCGCCCATGTCGACTTTACCCGGTACCAATGCGTGCCAGACGCCATCTTGCTGCATGCCATAGCGGCTCCAGATCTGGCTTTCCAGGTACTTGGCGATGGTCTGCCCAGTGGCGTTCTCCAGCACGCGGCCGACCAGCCAGGCGCCGCCAGTGTTGTATGACCAGACTTCGCCAGGCTTCACCCCGGGCTTGCGCTTGACCGATTTGACCAGGTTGAGCACGCAATCGTAAGGGTCTGGCTTGGCCTCGCATTGGGTCATGTGGGAGAAATCAGAGTCTGGCGAGGCGTAGTTCTCGTCCCAGACCACACCTGAGGTATGTTGCATCAGCTGGTGCAGGGTTACATCTTGCCATTCGGTGCCTTTGAGTTCGGGGATATACGCGGTGATCTTGTCATCTACCGACTTGATCTTGCCGTCCTTTATAGCAACCCCCACCAGCACGCTGACTACCGACTTGGCAACTGAGCGTGAAGTCCACAGGGTCTTAGCAGTGTTGCCTTTGCCGTAATATTCGTAGGCAATTTTGCCGTCTTTTAGCACCAACAGCCCGGTTACGCTCTGGTTTTGCAGGTAGTCGGCCAGACCCCGGGGCTTGCCCTCCAGGTTGTATTGAACCTCGCTGAGCAGATGATCCGCTGCTGGTAACGGACTTGGCGTGGCGCCCTGGGTGGAGAATACATCGCCTTCGTACAGGCGGTAGGTATTACGGAACCCCACTACCCGGGTGTCCTGGTCCCAAGTCAGCATTTCCTTGGCTGCCGGCAGCACTTTGTCGAACGGCTGCGGGCATGTGTGCAGATTGGGTACGCCGCACGGGCCCTTGCTATCGGCAGCCTGGGCGGTGCCGGCGGTAGCTGCCAGGGCCAGCGTAAGGATGGAAAAGACAGTGGACGGTTTGATTGTTATTGGTGTTGCCCGCATGGGGGTTTCCTCAAGATTTGCTGTGCGTGGGACACTTCACGGGGCTAGCCCGCGCCCACCGTGAGTCTCAGCAACTTGAACGGCGCGGAAAAGAACAATAAATTGACTGCCACTAATACAAAAACTAATACCCCGAGGCGTGCATGGCCATCGACCGGCTTCCCCCACTCAATGCGATCCGTGCTTTCGAGGCCGCGGCGCGGCTTGGCAGTTACGTGGCGGCCTCAGAGGCTTTGCATGTGACTCAGCCTGCAATCGGTCGCCATGTGAAGAATCTGGAAGGCTGGTTGGGTGTGCGTCTGCTTGAGCGCAGCCCGCGCGGCGTCACCTTGACGTTGCCAGGTGCGCACTATTACCAAGCCGTCTCGCAGGCACTGCAGATCGTTGCCGACGCCAGTGCTCGCCTGGCCGGGCAAGATAACCAGCGTTGGTTGCGCATCCTGTGTGTGCCGGCCTTCGCTTCACGCTGGTTGACCCCGCGGATCGACAGTCTGCGCAAGCTGCGACCTGACCTGAAGATCGCCATCGAGCCCAATGCCTCGTTTACCGCAGTGGATGCCAGGCAAGCTGACCTGGGTATTGCCTATGGCTTGCCTGGCGAGCTATCGGGCGTGCGTGAGGTCTTGCTTCGTCCGGCAGTGTTTGCCGTCTGCTCGCCGGGCTTCCTTGCGCAGTTGCCAGGGCCGCTGACGGTTGCGGATTTGCCCGCAAACAAGCTGATACACGTCGATGACGGCACGTGGTGGAACAGCTGGTTTGCCGCCAATGGCCTGCGTGTGCGGGTCAAGTCCGATGCTTCGCACATGAGCAATGACATTGTGCTCAACTTGGCAGAACGTGGCCATGGCATCGCGCTGGCGACCGAGGTGCTGGTTAAGCGCGAGCTTGAGCAAGGTACGCTGGTGCGCTGCCTGGATCAGGCAGTGCCGCTGGAAAGTTATCAGGTTCTCACGCCGCCCCAAGCGCCAAGCGAGGATGCGCTGTGGTTCATCAATTGGCTCCAATCCAGCCTGCGCGTGGCATTCCCCCAGGCCAGAGTTGAATCCGCGCGCGTTCTCCCCTAAGGTACTGCCCTGCCCTATATTATAAGTTCAAGTGATAACTCAACTAAATATTCATTTAGTTGAGTTATAGAAGATTTAAAAGCACTCCTACTGAAACGCTCTCTACAAGGATGTCCATGAAGCTTCAATCGCTGTGCTGGCCTTTTTGGGCGCTCAGTACGCTCGCCTGCGCCGCAGTGCCCGATGACGGTCTGGTCTTCTCCTACAAGGACTGGGACCTCGCCTGCAACAAGTCTGGCCAGTGCATCGCGATGGGGTACTCCCCTGGCGATGGCATCGATGGCATCAGCCTGGGGCTGCAACGGGAGGCTGGCCCCAACACCGCTGTCACGGGCACCTTGATGTTCGCCAACCTCGGTGGCGAGCCCCCTGTCCCGCCGGTGCAACTGGTGATCGACGAGGTAGTCGTGGGTACCCTGCGCGATGATGCTTCGGATTTTCATGTCGAGCACGACCAGGTCTTGGCCCTGCTCGCTGCGCTGCCTGGCAGCACGCAAATCAAGGTAGTCGACTCTCGTGGTGCTGTGCGCACACTCTCGGATGCCGGCGCTGCGGCTGTTTTGCTGAAAATGGATGAAGTCCAAGAACGGCTCGGTACGCCAGGCGCGCTGGTCAGTCGCGGCGCTGAGGATGAGCAGCTGGTGCCGGGGCCAAGGCGCGCAGCGCCGCCTATCGAGCGCCCGCCCCTGGTTGAGAATCGCCCTGAAGACCAGGCTTTGGCGCAACTCCCGGCCTTGCGCCAAGCCCTGCGCCAGACCTTGAGTGGCCCTCGCCAGTGCCCCGACCTGCAAGACCCCACCGGTGCGCTGCCACTGACCGTGGAGCGCCTTGATGAGCAGCGTGTGCTGGTTGCCACGCAATGCCGGGCCAACAGCTTCAACACGGCCAACGGTTACTGGGTGGTGCAGGATCAGCCGCCCTACGCTGCGCAATTGGTCACCACTGAAGCCACACAATTCGAACGGCGCATGGCCCAGATCAGTTCATGGCAAAAGAAGCGCGCCCTGGATGACTGCTCCACGCTATCGTTCTGGGTTTGGAACGGTGCGCAGTTCGAGCTGTGGTACCGCAACGGTTACAACCGCTGCCGAGGTTTCAGATACGGCGCCTGGGGGATGCCGACCTACGTACGCTGAGCCTCAGGCCAAGCCGCCGAAACGCTTGTAGAAGCTCTCGTTGACATCCGGCAACGGCCCGTCAGCGGTCTCCAGGGCGCTGTTCAGCCACTCCTCGGCCTTGGCGCACACCAGTCGATACAGGTTGCGGCATAGCTGGCGCGCCGCCCTGCCCTCCCAATCGCCCGGCAGCAACTCATCTGGCAGTTGGGGATCACGCAGCAGTAGCCGGCGGTATTCATGGATCAGCAGCGTGCGCGCCAGGAAGCAGTCCTGGGCGTCGAGCGCTTGCTGTTCCTTGAGGGCTTGCCACAGCGGCCGGAACAGGCGAATGAACTCGCTGTAATGCTCGCCCAGCTCCTCGATCCGCCAGCTTTCGCGAACCTGGGCGCGCATGGCTTTGGAGGCCAGCACTTCCTGGGTGTGGGTTTCAAAGACGATGCTATCGTCGGTGGCGTCCAGCTCACGCAAGGTTGCGGCAAGATCGCTACGGTCGGCGCGCGGGCAGCCCAGCACGTTCGGGGCGATGGCACCATAACCTTGCCACTCCAGCTCTTCGCGAACGGCCTTGCGCTTGCTGGCTTCCAGCTGCGACAGCAAGACCAGCGTCCAGGCACCATCCCAGGCCGGCAGGCTTGGGCTGTAGACCCGCTTGAAGGCCTTTTCGAAACGCCGCCGGCCAGTGCCGGTGAGGCTGTAGTAGCTTCGTCGGCCGACCTTTTCGGCGGTCAACCAACCTTCTTTGCTCAAGCGGAAGATCGAGGTGCGGATCAGCCGCTCATTGATGCCGATTGGCTCGAGCAGATTGATCAGGCTGCCCAGCCACACCGTGCCGCCATGCGGCTCGATGGCGTCGCCATACAGGGTGATGATCAGCGAACTGGCGCGGATTGGCGTCTGTTCCTGGAAGCGGGTGATCAGCGTATTAAGGGGGGCAAGGCTGCTCATGGGAGAACTGGAAGCGGATGGAACCCCGACTATACCTGCACGCCGCCCCGCCTGGCCATTACGTGGCAACGCTTGGTTCATGCACCCTGCTCCGCTTTTGGCCGCAAGCCCGAGTCACCCATGCGCGGTCGCGGCGCTTCGACTTCGGTCAGCGGCGGGCACTCGACCAGTGTGGCCATGCAGCGCTTGGCCAGCAGCTGATATTCGGCGGTCCCCCGTTGCTTCCAGGCGATTTCCTGGTCGCTGAGCGCGCGTTTGGCCTGGGCCGGTGAGCCGACCACCAGGCTTTGCCCAGGGCATTGGAAACCTGCTTTGACGAACGCCGTGGCGGCGACGATGCAGCGTGGCGCTATGTAAGCGCCGTCCATCACCACGGCGTTCATGCCCACCAGGGCGTCTTCACCTACCCGGCAACCGTGCAGCACCGCGCCGTGGCCGACATGCCCGTTGCGCTCGATGACCGTATCGCCGCCTGGGAAGCCATGCATCACGCAGGTGTCCTGAAGATTGGCGCCCTCCTCCAGCACGATGCGGCCAAAGTCGCCGCGCAGTGAGGCCAATGGCCCGACATAGCAGTGTGGACCAATGATCACGTCGCCAATCAGCACAGCGCTTGGGTGTACGTAGGCAGTGGGGTGGATTACCGGTGTCAGGCCGTCCAGTCGATAGCAAGGCATGTCACACCTCTCCAAATGATTCGGAATGTGTGTCGATCATGTATCACGATAAAACTGATCGTCAATCTCGATTTTCCTGTATCGCTTTCATAGGCATGATGGACAGGCCGATAAAGCCGTTATTTTTCGGACGCTTAGCGGGTAAAGGTTGACTCGCGAGACAAGTGTCAGCGCAATACGAGACACGGAAAACAAATTATGATGTTGCAGTTATGTATCGCATTGAGCATATACTTGGCGCACCTGAGCAGGTGTGGTGCTGCCCCCCCTGCTCCTGCAGACAATTCCAATAAATGCCGGCCTCAAGGCCGTGCGTGCAGCCTGAGGAACCAACATGCCTCGCTACCTCGTTGTGCAGGCGCCTGAGGACGGCGTCCGTCTAATCACCCTGCAACGTCCTGAAGCCCTCAATGCGCTGAATACCGAACTGCTCGCGGAACTCGCCGCCGAGCTGGACAGCGCCGACCGCGACCCGGCGATCGCTGCGGTGGTAATAACCGGCAACCGGAAAGCGTTCGCCGCCGGTGCCGACATCCGCGAGATGGCCGAGCGCGACCTGGTCGGCATCCTCAATGATCCACGTGTCGCCCATTGGCAGCGGATCGCCGCCTTCTCCAAGCCACTGATCGCCGCCGTCAACGGCTTCGCCCTGGGTGGCGGTTGTGAGCTGGTGATGTGCGCCGACATCGTCATCGCTGGCGAAGATGCACGTTTCGGCCAGCCGGAAATCAACCTGGGCATCATCCCCGGCGCCGGCGGCACCCAACGGTTGTTGCGCGCAGTTGGCAAGCCGCTGGCGATGCAGATGGTGCTGACCGGCGAGCCGATCAGCGCCCGCCACGCCCAGCAGGCCGGGCTGGTCAGTGAAGTCAGCCAGCCCGAGCTGACCGTTGAGCGCGCCATGCAGATTGGCGCGGCGATTGCCCGCAAGGCGCCGCTGGCGGTGCGTTTGGCCAAGGAAGCGCTGCTCAAGGCCGCAGACACCGACCTTGCCACCGGCCTGCGTTTTGAGCGCCACGCGTTCACTCTGCTGGCCGGCACCGCCGACCGCGCCGAAGGCATTCGCGCCTTCCAGGAAAAACGCCCGGCCCACTTCCAGGGCCAGTAATCGGCCCATTCCCATCGACTGACGGAGCGAGTCTGCAATGACTTTCGAGCACATCCTGTTTTCCATCGAGGACGGTGTCGCCCTCCTCTCGCTGAATCGGCCCGACCAGCTGAACAGCTTCAATACCCAGATGCACAAGGAAGTGCGCGAGGCCCTCAAACAGGTGCGCCAGGACCCGCAAGTGCGAGTGCTGTTGTTGACGGGTGAAGGCCGCGGTTTCTGCGCCGGCCAAGATCTATCGGATCGCACTGTCGCGCCAGGCGCGCAAATGCCCGACCTGGGCGAGTCGATCGAGCAGTTCTACAACCCGATGACCCGCACCCTGCGCGAGCTACCGATGCCGGTGATCTGCGCAGTCAACGGCGTGGCGGCGGGTGCCGGGGCGAATATCCCACTGGCCTGCGATCTGGTCCTGGCAGCGCGTTCAGCAAGCTTCATCCAGGTCTTCTGCAAGATCGGCCTGGTGCCCGATTCTGGGGGCACCTGGCAATTGCCGCGGCTGATCGGCATGGCCCGGGCCAAGGCGTTGGCGCTACTCGGTGAGCGATTGAGCGCGGAGCAGGCCGAACACTGGGGGCTGATCAACCGGGTAGTCGATGATGCTGCGCTGCGCGACGAGGCCCTGAGTTTGGCACGCCACCTGGCAACCCAGCCGACCTACGGCCTGGCCCTGATCAAGCGCGCGCTGAATGCCAGCTTCGACAACCGCTTCGACCAGCAGTTGGAGCTGGAGCGGGACCTGCAACGCCTGGCCGGGCGCAGCGAGGACTACCGCGAAGGCGTCGCTGCGTTCATGGACAAACGCCAGCCGGCATTCAAGGGACGCTGACATGAGTGCTCTCAACGGTAATAGCCCGGTTGCAGTGATCGGCGCCGGTGCCATGGGCGCCGGCATCGCTCAGGTGGCGGCCCAGGCCGGCCACCCGGTGCAGCTCTACGACAACCGCCCCGGCGCGGCAGCCCAGGCGCTGCATGGTATCGATCAGCAGCTCGGGCGGCTGGTCGACAAAGGTAAGCTCGACGCTGCCGAGCGCGGGGCGATCAGCGCTCGCTTGCAGCCGGTCGAATCGATAGAAGCATTGGCCGATGCACAGCTGGTGATCGAGGCCATCGTCGAAAACTTGCAGGTCAAGCAGGACTTGCTGCGCCAACTCGAAGCGCTGTGCACTGACGACTGCATCCTCGCCAGCAACACCTCATCGCTGTCGATCACCAGCCTTGCCGCGGGGCTGCGCCGGCCGCAGCGGGTAATTGGCATGCACTTCTTCAACCCCGCGCCGGTCATGGCCCTGGTCGAGATCGTCAGCGGCCTTGCCACTGATCCGCAGCTGGCTGCCCGGTTGTATCAACTGGCCAAGGCCTGGGACAAGCAGCCGGTACATGCCCGTTCCACCCCTGGTTTTATCGTCAACCGGGTCGCGCGGCCGTTCTACGCCGAAAGCCTGCGTCTGCTCCAGGAAGGCGCGGCTGATTGCGCCACTCTCGATGCGCTGCTGCGCGATGCTGGCGGTTTTCGCATGGGCGCGTTCGAGCTGACCGACCTGATTGGCCACGACGTCAACTATGCCGTGACCTGCTCGGTGTTCGATGCGTTCTATGGCGACTTCCGCTTCCAGCCTTCACTGGTGCAAAAAGAGCTGGTCGATGCTGGCCGCCTGGGGCGTAAGAGCGGCCGGGGTTTCTACGACTACCGCGAAGGCGCCGAGCGCCCGCCAGCAGCTGAGCTTCAGAGTACGACGCGAATCGATCGTTGTGTGGTGGAAGGTTGCCTGGGTGTGATGCAGCCATTGCTGCATCGGCTCAAGGCCAGTGGCATCAGTGTCACTGAACGTCCAGGCAATGGCCTGCTGCGCGTGGGCGATGCGACCTTGGCGCTGTCCGACGGTCGCCTGGCCAGCCAGCGCGCACGCGAAGATGGCCTGAGCAACCTGCTGCTGGTCGATCTTGCCCTGGACTACACCAGCGCAGCGCGCATCGCCATCAGCAAGGCGGCGGACACCACCGCCCAAGCGCAAGACCAGGCGATTGCCCTGCTGCGCCAAGCGGGTTTCAGCGTGAGCGAGGTTGCCGACCTGCCAGGCCTGGTGGTGCTGCGAACCGTGGCAACCCTTGCCAACGAGGCGGCGGATGCCGTGCTGCAAGGCGTCGGATCAGCCGCTGATATCGATCTTGCCATGCGCGCCGGCGTCAACTACCCGTGTGGCCCGCTGGCCTGGGCCGAGCAAATGGGCCTGGGCTACACCCTGCGCGTGCTGCAAAACCTGCAAACCAGCTATGGCGAAACCCGCTATCGCCCTTCCCTGCTGCTGCGTCGCGTGCATGCCCAAGGAGGCCATCTGCATGACTGAAAGCCAACGCACCCCCGATGAACTGGCCCGCGCCTGTAGCGACGCGATGTTCTCCCGCGACCGTGCGACCCAGGCCATGGGCGCTCGTCTGCTCGACAGCGGCCCGGGCCGTGCGCGCCTGAGCATGCAGGTCCGGGCAGACATGATCCAAGGGCACGGCACCTGCCATGGCGGTTATCTGTTCGCCCTGGCCGACTCGGCGTTCGCCTTCGCCTGCAACAGTTACGACGAAGCCACTGTGGCCCAGGGCTGCAGCATCGATTACCTGGCCCCGGCGGTTGAGCACGATGTACTCACTGCCACTGCCAGCGAACTCAGCCGCAAAAGCCGCACCGGCCTGTATGACGTCAGGCTGGAAAACCAGCGGGGTGAGCTGATTGCCCTGTTCCGCGGTAAATCCTACAAAGTGCGCGGCACGGTGCTGGCGCAGGAGAGCAAAGATGACTGACCTCACCCGCAACGATGCGCTGATCATCGACGCCGTGCGCACGCCCATCGGCCGCTATGGCGGCGCCCTCAGCACGGTGCGCGCGGATGATCTTGCAGCTGTGCCGATCAAGGCGCTGATGGCGCGTCACCCGCAATTGGACTGGAGCGCTGTCGATGACGTGATCCTTGGCTGCGCCAACCAGGCCGGAGAAGACAACCGCAACGTGGCCCGCATGGCCACCCTGCTCGCCGGATTGCCGCAGGCGGTACCGGGCACCACCCTCAATCGCCTGTGTGGCTCAGGGCTGGACGCCATCGGCAGCGCTGCCCGCGCCCTGCGCTGTGGCGAGGCTGGGCTGATGCTGGCAGGAGGGGTCGAATCGATGTCGCGCGCGCCGTTTGTGATGGGTAAATCCGAGCAGGCGTTCGGCCGTGGCGCCGAGCTGTTCGATACCACCATCGGCTGGCGATTCGTCAATAAGCTGATGCAGGCCCAATACGGCATCGACTCGATGCCTGAGACCGCCGAGAACGTTGCCGCCCAGTTCGCTATTTCCCGCGCCGATCAGGACGCCTTTGCCTTGCGCAGCCAGCACAAGGCCGCTGCTGCCCAGGCGCGCGGCCGTTTGGCGCAGGAGATCGTGCCGGTCGAGATTGCCCAGCGCAAAGGCCCGGCGAAGCTGGTCGAGCATGACGAACATCCGCGTGCCGACACCACCCTGGAGCAACTTGCCAAACTCGGCACACCGTTCCGCGAGGGTGGCAGCGTTACCGCTGGCAATGCGTCGGGCGTCAACGACGGTGCCTGTGCGCTGTTGCTGGCCAGCAGCGCAGCCGCCCGTCGCCATGGTTTGCAAGCGCGCGGCCGGATCGTCGGTATGGCGGCGGCGGGGGTCGAGCCGCGAATCATGGGCATCGGCCCGGTGCCAGCGACCCACAAGGTGCTGGAACTGACCGGCCTGGCCTTGGCCGACATGGATGTCATCGAGCTCAACGAAGCCTTCGCCGCGCAAGGCCTGGCTGTGCTGCGTGAGCTCGGCCTGGCGGACGACGACCCGCGGGTCAACCGCAACGGCGGCGCCATTGCTCTCGGCCACCCGCTGGGCATGAGCGGGGCGCGGCTGGTCACCACGGCGCTGCACGAGCTGGAAGAAACCGACGGGCGCTACGCCCTGTGCACCATGTGCATCGGCGTCGGCCAGGGCATTGCCCTGATCATCGAGCGCCTCGGACCAACGGACTGAGACTGAACCTGCTACGGGCAGTATGCTGCCCGCATGACACTCAAGGCCTCTGCGCCTACGTACAAGAACAATTCGAGTGAAGCCATGAACATGTACCACGATGCCGAACGCGCCTTGCTGGACCCGATGGAAACCGCCAGTGTCGATCAACTGCGCCAGCACCAACTGGAGCGCCTGCGCTGGAGCCTGAACCACGCCTACGCCAATGTGCCGCTGTACCGTCAGCGTTTTGCTGAGTCTGGCGCGCACCCTGACGACTTGAAATCACTGGAAGATCTGGCCAAGTTCCCCTTCACCGGCAAGAACGACCTGCGCGACAACTACCCGTACGGCATGTTCGCTGTGCCCCAGCAGGAAGTGGTGCGCCTGCACGCCTCCAGCGGCACTACCGGCAAGCCGACGGTGGTCGGCTATACCCAGAACGATATCGACACCTGGGCCAATGTCGTCGCCCGTTCGATCCGCGCCGCAGGCGGGCGCAAGGGCGACAAGGTGCATGTCTCCTATGGCTATGGGCTGTTCACCGGCGGCCTGGGTGCGCACTACGGCGCCGAGCGCCTGGGCTGCACGGTCATCCCCATGTCCGGCGGCCAGACTGAAAAGCAAGTGCAACTGATCCGCGATTTTCAGCCTGACATCATCATGGTCACACCTTCCTACATGCTCAACCTGGCTGACGAGATCGAGCGCCAGGGCATCGACCCGCATCAACTCAAGCTGCGCCTGGGGATCTTCGGTGCCGAGCCTTGGACCGACGAACTGCGGCGCTCCATCGAGCAGCGCCTGGGGATCAATGCCCTGGATATCTATGGCCTGTCGGAAATCATGGGCCCCGGGGTAGCCATGGAGTGCATCGAAACCAAGGATGGCCCGACCATCTGGGAGGACCACTTCTATCCGGAGATCATTGACCCGATAACCGGTCAAGTGCTGCCCGATGGTCAGTTGGGTGAGTTGGTGTTCACCTCGCTGAGCAAGGAGGCGCTGCCGATGATCCGCTACCGCACCCGCGACCTCACCCGCCTGCTGCCCGGCACGGCGCGGCCGATGCGGCGGATTGGCAAGATCACCGGGCGCAGTGACGACATGCTGATCATTCGTGGGGTCAACGTGTTCCCCACGCAGATTGAAGAACAGGTGCTGAAAATAAAACAGCTTTCTGAGCTTTATGAGATTCACCTGTATCGCAATGGTAATCTCGACAGCGTTGAGGTGCATGTCGAGTTGCGCGGCGAATGCCAGGCACTGGATGAGCCGCAGCGCCAGCAGGTGGTTGGCGAATTGGGCCGGCAGATCAAGACTTACATCGGCATCAGCACCCAGGTATTGCTCAAGCCTTGCGGCACCTTGAAGCGTTCGGAAGGTAAGGCTTGCCACGTTTACGATAAACGCCTGGCTAGCTGAGTCTTCGCTAGTCCCCCAGCCCCGGCCAATGGCCGTCATGCTGTTCACTTAAGATTTTGGGGCCGCTTTGCGCCCCTTCGCGGGCAAGCCCGCTCCCACAGGTACGGCGCCGACCGCGAGAGCGGCGCTATCCCTGTGGGAGCGGGCTTGCCCGCGAAGGGGCGCAAAGCGGCCCCAGTATTTCAAAGCGATACACAATTAGCATTTGATACATCAAAATATGTTTGATGTTGTGTTTTGTATCGCTTATAAATGACCCATGCCCCACCCAGCCCTGAGGCAGGAGTCAGAACATGTACGCACAGCTAGTGGAAACCGGTGTAAAGCACATCAAGTCGCTCGAGGAGATGTCCCCCGAGGAGCGTGCCTTCCAGGAAAAAATCGACGCCGAGATCAAGATCGAAGCCAAGAACTGGATGCCCGACGCCTACCGCCAGACCTTGATCCGGCAGATCTCGCAACACGCGCATTCGGAAATCGTCGGCATGCTGCCTGAAGGCAACTGGGTCACCCGTGCCCCCAGCCTCAAGCGCAAGCTGCAACTGATGGCCAAGATCCAGGACGAAGCCGGCCACGGCCTGTACCTGTACAGCGCCATGGAAACCCTCGGCGCCGACCGCGACGAAGAAATCGCCAAACTGCACAGCGGCAAGGCCAAGTATTCGAGCATCTTCAACTACCCGACCCTGAGCTGGGCCGACATGGGCGCGGTCGGCTGGCTGGTCGATGGCGCGGCGATCGTCAACCAGGTGGTGCTGCAGCGCACCTCCTACGGCCCCTACTCGCGGGCGATGATCCGCATCTGCAAGGAAGAAAGCTTCCACCAGCGCCAGGGCTACGAGTTGCTGCTGACCATGATGCGCCACGGCACCCAAGCGCAAAAAGACATGGTCCAGGATGCGATCAACCGCCTCTGGTGGCCGGCGCTGATGATGTTCGGCCCCAGCGACGAGCACTCGCCCAACAGCGCCCAGTCGATGGCCTGGAAGATCAAGCGCCAGACCAACGACGAGCTGCGCCAGCGTTTCATCGACCAGACCATCCCCCAGCTTGAACTGCTTGGCTGCACTGCCCCCGACCCAGACCTCAAGTGGAACGAGACGCGCGGCCACTACGACTTCGGCGAGATCCAGTGGGATGAATTCTACGAAGTGATCAAAGGCAACGGCCCCTGTAACCAGGAGCGCGTCGCCACCCGCCGCCAAGCCATCGAAGACGGCGCCTGGGTACGCGAGGCCGCCGTGGCCTACGCACGCAAGCAACAGAACAAGAACGCCGCCTGAAGCGGCGATTGACGCGGAGATCGAACATGTCTGTCTGGACCCTCTACGAAGTATTCGTGCGCAGCAAGCACGGCCTGAACCATAAACATGTGGGCAGCGTGCATGCCGCCGACGCCGCCATGGCCATCGAGAACGCCCGTGAGCTGTACACCCGCCGCAGCGAAGGGGTGAGCCTGTGGGTCGTGCCCTCGGCACTGATCACCGCTTCCTCGCCAGATGACAAAGACCCGCTGTTCGCCCCTGCCGACGACAAGGTTTACCGCCATGCCAGCTTCTACCAGCTGCCTGATGAAGTCGGACACATGTGAGGCCCGCCATGCACAATCAAGCACTCATCCAATACCTGCTGCTGCTCGGTGACAGCGCCCTGATCCAGGGCCAGCGCCTGTGCCAGTGGTGCGGCCATGCGCCGGCCCTGGAAGAAGAGCTGGCCCTGATGAACGTCGGCCTCGACCTGGTCGGCCAGGCGCGCAACTGGCTCGAATACGCCGCAGAACTGAGCGACGACGGCCGCGACGCCGACGCCCTGGCGTTTCGCCGCGATGAGCGCGCCTATCGCAACCTGTTGCTGGTCGAGCAACCCAATGGCGATTTCGCCGTGACCATGCTCAAGCAGTTCTTCTATGACGCCTGGCATTTCGCCGTGCTCCAAGGGCTGAGCCAATCGCAAGACCCGCGCATCGCCGGCATTGCCGCCAAGGCCCTGAAGGAAGTCACCTATCACCTGCGCCGCTCTGGCGAGTGGGTGCAGCGCTTGGGCGGCGGCACCGAAGAAAGCCGCCAGCGCATGCTCACCGCGATCGCGCTGCTGTGGCGCTTCACCGTGGAACTGGCGGCCGGCAGCGATGCCGAGCTGCGCCTGGCTGAAGCGGGCATCGGCGCAGATCCTGCGCAGGTCGGCGCGGCTTGGCTCAAGCAGGTCAGCGCGATCTTCGCCTCGGTCGAGCTGCCGCTGCCCAAAGCGGCCACCCCCTTCTATCTGAGTGGCCGCACGGGCCTGCACAGCGAGCACCTGGGCCTGCTGCTGGCCGAAATGCAGTTTTTGCCACGGGCCTATCCCGATGCGACCTGGTGAGCTGATCGCCAGCGACCGTGGCGCCCGCGCGGCTCGCGGCGATGACCTGGCGCGGGCCTGGGCGGTGCTGGAACAGGTAATGGACCCAGAGGTGCCGGTGGTCAGCGTGGTCGATCTGGGCATCGTGCGTGACCTCGGCTGGCGCGCCGGCCATCTGCACCTGGTGGTGACCCCGACGTACTCCGGCTGCCCGGCAACCGAAGTGATCGAGGGCGACATCCGCCAGGCGCTGGAGCAAGCCGGATTCGCCGCGCCGGACCTGGAACGGCGATTGACCCCGGCCTGGAGCAGCGACTGGATCAGCGACCAGGGCCGCGAGCGGCTGCGGCGGTACGGCATCGCCCCGCCCGAGGGCAGCCAGAGCAAGCGCAGCCTGCTCGGCCAGGCGCCGCAGGTGTGCTGTCCGCAATGTGGCAGCAGCCATACCGAGCTGCTCAGCCAATTCGGCTCCACCGCCTGCAAGGCGCTGTACCGCTGTCGCGAGTGCCTGGAGCCCTTCGACTATTTCAAATGCATTTGAGCCGTGGAGAACACCATGAGCCAGTTTCATAGCCTGACCATCAAAGACGTGCGCAACGAAACCCGCGACGCGGTATCGATCGCCTTCGACGTGCCTGCGCACCTGCAGTCGGCATTTCGCTTCACCCAGGGCCAGTACCTGGTGATGCGCACCCAGCTGGATGACGAAGAAGTGCGCCGTTCGTATTCGATCTGCAGCGCGGTGCACGATGGCGAGTTGCGCGTGGCAGTCAAGCGGGTACCCGGTGGGCGCTTTTCCTCGTTTGCCAACGAAGCGCTGAAACCGGGCCAGCAATTGGAGGTGATGCCCCCCGCCGGCAGCTTCTTCGTGCCGCTGGAGTCGAGCCGCCAGGGCAATTACCTGGGCGTGGCCGCTGGCAGTGGCATTACCCCGCTCCTGTCGATCATCGCCAGCACCTTGGCCAGCGAGCCGCACAGCCGCTTCACCTTGCTGTATGGCAACCGCTCAAGCTCCGCTGCGTTGTTTCGCAACACGCTTGAAGATCTGAAAAACCAATACCTGGATCGCCTCAACCTGATCTTCGTGTTCAGCCGCGAGCAGCAAGACGTCGACCTGTACAACGGCCGTATCGACGCCGACAAGTGCGGCCAGCTGTTCTCCCGCTGGATTGATGTGGCGAGCCTGGATGCGGCGTTCATCTGCGGCCCGCAAGCCATGACCGAAACCGTGCGCGACAGCCTCCAGCTCAATGGCATGGCCAAAGAGCGCATTCACTTCGAGCTGTTCGCCGCGGCCGGCAGCCAGGCGCGGCGTGAAGCGCGTGAGGCGGCGCGCCAGGTCGATTCGGCGATCAGCCAGGTCACCGTGATCAGCGATGGCCGCGCGCTGGCGTTCGACCTGCCGCGCAATACCCAGAACATCCTCGATGCCGGCAACGCGATTGGCGCCGAGCTGCCCTACTCGTGCAAGGCCGGCGTTTGCTCGACCTGCAAGTGCCGGGTGATCGAGGGCGAGGTGGAGATGGACAGCAACCATGCGCTGGAAGATTACGAGGTGGCGGCGGGCTATGTGCTGTCGTGCCAGACCTATCCGATCAGCGACAAGGTGGTGCTCGATTTCGACCAGCTGTGAGATCCAGTTGACCTCATCGCGGCTCCCACGCAATCGAATCCATTGCGTGGGAGCGGGCTTGCCCCGCGCTGAGGCCCTGAGCAACACCGCACTAACCGCGTGACCTCAGCCAAAACAATTACAACACCAAGAGATCGCTTCCCATGACCCCTGAGCACATCGAGCGCATCAGCAATCACCCCGACTTCCAGCAGCTGATCCAGCGCAAACGCCGCCTCAACGGCTCGCTGACCCTGATCATGCTGGCTGCCTACTACGGCTTCGTCCTGCTGGTGGCGTTCGCCCCCGGCCTCCTCGGTCAGTCGCTGAGCGGCGGCGTGACCAGTGTCGGCATGCTGGTCGGGGTGCTGATGGTGCTGTTGTCCTTCGCCCTTACCGGCATCTACATGCACCGGGCCAACAGCGTGATCGACCCGCTCAACGACAAGGTCAAGCAGGAGTTCGCCCAATGAACTGGACTGCCATCTCGATGTTCATGGTGTTCGTCTGCTTCACTTTGCTGGTGACCCGCTGGGCCGCCTTGCGCACCCGCTCGGCCAGCGACTTCTACACTGCCGGCGGTGGCCTGACCGGCATGCAGAATGGCTTGGCGATCGCCGGCGACATGATCAGCGCCGCGTCCTTCCTGGGCATCTCGGCGATGATGTTCATGAACGGCTACGACGGCCTGCTGTATGCCCTGGGCGTGCTGGCCGGCTGGCCGATTATCCTGTTCCTGATCGCCGAACGCCTGCGCAACCTAGGCAAGTACACCTTCGCCGACGTGGTTTCCTACCGCCTGGCGCAAACCCCGGTGCGCCTCACCTCGGCATTCGGCACCTTGGCGGTGGCCTTGATGTACCTGGTCGCGCAAATGGTCGGCGCCGGCAAGCTGATCGAACTGCTGTTTGGCATCAGCTACCTGTATGCGGTGGTCCTGGTCGGTGTGCTGATGGTGCTCTACGTGACCTTCGGCGGCATGCTGGCAACCACCTGGGTGCAGATCATCAAGGCGGTGATGCTGCTGTCGGGCACGACCTTCATGGCGTTCATGGTGCTCAAGCACTTTGGCTTCAGCACCGAGGCGATGTTTGCCAGCGCGGTGTCGGTGCATGCCAAGGGCCAGGCGATCATGGCCCCGGGCGGCTTGCTGTCCAACCCGATCGATGCGATTTCCCTAGGCTTGGGGATGATGTTCGGCACCGCCGGCCTGCCGCATATCCTGATGCGCTTCTTTACCGTCAGCGATGCCAAGGAAGCACGCAAGAGCGTGTTCTACGCCACCGGCTTCATCGGCTACTTCTACCTGCTGCTGATCGTCATCGGCTTCGGCGCCATCGTCATGGTCGGCACCGAGCCGTCTTATCGCGATGCCAGCGGCGCAATCATCGGCGGTGGCAACATGATCGCCGTGCACCTGGCCCAAGCAGTAGGCGGCAACTTGTTCCTCGGCTTCATCTCGGCCGTGGCGTTCGCCACCATCCTGGCGGTGGTTGCAGGTCTGGCGTTGTCTGGCGCCTCGGCAGTCTCCCACGACCTGTACGCCTGTGTAATGCGCAAAGGCCAGGCCAGCGAGCAGGACGAAATGCGCGTGTCGCGCCTGGCGACATTGGTTATCGGTGTGTTGGCGATCATTCTCGGCCTGATGTTCGAGTCGCAGAACATTGCCTTCCTCTCCGGCCTGGTGCTGGCGGTAGCGGCCTCGGTCAACTTCCCGGTGCTGCTGCTCTCGATGTTCTGGAAGGGCCTGACCACCCGGGGTGCGGTGTGCGGCAGCCTGGCCGGGCTGATTTCGGCGATCGTGCTGGTGGTGCTCGGCCCGGCGGTGTGGGTCAACGTCCTGCACAACCAGCAAGCGCTGTTCCCCTACAGCAACCCGGCGTTGTTCTCCATGAGCCTGGCGTTCTTCAGCGCCTGGGCGTTCTCGGTCACCGATGGCTCTGAACGCGCCGCGCAGGAGCGTGGGCGCTACCTGGGCCAGTTCATCCGCTCCATGACCGGTATTGGCGCGGTTGGCGCCAGCAAACATTAACGCTTGAACTTCGAATGTCGGGTAAAACAATAATGAACCACACTCGCTTCAAGTCGCTGGCCTGGCTGGCCAGCCTGGCCCTGCCCTCGCCCGCCATGGCGGATTTGATTGCAGACAGCCACGCACGTATCGAGCTGCGCAACCACTACATCAACCGCGATTTTCGCCAAGCCAACGCCCCCCAGTCCAAGGCTGAGGAATGGGGCCAAGGCTTCACCGCGCGCTTCGAATCAGGCTTCAGCGAAGGCCCGCTGGGGGTTGGCATCGACGCCATGGGACAGCTGGGGATCAAGCTCGACTCCAGCCGTGATCGGCGCAACACCGGCCTGCTGCCGTATGGGCCGAACAGCCACGAGCCGGTCGACAATTACAGCGAGCTTGGCCTGACCGGCAAGCTGCGGGTGTCCAAGAGCACCCTGCGCCTGGGCACCCTGCAGCCGATCCTACCGGTGGTGGTGTACAACGACACCCGCCTGCTGTCATCGACCTTCCAAGGTGGCTTGCTGACCAGCCAGGAAATCGACGGGCTGACGGTCAATGCCGGGCGTCTGACCGAGGCCAACCTGCGTGACTCGTCCGGGCGTGACGATATTGGCTATGGCGCAGCGCAGAGCGATCATTTCGACTTTGCCGGTGGCAGCTACGCACTCACCCCGCAGACCAGCCTGAGCTACTACTATGCCAAGCTCGATGAGATCTACCGTCAGCAGTATGTCGGCCTGCTGCATACCCAAGCGCTGGGCGAAGGCCTGAGCCTGCGCAGCGACCTGCGCTACTTCGATAGCCGCGGTGACGGCGCCGAGCGCGCCGGGCGCATCGACAACCGCAACTTCAACGCCATGTTCACCCTCGGGGTGCGCGCGCATAAATTCACCGCGACCTGGCAGCAGATGTCTGGCGACAGCGCCTTCCCGTTCCTCAATGGCGGCGACCCCTACACCGTCAACCTGGTCACCTACAACACCTTCACCCGCGCCGGGATCGACTCCTGGCAGCTGCGCTACGACTACGACTTCGTCGCCTTGGGCATCCCCGGCCTGAGCTTCATGACCCGTTACACCGACGGCCGCCACGCTGAAACCGCAACCCTCAGCAATGGCCGCGAGCGCGAACGCGACACCGACCTTACCTACGTCATCCAGAGCGGCCCATTCAAGGACGTCAGCCTGCGTTGGCGCAACGTCACGTTCCGCTCCGGCAACGGCCTGACCAGCAAGCTGGACGAGAACCGCCTGATCATCGGCTACACCCTGGCGCTGTGGTAACCGCGCCCCTGTCCATCACAACCGCTTGGAGAACAGTATGTCTGACGCCCCTACCCTGCAGAGCTTCATCGCTGGCCGCTGGATCGGCCAGCACGGCGCCCAGGCCCTGCGTAGCGCCCTGGACGGCCACATCCTGGCCTACAGCCATGAAGAGCGTCCTGATTTCGCCGAGGCTGTGGCATTTGCTCGCAGCCAGGGCCTGGCCCAATTGCTGGCCATGGATTTCCAGCAGCGCGCTGCGCGCCTCAAGGCACTGGCCCTGTACCTGGCCGAACGCAAGGAACAGCTCTACGCCCTGTCCCATCACAGCGGCGCGACCCGCGCCGACAGCTGGATCGACATCGAAGGCGGCAACGCAACGCTGTTTTCCTATGCTGGCATCGGCAGCCGCGAGTTGCCTTCGGGCAATCTGCTGCACGAAGGCCCGGCCATCGCACTGGGCAAGCAAGGGCACTTTGCCGGCAGCCATATCCTGGTGCCGCGTGCCGGCGTGGTGGTGCACATCAACGCCTTCAACTTCCCCATCTGGGGCATGCTGGAGAAATTTGCCCCGACCTTCCTCGCGGGCATGCCGTGCATCGTCAAACCGGCCACCTCGACCAGCTACCTGACCGAGGCCGTGGTGCGGCTGATGAACGCGTCTGGCCTGCTGCCCACTGGCAGCCTGCAGCTGGTGATCGGCAGTACCGGTGACCTGCTCGACCGCCTGCAAGGCCAGGATGTGGTGACCTTCACCGGGTCTGCCGACACCGCGGCCAAGCTGCGGGTAAACCCCAACCTGATCCGCCATTCGGTACCGTTCACCGCCGAGGCCGACTCGCTCAACTGCGCCATTCTCGGCCCGGACGTGACTCCGGACGACGAAGAGTTCGAGCTGTACATCAAGGAGGTGGTGCGCGAGATGACCACCAAGGCCGGGCAGAAATGCACCGCCATCCGCCGCGCCATCGTCCCAGCCAAGCACCTCGATGCGGTCGCTACTCGCCTGCGCGAGCGCCTGGCCAAGGTGGTGGTGGGCGATCCCTCGGTGGAAGGCGTGCGCATGGGCGCGCTGGCCTCGCATGATCAACAGCGCGACGTCAGCGAGCGCGTGCGCAGCCTGCTCACCAGCTGCGACCAG
>Ga0213821_1000214_pt1 | contig 40715 bp, 40 predicted proteins | sample MC6MC0909MG_FD_179894 | JGI IMG/M metagenome (GOLD analysis project Ga0213821, IMG submission 179894) | Enriched soil aggregate microbial communities from Iowa State University, Ames, United States - MC6-MC0909-MG | ecosystem: Environmental > Terrestrial > Soil > Unclassified | place: USA: Iowa...
GAGGGTACGGGCCTTTAATGGCAAGTTTTCTATCAATACCAATATAGGAGATGGAATGTCCATTCGAATTAAGGTAAATGAAAGAGAACAAACCAATTCTGATGGTTACAATACTTATCATAGGTGGCCAACCCCTAGCAAACAACTTAGTTGAGGACGCAATTATTGAAGTTCAGAAATATCAAACTTAATACTTCATAAAGAAAGAATCGAATTTGATTAATTTTTTCAAACAGATTCTTTTTTTTATTGTAAAAAATGATTTTTTGAAGATCTTTTAGATAATTACTCCAAATAAGTTATAAGCTTCGTAAATTCGTATTGTAGTCTTACAAGTCCATATTTAAGCTGTTCATCATGGAGCAGCCTATTTACCATTTTACAGTTTCATTAAAACCCACCTGCTATTCTAACTCCTTTTAACGACCAGAAAATTACAATTTTTTTAAAATGTTCTTTTCCACTTTCTGTTTCCACTATAATTTCTGATCGCCTGCTTTATTGGTTGATTATACACTAATATATCCATCCTTTATTTCTACCCACTCGTTTATAGACAGCATTCCAATGCGTATTATTGAGTTAAAATCAACGAATCTTTTATGATATTCCTGCTATCTATCAAAGGTATCTTAAGAAAATATTGTATTATGAATATAAAGAATATTTTAAATATTAATTTACATTTAAAAAAATTATGATAAGATTGTAATAAATTACGGTTATACAGTAATTATTCTTCTTTTATGAGAAAGGAGTTAAGTTATGGAAGAAATTTTTCAAAAAATAAAGCAATTAAGATTTGAACAAGGTATGACTTTAAAGGAATTGAGCGAAAAGACGGAATTATCGGTTAGTTTTTTATCCCAAATTGAGAGAGGGACATCATCTTTAGCTATTACCTCTTTAAAAAAAATTGCTGACGCATTTGGCGTGAAGATGATACATTTCTTCGAGGAGACGGAAGATCTAAATTACGCAGTGAAAAAGCAAAATCAAAAACCTTTTAAAATAGAAAGTTCTGATTCTACTTATGTTAGATTAAGTAATAACTTTCCAGATAGAAAAATAGAGCCATTTCTCGTGACAATAAAGCCTTTACAAAAAGAAAATGAGCCATTTAAGCATCCAGGTGAAGAGTTTTATTACGTTCTAAAGGGGGCTGTATTATTCACAGTAGACCAGACGGAATACTATTTGCGTGAAGGAGAAGCCATCCATTTCCCTTCAAATCTAACTCATATATGGGAAAATCCTTTAAACCAAGAAACTGTATTACTTTCCGTAATCACGCCAGTAATTTTTAATTAAACGAGTAAGGTTTCCCTGAACAAAAAGGGAATTTTAGAATGGATTTATATAGTGAATGAAATGTTCCTCAAGCAAACTTCTGTTTAATTTTCTGAATTATCAGTCTATTGATTTGTCGTTATTTTAAACAATATATTTTTGAAAGAGGTGAAACTAATGACATTACTAAAAGTGGAGGATTTGACGATTAAATTCAAGTCACGCCAAGGTGTTGTCAAAGCAGTAGATAATTTAAACTTTGAATTAGCCCAAGGGCGTTCATTAGGAATCGTTGGTGAAAGTGGTAGCGGCAAAAGTGTTACATCCCTTACGATAATGGGACTTTTACAAAATGCTAATACTGAAATCACAGGAAGTATTGATTTTAATGGTTTAGATTTGTTAAAACTCTCACCTCGTGAAATGAGGAAGATTAGAGGAAATTCTATATCAATGATATTTCAAGAGCCGATGACCTCACTTAATCCTTTACATACTTGTGGTAAGCAAATTATGGAGCCAATCTTGATTCATCAAAAAGATGTAAGTAAACAAGAGGCAAAAAAACAAGCAATTGAATTACTAAGAATGGTAGGAATCCCTTCTCCGGAGCAGCGATTTCATGAATATCCACATCAAATGTCTGGTGGTATGCGACAAAGAATTATGATAGCTATCGCTTTAGCCTGTAATACCAAACTATTAATTGCTGATGAGCCTACTACTGCATTAGATGTTACTATTCAAGCGCAAATTCTAGATTTAATGAACAGTCTGAAGAAAAAGAGGAATATGAGTATTATTATGATCACTCATGATTTGGGTGTTGTGAAAGAAATGTGTGAGGAAGTAGTAGTTATGTATACGGGACAAATTGTTGAAAAAAGTCCAACTGAGTTAGTATTTGCTGATCCTCTTCATCCGTATACAAAAGGATTGCTTAATGCCATACCTAAAATTTCCAGTAAAGTAGAAAGACTTGAGGCGATTGAAGGTAGTGTCCCTGATGCGCTGAATATGCCAAGAGGTTGCAGTTTTCATCCTCGCTGTAAGTTCGCAACAGAGAGATGCATATTGGAATCCCCACCATTATTTCAACTAGAGGATGGTCGTGAAGTAAAATGCTTCATTTATGACGGATCTGAAAGGGGCGATGATGTGAATGGGACAAAATAATTCCAATAATATAGCAGTGGGATTGAACAGTAATGGGACAGAAAATATCTTAGAGGTTTCACACTTGAAAAAGACCTTTCATATCAAAAGCCCAGATGGAAAAAAAGGCTTACTTAGAGCAGTAGACGATGTTTCTTTTACGATAAAAAAGGGTGAAACTTTTAGTCTTGTCGGTGAAAGTGGTTGCGGTAAAAGTACATTAGGCAGGACATTGCTTGGTCTATATACACCTGACCAGGGATCTGAAATTTTATTTAATGGCGAAGATATTACAAAGTTTTCAAAATCAAAACGGAAAAATTTTGCTAAAAAGGCACAGCTGATTTTTCAAGATCCATCTGCTTGCTTAAATCCACGTAGAACCATTAAGCAAATTTTATTAGAACCTTTCAAAATTCATAAAATACAAAATGGTGAAGCAAAAATTAAAGAGCTAATGGATATGGTGGGACTAGCAAATCGTTTCCTTGATAGATTTCCTCATGAAATGTCTGGAGGGCAGAAACAAAGGGTGGGAATTGCTCGTGCATTGGCACTAGATCCAGAACTTATAGTGTGTGATGAGCCTGTCTCAGCTTTAGATGTGTCGATTCAAGCTCAGGTCATTAACCTGTTAGAGGATTTACAGAAACAATTAAACCTTACTTATCTATTTATCTCGCATGATCTAAGTGTTGTTCACCATATTAGTGACCGAGTCGCTGTAATGTATTTAGGTAAAATTGTTGAATTGTCTACTCGCGATCAACTATATGAAAAAACGCAACATCCTTACACAAAATCGCTCCTGTCCTCTGTTCCAGATATCACTGATGAGCATCGAGAAAAGATTATTCTTACAGGGGATGTTCCAAGTCCATCTAATCCGCCTGCCGGATGTCGGTTTCATACAAGATGTCCTGTAGCAATGGATATTTGCAAAACACAGGAGCCTAACTTTATCCAAACAGATAGTAAGCACTTTGCAGCATGTCATTTGCAAACAAAGTAAAACTATAAATTTTTTATAAAAGGAGAACTTAGATGATGAAAAAAATTTCTTTACTTTCAATCCTATTGGTATTAGTACTATCGCTTTTCGCCTGTAGTAAAGATGAAGGAAAAACAAATGAATCTGGAGGCACATCTAACACGGATACAATTGTTATTGGGGTTGCTTCCGACTGGAAAACATTAGATCCAGCTCGTGCTTATGAAGTGTTTGGGAATTTCTATTTCTATGCAACATATGAGAATTTATACACGTTGGAAGGGTCAGATCTAACTCCAAAGCCAGCACTTGCAAAAGAATATACAGTAGATGATTCTGGACTTGTGTATACATTTAAGCTGGACGAGGGTCGCAAATTTTCTAGTGGGAATGCTGTAACTTCAGAGGATGTTGTATTTAGTTTTAATCGTACAATAAATTTAAAAGACAATGCTTCTGCTCTTGCAGAGGGAGTTGCCAGCGTGGAAGCGCCAGATGACAAGACTGTAGTAGTTAATCTAAAGGAAAAGGATGCATCATTCCTATCAAAACTTACAAGTAATGCCTTTGCAGTTGTAGATAGCAAAGTGGTAAAGGAACAAGGTGGTTCAGATGCAGCAGATGCTAGTACAACGGATGCAGGAACTGCTTACCTTGATGGGGCATCAGCAGGCAGTGGTCCTTATGTATTGAAGAAGTGGACTCCGAATACAGAGATGGTTCTTGAAAAGAATCCGAATTATACGGGTACTGTAAATGCGAGTAAGGTTATCATCAAAGAAATTCCAGATCCAAATACACAAATTAAAGCACTTGAAAAAGGTGAAATTGACGTAGCATTAAGTGTTGGACCTGACCAAGTGAAAAGCATTAAAGAGGGTGGAAATGCGAAGGTTGTATCTTCACCAACTTCAACAATTTCATTCTTATTAATGAATAATAGTACTGAAATAGGCAAAGAAATGGCGAATCCACTTGTTCAGCAAGCTGTTCGTTACGCACTTGACTATAAAGGCTTCCAGCTATTAGCGGGTGATGGCGCATTATTACCAATGTCATTTGTGCAAGATGGTTTTATTGGTGCAAAATCTAGACCAGATAATTATCAAGATTTAGATAAAGCAAAGGATTTAATGAAGCAGGCAGGATATGAAAAGGGCTTTACAGTCCCTTTAACAGCTGCTAATTACGATTCAGAAGGACTTTCATGGGTAACGATTGCTGAAAAAGTAAAAGAAGATCTTGCAAAAATTAATATTAATGTGGAAATTCAAACTGGAGATGTTGGGGTTGTTATCGAAGACTATCGAAATGGAAAAACGCCATTCCTAGTAATGCATTGGTCACCTGACTACTATGATTTAAGTAACCAATTAGCATTTATTCCAGGAGATATTGTAGGAAAACGTGCGAACTGGGAAGCTTCAGCTAATGCTGAGTTAGTAAACTTAGCTGAACAAGCGAAGGTGGAAATTGATGTGACAAAACGTGCAGAAATTTCTGAGAAAATGCAGGAAATAATTGCTGAAAATAGTCCATATGCATTCCTAGTACAGCACCCTAAATCATTTGCTGTAGGTGCCAACCTTGAGGGCGTTACTTATAACGACCTTTATAAATTACGATTAAATGAACTAAAGCTTTCAAAATAATTTTTTACAAATAAGCAGCTACTCGTAGGTAGGAAACTATATACGGTAGCTACTTACCTGAGATTACCTTCATTCAGCGGAAGACTCCCACCTCTATAGGTGGTGAGATGAATGTGATTTTGATTACTTTTTCAGAGGGTGTCCAAAAACCTACTGAAATAGCGGAACTCAGTCTAAGAACGCCACGTCTTTTGGCAACGACTGAGTGACCAACATCATGTTGCTGCCGCTCCGTTAGCACTACGCTTTCGCACAAAAAACATCTGTTGGCCCAAAGCCTCCGGCGGATGTCACGGATTTTCAAAGGAATGAATTGTGCGGGCACAATTCAAAATCCGGACGCATTGTTTATCTGTAGCGAAAGCAAAGCGGCAGCTACAATTACGCCGAGGCGAAATTGATTAGAGAGTTGTATTCTAGTTGGGAGTGTGATCCGAATTGCTTAGATTTATTGCTAGGCGTCTATTGTTTCTGCTTTTCTTATTATTTGGTGTGGCACTTTTCGTTTTTATTCTTTCGCATTTAGTGCCAAGTGATCCGGTAGCTGCGAATTTGAGCCAAAGTGCATTGAATAATCCTGAAATTGTTGCTGCTTTTAAAGAGAAGTGGGGACTAGATCAGTCGCTTTTTAGTCAATTACTTCTGTACTTCCAACACTTATTGACTGGTGATTTGGGTACATCAATACGAACAGGTAGACCTGTATTTGAAGATTTAATGCAGTTCTTCCCAGCAACATTGGAATTATCGATAGTGGCGATGGTGATTGCCTTAGTATTAGGTATTTTATTTGGCACAATTTCAGCTATTTTCAGAAATAAGGCTATTGACCATATCATTCGTACTGTTTCAATTAGTGGGGTATCTGTACCAAGCTTTTGGTTTGCTTTAATTATGCTTAATATTTTTTCTTCCGTTTTAGGCATTACGCCTGGACCAGGTCGAATTGATGCACGGGCAGCAACTCCTGAGGGGGGAACAGGATTACTTCTACTAGATTCGATGATAAGTGGGAATTTTCAATTATTCGGTGATGTAGCTATGCATTTGATTTTGCCAGGGACGGTGTTAGGATTCTTTACTATGGGATTAATTGCTCGTCAAACAAGATCTAATTTACTTGAAGTGTTGTCAATGGATTACATACGTACAGCTCGTTCTAAGGGTCTAAAGGAATCTGGGATTATCGTTAAACATGCGATTTCCAATGCAATGATACCGGTCATTACAGTTGCTGGAATAGGATTTTGTAATTTACTAGGTGGAATGGTGCTAGTTGAGAATATTTTTGCATGGCCAGGAATTGGACAATATGCCTACCTATCTGCCGTTTCACTCGATTTCCCAGCTATATGCGGTGTTTCATTATTAATTGCTTTTATTTATGTTGTTATTAATCTACTAATTGATATCCTTTATGGGATTATTGATCCGAGGGTGAGGTATAAATAATGAGAAAATTTAGCTCTTTTATCACTCAAAAAGGATTTCTTTTTAAACTGGGATTATTCATTTGTGCATTTTGGATAATCGTTGTCATTTGTGCGCCATTAATCGCTACACATAGTACAACTGTACAAGATTTAACCATTCGATACCAGCCACCGAGCTTTTCACATTTCTTTGGTACTGATGAGCTAGGGCGTGATGTATTCTCACGTGTTATGTACGGTTCTAGAATTTCTTTATCAGCTGGTGTTATTACCGTGATCATTGCCTTTTCTTTTGGTATTTTCTATGGGGGAATAGCAGGATATAAAGGCGGGAAAGTGGACGAGGTGATGATGCGTTTCTCAGAGCTTATTATGGCATTTCCACCACTAATTTTAGCGATGGTCATTGCAGCAGCACTTGGTCCAAGTATCATAAACTCTGTAATTGCAATGGCTATTATATGGTGGCCAAATTATGCAAGATTAATGCGTTCAATGGTTATCTCCTTAAAAGAAAGCGAGTATGTTACCGCTTCTCGTGTGATGGGTGCCTCACATGTTCGAGTTCTATTTTTAGAAATTTTACCGAATAGCTTTGGTCCATTACTGGTTATGGCAACACTTGATCTGGGGAATGCAATCTTGATGTTTTCTGGATTAAGCTTCCTTGGACTAGGAACACAGCCGCCTACACCTGAGTGGGGTTCAATGGTATCAGATGGGGCAAAGGTTATTCAAAATTGGTGGGTATCAACCTTCCCAGGGTTAGCTATATTCTCAATTTCAATTGGTGCTAACTTTGTGGGGGATGGTCTACGAGACTTCCTAGATCCAAAACTTCAAAAAGAATAGGTGGTAAATAAAATGGAAAAAATTAATATTAATCAAGTCGAGCCCATTGGCATGCCAATGTATGAAATGAAAAAATTTTTTACAAAACAGGGGAATTTTCAAGAAGTGAGCATGAGTGTTATTTCTCTGCTACCAGGTGAACGTGTTCCTACTGTGGGTATGAGCCGCCATGATGAAGATGAATATTCTTATATTTTCAGTGGAGAGATAGAAACATACAGTAATGGTGAATACAGTGTGGAAAAGGCAGGAGATGCAACACTAATCCCTGCTGGTGAGGAGCATTGGTGCGTTAATAATAGCAATGAACCATGTATGCTCGTTTGTTTTATGGTGAAAAAAGCCGAATACTAATTGGCGCTTTTATTAAACTCCAATCATAACAGATAAAAAAAAGAACTCATTTTGATTAATTTTTTCAAAATGAGTTCTTTTTTGAGATTAATATTAAAAGAGATACAGATAATTGTTTATAAAAAATTCAAACAATGTAGTTACTGAGGAAATTTAAAATTAATCTTATGCATTTTTATATCCCAAGTTAGGTGAGCATTAAAAGTCTTTTCACCTTTTTTAAACCCTTTTATTAAGTCCGTTTCACCAGTAGCCAATAGCTTTTTCAAATTAGCTTGTGAAATGGTTTTACTGAGTATTTTTTTTGAAACCGTGAATTTACAGTTTACAGTTTTATAATTTGAGCAACCGTAAAAGGTACCATGATCTAGTATGGACCCACCACAGAGCATACATTTTCCAACAACTTTTTTTACTTTTTTATATTTTTTATTATAAGGATTATTTTCAGTAATTTTATCTACTTCATTTTGATCGAATGCCCATTCCTTTTCACGTTCATTGGCATCTGTAATCAATTTGTATGCTAGCTTTTTTACTTGCTCCATAAATACTTTAGGGGAAGCATTACCTTCGCCTATTTCAGATAGTCGTTGCTCCCATTTGGCTGTCATTAATGGAGAAGTTAGTATGCTTTCACCTAATGCCTCTATTAATAACATACCTTTAGTTGTTACAAAGACTTGGTTTTTCTTAATTTCGATATAGTTTCGATCCTTAAGGGTACCAATTATACCTGCGCGTGTGGCCTCAGTACCTAAACCTTCAGTTTTAGATAAAATCTTTTCTAATTCGTCATCTTCTAAATGTTTGCCAGCTGTTTTCATCAATGTAATTAAATTACCCTCAGAATATCTATTAGGTGGCTGTGTTTCACCTTTTTTTACTTGAGTATTAGCAACTATCCCAAGTTCATTTTCTGAAAGAAGGGGAAGCAATTCATCCTCGTCTGTAGATGAGTTGTCTTTAGAATGATAAATGACTTTACGCCAACCTTCTTCAATTTGCACTTTACCCTTAGAAATAAACTCCGCTCGTGTATCTACAAGTGAATGAATCGTTGTATAAGAAAAAACTGCATGGTTATAATGAGCCGCAATGACTTGTCTAACCACTAAATCATAAATTTTTTCTTCTTCCGAATTAAGCTTAGAAAAATTTGGGAACTGCTCTGTAATAATAATCGCATGGTGATCGGTAACTTTTTTTTCATTCACGTATCTTTTATTATTCATAATTGAATTTGTTGGGGGTGGAAGAAGGTTTTTATATTTATCAATTTTACTCAAATTTTCTAATATATTTGGTAGTGTTTTTGCTTCTTCATTCGTCAAATATTGTGAATCAGATCTTGGGTATGAAACTAAGCCCTTCAAATACAGTTTTTGCAGAATATCAAGCGTGTATTGTGGTGAAAATTTGTAGGCCTTATTTGCTGTTGCTTGTAATGCAGATAGGTTAAACAACAAGGGTGGAGCATATTCCTTTGTTTCTTTTTTTATACTTGAAATTTCTACACTTTTATTGTTACAGAAATGAGCGATAGCAATAGCCTGTCTTTCCTCTTGGACTCTTGAAATATTATTTTTATGCCATTTTGCCTTTAAAATTTTGCCTTCAAAATTAAAGTCTGCCTCAACTTCCCAAAAAGGTTCAGGTTTAAAATTTGCAATTTCATGCTCTCTTTTAACGATTAGTGCAAGTGTAGGTGTTTGCACCCGACCTATTGAAAAAACATCTTTTATACCATTTTTTTTGAGTAAGACGGTATATAATCTCGATGTATTTATTCCAATTAACCAATCTGCACACGAACGGCTTAATGCTTCGAAATAAATATCTCTAGTTTTCTCTTCAGGTAGTAGGTTTGAAAAGCCTTTTTTTACAGCATTTTCAGTTAAGGACGATATCCATAAGCGTTTCATCGGCTTTTTTACACCACATACTCTTAAAATTGTCCGAATAATTAATTCTCCTTCACGCCCCGCATCCCCACCAATAATGATTTCTTGGATATCAGGTCTTTTTACGAGACCTTTGATTACATTGAATTGCTTATATTTTGATTTCGTAACTTTATATTCAAATCGATCAGGAATAATTGGTAATGTTTCTAATGTCCATTTTTTCCACGTTGAATTATATTCTTCAGGGGCTTTCAATTCACATAAATGTCCTATTGCCCAAGTTATTAATGCACCGTTTGGAAAGTAAATGTTTGGCTTAACCTCAAGATAACCTGTTTTTTTGGTATAAGAAAATGGAGCAGCTAATTTTACTGCTTGGTCAGGTTTTTCTGCAATTACTATCTTCATATATCATTCTCCTATTACAACTACATATAAAATAATTATAAATTAATATTGAGTATAACTGCTAGAACAATAATTTTATGTCTAACTTTAGATATATAAATGGATAATAAAGTAAAAAATATAGTAACAGATTAAAAGATAAGCAAGTTCACTTTCAACTAACTTAAAATTTTTACGGCTTGAAAGTGACCTTACGTCATTTTATATAATTGGCGTAAGGAGGTTTATTTGTAAATTTGTTGTTAGTATTTAATCGTTCTTGCAGGGTGTTCTTTCTCATGCTTTTTAATCCAGAAATTAAAAAAATGAATATTTTTATTATTTGAGCTCGAAGGAGAGATACAATTATGATTTCAATAAATCAATTATTTAAATCTTTTGAACAAGGAAATTTAAAGATAGAGGTGCTAAAAGGCATTGATCTCACTATAAAGGAAGGTGAGTTTATAGCAATCATGGGACCTAGTGGTTCGGGTAAAAGTACGCTATTACAACTATTAGGTGGTTTAGATACACCATCATCTGGACAGGTAAAAATACAAGGAAAAGATTTTTCTGGATTAACTGAAAAGCAAAGAACTATCGTAAGGAGAAAAAGTATCGGTTTCATTTTTCAAAATTATCAATTATTACCTACATTAACTGTAGAAGAAAATATCGGTTTTCCACTTTATGCAGATGGCAGAAAAGACAAAAACATGAAAGAGAAAATAAGGAACATGATAAAAGAAGTTGGTTTAGAAGGTTTTGAAAAGAAAGCCCCTAATCTTTTAAGCGGAGGGCAGCAGCAAAGGGTATCTATAGCAAGAGCTTTGATCCACGAGCCGAAAATATTATTAGCTGATGAACCAACGGGAAACCTAGATAGGCAACGAGCCAAAGAAATACTTGATTTATTAGCTAAATTCAACAAACAAAGAAAACAGTCTATTATTATGGTAACTCATGATATCTTCGCAGCTGGTTATGCAGATAAAATTATTTTGTTCAAAGATGGAATAATTGAAACGGAAGTAACTAGGGAGGATCATGGCTATGCTGAATATTTGGCTAGTTTCTTGGCGTAACTTAACAAAAAATAAAAAAAGGTTTTTCTTTACACTCATTGCAGTAATACTTGGTATCCTCTTAACAACTAGTATGTTGGTTGCTAATAACACGATTAAAGATACATTTAGGTATTATCAAGAAATTTATGCAGGGGATGCTGATTATTGGATATTAAGCAAAAATTATTCTTTCTCAGAGGATGAGGTTAAAGAAATAAAGCAGCAGGATATCGTATCAGAAAGCTTAAGTGTTCTTGATAAACAAGTATTGGTGGAGATAGATCAACCTAAAGCTCCGACTGAAACTTCAGTTAGAATAACCGGGGTCAGTGATATAGAAAGTAACCTTTTAAAGCTGCCTTTAATAAAGGGTAGCTTAAAAGGTAATGGTATAATTATACCTGAGAATGCAGCTAAACTATGGGGTAAAGATATAGGAGATACTTTAACATTTAAAGGGTTAGGTGAAATAGAAGTAACTGGGATTGTTGGCTTTACATCATGGCTTGCTAGTCCTACTAATTGGAATGACGCTAAAGGTAGATCCTTTAGAGTTATGATGGATTTAGGCACTCTTCAAGACTGGACTAACCAAGACAATCAAATAAGTTATATACGATTACAGCATAAAGATCGCGATAATGAAAAGTGGTTATCGAATTATCAGGAATTACTTCGAGGGACATCATTATATGTTCAGCCTGTTGTTATTGATGATTTAAGAAATAATGACGTAGAAGGTCTATACTCTGTCTTTTATCTAGTATGTATTCTCTCCCTTTTTATAAGCGGCTTCATCATATTTAATATGATTTATTCAAGCGTAATTGAACGAAAAAAAGAATTTTCAGTTATGAAGAGTCTTGGATACACAAATTTTGACGTATTTAAACTTGTTTTGATGGAAGTCTTTTTACTTGCTCTTTTAGGTACTGCTATTGCATTACCAATTGGTGTAACATTCGCAGATTTGTTTGTAGGGATGCTTTTAGGAATCTTTCAAGATACTATGGTTTACACTTTAAATTGGAAAAGTGCAACGATTTTATCAGGATTAATTGGCATTGTATTTCCAATTGTAATTTCTGGAATACCTATGTATATTGCTTTTAAAACGCCTATCGTAAATGCAATGCGAAATACAAATAAAACGCCTAGCTTTAGAGTAGAAATTCTTAGGTATTTTTTAGGTATTATTCTCATATTACTTAGCTTTGTTGACAGTTATTTGGGGTATATTTCCTTATTGTTTGGGGTGGTATTCATCTATCCATTGGTGATGAGGATCCTTGCAAAAATTCTTGCACCAATGTTAGAAAAAATACTTAGCTATCCAGGGAAATTATCTGTCAGTAACATAAAAATTAATACTAATCGAAACGCTAATACATCAGCTATGTTAGCAATAAGTATTGCTGTAGTCATTTTTTTAGGTTCAGCTTTACAATCAATCCCTTCTGGCTTTGAAAAGGAGATTCGCCAAACTTTTGGAGGAGATATTCAAGTTCAGTTTGAAGAACCAGTGAATGAAGAAATTATTAATAAGATAAGTAGTTACGCTGACGTAGAGGGTGTTGAATGGTTTAGAGAAACAATGGTAACCTGGAAAACAGTTGGAGATGAATATAGAGAATTCTATGTGATGAGCTTGCCATCTGAAAATACGGAAGAATATCAACTTTTCGAAGACCCAGGCGGCATTAATCTCCCATCCAACTCTATCCTATTAGGTGAACGAGCGTTTGATGAATGGGGTGGGAAAATGAATGATACCATTACTATTAATTCCCCTTCAGGTACAAGAGAATATCAGGTAATAGGGAAAGTTAATACTTCTCAAGATGGAGGATATGTTGGATTTATATCAGAAAATGAGTTTAAAGAAGGTTTTAACTGGGATGTAATTTATACAATTATGATAAATATCAGTGATTCAGGGAATCCTTATACATTGCGTGAAAAATTAAACGCTGATTTTACAACCTCTATTTCTACCGTTACATTAGTAGAAGATCAAATTAAATCTTCTCAAAGTTCTTTTGATGGAATGAATGAAGTTATGCAATTTTTATTGATCATTGTGATTGCCCTTTCCAGTATAGGTATAGGTAACACATTATTGATGAATACAATGGAAAGAGTCGGGGAAATTGGTACAATTCGTGCGATTGGATTTACCACTAAACAAGTCAGAACAATGATTATAGGGGAAGGTTTAGTTGTAGGTGTTGCAGGAATAATAATTGGGGTTTTACTGGGCATATTTGTAGTATTTTTAAACTCTATATCAAACACATCTGCAATGCATATGCCATTTATTATTCCGTGGGGCAATGTAGTTTTGGCAATTACTGCAGGAATTTTCCTATCTCTAATTGCTTCAATTATACCATCTTATTTTGCAGCAAAGGTTAATCTTCTAAGTGCATTAAAAGAAAATTAAAAAAGAAACCTACACTACCGCGAACAGACATAGCTAAAAAAAGAAGGAGTGTTTGAAAATGGGTGCCAAAGCGTTGATTTAACAGCGTTTTGGCATTTAAATTAGAAAGCTCCAATCGATATGGAACGATTCTATAATTGTTGATAATAATGGAGGAGTTTCTCTACCTTAGCCTGAATAATTTGCTTTAATGATTCTGGCTGTACAGATAAAACAAAATGACCGTATTTCATAAAATAGCTAGCAATAAATTCCTCTTCTCCGTGATTGTAGAAGCCTTTTATGAAAGTTTGATCTCCCACTTCTATTGTCATAGACGGATAATGTTCTTTATAAAAAATATCCACTCCTTGTACAGCAATTTCCACTTCAAAGTCAATATGATGTTCAGATTGATAAAGTTCTAATGAAAGGTTAATAAGCTCATCAATTGAAAAATGAGAAGTCAATTCTTCTTCAATCGAAGTAATGCGATCACATCTGAACACCCTATATTGATTTGAATGGATCTCTATACCAGTAGCATACCATTGACCATATCTCGCAGAAATTTTGAAAAATTGTACTTGAAAACTTTTTTGTTGATTATTTTTCATATAGTGAATTTTGCAGCTACACTCATGTAGAATACTTTTTAAAATTTTATCTAAATAACGACTGACATTCTTATGTTGAGTTACTTCAAATTGCAGAACCTTCTTCATTTTATGAATTTGCATTATTTGATGTTGAGATAGACAGTTTTCAAATTTCTCATTGAGTTTATGAACACTTAAATGAAATGGTGTAGATTGATAAGATTCTAATGTTAGCATCGCAAAGTACAATGCGTACACCTCATCAATAGAAAAAATAATGGGGGATAATAATCTGTTTTTTAAAAGACCATAGCGCCCATTTCTGCCATGCTCCGAAAAAATGGGCATACCTAATTGTTCTAATGAACTAATATCACGTAAAGCAGTACTCTTGGAAATATTATATTTAGTCATAAGATCCTGTAAGTTAAAGTATTCTAGATTATTTAAGTATCTGATCATATCATTTAATCGTTCTGATTTCTTCATGGAGTTCTCCTTATAAAGGTTTCATGTTTTGATACCTTTTAATAGTAGAATAAATTCAAGGTAAATATCAATTAATAAGATATCCACCTAAAATGATTGTAAAAAAGGAGATTGGTACCATGAGTACAACACTAGAAGTAGCTATTTTTTTATCTATGAACGGAAAAACAAGAGATGCAATTGATTTTTACAAAAAACATTTTAATGCAGAGCAATTGCTAGTCGTTACCTATGAGGATATGGCAAAGCGAGATAGCTCCTTGAAGCTCACTGAAGAAAATAGGAATAAAATTACACACTCTGTGTTAGCAATCGGAAAAACAAAGATAATGCTTGCGGAAGAAATAATGGATGTCTCACAAAAATATGTAGTGGGAAATAATTCTTCTCTGTGTATTCAAAGTGCAGACTTAGAAGAAATTCTACGCTTTTACAAAAGTTTGACGACAGAAGAAAAAGTACGAATCATTGTACCTTTAATTAATAATGTGTTTAGTAAAGCATATGGAATTATTGAGGACCCGTTCGGCATTCAGATACAGTTAATGTTTGATGATAGATTACGATAAAACTAGTGAGTACAGTTTCAACTAAAAAATAGGGACATCTATTTAATTAAAGATGTACTATTCAGCAATTTCAGGAGGTTATTGAATGAAAGTACTAGCAGATGTTTTAAATAGAAAGGGCGCTAGAAAAGCTAGCGATATCCCTAATGAAGTTTTAATGCTGCTGAACGAAGGGAAAATAGAGAGTGTTAACTTAACAGAATGGCAAGCTGTTCACCATACTACTTTATTAAAGAATGTTCTACCATCCTTAGGACTAGAAGAAAAATTAGAATTTGTTCTAAGTGAAATGGAACAACAAAAAGTAGAAACAGGAATGAAGGCAATACGGTTAATTGGAAGTTTATTAGACACAATCCTGAAAGATGAAAGTGCTACTAACAAAGAGAATATCATCAAAAAATGCTCTCATCATGTATCGGATAGTGTACGATGTTGGGCAGCTTTTATGAATAAAAGTAATGATTATTCTTTAGAAGAAAAATTGTTGTATATCAAGCCTTTTGCTGCAGATTGCCATTTTGGTGTTCGGGAAATTGCCTGGATGTCAATTAGAGAGGACCTTTCAGTAAATATAGAGAATAGTGTAGATTTGCTAATTGAGTGGGCGAAAAGCGAAGATGAAAACATTCGAAGATTCAGCTTAGAATCAATTCGTCCTCGCGGGGTATGGACGAAGCATATTGAAATTTTAAAAGAAAAGCCACACATTGCGCTCCCTATTTTAAATTTATTAAAATCAGATTCGTCCAAGTATGTGCAAGATTCAGTTGGTAATTGGTTAAATGATGCTAGTAAATCGCAACCAGATTGGGTTAGAAACCTTTGTGACGAGTGGCAAAAAGATTCTCCATTAAAGGCAACAGAGAGAATTATCAAAAAGGCTCAAAGAACGATTGTGAAGAGCTAGTGAACTGCACCCCAATTGTTTGGCTCGCCATCTTAAAGTCGTACTAGTTAACAATGCAAATGTTTCTAAAAACGATTGTCAACATGGAGATGGCTAAGTGAAATAAAATTAAGGACTTTAACAAATATAGCTGTATCATAGGCATGAAATATGTTATTCCCGAAATGCAAAAAGTAGGAGGGGGCTTCTTAAATTGGTAACACACAGGGTTTAACGTTACACCAATGACGCTCATCGATAGTGGTTGAACTGCTATTTAAAAATAATAGAATTAGAATACTAGGTTCACAAATTGTGAACCTAGTTTTTTTATATGTGGGAATAGATTGAATGATCTCTGAGAAAAACCATTTGTGAAGGCCAAAGAATCGCTCAGGTCCCGGGAAATCCGCTCGGGAAGGTCAAAGAATCGCTCAGGTCCCCGGGAAATCCGCTCGGGAAGGTCAAAGAATCGCTCAGGTCCCGGGAAATCCGCTCGGGAAGGTCAAAGAATCGCTCAGATCCCAGAGAAAGTCGCTCGGGAAGGCCAAAAAACCGCTCAGGTCCCCTGGAAAGCCGCTCGGGAAGACCAAAGAATCGCTCAGGTGCCCGAGAAAATCGCTCGGGTAGGCCAAAGAATCGCTCAGGTCCCAGAGAAAGTCGCTCGGGTAGGTCAAAGAACAGCTCAGGTCCGCAAGAAAATCGCTCGGGTAGGCCAAAGAATCGCTCAGGTCCCCGGGAAATCCGCTAGGGAAGATCAAAGAACTGCTCAACTCCAATTGCGGAATGTTGTTTAAAATAGCACAAACATCACTATTTTCTCAGCATATCATAATGAGGTAAGCGTTTTCTTTTATTTATATAGAAGAAACCCATAACACTCTGTCAAAATGGGAACAAAATCAGGGGAAGAATCTTGCAACTACTTTTGTAAAGCCAACACAGTCCTAATGACGATAATTTCCGGAAATTCGATGATTTAAGCTTATTCAGACGAAGAATTGTACGATTATATGAATTTCACAAAAAATATTTGTAAAAACCTTAACTATTTCGTATGAAATCCGTATAATAAATCAAACAGTGCGAAAATTGTCCATTTTCTATCGGTAAATTGCGTGAATTTTTTAAATTGTATTGACGTGGGGAACGATAATTTGTACACTGTGTACATTCAATTGTTTTTTGGAGGAATACAATTATTTCAAAAAGTTAGGATTTGATAGATATGATCGTATGTAAATTTGGTGGAACATCTGTAGCAAGTGCAGAACAAATTCAAAAAGTAGCAAACATTGTAAAATCTAATCCGGCACGTAAAATCGTTGCCGTTTCAGCGCCAGGGAAACGCTCTGGGGATGATATAAAAGTAACTGATTTATTAATTCATTTAGCAATGGCAGCCGTAAAAAATGAAGATACTGAAGAGAAAATCCAAACTGTTGTCAACCGTTTTAAGGCAATTGCAGATGGTTTGGCATTAGATTATGCCATTTGTGACGTGATTGCGGAGGATCTACGTGAGCGTGTACAGGGCGATAAATCCAATGAGGAATTATTTATTGATAGCATTAAAGCTGCAGGTGAAGACAATAATGCTAAGCTTATCGCAGCATATTTCAATTCGATTGGTATGCCAGCACGATATGTAAGTCCAAAAGAGGGATTGGTGGTCAATGATTTACCAGAACGCACTTTTGCATTACCTGAGGCTTATGTCAATTTAGCACCACTCAAAAACACAAAAGAAATTATTGTGTTCCCAGGTTTCTTCGGTTACACTAAAGCGGGCGTATTGCGTACATTTGACCGTGGTGGCTCCGATATTACAGGCTCTATTCTCGCAGCAGCTGTGGAGGCAGAGCTTTATGAAAACTTTACGGATGTGGATTGTGTGTTCTCTGCGAATCCGAAAGTCGTGAATGATCCAGTGGAAATTAAAGAAATTACGTATCGCGAAATGCGCGAATTATCCTATGCAGGCTTTTCCGTGTTCCATGATGAAGCGCTGATGCCTGTCTATAAGATTGGGGTGCCAGTTAACATAAAAAATACAAATAATCCTTTAGCCCCAGGTACTCGTATCGTACCAAGCCGTCCTGCAACAGGTCGTCCGGTTACAGGTATTTCGGCAGACAGTGGCTTTTCAACTTTATACGTCTCTAAATATTTAATGAATCGTGAAGTAGGCTTTGGCCGTAAGCTATTACAAATTTTAGAGGATGAAAATATTTCATATGAACACACACCGTCTGGTTTAGACGATATTTCTGTTATTATGCGTTCAAATCAATTGACACCAGAAAATGAAGCACGCATTTTGACACGCGTGAAAAATGAATTGCAGGCAGATGATGTGCAAATGCGTCATGGTTTTTCAATGATTGTTATCGTTGGCGAAGGTATGCGGAACAATACGGGTTTAGCGGCACGTGCTGCTACTGCGATTTCCAAAACAGGTGCCAACATTGAGATGATTAATCAGGGTTCATCAGAAGTAAGTCTAGTATTTGGTGTGCTCCAAGAATTTGAAAACAAAATTTTACAAGCACTTTATGGAGAATTTTTTGCACATGTGCAAGCATAAGGAAATAAACACTAATCCTTACCTGGATTAGTGTTTTCTTTTTAGCTAGAATACGGTAAAATCGAGGACGTACATAGATAGGAGGGCTTTCTATTGAAAAATTTATCAATTGGTATGCTGTTATCAGTGGTTGGGATACTATTTGTTTGTCTAACAATCATGGATGTTTTACCATCCTCGACAAAAACTATGAAATTTGTCTATATCGGAATTGGCTGGGTATTTATCATTGCCGGGTCTGTAATTCGTTTTAAAAATTTAAAACAAAGACAATAAGTGTATCAAGAAATTAAATTGTTTTAAAACATAAATTTATGATACAATTTCAAAGAAAATAAATAATTTGAGTAGTATGAAGTTGTAATGCTGTACAAAAATTCAGAAGTTTCAAATTTGAAGTTTATTATTAATTTAAAAATTGGACAGTACAAATTCTTCTTTGTAAGAATTTGTTTTTTTATGGCTGTAATCGTCATAAAGAAGGGTTCTAATTTTAATAGGAGGCTTTATGAAATGCCCGTACTTCGTAAGGAAGATATTCATATTTTCGAACATTATGTTGCTCTGCAAACAGCTTCGCCGATGAAGGTTGTATCCTCAGCTATGCACAATCCAGGCTTTGGCTATTATACACACTTCATGAATCGATCAGTGCCGAAGACGTATGACGAACGGAAGCCACATCTGGAATTACAACAATTTATACATAAAGAGGGTTTTCCAATTGATAGCACAGTGGCAATGATGACGGCTGTCTATGCTAAATTTGCAACAATTCGGGAATTTACCGTTGAAGGCATCCACCTAGTTGTTATGATAACGGCTGGACTTGGCAATGCCGTAGATATTACGCGTGCCTATCATCGGCAGGAGCAATATTATGCGGGCACCATTAATACTTGGGTCATGATTAATGGAAAGCTATCAGATGAAGCTTTATTTCAGGCGATGATCTCTACAACGGAGGCAAAGGTTAAGGCTATTATTGATGAGGGTATTATCGACCCTACAACTGGTACGCCTGCTACTGGAACGTCAACAGATAGTTTGCTTATTGCCTCGACAGAAGAAGGGGAGTACCATCAATATGCGGGCCCGATTACAATGCTAGGAAAAGTGATAGGTCATGGTGTATATGTGACAATGCGAGAGGCGATTCAAAAATATAAAAAAGATAAAGAGGAGAATTTGTGATGTTGGCATTGGTCATTGCCTGTATCATCGGGCTTGTTTTTGATTTACTAGTAGGTGATCCTCCTAAACTGCCTCATCCAGTTCGTTGGATTGGAAAGCTTATTCAAGCTCAAACGGAATTATGGAATAAAGGGAAAATGAGAAAATTCCGAGGCATGGTCATGGCACTCGCTGTTGTGGGCACGACCATGTTTGTAGTTACGGCTATTCTGCTAATAAGCTACCAAATTAGCTTGCTATTGGGCATTGTGGTGGAAGGGCTTCTTATTGGTATTGGACTGGCTCAGCGAAGCTTAAAGGAGGCTGCAATGGCAGTATATGAACCGCTTGTTAAGGGGGATTTTGCCGAAGCACGTGTAAAGCTATCTTGGATTGTTGGACGAGACACTGATAATCTAGGTGAGGATGAGATTGTGCGTGGTGTCGTGGAAACAGTATCAGAAAATACAAGTGATGGTGTAACAGCCCCATTGTTCTATGCTTTTTTATTTGGTGCCATTGGTTTATGGGGCTATAAGGCTGTAAACACCTTAGATTCGATGGTTGGCTACAAAAATGATCAATATAAAGACTTTGGCATGTTCTCAGCGAAGCTTGATGATGTTCTTAATTTTATTCCGAGTCGTATCACAGGTCTACTCATTGTATTGGGTACAAAAAATGAAACAGATGTATCCCTTAGAAAACGTTTAAAACGCTGGGCACAGGATGCCAAGAAGCACCCTAGTCCTAACAGTGGCTATTTAGAGGCAGCAACAGCTGTGCAGCTAGGGGTAGAGCTAGGTGGTAGAAACTCCTACCATGGGGTTGTCTCACACCGAGCAATTATGGGGGAAAAATTAGTACCCTTAACAAAGGAGCATATCGCTACATCCGTTATACATATGAGAATAGCGACATTGCTCTTTACACTTGTTATGTTAGCAGTGGAGGTGTTAATATTTGCAATTACCTAATCATGGAGCGAATCCACAAAATGTCTATCGGCAGTTAGGGCTTGTTATGCCAGAAGATGTCTATGATTTTAGCGAAAATGTTAATTCAGCAGGGCCGCCTCCGTTTGTGGAGGCACGCTGGCGAACATTTTATCCGCTTATTCAACGATATCCTGATCCAGATGGTGAGCCATTCCTTACAAAGGTTGCAGCTTTTCATCATGTGATAAAAGATTCTATTTTACTTGGAAATGGGGCATCTGAACTTTTTGCTGTATTGGCTAGACGCTATGCTTGTAAGCGTGTTATTATCGTTCATCCAACTTTCTCTGAATATGAACGTACATTGCAAGCAGTTGGCGCAAATATTGTACCGATTATCGTAGAGGATATTGTCCAATATGCATTACCGATGGAACAACTAAAGCGAGAAATGGTAAATGCAGATGCTCTTTATATTTGTACGCCCAATAATCCGACAGGTGTGCTACCTCAAAAAGTAGAGCTGGAACAGTTAATGATTCATGGAGCAAACGTAAATTGTGAGCTTGTTTTTGATGAAGCCTTTATTGACTGGGTGGATGAAGGGTACTCTTTAATCGGACATGTAGCGAAAAACCCTCATGTGCTTGTTGTACGTTCGATGACAAAAATGTATGCTATTCCAGGGTTGCGATTGGGCTATTTAGTTGCAAACCCAGCAGTTGTAAGAGAGCTAAAGGGCATGCTTGCTCATTGGAATTTAAATGCCTTTGCACTTGTTATAGGCGCAGGGTGCTTAGATGAACAATATTATTGTCAGCGAGCTATTACCTATGCGAGAAACCAGCGAGACACATTACAAAGTTACTTACAAGAAAACGGTTGTCAGGTGACGAATAGTGTAACCAATTATATATGCTTTGCATTACCCAAAAATCAGTCAGCAGATGCCTTTTTTACGTATTGTTTATCGAAGGGTGTCGTGCTGCGCCATACTCATAACTTTTTAGGATTAAATGGCGAATGGTTCCGTATTGGTATAAAAGATATTACGGCTATGACTTATTTACATAACTGTTTGCAGACTTGGTTTAAAGCAAATTAGGAGTGAGAAGAGTGACAACATTTTATCTAGTAAGACATGGTGAAACGATGTGGAATAAGGAGCATCGTTTACAGGGGTGGTTAGATTCACCATTAACCGAAGTGGGAGTTTTACATGCAAAAAAGCTACAAGAATATTTAAAGAATATATCCTTTGCTGCAGCATTTAGTAGTTCAAGTGGTCGGGCAATGGAGACGCTGCATATTCTTGTTGGTGATCGCCAGCTCCCAATTTTTTATGAAAATGATTTACGAGAAATTTATTTAGGAGACTGGCAAGGGAAGACGATGGAGGAAATTCAAAAAACACACTGCTCAGAGTATGAATTATACATGAATTATCCCGCTCAATTTGTTGCTACTCATACCGAAAGCTTTGGTGCAGTGACAGAACGGGCAATGTTTACGCTGAAGAAAATTGCAGAAAAATACCCACAAGACAATATTTTAATTGTTTCTCATGCTGTCACAATTAAATGCATGATTAATGCCATTTTAGATTGTAGTATAGATCAGCTATGGGCAGAGCCATTTATCAACGGGACAAGCGTTACGAAAGTGGAACATCTTGAACAGCAATGGCATGTGAAAGAGATAGGAACGATTTATCATCTGCAATAGGAGGTGTTTACATTGCCATTGATTTTCATAACTGGTGGAGTACGCAGTGGTAAATCCCATTTTGCAGAAAAAATGGCGATTGCGCATACGGAATCGATGCAAGAACAGCGTCTTGTTTATATTGCGTCCGGGATTGCGCTGGATTATGAAATGGAGAAACGAATACAGCGTCATCAGGCTGATAGGCAATCTCAAGGAATCCAATGGCTAACGATTGAAGCCCCATATAAGATGGCAGATTCGCTCCAAAGTCTAAGAGATGGTGATGTCGTTTTATGGGATTGCGTCACAACATGGCTAACAAATGCTTTTTATGAGGGCTTTGATAAAGGAACGCCATGTGTAGCGCAACCAGGCTGCTTAGAGAGGAAGCTAAGCGATTTAAAAATAGCTGTACAATCATTACTTAGCAAAAAGATCACGCTAATAGTTGTATCCAATGAATTATTTGATGAGCCTCCGTATCTTAATGAAGAGGTAGAATTATACCGACAAATGCTAGGGAATTTCCATCAGTGGTTTGTTTCGATGGCAGCGGAAGCCTATGAAGTAAATTATAGTATCGTGAAAAAATGGAAATGATGTCCTTGAATCTAAAATGAAGGAAGGCAAGACGATGAAAAATTTCTGGCAGAGCCTATTACTCGCATTACAATTTTTTACAGTTTTGCCGGTACATAAAGAACTATCATTAACAAAAGGAACTGTTACAGGGATGTTCGCCTTTTTGCCATGGGTAGGTGCATTAATGGGTACGGCAACGGCGGCAGTGATCTATAGCTTAACGGAATGGACGGCAAGCAGTGAAATATTACTGTCCTTTGTGATTATTGGGCTATTTGCTTTATTCACTGGAGGTTTACATTTAGACGGTTTTATTGATATGGGAGATGCTTATTTTTCGTATCGGGATCGTGAGAAGCGATTAGAAATTTTGGATGATCCGCGTGTCGGCGCATTTGGTGTGCTTTCTGTGTTATTTTTAGTGCTTGGAAAATTTGTCATACTGCATGAATTACTCGTACAGCATAAGTTCGCACTTTGGATGCTTATTTTTATCCCTTTATTAACGAGAGTAGGTATGAGCTTTTATTTTATGTCACTAAAATGTTCAAAAGAAAAAGGGCTTGCCTACTTTTTTAAATCTCATATTAAGCAATATGTACTAATTAGTTTCATGCTTATTACATTAATTGTCGCATATACAATCGTCTTCCTAATTGCAGGCTTTACATTTGTCCCAATTGTGCTTCTAGTGGTTTTAGCTATTGCCCTTGTGGTTTTCCGACAATTTACAATGCGCAACTTTGGTGGCGTTTCTGGTGATTTACTAGGCGCTTCCATTGAGGGAATGGAGGTAGTATTGTGGATAACATTGTTATTGTGCGCTTAATGAGGCATGCACCAACAAAAGAGAATTTGGAAAAGCGTTATCTTGGCTGGACGGACGCATCATTAGCTGATATATCTAAACTATCGATTGTAGATAAAAATGTTATGAAAGTATATGGCAGTGATTTGCGACGATGTAGGGAAACTGCTGCTCATTATTTTCCAAATGCTACTTACATAACTGATTGGCGACTTCGAGAGTCCAACTTTGGGGAGTTCGAAGGAAAAACATACGAGGAGTTAAAATCTGATCACAGGTATTGTGCATGGTTAGACAACCCTGTTTTGTCTCCACCACCAAATGGGGAAGGCTTTGCTGCATTTTGTCAGCGTGTGAAAGATGGTTTTTCTGCGCTACCAAGGGATGAAGATGACTATTATGTGGTTGCACATGGTGGCGTTATTCGAGCATTACTTGTAGAATTTGCCCCAGTGGAGCAGCCCTTTTGGACGTATAATGTGCCACATGATAAAATGTTTACTTTAACATTTTCAAGGAAAGCTTGGGAGGAGGGAAATAGATGCATGTCTTTATTGGAGGAGCCTATAATGGAAAAACCGACTATGTTATGACATTGCTTGAAGATCAAGAGGCTGTATTAGTTGATGGTTATTTACCTGAATCTATTCCTGAATGTGATGTATTAGTTATCAAAGGCCTTGAAAAGTGGCTTGTCACACAAAATCTTGAGGAGGATGAGGCTCTTGTCAACGCCATGTTAACAAGACTACAGGCTCTAGAGGAAAATAGGACACTGTATATCATAGTTACTGATATGGGGCGCGGGGTTGTGCCGATGGAAAAGCAGGCACGATTACTACGTGATACTTGTGGGCGATTGTATCAAGCTTTATTTGCTGAAGCAGAACGTGTCATACGCATATGGTATGGTATCGCAGAGCAAATTAAATAAGACAGAAAAGAGGGAATGGAATGAATCGACAAAGATTGACGAAATTGACGCTCACTGCAATGGTAGCCGCTATCTGTGCTGTTGGAGCGGTGATTAAAATTCCAGCAATTATATCGACTGCTGCATTGGACTCCGCCCCTGCATTTTTAAGTGTTGTATTTTTATCGCCAGTATTAGCAGGAGTTGCAGGAGGTATTGGGCATTTTATTACAGCTTTAACGACTGGATTCCCATTTGGACCATTACATATTATCATCGCAGTAGAAATGGTTATCGTCGTTTGGATATTTGGAATAATGCATAAAAAAGGCCTGCATTTCTGGAAATGGCCTGTGGCACTTTTTTTAAATGGTGTGGTAGCACCATTACCATTTTATTTTATCATAAGTCCAGCATTCTACTGGGCATCACTGACTAGTCTTCCGTTAGCAACGATTATTAATTTGGTTATTGTAGCCGTTGTCATGCCGATACTTTCTAAGGTGTTTGTTCGTAAGGGTGGGCGAGTACATTGAGAAATGCAGTGAAAATAGGCGGGCTTATTGCGACTACAGATAATGCTGCAGCAATTGGTGAAAAGCCACAAGATATTGTGTCAGCTTCAGATAAGCTCACGGCTTACTTTACAGCGCGTGTGACATTTTTAGAGCAGCTTGCAGCAAATGCCTTACCTACGCATATTATACTAGCAAATTTTTCAGGGGATGCTGCTTGGTCTCGTTATGTAGCGGGCATACAGCAGGTTTTTGGGGAGGCTGGTCTAATATGCCCGCAGATAGATGGTAGTACAGAATCCAATATGCCAACTTTACAATCTGCTTTAGCGGTTACAATGCTTGGTGAGCCGCAAAAACGTTCATCCTATGAGCTTGAGCACCTTCGCTGGTATACGTATGGACTGCCACTTGTAGGCAATGAAGTCCTTGCGCAGCCCAAGGATGTTGCACAGCTTCAAGCTATTTATCATGCATGGAAAGAGGAAATTGTTCAGCAAGTTTGGCCTGTCGGTTCAAAGGGGCTACAAGCAGAGTTTACCCGACTTTTTGGCGAATTACAGGTTGAAAGTGTCTTAAATACTGAGAAAAGTGCTGGGCCTTGTACTGTACTATTACTTGGGATTCATCCAGCAAAAGAGCAACTAGCACAAAAGATTTTTTCTAGAAATTTTAAAAGGCTTTGTAAAACTACCTTATAACAGGTCTTTCTTCCAGAAAAAGTAATTAAAAATTACAAGGGGCAAAATCCTTATTGAAACTCTAGACACAAAAATGTACAACGGTAATTAGTTTGGCATTGATTGTTCGTATAAGGATTTAAAGACTATGAAGTTATGGGCTTATGCAAAACGGATTTCGATCAATGTATCACAAGTAGAAGATAACAACTTTGATAAATGCAAAAGGAGAACCCACGTGAGCAAAAGCTTTCGTGGTTTTTTTAGCTGGCAATCAGGTTGATATTGACGGTTTGTATACTTTTGTATACAATTGTATGCTGTAGAGAGGTTTTCGATAGTCTGCAAATTGAATGTAGAGTGGTGGTTATTGACAGAGCATAGTAGTGGCTGTCAAATGGGAGAGAAGGCTAATGATTCCATAGTATTCAAGAGTCTACAAAGACATAATCTAGCAAAATATTACGAGACTCGAAAAACTTCTTCGCAATTGGGAATGATTTTCAGTTATAATGAGAAACGAATGATTTAACAGGAACGGAGTCGAAGGAATGCAGGCAATTAAACAATTAGGGCGCTATTTAGGACCCTATAAATTTTTTACATTGATTGCACCGCTGCTGATGGTGCTAGAGGTAACGATGGATTTACTTCAGCCCACAATTATGCAGCATATGATTGATACAGGCATTGTTAATGGTGATAATCCATATGTGCTGAAAATGTTCATATGGATGTTAGTAAGTGCGGTGCTTGGACTTTTTGGTGGAATTGGTTGTTCATATTATAGTTCCAAGGCAGCGATTCATTTTGCTTCTGATGTTCGCCAGTCATTGTATGAGAAAATGATGACGTATTCAGCAAAGGAACGTGATAATTTCACAACAGGGAAGCTTATTACGATATTAACAAGTGATGTGGAGAGTATTCAACGCGCGTTTATGATGACGTTGCGTATTTTTGTACGTGGGCCACTGCTCTTTATTGGTGCAGTTATAATTGTCTTTGTCACTGCTCGAGAACTATTTTCCATACTACTGATTATTGTACCAATGTTAATCATAGCTATGTACTTTTTTACGAAGTATTCAGGTGTGCTATATCGCAGAGTACAAGAGGCCATTGATGGAGTGAATACAAAGCTACAGGAAAATTTAGCAGGGATTCGTGTGATCAAAGCCTTTCGTCGTGAAACACAGCAAATTGAACAATTTAGTAAACATAATGATGCACTGACAAAGCGTTTTATTACAGCCGAGCAAATTGTTGGTGTGCTTGTACCCTTTACTATGTTTGTGGTCAACTTGGGCATTGTTGCAGCACTTTGGCTTGGGGCAATTAAAGTGGAGGCAGGAACATTACAGGTAGGCGTCATACTCGCTTTTATCAATTATTTAACAATCATCTTGAATGGCTTGATGTCTTCAAGCATGGTGCTAATGCAAATTGCCCGTGCAATCCCTTCTGGTGAACGCATCATAGATGTTTTAAATAAAGAGGTGACAGTGAAAGAAGCAGAAAATGCACTTGCTACTCCAATCCATGGTGCAATTGATTTTCAAAATGTCAGCTATCGTTATTATGAAACGGCAGAGGATGTCCTCAAAAACATTACCTTTTCCGTGAAGACAGGACAAACAATTGGTCTCATTGGCAAAACGGGGAGTGGAAAATCCACGCTGGTAAAACTTTTACCTCGCTTATTCGACCCTACTAGTGGTGAAATACACTTGGATGGAAAGCCAATAAAGTCGTATGCATTGTCAACTTTACGTGAGCATATTGGCTTTACCTCTCAGAAAGCACTACTATTCTCAGGTGAGATTGAGAAAAATATTCGTGTAGGTAAGGAAAATGCAACAACTGAAGAACTACAAAAAGCATTGGATGCCGCATGTGCTACAGAATTTGTAGAACGACTTGATAAAGGCATCGCACATGAATTATCACAGGGAGCAACGAATCTTTCTGGTGGACAAAAGCAACGACTGGCCTTAAGCCGTGCACTAATCAGGCAGCCAGCTATATTAGTGCTGGATGATACTACATCAGCATTGGATAGTGCCTCTGAAAAACATGTGCAACAAGCTATTCATGAACAATATCAAAATACCACAACATTTATCGTCGCCTCAAAAATCGCTTCGATTCAGCAGGCAGATATCATTCTTGTATTAGAGGATGGCGAAATTGTTGGTCAGGGCACTCATCAAGAATTATTACAGAATAATAAATCCTATCAAGCAATCTTTGCTTCACAGCAAAAGGCTGGTGAACAATCATGAATCAAAATCAACCAAAGCAAATGAATTTTGGACGTGGACCTCGTATGAGTGGTCCAACTGAAAAGGCTAAAAATCAAAAGGTCACAATATACCGTGTATGGCAGTATGTGAAGCTACAAAAAATAGGGCTTTATTTCTCTATATTTTTTGTCATCGCCTCAACATTTTTAAGCTTAGCAGGCCCCTATATGATTGGACATATCGTTGATGACTATATTATGAAAAAGGACATTGCTGGAACGATTCGTCTCGGGATTGTCTTAGCCGTCATTTTTACAATCGCCTCTATTTTTACCTGGCTGCAAACATACGTCATGATTCATGTAGCGATGAAAACCATTCGCACACTGCGACTGGAATTATTTAAAAAACTTCAAACGCTCACCCTAAAATTTTTTGATCAGCGTGCACTTGGTGATTTAATGAGCCGTGTCACAAATGATATTGATAATTTAAATACAGCCCTTGCACAAAGTGTGACCCAAATTGTTTCATCCATTTTAACAGTGATTGGTGTTAGCATTGCAATGTTTTCTCTTAGCTGGCAGTTAGCCATTGTCACATTAATTATTATTCCGCTTATTGTTTTCGCGACAAAGCAAATTGTGAAACGTAGCAGTAAAAACTATGCAGCACGACAACGTGATTTAGGCAAACTTAATGGCTATATTGAGGAAATGATTACAGGAGCGGAAGTTGTCACACTTTTTGGAAAGGAACAGCAAACAATTGCCACATTCTATCAACAAAATGAAAATTTACGCAACTCAGCACAGCGAGCAGAAATTACATCAGGCCTTCTTGGTCCAATTAATAACTTTATGAATAACCTAGGTCTAGCCGTTGTTATTGGAACAGGGGCATTTTTATCAGTGCAGGGGTTTGTTTCTATCGGTGTCATTGCGGCATTTGTCACGTATACACGTCAATTTTTCCGTCCGTTAAATCAGCTATCCAATCTATTAAATACCTTTCAGTCAGCAATTGCAGGAGCAGAGCGTGTTTTTGAAATTTTAGATGAATCATCAGAGGTGGCGGATAAACCACAGGCTATTGATATCCAATCTTTAAAAGGAGATGTGAGATTTCAACATGTGTCCTTTAGTTATTTACCAGAGAAGCCAGTCCTGAAAAATATAAGCTTTCATGCTAAAGCTGGTGACACTATAGCGCTTGTTGGACCAACGGGATCAGGAAAAACGACTATTATCAATTTGCTTACACGTTTTTATGATGTGGATGCAGGTGAAATTTTGATTGATGGCCAAAACATTGAGAACTACAAAATGGCTACAATCCGTCAAAGTGTAGGAGTCGTATTGCAGGATACGTATTTATTTTCTGGGACTATTCGGGAAAATATTCGTTTTGGTAAGCTAGATGCGACAGACGCAGAGGTAGAGGAAGCAGCGAAAATAGCCAATGCTCATAATTTTATTAAATACTTACCAGCCCAGTATGATACGCCAGTACATGCAGGAGGCGGAAATTTAAGTCAGGGACAACGACAATTACTTGCTATTGCCCGGGCAATTTTGGAAAATGCAGATATTTTAATTTTGGATGAAGCGACATCAAGTGTCGATACGCAAACAGAGGTCGATATTCAAAAGGGCTTACAGCATTTGATGCAGGGGCGCACTAGCTTTGTCATTGCACACCGTTTAAAAACGATTGAGAGTGCCGATCAAATTCTCGTTATTCAACAGGGGGAAATTGTCGAGCAGGGCAATCATCAACAGTTAATGCAACGTCAAGGTATCTATCATAACCTCCAACAAAAGCTTTCGCTTGAGCAAGAAGTGTAAATCATTCAATCCATCTATCCAGAACCATAAGTAGGAGCTGTCTAAAAAATTTTAGGCAGCTTTTTCTATAAAAATTAATCAGAAATTTATTTTTACCGTGTATCCTTTCAAATAACAATTGAAAGGAGAATTATATGAAAAAAATTAAGAAAATTCTAGTGTATGTAGGAGCATTTTTTTTTCTTTGTATAGTCGCTATTAGTGTGTATCATCAAATTCAGCTACATAGAGAAGCGGTTATTTTAAAGAATAAGGGTACATTGGTTGAGGTTGAACACCAAAAAATCAATGTCTATACAGAGGGGCATGGTGATGATACCTATGTCTTTATGGCAGGCTCTGGCATTGCTGCTCCTATGTATGAGATGAAAGGGCTTTATAGCAAATTCTCACAGGAGCATAAAATTGCTGTTATCGAAAGAGCAGGCTATGGATTTAGTGATATTACAGATGATAACCGAGATATTGATACTATATTAGAGCAAACGAGAGCAGCTCTTCTACAAAGTAGCAATAAGCCCCCTTATGTTTTAGTTCCACATTCAATCTCGGGTGTTGAAGCTATCTATTGGGCACAAAAACACCCTGAAGAAATTAAGGGCATCATTGGACTTGATATTGGTTTGCCAGGTCAATATGTAAAGCATAAAATAGGCCAAATGGATACATGGATGATAAAGGGGATCAATCTATTAACGAAAATAGGCTTGCATCGTCTAACACCTTCGAAAGTTTATAACCCACAAGTAATGAGGCAATCCTTTTTAACAAAGGAAGAAAAAGCTATTTATCAAGCGTTGTCCTATAAACAATTTTTTAATAATAATATGAAAAATGAGCTATTACAAGTCTACGAAAATAGTTTACAATCAGAAAAGTTACCAAAACCCCAGAATACACCGATATTATTTATTGATGCCATTGCAGAGGAAAATAAATATACAAAACAAAAGCGCAAGGATTACAGAAATTTTGCTGAGCAAATAAACTTGGCAGATGTGAAAGAAGTAAAAGGTACCCATAGCATTTATTTATATAAACCAGATGAGATTTATCAACTTGCTATGGCATTTATGGAAGAGAAAGTAGACAGCAAAGAAAGGTCGATAAAATGAAGGGTTTTACCATTTTAATAGTAGAGGATGATCAAATGATTGGTCATTTACTGCAAAAAATAATCCAACGTGAAGGCTATGAGGTAGTATGGAAAACAAGCGGTAAGGATATTGTACATATTATCCATCAAATTGATTTAGTAATCATGGATATTATGCTACCAGGAGAGGATGGCTATCAGCTGACAACGTTTATTAAAGGCTTAGGCTTACCTATTCCTATTATCTTTCTGTCAGCTCGAAATGACATTGAGAGTAAGCTAGAGGGGTTAACAGTTGGAGAAGATTATATGACAAAGCCCTTTGAACCGAGAGAGCTTCTTTTACGAATGCAAAAAATGCTCAAGCAGCATTATGGTTCTTTGATACAAATTCAGCACCTCTTGATTAGTACAGAGCAGCGAAAGGTATTTAAGCATAATATTCATGAAGAAATTGTTTTGACTGCTATAGAGCGTAAAATCTTCTTTTATTTGTTTGACAACCGAGATAGAGTGTTATCGAAGGATCATTTTTTTGACTACCTATGGCCGCTGGAGGATCGAAATCATAATATCATCAATGTGCATATTAAAAAAATTAGAACAAAAATGGATGATCCTACAGGTACTATTCTTCAAAATATTTACGGGGAAGGGTATCGTTTAAATACCTATATACGACAATGACATTAAAAACAAAATATCGCTTTCTATTATTTTCTGCTATTATCAGTGTTCCAATTGTATTATTAGGAATAAGTGTATTGATGTCCATACTCTATGAGTTTGCCTTTAAATCGAAAAATCAGGACACTCCATTTCACGAATCCTTTGCCTACCCAATAATGCTAGTTGTGTTCTTTTTATCACTATGTGTGCTAGCCTTTTTATTTTCGAAATCAATTAATTCATTGCTTACGAAAATTAACATGCTCCATCAAGTAATTCGTGACTTAGCAAGTGATGAAAGAACACCCCATACATTAGAAGTTAGCAGTGAGGATGAAATTGGACAGCTTATCCAATCGGTCAATATTTTAATTGAACGAACTACCTATCGGGAACTAGAATTGGAGCAACAACAACGATTGCAAAAGGAGCTTCTTCAAAAGCTAAGACACGATATCAATACACCACTCACAGCGATTCGATTACAATTATTTTATGTAGAAGATTCCCTAAAGGACCAGCCAGATTTGGTAGAGTCATTAAATGAGCAGATTCACTATATTGCCAACTTAACAAATGAATTATCGTTTCAATCCATTGATACAGTGGAAAGCTCTTATATTATAAAAGAGGAAGTGAGTCTGCCGAAATTATTGGAGACAATGATAGACAAATGGCGCTATTTATTTACCATTCATTCAATCGAATTAAGCATTCAACTAAATGTATCAGAATTATTATGGATGAGTAATGAATTATGGTTACAGCGTTTATTTGATAATGTGTTTCAAAATACCTTAAAACATTCCAAAGCCACAAAGCTTTTGGTTGTCATTGATCATGGAATGATTAAGGTGATAGATAATGGGATTGGCTTTGAAAAAAACCACAAACATTGCGGATTAGGGTTACAGATTATCGAGGATATCGCTATGGTTCTTCAGCTACACTACACACTGGAATCAAGCAAAGCAGGTACATCATTTTGCTTTACCTCAAAGATGGAGGAATAAAATGTTTAGGAAAAAACAATAAAAACAAACTCTAAATCGATAATGATTTATTGTAAATCGATAAAAGTGGTGCTACAATCAAACTTACAATAAATCCGTGATGAGGTGTATTTGTTGAAACGTGAAACACTCTTTTTAAAGATCGCTGTTTTTTTAATGGGATTGCCCGTTCTTTCCTTATGTATTTTAGTGGTGCCTCGAGTTGCAATAAAAGCAGCACAGCATTTTCCAAAAACAACTTTATTCGCTGTCATTGTTGTCTATGCAACGGCAATCGCTTATTTTATCGCCCTGTATACGACTATAAAACTTTTAAGCTATATTGATCAAAATATTGCTTTTTCAGAACGATCCGTCAAAGCTTTAATTACTATCAAATACTGTGCAATTATTATTAGTAGTCTATACGTGGTAGCCATGCCAATGATATACTATGTTGCGGAAGTAGATGATGCTCCTGGACTTATTATCATCGGTATGGTCATTATTTTTGCTTCCTTTATCGTGGCAGTCTTTGCTGCTGTGCTTCAAAAGCTCTTAAAAAATGCCATCGATATCAAATCAGAAAATGATTTAACGGTTTGAGGTGAATACTATGGCGATGATCATTAATATTGATGTAATGCTAGCTAAACGGAAAATGAGCGTAACAGAACTTTCAGAAAAGGTTGGCATCACGATGGCGAATCTATCTATCTTGAAAAATGGTAAAGCAAAGGCGATCCGATTTTCAACTTTAGAGGCGATTTGTGAAGCTTTGCAATGTCAGCCGGGGGATATTTTAGAATATAGGCGGAACGAAGATAATCAGGACTAAAGAAGAGCTTGGTCAAAACCAAGCTCTTTTTGGCATTTGGTTTAATTGGTTTTCGTAGCTACATTAAAAAGATGGCTAGTTCCATGAGGTAAAACACTTGCAAGAGCATAGCCATGTTAAGGTATGCCCTTGAATTTTTCAACTGGCTTCAAGTAAAGACTCAATAATCTTTTTTAATTGAAGAATGGGTGAGTTTTGCTGATTATTCTTTTTATAAATAAAGACCGTTTCGATAATTTTATTAAGCCCTTTTAAATCGTAAAAGTGAATGTTTGAATAATTATAAAGGTGAATTAATTTTGTATTTAACACAGCAATTGTATTGTCTATTTGTAGAAAATCGAGAATACTGCTGACGGATTTAATTTCTTTGATAGTAAAAGGAATGTTCTCATTTTTTAGCCATTCCACCATAGCCCGTGAATACATGCAGCCTTTACTTAGCACAAGCAATGTTACAGGTGTACGCCGCTGAAAATCAATCAGCTGCTGATTATTCGAAATCACTTCAAATGTTTCTGTAGCAATCAGGTCATAGTTTAAGTCAGGATAATGTGTAATCGGATTACTTGTCAGTGCACAATCCATCTCGGTATTGTGTACTTTTTGATTTAATGATGTACTGGATTCAACTGTGAAATCTACATCGATTTGGCTATTATTGGTCTGGAGTGCGTTCATAATGGGTGCACCATAAATTTTGATTGTCGTATGAGAAGTGCCGAAGTGGATGGTTGTTTGAGCTGGTCCAATAGCTTGTAAAAAGGCCTCATACTCTTGTGCAACTAACTTTAAAAAATGTAAATATTGCATACCTACATCGGTAATTTTTAAGCCTTGTGTTGTTCGTTTAAAAACCTCTTGCCCAATTTCTGCCTCCATTTTTTTCACTTTTGATGTTAATGCTGATTGTGTGTAATTCGTTATTTCAGCGGATTTACTTAAATTCTGCCTCTCCAATAGCTCAATTTTTAAGGCAATTTCTTCTCTATTCATATCTATTGTCACACACCTATTAAATATTTTGATAGACCCTATCATTTTCCTCCATTTTACGCATATGAGTAACGGGCGTAAACTCTAGGTAAATAAAATTATACTGCACAAATAAAGTAGTGTAATGCTTTTGGAGGGTTTTATGCATACATATTTTAAATGGGTTATCTTACTAGTGGCTACGCTTTCACAAACAGCGGCAACGTTTGTCACATATGGAATGGGGCCAATTGCCACGTTTTATCAAATTGAATGGCATTTATCATCTTTCGAAACAGGGCTGATTGTTTCAGCCGTCAATATAGGTCCAATTTTCTCGATGCTCATTTTTGGCTACTTGATGGATAAAAAAGGAGAAAAGCAAATTATTGGTTGGGGCTCCATATTATTAGGGCTGTCAGCATTACTACTTGTCTCCGTCAACAATTATACGACATTACTTCTTGTATTAATAGTTGTCGGAATCTGGTATGGTAGTGCACAAACTGGGGGTAGTACGGCCATTGTGAAATGGTTTCCAGACAAGCATAGAGGGCTAGCAATTGGCATTCGTCAAACAGGCATCCCAATTGGTGGTGCCCTAGCATCGACTGTTCTAACGTATATGTACAATCATTTTTATCTATCCTCGGTTCACCTTATGCAAGGTATTGTAGCAATAGCTGGTGGCTTCCTTTTTTTACTGATATATCAAGAACCTAAAAATCATATAGAGGTAGCAGGCTCAACTTTTACATTTAGTGATAAGATCAAGGCCATAAAAAATAATAAAGACCTATATCCTATTTATATAGTAGGAATTGTAATGATGACCTTACAAATGATTCTTATTGCCCACTTCATGGGATACTTACATGAGGAAGGGGATTATTCATTAACAGAGGCAGGTTTCTATTTAAGCCTTATTTTGCTTGGTGGGATGATAGGGAGAGTAGGTCTTGCGTGGATCAGTGACCAATTTGCACAAAAGCGTGAACCATTATTAATCATAGTGATGCTAAGTACAGTAATATTTGCTATTAGTTTACCACTCATTCTACATTTCAAAAACTTTATGATTATTTATTGCTTTTTATTCGGGTTTATAGCACTTGGTTGGTATTCTTTGTTCATCACATGTGTGACAGAGAAATCCAATCCACATTATGTCGGCTTAACGGTAAGTGCAGCTTTAACCATCAATCAACTATTTATTGTGATTGCACCATCCTTATATGGCTTTATGGTTACTATTTTATCAAGTCATCAGCTAGCAATGGACAGTATAGCAGGAATCGTTGCACTCGGTGCATTGAATTTATATAGGTCTACCAACAAAGCTTGTGATTAATTGGGATTTGATATAAACAGAGATAACGTAAAGCTGTTATCCATTCCATTAATAGGATAAAATAGTGGAAAGAGGAATGTTCTGTAAATGGAGGCGTCATGAATGAAAGAAAATAGTTCGATTTGGATTGATGCAGGTATTGATAAGATTTGGCAAGCTATAACGGATGAACAGCAGTTGTCACAATGGTATGCTCCAGGCTCTACATGGAAGATTCCATCATTGGTGGCTGGTGAAAAAATAATCTTCACATTAATGCCAAATGCTCATAATGGACTAACTGAAAAATTACCAATGATATTAACAATCAAAAATGTCATACAGAATCAGGAATTTTCGTTTTTCTTAGATGTAGAAGAAACCTTGATTGCCATTTTATTAGAGGAAGCACAAAAAGGCACTACTGTTGCGATAAATATGAGTGGCTATGAGGCATCACTCGCCAATTTAAAAGCCTTAGTGGAAGGAAATTAAATAGTAGATTAATCAAGTTTCATGAAATTTTATTTTTCATGAAACTTTTTCGTTAGTCGAGGGTCTAACTATAAATGCTTCTCAAGAAAGTGAAGCGAGGGGGATGATAAAGGTGATAAAAGAGCAAAAGGATGCTCATCTATCTCGTGCTATGACAACTTATGGCGACTATTTATTGCGCATATGTTATACATATGTGAAAAATTGGACTGTGGCAGAGGATTTAGTTCAAGATACATTTGTGAAATATTACGAAAAAATGGAACAATTTCGTGAGGAAGCTTCTGTTAAAACCTATTTATATCGTATAGCCATTAATAATTGCCATAGTTATCTTTCAAGCTGGCGCTATAAAAAAATTCAAGTCATTGATTTTTGGGGCAAATTCATAAGCCTTTCCAATAATCCTGAGAAGGAAGTACTTGAAAATGAAGCGGAGGCAATGCTTGTCGCATCCATCGAGGAATTGCCAATCAAATATAAAGATGTCCTACTATTATTTCATTTTGCTGAGTTTTCATTAAAGGAGATTGCGCATCTGTTAAAGCTACCCGAAAATACTGTTAAGTCAAGATTAAGGCGAGCGCGTCAAATGGTAGGACTAACGCTTATGGAGGAGGGATTTGAATATGGATCAGATTCATAGTGCCATGAATAATTTGTATAAGGATGCTACATTTTCTCAGGAGCAACAGCTAAAAACCTTACAAAAAATAAATGAAAAAACAACTAGAAAGTCGTTTATGCCCCTTATTCTTACCATCTTCATTACAGGATGTTTGTTGTTTGGTTTGAAGACCATGCTTGAACAGCATGACAATGTTATACAATCCACATCAGCGGTAATTTATCCAGAAAGGTCTGGTGTGGTGAAAGATTATACGGCATTACAACGACCTTGGATGGTAGTTGGATTAATTTCGAGCATCGTATTATTTATCTATGCTTTATGGGCAATCAAGAAAAAATGGTATTGGCGATTACTACTATGTATCATTATCATTATTGCCATTTTGGGGAATATGTCTGAACGAATTGGAGATCGTGTTTACGTACAAAATGAAGCGGAAATTCAACAGGCAATAAACTGGGGTCCTTTCCAACCTAATACCATGACAATGCATGATACATTAACGATCCCCCCTTATAGAATAGGCTATTTTTCAAGGGGTAATATAAAGGGTATTTCAATTTTCAAGCATGATGGAAATGGGTATGCATTAGAGCATAATATACAAAGTGAATTGGATTATATGAATATCATTTATTTTCGAGAAAGCCACTTTATTGTTATACCTTTATTGGCAAATCATCATATCGAAAAATTAGTAATAAACACTGGATCAAAGCGTATGGAGATAGCCATTGATTCGAATGGTGCGCAATTAGTGCCAGTGGAATTAGAGGCGACCGTAACTCCTTCACAGCTAATAATCGATGCTTTTGATCATGATGGAAATCAATTTTCTCCTTACAAATCTTTAGATATTTTCTCGTATTGAATGAGTCTTTACTACGTCTTAGGTCTTAGACGAATTTAAAGCGGAGGGTCGTTTTTATTATTTTGTATTCCTATATAATGAATTTATTGGTAAATTATATAGTGGGAGGAAATAAAATTGAAAAAAATAATTGGAATTGGCGTCATGATGGGTGCTTCGTTATTGCTTTTATCGGGGTGCTATTCAGTTTTCCCCGAAAAGACCAGAGATGAAACGCTCCTTGTGGAAAAGGATAAAGCAGAAAAGTTAGAGGTTGATATCAATCTTGGTGTAGGAGAATTAATTGTAAAAAAGGGCGCCAAGGATTGGATTGAAGGCACCGCTCAATATAATATTAAAAAATTGGCGCCACAGGTACATTATGATCTTAAGGGTAAGACGGGAACTGTAGAGATCGAACATAAAGGCTCAACGAACATCCGTCTTGGAAAAATGAAAAATACATGGGATATTGAACTAAATGAGGATATTCCAATGGATCTCTCTATTGAAACAGGTGCCTCAACAGCAGAGCTTGATTTGCAAGGCCTGCAGCTTGAAAAATTAGATATTGAAACGGGTGTAGGTGATTTACTTGTGGATTTAAGTGGTGATTGGAAAAAAAGCTTCGAAACGAACATTGAAACAGGTGTTGGTGCAGCTACTGTCATTTTACCATCAACGGTTGGGGTAAAACTAACAACAGAAGAGGGGATAGGTTCTTCGAGCATAGAAGGCTTGATTTCAAAAGGTAAGGGTGTCTATGTCAATGAAGCCTATGAAAAAGCTAATGTTGTATTAGAGGTCAACTCTGAAATTGGTGTAGGTGATGTAACCTTTAAATTAGATAAATAAAGTTTAGTAGACTACTTTAGGTGAAGTAGTCTACTTTTTGATTGTCGAGAAAAGAGAAGGATAGATGAGCCAAACTGATGGATAAAAGCATCAAAGTGAAGGATAGAAGAACCAAACTGCCAGATAGAAAAAAGAAATTAATGAAAGTGAAACCTTTTACGTTAGTGAATGACTCTAAGTATTGAAAGGAGGGAAGCAACATGGAACATGATATTTCTATCGTCCAACAGGCTATTGCAGGAGATAAGGAAGCATTTGAGCAGCTACTTATTTTAGAGGAAGAAAAGCTATTTTATACCGCGCTTTCTTATGTTGGCCAAAAGGAAGATGCTTTGGATGCAATTCAAGAGGCAGCATGTAAAGCCTATTTAAGTGTTGGTCAATTAAAGCAACCGGAATTTTTCTCCACATGGCTTTTTCGCATTTTAATCCATGAATGCTACCGTTTACTAAAAAAGGGACAAAAAATGATTCCTTATGAAGAACGTGAATTATTAAATCGTTTACAGCAAGAAGAAAATGTCGTGGTGAATCCAATCGACCTATCAGAAGCCATAAAGCAATTAAACCATTCTCAGCAAATGGCCATTATTTTATTCTATTATTACGATTTGCCGATGAAAGATATTTCAGAGGTAATGGAAAAGCCTGTTAGCACCATTAAAACATATCTACATCGTGGAAAAAAACAATTGAAGCGAGAATTAGAAAGGAGTGTCACGTTCAATGAAAAAGTCATTTGATGCGGCTGAATTCCCTAGAGAAGAGGTACGAACAGCGATTGCAAAGGGTATACAACAAGCAGAGGAGCAAGCGAATAGGAGACAATCACCTTTACAAATGAAAAGAAAAAGTAAACCATTATTATATGTAGCAAGTGTCGCAGCCGCATTTAGTATTATGGTAGGGTCTGCCGCCTATGTATCACCAACTTTCGCAAGTACATTATCGCAGCTACCAATCGTCGGGTCGGTATTCAGTAACTATGAATTTCTCGGGCTAAAACAAGTTAGTGAACATGGTTTAACAAGCCTTATTGGAGAAAAGCATACAATCAATGGTATATCTGTAACGATAGACGAAGTCCTTTATGACGAATCTAATATTACGGTTGGATATACAATTGATTCTGAAAAGGAATTAAGTATTGAATACTTCGGGGCAGGACTGGAATTTACTATTAATGGTGCAAACCCTGTAGCGAATTCTGCAAGCTTTGGTAAAAAAGTTGTAGGTCCAACAGTTCAAACAGTTATTGCAAGATTTGATGTAAAGGACCAAATGCCGGATTCCTTTAAAATGGGCTTAATGTTAGAAGGTAAAGAAGGAGAGAAATGGGAATTTACCGTTCCTGTTAAAAAGATTACGAATACTATTTATGTTCCAGTTAATTATCAGCAACAAGCAGAAGGCATTCAACTCGATGTGTCTAAAATTTCATTAAGCCCGTCAGGTATAGCACTTAACTATAAAGCTACTGAAAAGGGTACAATTGATAATCCACAAGTAGGTGCATCGTTTATAGAGTTCCGTATTACCGATCAGAATGGCAAAGAAATTACATCGCATTCAGGTGGGGGAGAGGGTCATTTCGATAATGATGTATGGAATTTTAGCAGCATTAAATCCTTTGACCCGATTTCAGACGATGTTCAACAATTAACGATTACCCCTTATTTAGCACTTCCGTCAGGCGGAGGTGGTGTACAAATTGATCAGGACGGTGTGGAAACAAAAATACCATTTGATAGGTCAGCACTAAAAGAAGTGAACTTCCAATCATTCACAGTAGATGTACCTAAGCAAACTAAATAAATCGAGTAGGAGACTAGCCATTAATTGACTAGTCGACCTCTCACACCACCGTACGTACGGTTCCGTATACGGCGGTTCAATCCCTTAAGTATCTGAGCTCATAAAGATGGGTTA
>Ga0213821_1000221_pt1 | contig 40166 bp, 41 predicted proteins | sample MC6MC0909MG_FD_179894 | JGI IMG/M metagenome (GOLD analysis project Ga0213821, IMG submission 179894) | Enriched soil aggregate microbial communities from Iowa State University, Ames, United States - MC6-MC0909-MG | ecosystem: Environmental > Terrestrial > Soil > Unclassified | place: USA: Iowa...
TTGCATTCACCAGAGTTACAAGCATAGGCAAAAGCACAACCCAAGTATTATGAAGCTGTTAGAAGTAAAATCCCGCTTGGTTGCTTCGGTGATGTTGAATAAGATATTGGTCGTGTAGCTGTTTTCTTAGCTTCCGATAATGCGCAATAGATCACTGGTCAAACCATTATGGAGCGGGGGGGAGTAATGCTTCACTAATTGCTCAGGGCTTTGAGGAGGATTTTTTTGAAACAAACAAATATTTTTAAACTCATCCATATGATTGAGCAAATGAACAATGTTAATATTATTCGTTTTACAAAATCATTTCCCTATCCATTAGGGATTTCACCAATTCTAGTTTTAAATGAGCTTCAGACAAAAGGACCTCAGAAACAAGCTGAATTAGCAGAAACGATTGGCTATACAAAAGGAGCGATGACGAATATTGCTGAAAAATTAGTCAAGCTCGGTTTGGCAGAACGACTATATGATCCATCTGATCGTCGTACAATTCGCTTACAAATTACAACAGAAGGTGAAAAAGCGTTATTAAAAGCCCAATCCATTGGACAAGAAGTTTTTATACAGCTTTTTGAAGTATTGAATGAGGAAGAGATTGCACAATATTTACTGATCCAAGAAAAATTAGTGCAAGGAATACAAGACAAAAATATATAGATAGAGGAGTCGCTTCATTATGAGGTGGCTTTCTTTATTGTAAAATATATACATAATTTAGCTCACAGGATTGAAAATTATGTAGATACATTTTATAATTAAATTGTGGTTCTAATATAGAGACATTCGAGGTGAAAAATGGCATTAAAAACATTAGATAATTCATTAGAAGTGTTAAAATATTTTAGCAAAGAGAATCCAACATGGGGAGTGCGTGAATTAGCAAAAGAAATGAATATAAGCCATTCTATCATTTACAGGATTTTAGCTACCTTTGAAAATCATGGCTTTTTAAACCAGAACCCTGAGACCAAAAAATATGAATTAGGACTACGTTTTTTAGAATACGGGCAAATGGTAAAAGAAAAATTGAATCTTTCTGATTTTGTTTTACCAATCATGAAAAAACTTTCTGAGGAAATAAAAGAATCCGTTTTTTTAACATGGCTTGACGGAGCAGATGGTGTTACGGTTGAAATGGCAGAAAGCTCGCAAACAATTAAGTTCTCTGTTTCAATGGGGACTCGTACACCGTTATACATAGGTGCCTCTTGTAAGACCATTATGGCTTACCTTCCAGAAGAGAAGCAGATGGACATTATGAATAGGGGCATGAAAAAGTTAACAACTGAGACAATTACAGACCCTGAGGAACTGTTAATTGATTTAGAAAAGATTCGAACACAGGGCTGGTGCTTTACTACAGGAGAGTATGCTCATTCAGTATTTGGTCTCGGCGTACCACTATTTAATAATAAAGGTGAGATTATTGCTTCATTAACCATTGCTGGCCCTAATTATCGTAAACCAGTAGAGGAAAAGCTACCTGATATGGTCAAAGTGCTCCAATATGCAGCAATGAGTATCCAACGATATTTCGATCAATTTAGCTTTAAATTATATCATGAGTAATCCACAAAAGGCTCAGATGTTTTCTCTATGCTGAGCCCTTGCTTTTGTTATTTATCGTAATTCTTTTATCCATGAAATGGTATCATCAATTTCCTTGAACGTATTAAAATAATGTGGCGAGAAACGAGCCATCTTATTGATGTTGTTACGTTCCATAATTGTATTTGCCATAAAGGTGCCTGCCTCAATAATAACGCCATGCTGTGCTAAATAATTGGTCACATCATCTGGTGAAATACCTTCAATATTAAAAGGGGTAATTGATAAACGGTTTGCTACTTGCTGGGGCCCATATATGATCATACCTTCTATAGATTGAAGCTGCTCTAGCAAATAAGTAGTTAGTCGCCTTACTTGCTGATGAATGGCATGAATCCCAATATCATTAGCATAATCGATAGCTGCACCCAGTCCTAAAATACTAGGGATAACGGGGCATCCAGGTTCAAAGCGTTTGGCTGTTGCTACAAAAGAATAGTCATCGTTGTGATAGTCCCAATTGGTGCTTCCCCAACCAATCATAATCGGTGTTAGTGCTTGGATAAGCTCTTCACGAACATAAAGAATACCTGAGCCCTCTGGACCTCGCAGCCACTTTCGTCCACTGGTAAGTAAAAAATCACAGTCAAGATCTTTGACATCGATAGGAATCAAGCCCACTGTTTGGTTAGCATTGATTAATGTTAAAATATTCCTTTCCTTGGCTAGCTGACATATTTCCTTTGCCGGCTGAAGAGCACCTGAAGCATTAGACATATGTGCAAATGCAATCATTTTTGTTTTAGGTGTTATGAATTTTTCTAGTTTTTCTAGATCCACCATATAGTTTAAGTTTGTTTTAAAAACCTTGAAATGAACTCCTTGTTGCTTAAGTGCAAGCCAAGGCACATAGTTACTTAGCATCTCTGTATCCAAAACAATGACTTCATCGCCTTTTTCCCATTGCAGACCACCTGAAACAAAATTAATAGCCATGGAACCGTTTGGGACAAAGGCAATTTCTTCTTTTTTTGCGCCAATAAATACTGCTGATTTTTCACGAACGATATCAATATTTTCATAAGTTTCCTGACGAAATGAGGGCAAATAGGGACCAATGCTAGCTTGTTTCTGTATATAGCTTGTCATGGCATCTACTACTGGCTGCGGCATTGCAGAAGCAGCAGCTGTATTAAGATAGATATATTTGTCCAGCAGTGGCATATCCTTTTGAATCTTTTTTATATCAATTGTCATGTCTATCCCAGCCTTATAAATTAATTAATTCTTTGGTAAACGTCATTAAATTTTCATAGCCATCTTCTGTGACAATTAAGTTATCCTCGATACGGACACCGCCCACATCCTTTACGTATATCCCCGGTTCAATGGTAAAAGCCATGCCAGTTTTTAAAACGACATTATTATGCTGCATTAAATAAGGTTCCTCATGAGCACTTAGTCCGACTCCATGACCTAGTCGATGTGTAAAAAACTTTCCATAGCCAGCATTTTGAATAATAGCTCTTGCAGTATTATCAATTTCATGAGCGGTTTTTCCGGGTTTAATAGTCTCTATGGCAGCTTCATTGGCTTGCTTAACGATACTATAGATTTTTTCTAACGTTGGTGAAATTTCTCCTACTGCCACTGTTCTTGTTATATCTGCCACATAGCCTTTATAAATCGAGCCAAAATCTAAAACAATTAATTCACCAGCTTCAATTGTTTTCGTAGAGGCTCTACCATGTGGAAGTGCACCTCTATAGCCAGAGGCAACAATTGTCCCAAATGGTGTTCCTTCAGATCCGCGACGTCTCATTTCATACTCTAATTGCGCAGCCACCTCCATTTCTGAAATCCCAGCTTTAATCATTGGTAATGTTGCTTTGAGACTTTCCTCTACAATGTTCACAGCTTGTCTCATTAATTGAATTTCGTTGCTATCTTTATTTATACGAAGTTCTCGAATCACTTCGCCTATATCATATAAATGCTCATATGTAAGTCCTTCAATTGTTCTTTGCTCTTTCACGTGCATGGAATCGAACTCTACCCCCACAATACCCAATAAGCCTATTTGTTGCTTTAATTGCGTAAGTGCATGAAAAGGTCCTTCTTCATCTGAATAAGAGAAAGTAGCATTACTGTTTTGGGCATCCATTTTATTTAACTCTACTTGCGGCATTAAAAAATATAGTTTTTCGTCTTTCGTGATAATTGCTAAAGCTATGCGTTCACTTTGTTTTAAATGTAGGCCTGTAAAATAGTACATATTGGGTCCTGGAACCAATATAGCCATGTCGATAGAGCTTTTCTTCATAAGGGAGACTAATTTTTCTCTTCTTTTTGTATACATTGAAAATACCTCCTAAATGTTAGTGAAATCACCCAATGTTGTTTCTTTTATAGAGACAATGTTTCTATTAAATTTAAAAATAGTATATATCAACAATAATGAATTTTCAATTAATCAGAAAATTATTTCTCGACTAGGTACTATTTCTTAGATGGTGATATGGTTTACATAGCTTTTTAAATCAGGCAGTAGGTATTTAACTCTTTAAAAGATTGGGTAGATAACTACCAATTAAGGGGTAGATTGGCGTATAATTAGCAAATACTAGTGTACGTCTTTTTTTCGTCCAATATGCATATAAATAGACTATATTAACTTTTTTCCAACTTAAGACGTCAAAAAGAGGGGTAAATTTTTTTAGCAAGAAAGGACTTATGTATGGAAAAAAATATGAAGCGCTCTAAAGAGAAAAAGAGCAAGAAGAAAATATGGCTTTGGATATTAGGCAGCCTAGCAGCAATTTTTTTAATTTTTTTAGGTACTGCTTATTACGCCATTCAGAAAACGATGAATAAAATAAATACACCCTTAATTGAAGCAACAGGCAATGATGGGATAGAGCAAAAAACAGTAACAAAAAAGGAACCATTTTCTGTATTACTGCTTGGAGTGGATGAGCGTAAAGATGATAGTGGACGTTCAGATACAATGATTGTTGTAACGGTTAATCCTGAAAAACAAACGATGAAAATGCTTAGTATACCACGAGATACACGGACGGAGATTATAGGTCATGATTCTGTTGACAAAATTAATCATGCCTATGCATTTGGGGGAGTTCCCATGGCAGTCGATACGGTAGAGCATTTTTTAGATATTCCAATTGATTATTATGTGTTTATTAATATGGAGGGCTTCCTTCAAATCATTGATACGATTGGTGGCGTTACCATCGAAAATGACATGGATTTAACCTATAATTCCTATCATTTTCCAAAGGGAGATGTCACTTTAACAGGTGATGAGGCACTCATTTTTTCTCGCATTCGATATGAAGATCCTCGTGGTGATTTTGGTCGACAAATTCGTCAACGGCAAATTATTGAGGCAGTTATGAAAAAGGCTTCTTCTACATCATCTATACTAAAGGCTACAGATATGCTGGAAGTTGTCGGTGATAATGTACGTATGAATTTCACCATGAAAGATTTAATTCAATTACAAAGTATTTATAAAAAAATGGATCGCAATATTGATCAGCTGTCATTTGAAGAGGGAGATGGCACAAAAATTAATCATATATGGTATTATATCCCAAATGATGCGGAGCTTCAAAAAATTCAAGCAGAGTTAAAAGGGCATTTAAAATAAACAGGAAGGAGGTTGATAGGTTATTTTTTGAGTAATGTAGCTGTAAAAATTTATGATCGTGAAGGGGAGGGAGATGAATGAATGGGAGGACCCAGGTGCTTAGGTATACAGCTCTTAATAATTGCATGCAAAGCTATGTACCTAAACGTAAGGCTCAAAAACATCCAATCAGATCTTCTATACAGCAGTTACAACTATTGTGCTTAAAAATCTTTATGTAAACATAAAAAATCATTCAGGTAGGGTGCATGCCTAGTTGAATGATTTTTTTCTTTTTTATCTTCGTTCAGCAGTAGACTCCATCTCTACAGGTAGTGGGATGAATGCGGTTTTGGTTCCTTTTCGGTGGGTGTCCAAACACCTACTGAAATAGCGGAACTCAGTCTAAGAACGCCAAGTCCTGTGGCAATTTATCTGTAGCGAAAGCAAAGCGGCAGCTACACGGTTTTATCTGTGCGAAAGCGAAGCGGCAGCTACAATTACGCAAGGCGAAATGATTTGAAATATCAGAAAATTTAGTGTATACTTTTATTTAGAAATGGTTGAGGGAGTGATTGTGATGATCATAGGCACAATTTTATTAGCAGTTGCATTACCTGTTGGTATTTTTTTAGCAGTAGACTTATTCAATGAACAACACCACTCTGCTACGCAAAGTAACCATTGATAATTAAAACAACTATGAATGAATCTAGGCAAAGTAAAAAAGGCTTTGTCTATTTTTTGTGGCTATGAAACAATTTATGTGAATCATTCGTCAATACACTTTAGAAAATGTTATACTATAAGAAAACAGTATCGGGGAATGAGTATGCAAGAGGAAAAAACAAATTTAAAAAAAGAAATCCTATCCTATCTTAAAATTATTGTGATTACAGCTATTGTTGTATTAGGCTGTAAGCAATTTTTATTCGCACCGATTAAAGTGCAGGGTGCTTCAATGTATCCCACTTATCATGATAAGGATATCATTATTGTTAGTAAAACGAGTAAAATTGAACGCTTTGATCAAATTGTTTTTCAATCACCAACAGAGGACGAGTTATATATCAAACGGGTAATTGGTTTGCCTGGTGACACAGTTGAAATGAAGGATGATGTTCTCTATGTTAATGGTAAGGCCTATAAAGAGGATTATGTAAATCGTCAAACGGATGATCCGAATCAATTACGCATTACAGAAAATTTCTCCTTAGAGCAACTGGTCAATGAAAAAAAGGTGCCTGAGGGAATGTATTTTGTTCTTGGTGACAATCGCCTAAAAAGTTACGATAGCCGTCATTATGGTTTAATTTCTAAAGATGCCATTTATGGTGAAGCTAAGGTCACACTCTATCCGTTTAATCAATTCCATATTGGTTCAAAAAAATAAAGAATCCTAAATAATAAATATGGAAAACTGAAAAGGCAGAAATATTGTTTTCAATCAATATTTCTGCCTTTTGCAATTTATTTTTTTGTCTTTTTAGTTATTTGATAGAGCCGTACATTCTTTATAAGTGGGATAATAGACACAAACCGTTGAATTTTCTACAGTTTCTTTGAGGGGAATTGGCTGTTTTCCTAGTCTAGAGGAAATGTTTGCTGGTTCATCGATTGCAAGCTCTTCTATTACTAGTTCAACGCCATAAAATAACACTAAGAAATAGCATACTAAACCTACTATACGCAAACAATCACCTCGCAATATTCTTTCTAGTATTATGTATGGTCAAATTTGAAAAAATATAAGTTAAATCTAAAATCTTTCTTCTGTAAATGCCATTTTTTATTGTAAGTTGCTAGCTACATGTGTAGATGAAATGGCGTAAAATTCTATTTATATCCATTTTTGTGTAGTGAATGTAAAGTAGAATTCTAAAAAACTGTTGTCATGTAAAATTCAATATGCTAATATAGCTAGGGTAAATATTTGATCTGTATAACCTCAATAATATGGATTGAGGGTCTCTACCAGGAACCATAAAATCCTGACTACAAAAATTGTGCTTCATTTTTGTAGTCAGGATTTTTTTGTTTTGTTCGCCTAGAATCCTCTACAAAAATGATATCTAATGGAAGGGTGATTACGATGAATTGGAGAGTTTACATTCTTGCTGCTACTACCTTTGCAGTAGGATTAGTGGAGTTAATTGTTGGTGGTATATTACCAAAAATGGCAGAGGATTTAAATGTGTCCTTAGCAACGGCAGGTCAATTAATTACCATTTTTGCGCTTGTCTATGCAATCTCAGCGCCTGTCCTTTTATCATTAACAGCAAAAGTGGAAAGGAAGCGTTTATATCTTATTTCTTTATTAATTTTCACTATTGGGAATATCATGACATTTTTTAGTACAACATTCCTGACAGTGATGGTTGCTAGAATTTTCACAGCGATGAGCACAGCATTAGTGATTGTCTTATCCTTAACGATTACAACAAAGATTGTCGAACCAAGACATCGTGCGAAAGCATTGGGGCTTGTTTTTGTTGGTGTCAGTTCCGCACTTGTCATTGGTGTACCAATGGGCATTTTTGTGACAGAGGCATTTGGCTGGCGAGCTGTGTTCTTAGGAATTGCTCTTCTCTCAACGCTGTCCATGATTCTTATTGCGTTGCTGCTTGAAAAAATGCCAGTGGTCGAAGTAGTCCCATTAAAGGCTCAAATTAAATCATTGGCTAATTTAAAAATCCTTAGTGCTCAACTAACTACACTTTTTATGCTGGCAGGTCATTATATGCTCTATGCATACCTCACACCGTTTTTAGTAGAAGCATTTCATATGAATGCTTCATGGATTAGTATTTGTTATCTAATCTTTGGAATCGCATCTGTCAGTGGGAATGCACTTGGTGGCTGGTTGAGTGATAAGGTTGGTACTGGGAAAGCGATTATCATGATTGTCTCAGCATTTGCGGTTGTATTATTTAGTATTCCTTATACAATTATTGCCTTACCACTGTTTCTACTTGTCACGGTTTTATGGGGGGCACTTAGCTGGGCACTTACTCCTCCGCTACAAAACTATTTAATACAAATTGATCCGAAAACATCTGATATTCAACAAAGCTTAAATACAGCTGCCTTACAGATTGGAATATCTTTAGGTTCTGCTGTTGGAGGAGCAATGTTTGCTGTAACGGGGTCTGTTATGCATTTATCTAGCTTTGGTGCCATTTTAGTTTTATGTGCATTAGGCTGCGCTATTTTCTCTTTAAAAAGAGCACCAGTTTCTCAAGAGCATGAGCTAGACATAACATCTGCTCAGCATCATTCATAGAAATTTTTAAATAGCTGGTTTTGGGGAAAATGACCAAAAAAGTCATTTAAAAAGAAGGACAATCATAGCTAGAGATAGAATGTAAGTGTAAGGGAGGTTGGTAAATATATGCAGATAGATTTAACAGAATTTAAAAATGTCAAAGTAGTTGCAACCATTGATCAGACGTTTTATCGAAATGTGGGTGCTATTGTTTTGTATGAAGAGGATTCACATACTTTATCTGTCCGCAAACTAAAAAGAATAATCGCCAATCAATATATACCAACAGACGAACTCGAAAACTTTATGTTTGACTCTCAAGCTGATGCCATAAAGTTTACCCATAAACTCACTAGAATGAGTGCACTTGATTATTTACTAGTGGCGAATAAAGAGAAGCAGTTAAAATAATGTCCTTAGGGAGAATTAATGCATGTGATTGAGGCATTTGGAGTAGCCATATTCCAAATGCCTTTTTTGTATGGATACGATATTCTTGGCGAATATTCGTTGACTACTGCTCAAATTGTTATGGCGTATCGTTCAGCTATCAAACAAATAATTAATTTCTCTATTGATTATTATCATACTGGAATAGGACAAGGAATAGATTGTTGTAGTTAAAGTATTTTAGGGGCTCAAGGAGATAGAGATCCAGCTAATGTAATACTATTTTTTGATATTCGTTGAAAGAAAACTACTGATGAGAATCTAAATCTTATTAGCTTTAAGGAGAAACGCCATAAAATAAAGATTTTACCTATTAAAAGGGATAGAGCCACTAATAAACTTTTCTCCTGAGTAGATAGTCAGTGTGAGGGAATTTAGCATAATAAGCTTTAAGAGGATACGGCTCGTCTAATCATTTCAAATGGAGGGGGAATCGAATGTCAGAGTATCATCAACAGTCATCAGCTGAAGTTATGAAAACATTGAATGTAACAGATCAAGGATTGAGTGATTATGACGTTCAAAAGAGACAGGAAGTTTACGGCTATAATGTATTGGAGGAAGGGAAAAAGACAAGTACTATAGCCGTTTTTCTTGGTCAGTTTAAAGATTTATTAGTGATTATTTTAATCATTGCTGCATTCGTTTCTTTTTTATTAGGGGAAGTAGAAAGTACAATTGTTATCATGATTGTTGTTATTTTAAATTCAATTCTGGGCACTGTACAACATGTCAAGGCTGAACAATCTTTGGATAACTTAAAAGCATTAACCTCTCCAATTGCCAAAGTTATGCGCAATAATCAGCTAATAGAGATTTCTTCGGAAGATATAGTTGTTGGTGATCTTCTGTATTTGGAGGCTGGTGATTATATCAATGCAGATGGACGATTATTAGAAAGCCATAATTTGCATATCAATGAAAGCTCTTTAACAGGTGAATCCATTGCTGTGGCCAAACATATTGATCCAATCAGGAATAGCAATGTCACAGTGGCTGATAAAAAAAATATGGTGTACTCTGGAAGCTTTGTGACAAATGGGCGTGGCATTGTCATGGTTACAGCGATTGGCATGCAAACTGAAATTGGTAAAATTGCCAATCTATTAGACACGGCGAAAGAAAAGAAGACGCCTCTACAAATAAGTTTAGATCAATTTGGAGAAAAATTAGCTTTAGGTATTACATTAATTTGTTTAGCCATTTTTATAATTGACCTGTTTCGTGGACGAGCACTAGTAGAATCGTTTATGTTTGCTGTATCGCTTGCAGTTGCAGCAATTCCAGAGGCTTTAAGTTCAATTGTTACTATCGTATTGGCTTTTGGTACGCAAAAAATGGCTAAGGAAAATGCTATTATACGAAAGCTCTATGCCGTTGAAAGCTTGGGGAGTGTATCCGTTATTTGTTCGGATAAAACCGGCACATTAACTGAAAATAAAATGGTGGTTCAAGAGGTCTATGTGGACCAAAAAGTGATTCCACATGATTGGCTACACACAACGAATACAGTTGAGAAAGATTTAATTATCAAGGGAGTACTATGTAATGATGCGGTGGAAAGAAATCGAAAGGAAATAGGTGACCCTACTGAAATTGCTCTTGTGAAATTGGGGAAGCAATATGGCTTTGATGAAGCCATTATTAGGGAACGTTATCCAAGAATAGCGGAAATTCCTTTTGATTCAGATAGAAAGCTGATGAGTACTGTAAATAGGATGGATCAGCAATCGATTATGATAACCAAAGGAGCAGTAGATGTTCTTTTACCTAAAGTCATAAAAATTCAAACCTCTGCAGGAATTCTTGATATGAAACCGCACCATCGTCAAAAAATTGAAGCAGCGAATCGTGATTTCTCTATGAATGGGCTAAGGGTACTAGCCATTGCCTATAAGGAGGTAAGGGATAGTCAAGCTATCAATGTCAGAGCTGAACGAGATTTAATCTTTGTGGGGCTTGTTGCTATGATGGACCCACCAAGAAAAGAATCTAAAGATGCTGTTGAAAATTGTATAAAGGCTGGTATAAAACCAGTAATGATTACTGGGGATCATAAAATAACGGCGACTGCTATCGCCACGCAAATTGGCATTTTAAAAGATCCTTCAGAGGCGATTGAGGGGCATGAAATTGCAAGTTTAACAGATCAACAACTTCAGGAAAAGGTGAAAGATTTTTCAGTTTATGCACGTGTTACACCAGAGCAAAAAATTCGTATTGTAAAAGCATGGCAAGATTCAGGGAAGGTCGTTGCCATGACTGGAGATGGCGTTAATGACGGTCCTGCCCTAAAGCAAGCCGATATTGGTGTGGCGATGGGCATTGCAGGCACAGAGGTAGCTAAAGATGCCTCCTCAATGATTTTAACCGATGATAATTTTTCAACGATTGTCAAGGCTATTGCAAATGGCAGAAGTATTTATACGAATATTAAAAACGCTATTTTGTTCTTATTATCGGGAAATGCGGGTGCCATTTTTGTTGTGTTATATGCCACTATTTTAGGCTTACCAGTGCCCTTTGCACCTGTGCATCTCTTGTTTATTAACTTGTTGACGGATAGCTTACCCGCTATTGCAATTGGTCTAGAGCCAAATAACAAAAAAACAATGAAGGACAAGCCTCGGGATATCCATCAACCATTATTAAATAAAGTATTTACCACGCAGGTGGTGCTTGAAGGGATATTAATTGCCATCTCGACCATTATTGCCTTTGAAATTGGATTATCAACGGGCGATACTTTAACTGCGAGCACGATGGCATTTACCACATTATGTTTATCACGCTTAGTTCATGGTTTTAACTCTAGATCAAAAGAATCCATTTTTACCATTGGTGTATTTTCTAATAAATATACTTGGGTGGCATTTTTAATTGGCTTTTTAAGCTTACACGCCGTATTATTTATGCCAATGCTTACAGGCGTTTTTGAGGTTGCTACATTAAGTTTGGCACAATTAGGTTTTATTTATAGCTTGTCTGTGCTGCCATTCCTAGTGAATCAGTGGTATAAGCTGTTGTTTGTGAGAAGTCGATAATGTAAGAAAGCTCTCGTTTTGTGGAAACGAGAGCTTTTACATTGTGTGTGTGCCCGGCATGCGCAACAACTAGGTGGTGAAAGTCCACTACAGACTTGGCAGTAGGAACTGTTAGCGAAAGACAAGAGTGTCCATGGTGACGTGGAATCTGAAGGAAGTCCGACGCAAAATCTCGAACTGACGAACAGAAATCAGATACAAGGCTGACTTGGGACGGATGAACTTGCACATCAAAGTAGCGTCCAATACTGCCCGAATCCCATACAGTAAATCTGGCAGTTACATGAGAGGAAAGTGGTTGTGCTTACCCGGGGAGGTCTCTTGAGGGTTATTAAATTAACAATCGGATTAGTGATAATCGGATGAATCAAGAGAAGTCAGCAGAGGTCATAGTAGCTTTCTAACGAAAGTAAAGGACCGAACAATCTTAAATCTTGAATGAACAAGGAGGTGAAGACATCCCGACGAAACACAGAAAACATCGAGGTAAAGATCAAAAGATGGCTACTTATAGAGGGATAAGCTGGAAGTGAAAGAGTATATAAGAGTGTGTCGGGATGTAGACATGGAAATGAAGAAACAAGATGGTATCCATTTAATCGATAGAATCGTTACCAACGGCAATTTATGGAGAGCTTATAAAAAGGTAAAAGAAAATGGAGGGGCTCCGGGCGTAGATGGAATAACAGTTCACGAACTAAAATCTCACCTGCGAAAACATTTTGAGCCACTCAAAATCAAACTAAGAGATGGCACTTACCAACTGCAACCGGTGAAAAGGGTAGCTATTCCAAAATCGGATGGCACAAAGAGATATTTAGGGATTCCTTGCGTACTCGACCGTGTAGTCCAACAAGCTATTCTACAAGTAATTGACCCAATCATTGATCCGCACTTTTCTAAGAATAGTTTCGGCTTCCGGAAAGGAAGAAACGCACACAAGGCAATCGAACTCGCCGAACAATACTATCAAGAAGGAAATCGAACAGTGGTGGATTGCGACTTAAAAAGCTATTTTGATACAATCCATCACCAACGACTAAGAACGTATCTAGAAGAATTCATTACAGATAAGATTGTCCTCAAACTTATTTGGAAATTCTTACGTTCAGGTATTCTTGATAAAGATATTTACGTTGAAACAACGGAGGGAGCTCCGCAAGGTGGCCCGCTGTCTCCTATTCTAGCAAATGTTTACTTAAATAAACTAGATAGAGAACTGGAAAAACGAGGACATCGTTTTATTCGATACGCGGATGACTTTGTGATATACGTGAAAACGCCTAGAGCGGGAGAACGTGTCATGGCAAGTGTGAAGAAATATATCGAAGAAGATTTAGGTTTAACGATTAATGAAAATGAGTCAAATTCATTAAAGAAGGTTTCAAATATAAAAAACTAATTTCTTTATAATCTTGACCGCGATATATCCCCTTCATTTTATGAATATGACATGAATCTTGCTTCAATAACTTCTAGTAATATAAAAGATTATTTGTTCACTAGTTCCTCTATTTACTTTATATCGATGTTGAAACCTTCAATAATTAAAATATTCTCCAATACAAGCCCTATCTCTTGATAACGATCCAGAAAATAATCCAACTATTGTTAACCGACAATCTAGATTATTTTTGTGAATTCTTTTGATTGTTAAATAAAACATAACTTCGATAGAAACTGATAATGCTTTTGAAAAACTCAATTAGTTTTACCTATGGATACCATAGGTAATTTGATATTGTTTACTTCTATGGCACCTTCTATAGTTTAAATTAAGTAGCAATGCTACAAAAAATATAGGAGGTGATGGCAAATGTTAAAAGCAATTTTTTATCATGCAGGTTGTCCAGTTTGTGTAGATGTGGAGCAAATGGTTCTTGATTATCTTGATAAATCAAAAATTACTCCGGAAGTAGTGCATCTTGGCACTGACCAAAATCGTATTGAAGAAGCAGAAGAGGTTGGAGTAAAATCAGTCCCAGCATTGGTGATCGGTGAAAATGTATATCATATCAATTTTGGTGCAAGTTTAGCTGATGTTAAAGGATAAGTTCTAAAAGAAGGTGCTGTTTGGGCACCTTCCCCTTTTTTCGATAAGGTTTACATGCCTTTAATTAATCTTTTTACCACATATAATAAATAGAGAAACCTATATTATGCTTCATAGCATAATCGTTTTGATAAATTAAGTGTGGAAAGGTATGAAATGTTATGATGTTCGATCCCCAATATCGAAAAGATAATCGATCTGCAAGAATGAGCATGGCTTTATTCCGAATCTCGCAGGCAATCAAAAAAATGACACAGGCGGAAAGTGATGCACTCGGATTATCACCTGTACAAACTCAAGGACTATTATTTGCTGCTTATACTAGAAGTGATATTGCTACAGTGGGGAATTTTGCTAGTACAATCGGTACAACACATGTAACAGCAGTTAAAATACTGAATAGATTGGTAGAAAAAAAACTAATTTATAAAACACAAAAGGTAGATGATAGACATGTGACCCTAATTTCTTTAACTGAAAAAGGACAAAAGGTCATTTCTAACCTTGATGACTGGGAGCAATCATTAGAGGATGCACTACAGTCTCTACCTGAAAATGTCTTGTCACATTTAGAACTTGGACTTGGATCTGTTGTTTCTACTTTACAGAAAAAAGGACATCTAGTTGTATCAGAACCTTGTTTAGGTTGTATTTATTTTCTCCCAAGTACTGGAGAAAAAACTGCACCGCATTATTGTCAGTTAATACAAAAATATTTAACCCATGAAGCCTCACTTAAAGAGTGTCCTGAACATACAGCTTTTTAAAAGTGAAAAGAAAAAATTGGTGAAAAGAGTTTATTTGGGAATTTTTATAATTATTCTATACTCATAGGGAATAACCATCATAATAAAATAATCATAAAAATAAGTAATGATGGAATTTTAATTAAAGATTCACTAATAATGATAGGTAAAACCAATGATTATTAGTGAAATATAGAGATTGAACTTATGATTTAAAGTGGGTAATATCGAATATATCGCAATACACTTACTTATGGGAGTATAGCCAAAGTGGAAAGGCGAAGGTCTGCAAAACCTTATATTCTGGTTCGAATCCAGATACTCCCTAATAATTCCTTTTAAAGAAATGAGGAAGTAAAATGAATTTTTTGTGAATTGAGGATAACTTGAAGTTTGTTAGAGAAAAAATAAATTTGACATGTCAATTTGCAGGGAGAAACCCCAAAGACGTTAAGTTACTTTTAGCAACGAAAACGGTCCCAGCAGATAGAATTAAGCAAGCTCTTGATGCTCATCAGACTTTAATTGGAGAAAATAAAGTTCAGGAATTACAGGAAAAGTATTCTTTACTTCAAAATGAAAATATGGAATGGCACTTCATAGGTCATTTACAAACAAATAAAGTAAAGTTAAAATATGTAACTTGTATTCATTCAGTTGACCGTTTGAAGTTGGGGAGGGTATTACATAAGGAACTTACAAAAGAAAATAGAAAGTTAGATATTCTTGTACAGGTTAACACATCATATGAAGAAAGCAAGTTTGGAGTTGCTCCTGAGGAAACTTTGAATTTGATAGAACAGCTTTCTGAATTAGATACTTTAAATATTAAAGGTCTAATGACGATTGGAAAACTGACTACTGATGATAAAGAGACTAGAGAATGTTTTCGTCTCCTAAAGTCAATTCGACAACAGGTTATTGATCAAAATTATCCTGGAGTTGAAATGGATATACTGTCGATGGGTATGTCTGGTGATTTTGAAATAGCCATAGAAGAAGGGGCAACGCTGTTCGAGTAGGAACTGCAATATTTGGAAAAAGAGAGTACCCTGACAGTTATTATTGGAATGAACAATTACGAATGAGAGATTAATTTAATAAGTAGTTAAGTTACATTAGCAAATGTCCAACAAATAGAATTCTCAAGATGTCACTCTCGTTGTTAAGAATAACAATGAGATTTTTTATCCACCTTACAGTAAAAAGTACAGAATATTAGATCTTTAATGTTGAACTTGCATATTAAGATTGCAATGAAAAGAGTAGCTAGTGACTGATTTTCTATATGAAATAATTTATCAAATTAAATTCTAAATTAAAAAATGAAAAATTACTATGTAATGAAGTTATACATCAGGGAGGAAATGTAAATGGAGAATTTGTTTATAGAAGATCCTGCTATAGCAAAAGCAATTCAGCAGGAGCTATATCGACAGTGCAATAAAATTGAATTGATTGCTTCAGAAAACTTTGTTAGTGAAGCTGTTATGGAAGCGATGGGTACAGTCCTAACAAATAAATATGCGGAAGGCTATCCTGGACAAAGATATTATGGTGGTTGTGAGTATGTTGACATAGTAGAAGAATTGGCTAGAGAAAGAGTTAAAGGTTTATTTGATGCAGAACATGCCAATGTACAGCCGCACTCAGGTTCGCAGGCTAATGCAGCCGTTTATTTTGCAGCTGTAAATCCAGGCGATACGATTTTAGGCATGAATTTATCACACGGTGGTCATTTAACACATGGAAGTCTCGTTAATTTCTCTGGTCAGCTATATCATTTTGTTTCTTATGGTGTCGACGAACAAACCCATCTAATAGACTATGATGAAGTGAGGAAACTTGCCCATGAACATAAACCTCGAATGATTGTAGTGGGAGCAAGTGCTTATCCACGTACAATAGATTTCGAAGCTTTTTCTGAAATTGCTAAAGAGGTAGAGGCGTTATTTCTTGTAGATATGGCTCATATTGCTGGTATTGTTGCAGCTGGTTTACATCCAAACCCTGTACCACATGCTGATTTTGTAACAACGACAACACATAAAACACTGCGAGGTCCAAGGGGAGGAGTCATTTTATGTAAGAAATCCTGGGCACAAGCAATTGATAAAGCAGTCTTTCCAGCTATTCAGGGTGGGCCGCTTATGCATATGATTGCTGCCAAAGCGATAGCATTTAAAGAAAATTCCTCCTCTGAATTTAAACAATATATGAAAAATGTACTTCAGAATGCAAAAGTATTAGCTGAAGCATTGATAGCAGAGGGTTTAAATGTTGTATCGGGGGGTACTGACAATCATCTTATCCTCTTAGATCTTCGCAATATTAAGATCACTGGAATGGATGCACAACTACTACTTGATGAGATTGGCATCACGGTAAACAAAAACGCAATTCCATTTGATCCGACAAGTCCACAAATAACAAGTGGAATTCGTCTTGGTACGCCAGCCATAACTACAAGAGGAATGGGACCAAGTGAAATGATAGAGATAGCACGTATTATTTCACAAGCATTGAAGAATCCACAAGATTCAACGTTAATCAAACTACTTAGTGATGAGGTCAAAGAAATAACTTCGGGGTTCATTTTATATGAGCGGAAGATTCAGTGAGAGGGGAAAATAAATGAATACAAAAAGAGTGGATTCTTACTCCAAAGCATTATTCGAACAAGCAAAAAGTGTGATTCCTGGAGGAGTGAACAGCCCGGTACGTGCATTTTCGTTGGTTGACTCTCCTCCTGTTTTTATTACAGAAGGTCGAGGATCTCACATATTTGATGTTGATGGAAATGAATTTATTGATTATATATGCTCATGGGGACCTTTGATACTTGGACATGCCCATCCAGCAGTGGAGGAAGAGATACAGAAGGCAGTAAGAGATGGTTCAAGCTTTGGATTGTCTACTGAGATTGAAGTGAAAATGGCTAAATTAATATGCGAAATTGTTCCATCTATTGAAATGGTACGTATGGTGAACTCTGGAACAGAAGCTGTAATGAGTGCATTACGTTTAGCAAGAGGATATACAAGGCGGCAAAAAATTGTGAAATTTAAAGGTGGCTATCATGGACATGCTGACGCTTTGTTAATCAAAGCAGGTTCTGGGGTGGCCACATTAGGATTGCCCGATAGTCCGGGGGTACCCAATAATGTCACTACTGATACTATTACAGTACCTTATAACAGTATGGAGAGTATCCGTCATGCCTTTGAACAATTTGGGGAACAAATTGCAGCTGTTATTGTCGAGCCAGTTGCTGGAAATATGGGAGTTGTTCCTCCAAATCCTGGATTTCTCCAAGGGTTACGTGAGATTACCAAACAGTACGGTAGCTTGCTTATCTTTGATGAAGTAATGACTGGTTTTCGCGTAGACTATCATGGGGCACAGAATCTATACGGAGTCGATCCCGATATTACTTGTTTAGGAAAGATCATAGGAGGGGGATTGCCTGTGGGAGCTTATGGAGGTAAACGTGAAATCATGGAGCAAATTGCACCCGCAGGACCTATTTACCAAGCAGGCACATTATCAGGGAATCCACTTGCAATGTCAGCTGGATATAGAACTCTGAGGTTACTTGAGCAGATTGAAATCTATGATGATTTGGAAAGAAAAGCGGCTAGATTAGAAGAAGGTTTCAAACAAAATGCTGAATTGACAAGTGTGCCATTAAAAATCAACAGGGTAGGCTCCATGCTTTCTATCTTTTTTACAGAACAAGAGGTTGTTGATTATAAAACAGCTAAGAGTTCGGATATGCAAGTTTTTAAAAAATATTATAGAAGTATGCTGAATTTTGGAATTTTGACAGCCCCTACACCTTATGAGGTGATGTTCATATCGGCAGCACACTCCGATGAAGATATTGAATATACAATTAAGGCTCATTATCAAGCACTTAGTAATGTCAAAAGTATAGGGTGAGAATAATAATGGAATCGATCAATATACAAAAACAATTTCCGATACTGAATCAAAAGATTCATGGGTATCCGCTGGTTTACTTAGATAACGCAGCATCAACACAGAAACCGCTCCAAGTCATCGAATCATTGCAACAATACTATGAACAAGACAATGCTAATGTACACAGAGGAGTACATACGTTAAGTTCACGTGCTACAGATGCTTATGAAGGAGCACGGAAGAAAGTAGCTAATTTCCTTAATGCAAAGACGGAAAAAGAGGTTATCTTCACTCGTGGTACGACATCTTCTATAAATCTAGTAGCTAGTAGCTATGCAAGGGCTGTCTGCAGTGAAGGGGATGAAATTGTGATCTCCGCAATGGAACATCATAGTAATCTGCTTCCTTGGCAACAAGTGGCAAAAGCAACGAAAGCTAAATTAAAACATATCCCACTCCAAAATGATGGAACATTTTCTATTGGAGATGCCGAGAAAGCAATTACTAGCCACACGAAAATTGTAGCCGTTTCGCATGTTTCTAATGTATTGGGAATTGCTAACCCAGTGAAACAAATGGCTGCAATTGCTCATAAACATGGCGCTGTCATCATGGTGGATGGTGCACAAAGTATCCCTCATATAAAGGTAGATGTTCAGGATTTGGGCTGCGATTTCTATGCCTTTTCAGGTCATAAGATGTGTGGACCAACTGGTATTGGAGTGTTGTACGGAAAAATGCAATTGCTTGAGAAAATGGAACCGATTGAATTTGGAGGAGAAATGATCGATCATGTTGATTTATATGATGCATCTTGGAAAGAATTGCCGTGGAAATTTGAAGGAGGAACTCCAATTATCGCAGGTGCAATTGGTTTAGGTACAGCTATCGATTTTCTAGAAGGAATAGGATTAGATACGATAGAGAAGCACGATAAACAATTAACTAGCTATGCGGTAGAACGAATGAAACAAATTGAAGATGTGACAATATATGGACCTGATGATGGGCGTTTTGGGTTGGTTACGTTTAATTTAGGCAAAGTTCATCCGCATGATCTAGCCACAGCTCTCGACACTTATGGTATAGCAATACGCGCTGGGCATCATTGCTGCCAACCATTAATGCGACACTTTGAAGCTAGTGCTACGGCACGTGCCAGCTTTTACTTATACAATACAGAAGAAGATATCGAACGATTCATTTTAGCACTAGAGAAAACGAAAGAGTTTTTTAAAGAATGATTTTATTTTAATATCGCGTAAATACACTCTATTTAGATGGATGGGTAAACACTAGGTCGCAAATTAAAGACAAAGAAAATTTAGATTCATAAACATGAGAGGATTTGATTATATGTGGGTACCTAGAGTTTTATCAATAGCGGGTTCTGCTGCAAGAGGAGGTGCTGGGATTCAAGCTGATTTAAAAACTTTCCAGGAGATGGGTGTGTTTGGTCTAAGTTCTGTCACTGGTATTGTTGCATACCATCCATATACCAATCAAAATGTGTTTCCTATAGAATTAAGTGCTATTGAAGCACAGGTATATACAGCTCTTCGTGACGTCGGGGTAGATGCGATAAAAACGGGAATGCTCTATACAAAGGAGAATATTTCCCATGTAGCCAAGTGGATTGAAGAAGCTGACACGACCAATGTTGTTGTAGACCCAGTAATGGTTGGTAAAATGGACACGCCTTTGTTAAAAGACGACGCTATCAATACCCTTAAAACAAAATTAATAACTTTAGCGACAATTATTACACCAAATATGCCAGAAGCAGCACTATTATTAAAATCGAATCAACAACTTAACTCTAGTTAAAGCGTTCCTCTTTAACTGTTTTAATCAATCGGTCCATAAAAACGCGACTAGCAGCACATAAATGTTTGTTCTTTCTATAGGCAATGCCAATCTGTGTGGTGAGTACCGGATCTTGAATAGGAATCGTTTTAATATGAATATTATCAATATAATCTAAGTAAGCTTTTGGTAGTATCGTAACACCGACGCCTTTGCTTACCATTTGAATGATAGATTCCATCGTCGTCATTTCAAGTACTGGTTTGGGTGCAAAATTCATTAAGCGACACTGTTCGTTAACAACTTGTCGTAGAAAATAGGTTTCAGGTAATAAAATAGATGGTGTCTCTTTTAAAACTTGAAGTGATACACACGCCTCTTTTGCAATGATGTGATCTATAGGTGCAGCAAAAGCAAGATTTTCTTTATAGAGCGGAATAGCTTCTAGGTCTTCATGTTCCAACGGTAAAAAAACGATACCCAAATCCAATTCATTTTGTAATAGTCCTTTGTAAATATCTCCAGTTCGTAACCCTTGTACAGAAAGTTCTACATTGGGATAAGCATTGTGAAACCCGATAACTGTTGGGGAAAGCAAATAATTAACAACGGTGAGTAGGGAGCCTATTTTGAGCGTGCCCCTCTCTAATCCCTGAAGTTCGCTAATTGCAGCACGTGCCTGAGAAATTTCATGAAAAACATTGTAGCTGTGATGGAGCAATGTTTTTCCTGCATCAGTAAGTATATTTTTTTTGCCAATACGATTAAATAAAGGCATCCCTACTTCATGTTCTAACAAGCTAATTTGCTGACTAAGAGAAGGTTGGGCAATACCAAGTTTCTCCGCCGCACGTGTAAAATGCAGCTCTTGACATAGTACGATAAAGTATTCCAATTGTTTTAGTTCCATCGAATTTCCTCCCAAGTATTTATATGTATAATGATAGATTTTAACTATCATTATACACTAATTTATTATATATTTCTAATAGATGAAATTTGTGGTAGAAAATGGTTTGAATATTTGAGTTTATGCATTACCATCTTAAAATTGCTGAAATATGAATAAAATTAATTTTAAAAAGGAGTTTGATATCGGTGAGTCAACCTGTGATAGATAAAATAATGGTAGGAAGGCCACAAACATTCGGAAATAAAGATGCAAAACATCCAATGGATCGTGAGTGGACCACTGGAATTGTAAAATATCTAGTTAAAGGAAAGGTTTGGGCAGGAAAACAAATCTTGGAGGGGACGGACAAGCAGATCTTAAGCGACATGGCGGATCGGAAAAAGCAATTTTTGTCTATACGGTTTCTCATTATGATTATTGGCAAAAAAAATTACAAAGGCCAGACTTTTCCGTCAGTGCATTTGGTGAAAACTTAGCTGTTAAAAACATCAATGAAGATGATTTATGTATCGGTGATGTATTCCATATTGGTGGGGCTGTCGTTCAAGTTTCGCAACCAAGGCAACCATGTTGGAGACCAGCAAGACGCTGGAAGATAAAAGATTTAGCTTTACAAATACAACAAGAGGGCTTAACGGGATGGTATTTTCGTGTTCTTAAAGAGGGTGAGATACAAGCAGGAGATTATCTCCAACTTCAAGAAAGACCATTCCCTGAATGGACTGTGGCTAAATGCAATGATGTTATGCACAATAAAAAACATGATTTAGAATTAGCAGCTAGACTTGGCTGCTTGTGAACTCCTTAGTAAAGGAAATACAGTCATATTTATATGTTTTACATTATTTAGTATCCCCAAAAAGGCCTTGATGTATATTTATGGAAGCCCTCGTTTTGTGGGAACGAGAGCTTTTTATATTAAGTTCTAGCAGGGGGTAAGAGCCAGCCTTTGTTGTTACTCAACTGTATCAGCTTAGAACCGAGTAGGGCATATCGCATATGAAGTTCTGCATATTTTGCTGTATGCTTCTTTTTAACAGACAGTTCTAGAGCTTTGCTGACTGAAATAAGTGAAGAAGCAATATTCATCGATAAGATGGTACTGATTTCTGTGTCATTTATAGTTGTTTTTCCTCGAGTTTTCTTAATTTTCAACTTGTCGTATTCAATGGATGCATAGGAGGCAAGCACCCCATTTTCCTTTAATAGTATTTTTAGCTGTGTATTGTTATTTATTAAACATCGATTAAAATCTGCAATAATGGCTTTTAATTCTTTATCGATAGCGTGCTTGAAAAATGTATGGTTTGAAGCTAGATAGCCATTATTTACACTGAGCTGTTCCCAAATCTTAAAAATCTCCTTATTGCGTAATAATTCTAGATTGTCATTTACTAATACCATAGTTACACTTCCTAACTCATATTATCGTTCACTTATTTGAGATTAGGATGTGTTAATAAATGAAATTCTAATCATTTTTTACAATAAAAGGACTTTTCACCATAACTTGTAGTTGACTTCCGCTCTGCCAGTGTGCTTTCCAAGGGGCGTCCGATGAGCCGCTTCCTCCGCTGAAGGAACGAAGGCTAAGTGCGTCACGTTCTGTGACAATGCCTTCGTGACCAACATCGTGTTGACCTCAGGGTCTCATCTGTGACGCTTAAGCCCTTGGAGTTACACTGGCGCCGTCCAGTCAAATAGTGATGAACCAATAAAAGGGTTAACCAACTAAAGCTGTATAGTAATTTAATGGGATGAAACTTTTTGATGTTTTAATCAAAATGATAATACTGTTTCGGTTCAGCTTGTCTACATAGAGAGTGGCGACTCCTCCTGCGGGATAGCTTGCTGAAAGCCCCGCAGGAACGGAGTGACGAGGAGATTGAAGCTGAAAGGTTTATTCTTTTAATTTCTTGTTTTTAAAGCTATTAATGGTTGTTTTTAATGCGGCGAAATTTCCAATAGCTGCGTAACCATAAAAAAAGCCCATAAATATTCCTGCAATAAGATTATGTCTATGGCTAATGAAAATAGAAATAATCAAGCCAATAGCAAGGGCGATCGCAGGAACATATTTAGGCTGAACATGCATAAATACCTTAATAAGCTGTGTAATAATTAACACAGCTGGAACGGCTATTACAGCATCCCAAAAATTCGTATGGATCACTGGAAATAATTCCATTTTCTACACCTCTTTTAGTAATAACGAAGCTATGACTTAAAATATAGATTTTCCTTTTTATTAATTTTTATGCGATGAAAGGTTTAGAACTTCTGAGGTCGGGTCATACACTCGTATGAACGATTACGATTTTCCGTTTTTTTGACTATTGCTTAGTAATATGTGCCATAAGGATTTGAGCCATAAGGATTCATATATGGATTCATATTTGGATATTGATATGGCGGATATGGGTTCATAAATTGTGAAGGTCTATACTTATTTTTATGTTTATGAGGAGGATTTTTTTGCTCCTTTTGATCTTTTTGCTTTTCAGAGGTTGATTTTACACGGTTACAGTCTTTAGGTGGACCGATATATGTTGATGGTACAATAGGCGCGATTGTTTTCTTCCACTGATTTTCATCTAAACAATAAGTGTGAGCCATAACATTGGAAGGTGTAAATTTCAATATATCTGAACCTAAAATAACTTCAGGTGTTGGAGCATCAAAAATAGCTAGTAAATGAGTGTCATTCTCAGTAGCAATTTCATAATGCCACCATCCTTGCGGTACATTGGCGACTTGGCCAGGCTCGATAGGATAGTTTTTAATCTCTTTTGTAAAGGGGTTAAATATAGAAACAATGGCAGCACCAGAAATACAATAAACAAGTTCTGCTGCATTTTGATGATAGTGAGGCTCTATCACCTTATTCTTACTTAGAAAAATATCAAGCAAAGATATATTTTCTAACGTATTTAATTGTTCTACACCTAGAATATTAATAAAATTCCGATCATCTCTTTTAAAAAGAGTACTGTCATTTACATCAAAAGTGAACTGGGTTGATGACGAAGTATAGTCAATATTTGAGCTAATAATTACATCCTTTCTAACTATTTTTAACTTCTTTCAGGGGGTGTCCAAACATCCGCTGGAAGAGAGGAACTCAGGCTAAGAACTTCACTTCCTGTGAGAACGTCTGAGTGACCAACATCGGCATAATTGATTACCTGTCTTAAACACAGAATATGTACAAAGCTATTTTAGGCTTACACGAACGCCCACTTTATGGACCTCCTTAAAAATTAGCTGAAATTTCCTCTTCTAATCAAGAACGTACGTGCGTATAGTTCGAGTACAATAACAGCTCTGTTGTGCTCACTGCATGTAACAGAGCTAGTGAAAAGGAGCAATCAGGATGAAAGAACAGTTAATAAAAGCAATGCAGCGTCAACAAGTAGTTAGCATGATGTATGTAGCCAAGTCGGGTGCCATTACGAAAAGGCGTGTGAAAATCATAAAGATTGTTGGTGATTCCTTTACAGCATTTTGCTTTAAGAGGCAGGCAAAGCGTACGTTTATTATTAACAATGTTCTAGCAATACTGCCCGTTCTACATCGAAAGCGTGAGATTATATGAATTACGATGATCTACCGCACAGGGACATTTTTTGTATTGATATGAAATGCTTTTACGCAAGCTATTGCCATGCTAGAGGGATTAGATGTCTTGAAAGAGCCCATTGCAGTTGTGGCTAAAGACAAGGAAAGGCAAGTTGATTTTTGGTAGGAGCCCACTTTATCCAATTTTCATACCCAAGCATTTTTCCTATAACTTGAAAGTGTTCTCCTCCTGATGAAAGTACGGATAGTGTATTGCTATCATTCGACCAAGATGCAGTGGGGGTTAATAGAAAGCTAACCCAACTTCCATCAGGACTCCACTTAAAAGCTTCTGCATCAATAGCAAATAAGTCGGTTGTATTTGTTTGAATGGTGTAAAAAAGCTTTATTTTATTCGGGTCAAGATTAGCATCTACTGGCACTTTAAAAAGACGAGCTGGTTCCCATCCAGTATGAAGCAAATTAGATTGAGATGAAACGATAAACTCTTTTCCGTTGGGGAACCATTCAAAATCACTAACACCTAGAGATACATTTTCAAAACCTTGTGGTCGTCCATTTTTTGTTTTTGTAACATTTAGAACACCACGGGAAATGTAAGCTAGTTGATTTGACGTTGGTGACCATTTAATAATACTTGTTTCAATTGTTGGATAAGGCTGATAGCTTTCCTTCTTCTTCAAATCATAAATATACAAATACGTTTTTTCACCTTTCTCTTCACCTGCTAAATAGGCAATAAATTGACCATCTTTCGACCACTGTGGAAAGGATACATACTGACCTGCTGTAAGCTGTATTTCTTTATCGCCCTCTTTCATCCAAAGCTGGTGGTCTCGTATAAAAGCAGCTTTAAGTGGAACTTCAGCTGAAGCACCAGTTGAAAAATTAAAACTAACAAATAGTAATAATAATAAAATCCTAGTTACCATTAATCGCACCTCCTTTTATAGGTAGGGTGTCCTTACGAGAGACATATATCCATCCATCAAATAGTAGCTAGCACCATTCAGTGACAAAAAAATCATTTTGTCCTCGAATGTTTCCAAACACCATTATTATGTTAAGTTCCAGGATAAATAATCGTTGCTTTTCGCTCTCCCATCTTCCATTAACCTGCCTCGTAAGTAAATAAGAAATTTTTTTAGCTTTAAAGTTAAAAGAGTTTCTTATCAAACTTGTATATAAATGAACAAATTTTGTTTAAACCACATCTTTTTCTTTTTTTGTGACTTAGTTAAATTATCCTATTTTAATATCCTTAACACTTCATAATTTCTGATATATATCCTGTTTTTATGGAATTTTTATCTTCTTTAATTTCCATAAATTTAATCTTGCTAATACCAGAACTAATGTTCTAATATTATGTATACAAACAGATGTTCTTGCGTAGAGTAATGAAAAGGGAAACTTTATGGATGTTGTGATTTATTATTTAAAATTATGTAAGGTAATAGGAGGAAATCGAGATGCGAGATCAATTAGTTAAAGCAATACAGCAGGCAAAACGTTCCGTTATCATCAATAATGTTTTCGCTGTCACTTCTGTTTACCGAAAAGAGAGTGAAGTTGTATGAATTACGATGTTATGCCAAATCGACCTATTATGTGCATTGATATGAAATGTTTTTATGCTAGCTGTGCAGCAATGTTACATGGGCTAGATATTCTTGAAACTCCAGTTGCAGTAGTAGCAAACTTTGACCAACCAGGCAGCGTTGTACTTGCAGCATCACCATTGATGAAAGAGAAATTTAAAATCAAAACTGGCAGTAGACGATATGAGATACCAAAACATCCTGACATTAGATTGTTTGAGCCTAAAATGGGTTTCTTTATTCAAATGTCGATGACGATTACAAAATTGATCTCTAATTACGTCCCAGTTGATGCTATACATGTGTACAGTGTAGACGAAAGCTTTGTTGATTTAACCGGCACTGAAAAGCTTTGGGGTTCGCCCGAAGAAACGGCTAAGGAAATACAAAGGGCTATTCTTGACCAATTTAATGTACCTAGCGCAGTAGGTATGGGACCAAATATGTTAATAGCCAAATTAGCTTTAGACCTTGATGCAAAGAAAACGGGTTTTGCCCAATGGACTTATGAGGATATTCCAAAGAAATTATGGCCTGTACGACCTCTATCCGAAATGTGGGGCATAGGAAAACGAATGGAAGCCAATCTAAATGCTCTGGGGATACAAACAGTTGGTGGTTTGGCTAATGCTGATCTAAAAGAATTAGAAAAGCGCTTTGGTGTAATGGGCAATCAACTCTATCACCATGCATGGGGAATAGATCTATCCACATTAGGGGAGCCGTTAATAACAAACGGAGCTTTAAGTTTTGGGAAGGGCCAGATGCTGATGAGGGATTACTATACACGTAAAGAAATCTCTGTAGTGCTCCTTGAAATGTGTGAGGACGTAATGAAGCGAACGAGGGATGCAGGTTATGTTGGCCGTACAATTAGTATGGGTCTTTCTTATAGTCGAAATGCCATGACCAAAGGATTCCACCGATCTAAAACAATTGCAGTACCAACAAGCGAAACACTTGTGATGTATAAAACTTGTCTTGAATTACTGGATAAACATTTTGCAGGTGAACCAGCTCGGCAGTTATCTGTTCGAATATCTAACCTGGAAAGAGAGCATAGTATCCAATTAGATTTATTCGATGATCGTAAGCCGCAGCGTCAAATAATCGGCCCTACAATGGATGCAATACGCAACAGGTTTGGAGCTACCTCAATATTAAGAGCCGTTTCTTTCACAAAAGCTGGTACAGCTATTAATCGAGATCGCTTAGTTGGTGGTCATTTGGCATAGGAGTGATTTATGAATGATACAAGACAGAGGTAATATTAAATGGGCATCGATGATGTTGCCGGAGCATTTAGAGCTTCTTAGAGAGTATAAACAACAAGAGCGTACAGAACAGCCAAGAGAATTGACTGAGTGGGAACTGGAAGAACTACAAAAAACAATTGATCAAGCTTTTAATCAGCAATTGGACATAAAATTAGACGTGTGGAAGGACTACCAAATCACACAATGGACTGGAATAATTAAATCGATGAATACTAATGAACTCATACTTGAAACACTACTTAAAACAAAAAGTATCCCAATCCAAAGTATTCAATCAGCTCAACTGGACGCTGATTACTATGATTAAAGCCGACGAAAGACAATTACTTCATAAGTATCTTTTGTTAGAACTAGCAATTAAATCATTGCAGGTTGACTATCATAAATTAGAACAGTTTAAAATGAAAACTGTATTTCTCCCAATGATGGATTCATTGCTAAAGAATCTAAGACAAGAATATTTTAACCTCAAACGAGAACTTGCACAAAAACGTATACGAGTAGTAGGTTGGCAGCCAGTAGATGAATACTTTAGTGACGTGCAAGTTGCCACTGCAGGTAATGATGTAGTACTTCGTTATGCAAATCAAGCTCTTAAATCACAGGTGGAAAAGTTGTTGATTAATCATATAAGTGTAGCTTTAGAATAAAGACTGATTAAAAAATTTTCCTTCAATCTATATTTATCAACAAATACAAAAACACTCCATTTTGAAAAAAATTGATCAAAATGGAGTTAATCGTTCCAACTAAGTATGAGATGTTTAGAAAGAAATTTGATCAATTAAATGAGCCTTATTCAACTAAGCACCCCAATTAGTTTAAGGTGAACTTATTAAACAATCCCGCTCTATTTTTGAAGGTCACAAAATTTTAAAAGTGGCGACTGCATACATACGTTTTTAATGAGTAAACTAATAAAGTACAAATGATTCGTTTAGTTTCATTCTTCAATAAATGTTGGATAATTTAGATATATAGGGGAATGATTATTAAGAAAAGAAGGGGTGGTACGAGATGTTCGATCAAGTTGCGTATTTTATTTTTAGAGCCCTATTAATTCTAACGGTTTTGGTTGTTGTGGTTGGAATTCCTCTTGGGGATACACTGATTAGAAAAAAATGACTGCATCTAAATGGATGCAGTCTAGGTTTTTGATTTTACATCTTATTACGCTTATATAATTTTGAGAAAAAATCTTTTCACAAATTGATATTTATTCTCATTGCTTCAGATATCCCTCTAGTTTGTTCATCCTTAATTCTTCCTCTTCATTCTATCCAGGACTTCCTGAACAGCAATTAATATAGAAGGTATTAAGAATAATATAAGAACAGTAGATAATAATCACCTTGTTTCTTAGTTTAAGGTACAATTCTTCCCAAGGTAAAATTCAATCAAGACATTAAGTATTAAAAAATTACCTCTGAGTAAGCATCAAAAACGATTCAACAAGCAATTTACGAGCAAATTTGCAACCCCTTCGCAATCGGTATGGGATCCAATATGCTAATGCCTAAATTAGCATTAGATTTAGAGGCTAAAAAATCTAGTTTTGCTACAAGTACAGCAATCATACGAAATTGCTTAGTAGGTGGACATTTAGCATAAGGAATGAACGAGATGATGTGGGATAGCAGAACAATGAATGGACGGCGATGATGTTTCCAGAGCATCTGAAAGAATGGAAGCAATGAGTTGCCACGTAAATTTGCTGAATGGGAGCTGGAAGAATTACAGCAAAACATAGAGCGCGTTTTGGTACAAAATAAAAATATTATGTTAACTAAAGCTAGCTATTTGCAGTGAAGTGGGGCATTCAAGCCATTGATGAGGAGCATCAAGAGCTATTATTAGAAACAATTACAAACACAAAGCCTATTCCTTTACGTCAAATTTATGCCGCACGTATAGAAGATGATTATAATGAATAACGGCGAAGTTTACTGCAGCAATATCTATGCTGGATTTAGCAGTAAAATCATAGGGCAGAGTACTTTAAAATGAGGCTTGTTTTGTGCCTTTAATGGATGCCTTGATAAAGAATTTACGAAAGGATTATTTCCAGTTAAAGCGTTAGCTAGCCCATCAGCAAATACGAATAGTGGGCTGGCATTGCATCGATGAATAGTTTAGTGATGTGCCAATTGCGTACTGCGCTATACCAATCAAGCATTAAAACGTAAGTTGAAGAACGATCGCTGCAGTGATTACAAAATCACTCATTTAAGTTTACATAATGAGTGATTTTGTAAAATTAGTGTTGGATAATGAATTCAGACGAAAACTATGCCAAGAACTCCATAATCCATTCATATAAATTCGAAAACGACTAAATATGTAAATTCATCACTATTTGCTCACCAATAGGTCCCATTTTTCTTTCCCCATGATCAACAAAGCCCACTTTTAAATACAAGTTTTGAGCAGGAATATTTTTATGGTTCACCACTAAAACGACTTCATCACATTCCTTAAATTCCCTTTTAATAAAGTTAGACAGTGCCAGCATGCCCTTTTTGGCGTATCCCTTTCCTTGTTGCTTATGGTCAATGGAAAATGCTGTAAGCAACATAGCGTTTGGATTGCTAGAGTACTCTTTCACTCTCTCTGTTGAATGAAGAACAAAAAATCCAACTGGTATATTGTCACTTAAAATAATAATTGGGTACTGTCCAACCATTTCTATAGAAATATCCTTTGGAAGGGCCGTAAATTGAGATTGCTCATCTGGAAGATCAAAGTCATGTAAAACATCTACATAATCTTTTGAGAAATGTACTAATTCAAGTGTGTTTATAGCTTGCATAAAAATGACCTCCTTTTTTCGTATTCTAATACAGGAACAAACGTTCGTCAACAGGGGGGAATCTAAAGGAAGTGTGCCTTAATAAAAAAATCACTCAAAACAATAAGGGGAAGGGGGTCACTTGGACAAAAGTAACCCATATCATTTCCCATCTATTTAAGGATTTTTATAAATCATCTAATTTTACAAGTTCGCCATTCGTAGCATTGACTGAAAATCCACAATCTAATTTTCCGCACAAAATATATTGCGCTAATCGTTTATCGTAGACATAAATAGGTGTAAGCTCAAGATGATTTTTTAATTTATCAAAAGCTTGATTTTCGGTAACTGTCCTTTTTTTGACGGTAGTATAAGCTTCAAATGTGTTTAACATAAATTGATTATCCATACTATTGATTGCTTGTAAATTTTCCGCATCAATAATAACAAGTAGCTTTCGTTTAAAAATAAAATGGGAATGCTCATTATATTTTAATGTTGCATAAATATAGTTATCCTGACGATAAAGTGTTTTTAATATCCACTTCCCTGTATCATTCGGATATTCTTGACGTAAAAAATCGGAAACGGTGCTTATACATTGTTCTTTTTCAGAATTTGTAATTGGTAGTAAATTCGGATGACGCTCCTTAGATATAACTTGTTCTATCGTGATATTATTGGCAAATGTAAGGGAAGTTTTTTCGAATGATTGATTGGTCGGTGAATCCCAATAAATAATTTTATCGATTGCCAGTTGTATCTTATCATTTACAAAAAATTCATAGGGGATTGTCCTTGTTAAATCATTTGTTATGTAAATTTCCTCTAAGCCATAAAAGGGAAGAACTTGCTTCTGCTTCTCTAAAGGAAACTCGATAAGCTTTATTTGTTTTTTTGACAAATCAGCAACTTTTTCTAAGGATAGTGCAGGAACGTCTTGTTTAAATTTACTTTTGGGAGGAAATTGACCTATAGCTGAAAAAAGGGTCAGCTGACCATCCTGATTATATTTAATCTCAATAGAGCCAGATGGTGACACAGGAATACCCATAAAACATTCTTTAAAAAATAATCTTCCATTTCCTTCTTCCACTAATTGGAACTGCTCATTATAGGTAAGTCCAGTTTCCTCCTCCATCCATTGAATAATATCCTTTGTGGAAGTGCTGACAATTATGTTTTTTTCAGCAAAACATTTGTTATCAACGAACAAGATACTTTTAAGCTGACCGGTATGCACATTTATATCGATAATTGCAGTTCCTGGTGGATTTAAATCATCCTCCTTAACCTTTTTAGCATGAGAAGGAAGCCATTCTGTAGTGAGTATATAGATTGTATCTTCAAATATATCTAAGCTTCTACGGAATGAAGAGGTATGTAAATAATAATTAGTTAATCCGAATTTTTCTTTTGTTGCAGTGATTAATGCCTGTATTTTTTGTTCCATATAATAACGCTCCTCGTAATAATCTTTTCAATCGTTATACGATAGTGCTATTGGAAAAGTTTCGAAATATAAAGAACAAAAATGCGTAATCATCAAAAAAAGCTGTAGCGTACGGTAGCGCTACAGCTTCAAGTGACCTATTTAGGTTAGTCAGTAAAGGCATTATAACATATAGTTTGAAAAACAAGCAATAACAAAGCTAGGAGTCTTCTGTATCTGCCGCTATGCTAAAACATTTGTTGTTGCTGTCGCTACGCTTTCGCACAGATAAAACCGTGTTGCTGTCGCTACGCTTTCGCACAGATAAAACCGTGTTGCTGTCGCTACGCTTTCGCACAGATAAAACCATGTTGCTGTCGCTACGCTTTCGCACAGATAAAACCATGTTGCTGTCGCTTCGCTTTCGCACAGTTAAAACCTTGTTGCTGTTGCTACGCTTTCGCACAGTAAAGAATTGCTGAATGAAGATAATTTACAAAAGGTAGTAAAATTATCTAATAATACTCTTGCCAAAATAGGAATGCTTGTTCTAATATATTGACAAACGAATGTTCTTATTCAAAGGAGAGGTGAACGGGACTATGGCAATGTTACAATTAAAAAAAGTGCATTTAGAGCGAGATGAATTTGAGCTTGAGGAAATAGCGTATGCATTAAGTGAGGCAAAGGAAGAAGGTAAAATTAAAGTTTTTATAGTCCATCAACAGCAAGAACCTTTAACAGGTATGGTGATGAAAATGGATGCAAACACCAAGTTAATTCATATTCAAAATGAAGCTGGGGACGTTTATAAGGTACACTTTTTGGATATTTTAGAGGTTTTGAGTGCTGAATAGAAATATATTTTCAGAGACAATTGAAAACAGTCATTGACTATCCATTTATATGTAGAGCAAAAGTTACCTTAACATGATAATGTAGAGAAAGTGTACCGATAAAAGGGTCACTTGACCAAAGTGACCCAAGCCAACAAACCAGGAAGTGCAAAGCTAATTTGCTTTACACTACTATTAATATGTTTAATAGCTTTTTGTATCTAGTGAATTGCCTGAAAATTGAATAAAATAAAAATAGTAGAGACTACAAAAATGAATCAAATAAATATAAAGCCGGGTACATGTAAATAAGTACCCGGCCCTTTAAGCTATTCTTTAATTGTTTCATCAAACTTTTTTCGACCTGGATTTACTTTATTGACATAAATAGTGAGCTTGCTAATAGAATCTTCTGTTAAAGGTATTTTCCCATTGCTCTCATATTTTTTCCACGCTTTAACGTTTTTACGATATAGTTTTTCAGATAAACGGAAAATGTCTATATCCTGTTTTAAGCCCTCTCGATAGGTTGTTAATATATCTTTTTTTACTTGCTGTTTAATTTTTTTTCGAATTTCATTTCCAGAAACTTTTGTTTTAAAGCCATTTACAGTAGCATTAAATTTCACATTCACCTCAAAAGTGACTTGATTATTTTGAACAATTGGCTTTACGTCAAGACTTATTTTTTCTAAATCAACTGTTAGGTAATCTCCTTCCTCGTCTAATTGAAAGGTAACGTCTCCTCGATTTTTTTGATCATGCATCCATTGAAGCCCTCTCGCAGCCTTCCCATTAATAAAGCCTTTAAATCCATCTTTTGAAAGTACGCCAACACCAGTAAAGGCAGTTTCCATTGTCTGTCCATTTGTAGTGCTCCAGTTTCTGTTGATTGAAACAAAAGGAATACTTATTTCATGGCCAGGTTCATTTAAATTGATCACTAATGTCCGTAAATCAACAGGCTCTATCATTGTTTCTAATTCATTTGTATACAATGGATTACTTAGTTTGGAAGCCGTAAGAGATTTGTTGAATATTGGTGTAATTAGGAGAACTTCCTCAATAGGTTCTTTGGTAACGTAGGTCAATATTTGATATCTTGTTTCCCTATGCCGCAAAAAGCTGTCAATAATAGAGATGGCATTTTCGCTTTTCATAGCATCCTCAGAGAAAAGAATATAAGACATATGTCCCCAGAATACTTTTTGGTCAATGGAACGATATAAGTTAAAAAAGGCCTCTTCCATCGTTTCCCCTTTCGCACGACCAATTTCCGCTTGTATCCCTTTAGGAGCAGGATTCTCTGACTTGGCAACATTGGCGAAGTTAATTAATTGCATATAAATTTCATATTGATCATCTTTAAAATCAACACCAATGCCGAGAACATAGTACATTCTTTGAGGCTCAGAAACATCCCAGCAGCCAGAAAGCAGTAATGTAGCTACTAAACTTGATAGTAAAATAATTTTCTTCATGTATTCATCCCATTTTTTGAGGTACTCATACTTTTTATGATACGTTTTTAGTTTAGACAAAAAATGTGAGGGTTATAAGCCTAGAAAAGTATTGTACGGATGGAGGAAAAATTACGATTCATATCTTTTTCGGGTAATTGATTTCCTAAAGGGAGAAAAAAAGAATCTATTTTGAATAAAGACAATCAAAATAGATTCCAACATTTTAGTTTGTTTTTGAACTACATTTGTGGGGCTTCCATACCAAACCTTGCCCATTCCTCTTTTGCTGGACCATAAATACCTGGAACAGTTAATCCTGCCTGTCGCATAAGAACAGTTAATTGTCCTCTATGGTGACTTTGATGTTGAAGTAAGAACAACAATAGTGATCCATTTGGCATTTGTTGACCGATGAATTCAATACATTCTTCCATTGTTTGGTCAGACCATTGTGATTTTAAAGCATGTACAAGTGCATTGCTTGCCTGTTGATAGCTGTCCGCGATAAATTGAGCCGAGGAGGGAACAGGAAAATCTTTAGCTGGCGCCTCAAATATTAAATTTGTATTGGAAGTTATAACCCGAATAGCCGTAACAATATGCCAAGCAATTCGACCTAATGTCCAATTTTGTGAAGTAATTTCCTGCTGAAGTGATTCATCCGTTAGATTATTGAGTAATTTTTGCGTGGCACCGGCTTCAAACTCCCAAGATTGCAAAAAATGATCTACTGTTTGGAACATAAAAATCCTCCCTTAAGTTAAACGTTATCTTTAATTATACTCTCTCTTGAGTGGAATGGAATTGTATTTTTTGCAAATTTTATTTATTATTCCTCTTTAATCACAAAAAAAACACCACTAAAAATTAACATTGTACCAAGCCAAAATGAAAATCCAATTGTTTCATCTAACAGTAGCCAACCTAAAAAGGTTCCTACAATTGGCTGGAAGAAAAAGAATAATCCACCACTAGAAGCATTCATTAATTGAAGCCCTTTGTTCCACAATAAAAAACCACCAGCAGTAGAAACAATACCTAAATAAATTAATCCGCCTGAAATTGTTGGCTGCAAAATACTAGATATATCTAAATATTTTAATCTAGGAACAACAACAGGCGTTAGTGAACACACAGCCACCAAAGATGTATAAGTAGTAGTAACAATCTGTGAATATTGCTGTGGAATTTTCTTCACTAAAACGGACATGAGTGCCCAAGTCAACGCGGCAACTAATAAGTAATATCCACCTAATTGCTGGCTAACATCGATTTGTCCATTTCCAACAATAATGCCAACGCCAATTGTTGCTAGTACAATGGAAAGACATTTTTGGAAGGTTATTTTTTCTTTCAAAATAAAGCGTGCAAACAGGACCATAAAAGCAGGTGTAGTGGATGTAATAATAGCACCCATTTGAGCAGTAGAAAGCATTGTACCCATTTCCTGTGTGACAATCGAGATCGTATTACCAATCAAACCAACAAGGAAAATCATTAACCAATCTCTTTTAGCTATAGCCCATGATTGCTTCATACAGATACCAATAGTAGCAAGTGTAATGACAGCAATCACATAACGAATCCACACAAGTTCCAAAGGTGGAATAACCTCTACAACTACTTTTACGACAACATACATTGCCCCCCAAATACTTGCTGCAAACGATAAAAAAAGGGCACCTATTATTTTATTATTCATGTTTTTTCCTCCGTTTTTCATAGAAATCTATGTCCTTAACGGAGAAAAACTCTTCTACCGTTAAGGAAGAAGAATTGTTGGTACATCCTGTTCAAATAACGGAGAAAACATCATGTAAATCAACTCCAATCTATTTATATTTTGGTTAATTATAAATTAAATGAACGAGTTTGAACAGAATTAGCAAATGACAATTAGATGCGAGTACTTGGATTTTTTACGTATTTTATTAAATATTTTAAGCATCCTATGCTATAGATAGGAGTGAAAAAATGAAAGATGTAGGCTACTTACAAATAGCTATTGAAACCATGATAACCTTTTTTGTTCTTCTAGCCTTGACTCGTTTCTTAGGTAAAAAACAATTAAGTCAGCTGACTTTTTTTAATTATGTTACAGGGATAACAATAGGCTCCATTGCTGCAAACATGATTGTTCTAAGTACAAAAGATTATTTGAAAGATTTACTCAGTCTTGTAATTTGGTGTTTACTCACTATACTTATTGGTTATATCAGTCTTAAGTCAGGAAAAATTAGAGTAATTCTAGATGGTCAGCCTACAATTGTAATAAAACACGGAAAGATAGACAGAAAGGCATTAAAAAGAACAGGCATTAATATTGATGACTTAACAATGATGACTAGACAATATCAAATTTTTTCTATCGCCGAAATAGATTATGCTATTTTAGAACCTAATGGGACACTTAGTATTCTCAGAAAACCAGAGTTTCAAGGAGTACAAAAAAGAGATTTTAAAATTTATCCTACAGCTCCAGCTTTTATACCTATAGAAATCATAACAGATGGAAAATTATTATTGAGAAATTTATTAGAGGTTGGCAAAAGTATAGATTGGTTAAATAATGAATTAAAAAAGGCTAATATAAAAGAAATTGAAGAGGTATTTTTTGCTGAAATTCAATCAGATGGAAGTTTATTTATACAGAAATTTTAGACCAGGATTCACTAGTTAATTAAATTCTGGTCATTTTAATATCGATAATGTTTTGTAGGCTATAAACTACATAAATCTATTTGTTAATCCCCAAATATTGCATGTGTAACAAGTATAAATCACTCTAAAAGGGAAAAAGTATAAATTGGAGGTGATTATTTTGACTGACAAAAAGCAAAAACAAAGAGCATTAAATCAAGAAGAATTTACAGAGGATTTGAGTCCTGATGATTTAGATGTACGTGAGGAGAATAATCTTACAAAAGAACAAAGTAAGAATTCAAATCAAGAGCAATATTCCAAACAAAAAGAATAGAATAATGATTGCTATACATTTTTAAGTAGTTCATGATGAAGTGACTATCAAGTTGCTTCGTCATTTTTGATTTTTGGATTGAAAATTAATAATTTTCAAAAAAGTATTGACTAAAGGGGGAGTTGCGAGTAGGATGAAATATATGTATTCTTATTGATTTAATAAGAATTAAAAAAGGAGAGATGTAAAATGGCGGTCACAACATTTAAGGCAAGTACATATTTAAAAGATAAAGTATTAGTAGAGGCCAATGTAAGGGGACATAAAATTATAATAGATGAACCAAAAGAATTAGGTGGAGATGACCAAGGTGCAAATCCTGTAGAACTTGTTCTTTCTGCATTAGGTGCGTGTCAATCCATAGTCGCAAGAATTTACGCAAATAAATTGAAGATAGATCTAAGAAATTTTTGGGTTGAATTAGAGGGAGACCTTGATATAGATGGATTTTTAGGAAAATCTGATGTAAGACCTGGCTTTTTAACGATTCGCTACACTTTTCATATAGAAACGAGTGCACCAGAAGAAAAGGTGGAAGAATTTAAAAAAATTATTGAAGCACATTGCCCAGTGGGTGATACGATTGCAAATACTGTTAATCTTGTTTCTTCAGGCATTGTTATTGAAAATACGATCGCTTGATGGCTTCTTTGATATATAAACTTAGACTATTTTTCTATAGCTCTTGTCTCATTTAGGGACGAGGGCTTTTTATAAGGTCTTGAAAAGCGAAGAAGAAGTTGATATCAGCGGAATCAAGGAATCTGATATAGAAAGTCACTCATTAAAAAATAATGAGTGATTTTTTATTGTACTCGGCAAAAAATATTGTAAAAACCGATTCTATCCCACATAAGCACATAACAAAATTCATATAAATAAAAATAAAATCTAAAAAATTTAGTAGTTATAGCTAGCCTATTCGCTTGACGAGTAAATCATGCTAAAAATTAAGAAATTCTTCAGATTCTACTAAGGAAAAATTTAAGATTACCTTTTTATACTTATAATATAAGGAAATTAACGAAACCATTTGAAGATTTAAAACGTATTGGTAGTAGTAAAGAATATTGAAGTAGGTGAGGAAATGTCATACACCATTTACATAGTACTAACAAAAACAGGTACATTATTATCGAAGGCTATCGGGATGTACACTGGAAAAGAAATGAATCATGCATCCATAGCGTTTGATGAAGAACTTTTTGAAATGTATAGCTTTGGGCGAAGGCAACTAAATAATCCGTTAAGTGGTGGTTTTTTGCGGGAAAATGCAGAAAGAGGACTATTTGAGACAGCAGATTGTGTCGTCTATCGTTGCAGAGTCTCGCATTATCAATACTTAGAAATGATGAAGATCGTCCGTTATATGTATTGGAATCGAGATCGCTATAAATATAATTTTATTGGCCTCTTTGGCGTGATGATGCAAAAAGAGGTTCGCAGAGAGCGTGCTTATTTTTGCTCGCAGTTTGTAGCAATGCTATTAAAGGTGGGAGGTTTAAAGATATATCAAAACCCTGCTTTAATGACGCCACATTGTATCGCTCAATTACCGTATTTAGAAGAAGTTTATGCTGGAAAGCTTGCAGACTATTTACATAATGTGCGAACGCCAGCTATGTTGTATGGCTAAAGAGAAATAATTGCCTAGCTATTTCTCATGATTCAGCGGGCATACAACTGCTCATTGAACCGTGGGAATACCACGGCAAATGGTTTAGATTATAAAGGAGCTTTTGGAATGAGCTAAAAAAATTGGGATGCCATTAACTAGATCGTAATTGATTACTATAAATCATTAACTAAATTATCCACTCAGGCAATGTTGATTTGCCTGAGGTTTTTTTAGTAATATTTACCTCACCTAGAATGAAAATAAACCTAGATACTGGAAAGCTGAAAATGAGTCCTATTCCTGTTATAGAGCTATCATAATATTGGTATTATAAAATACTAGATTAGTATGTTCTTATATTGAAACAACACCGAGGAGGATGGGTAGATGAGTGAAGAGGTTACAGCAGTAGGTTGGGATGAGATTGATCAAGCACTATTACAGGTGTACGGTGAGCAGGAGCCAAGCCATTATGGAACAATGATTCCATATTCACTAGGTGGAGAAGATCCTTTGGATGGGATTAGTGTCTATAAAAGTGAAACACCAATTCCGCATTGGCATTTTATTACATATGGGTTTTCGGAATTATATGAAAAAGAATTTGAAAATAAGGAGTACAGCGGTTATGGATTTGAATTGACATTTCGATTGGCGCGTAACGAGAACGAGGAGGAGCCACCTGCTTGGGCCTTAAATTTACTACAAAATATGGGCAGATATGTTTTTAATAGTGGCAATGTTTTTAGAGCAGGAGATTATTTAGATGCAAATGGTCCTATTTGTCTTGATGCCGATACGCAATTAACCGCGCTGGCCTTCACACATGATCTAGAGCTTGCTGAAATTGATACGCCAAATGGTAAGATGGAGTTTATCCAAATGGTGGGTATTACAGAGGATGAGTTAGAAGCGATGCAGACGTGGAATACACTTGGTATGCTAGAGGCGGGCATCCAACAAATACCAAACTATATCACTGATTTATCACGAGCTTCTTTGTTACAAAATCCACAAATTGCAGAGGTCGCTGAACAGGGAATGGAAAAAGAGGGCTCCAATACGGAGGGCACTGAAAAACTTACGTTTTCATAAAAGCGAACCTTTTTCAGATAAGAATAAGGCACTTCTTGTTCGATTTTGAACAGGAAGTGCCTTATTTCTGTCTCTATTCCTTATTCATTTTCGTTT
>Ga0213821_1000225_pt1 | contig 39794 bp, 28 predicted proteins | sample MC6MC0909MG_FD_179894 | JGI IMG/M metagenome (GOLD analysis project Ga0213821, IMG submission 179894) | Enriched soil aggregate microbial communities from Iowa State University, Ames, United States - MC6-MC0909-MG | ecosystem: Environmental > Terrestrial > Soil > Unclassified | place: USA: Iowa...
CATGCTCTGCTCTTCGGCAGCCAGCAGCGAAACCGGCTCGCTCGACCAGCGCTTCACCCGTGCCCTGGGCATCCTCGGCACCGACAGCCAGGCGCGGGTGTGTCACGCGCCGACCGTTTCCGCCCTGGCGCCGACCTTCGGCCGTGGCGCGATGACCAACAACTGGGTCGATATCAAGAACGCCAACGTCGTGCTGATCATGGGCGGCAACCCGGCCGAGGCGCACCCGGTGGGCTTCAAGTGGGTGATCGAGGCGAAGATTCGCAACGGCGCCAAGGTCATCGTCGTCGACCCACGCTTCAACCGCAGCGCGTCGGTGGCGGATATCTACTCGCCAGTGCGCGCCGGTTCCGACATCACCTTCCTGATGGGCATGGTCAACTACCTGCTGACCCACGATCGCATTCAGCACGAATACGTGCGCGCCTACACCAACGCCTCGTTGATCGTGCGCAGCGACTACAGCTTCGATGATGGCCTGTTCAGCGGCTACGACGCCAAGAGCAAACGCTATGACCGCAGCTCCTGGGCCTATGAATTGGACGAGCACGGCCATGCCCGCCGCGACCTGAGCCTGAGCCACCCACGCTGCGTGTTCAACCTGCTCAAGCAGCACGTCAGCCGCTACACCCCAGAAGTGGTCAGCCAGATCTGCGGCACGCCCATGGACGACTTCCTGGAAATCTGCGAGATCATGGCCAGTACCAGCGCGCCGGACAAGACCGCGACCTTCCTCTATGCCCTGGGCTGGACCCACCACACCACCGGCGCGCAGATGATCCGCGGTTCGGGGATGATCCAGCTGCTGCTGGGCAACATCGGCATGGCCGGCGGCGGCGTCAACGCCCTGCGCGGGCACTCCAACATCCAGGGCTACACCGACCTGGGCCTGCTCTCGCAGCGCCTGCCGGGCTACATGAACCTGCCGTCCGATGAGCAGACCACGCTTGCCACCTACCTCAAGCAGACCACCCCCAGTGCCCAACTGCCCGACCAGGTCAACTACTACCAGCACACGCCCAAGTTCTTCATCAGCTTGATGAAGAGCCTGTACGGCGACAAGGCTACCCGCGACAACGACTGGGGCTTTGACTGGCTGCCCAAGTGGGACGACAGCTATGACGTGTTGAACTTCTCCAACCGCATGTACGAAGGCAAGGTCAACGGCTACATCGCCCAGGGCTTCAACCCGATCGCTGCATTCCCGGACAAGAACAAGGCTGCCCAGGCGCTGGCCAAGCTCAAGTTCCTGGTGATCATCGATCCGCTGGCCACCGAGACTTCGAGCTTCTGGCAGAACCACGGCGAGTCCAACGATGTCGATCCTGGGCAGATCCAGACCGAAGTGTTCCGCCTGCCATCGAGTTGCTTTGCCGAGGAGAACGGCTCGATCGTCAACTCCGGGCGCTGGCTGCAATGGCACTGGGCAGGCGCCGCGCCGCCCGGCGAAGCCTGGCATGATGGCAAGATCCTCGGTCACCTGTTCATGAAGCTGCGCGAGCTGTATCGCAACGAAGGCGGGGCGTGCCCCGAGCAGGTGCTGAACATGGCCTGGGACTACAACAACCCCTACGACCCTGATCCGGAAGAAGTGGCCAAGGAGTCCAACGGCTACGCCCTGGCCGACCTGCGCGACGACAAGGGCAACCTGATCCTGCGCAAGGGCCAGTTGCTGGACAACTTCGGCCAGCTGCGCGACGACGGCAGCACCATGTGCTTCAACTGGGTCTTTGCCGGTTCCTGGACCGAGGCCGGCAACCAGATGGCCCGGCGCGACAATGCCGACAGCGGTTTGGGCTGCACCCCAGGCTGGGCCTGGGCCTGGCCGCAGAACCGGCGGATTCTCTACAACCGTGCCTCGGCCGACCCGCAGGGCAAACCGTGGGATGCCAAGCGTAAGGTCATCGGTTGGGACGGCAGCCGCTGGAGCGGCATCGATGTGCCCGACTTCCCGGTCAACATCGCCCCGGGCACCCAGACCAATCCGTTCATCATGCTCCCCGAGGGCGTGGGCCGGCTGTTCTCGGTCGGCGCCATGAACGATGGGCCGTTCCCGGAACACTACGAGCCGACCGAAAGCCCGCTGGCGCAAAACCCGCTGCACCCCAATGTCAGCAAGAGCCCCACGGCGCGGCTGTACGACAGTGACCGGGCGCGCATGGGCGACCGTGAAGAATTCCCTTACGTGGCGACCACCTACTCGATCACCGAGCTGTTCCGTCACTGGACCAAGCACTCCAAGCTCAACGCGATCATCCAGCCCGAGCAGTTCATCGAGATCGGTGAAGTGCTGGCCAAGGAAAAGGGCATCGTTCAAGGCGACCTGGTGCGGGTCAGTACCAAGCGGGGCTATATCAAGGCCAAGGCGGTGGTGACCAAGCGGATCCGCCGCCTGCAAATCGACGGGCAGCCGGTCGACACCATCGGCATCCCGTGCCACTGGGGCTATGAAGGCGCGACCCGCAAGGGCTTCCTGGCCAATACCCTGACCCCTGGCATCGGTGATTCCAACACCAACACCCCGGAATACAAGGCGTTCCTGGTGAACGTGGAAAAGGCCTGACGGAGCGACTGACATGTCCCTGCAATCCCAAGACATCATCCGCCGTTCGGCGACCCACGCGTTCACCCCGGCGCCGCGTGCGCGCGATCACCAGGCCGAGGTGGCCAAGCTGATCGATGTGAGCATCTGCATCGGCTGCAAGGCCTGCCAGGTCGCGTGCAACGAATGGAACGACCTGCGCGACGAGGTCGGCCATAACGTCGGTGTGTACGACAACCCGGCCGACCTCACCGCCGACACCTGGACCTTGATGCGCTTCGACGAGCACGAGAACGAGGCGGGCAAACTCGAGTGGCTGATCCGCAAGGACGGCTGCATGCACTGCGCCGACCCTGGCTGCCTGAAGGCCTGTCCGCAACCGGGCGCGATCATCCAGTACGCCAATGGCATCGTCGACTTCCAGTCCGAGCACTGCATTGGCTGCGGTTACTGCGTCGCCGGTTGCCCGTTCGATGTGCCGCGCATCAGCAAGAAAGACAACAAGGCCTACAAATGCACGCTGTGCGTCGACCGGGTGACGGTCGGCCAGGAACCCGCCTGCGTCAAGACCTGCCCGACCGGTGCGATCAATTTCGGCAGCAAGGCCGACATGCTGGTGCAGGCCGAGGAGCGCGTGACCGAGCTGCACGGCCGCGGCTTTGCCGGCGCGGGTATCTATGACCCGCAAGCGGTGGGCGGCACCCATGTGTTCTATGTGTTGCAACACGCCGACAAGCCGCAGCTGTACCACAAACTCAACCCCGATCCGCGCATCAGCGGCGCCATCGAAGGCTGGAAGGGCTGGCTCAAACCAGTGGCTGCGGCAGCGTTCTTCGCCACCCTCGCCGGTACGGTGTTCCACTACATCGGCGTTGGCCCTAACGAAGTCGAAGAAGATGAGAAGGAGAGCGCATGATGAACAAGGACAAACTGATCCTGCGGACCCGCTTCATCGACCGCGCCAGCCACTGGTTCATGGTCATCTGCTTCTTCATGGTGGCGCTGTCGGGGCTGTCGTGGTTCTTCCCGTCGCTGAACTGGCTCAACGGTGTGTTCGGCACGCCACAGCTGGCGCGCATTCTCCACCCGTTCCTGGGGGTGGTGGTGTTCGTGGTGTTGATGTTCCTGTTCGTGCGCTTTGTGAAGTACAACCTGCCCGAGCGCCAGGACGCGATCTGGTTTCGTAACGTCAAGACGGTGCTGGCGGGCGATCACAGCAAGCCCTTGCAGATCGGCAAATACAACGCCGGGCAGAAGATCCTGTTCTGGGGAATCATGGGCCTGATCAGCCTGTTGATGCTCAGTGGCGTGGTGATCTGGCGGCCGTGGTTTGCCGACTATTTCAGCATCCCGTTGATTCGTATCGCGCTGTTCACCCATGCCGTGGCCGGGATCTCGCTGATCTTGCTGATCATTGGCCACGCCTACCTGGCGTTCTGGGTCAAGGGTTCGATCCGCGGCATGGTCACCGGCTACGTGTCGCGTAGCTGGGCCAAATCGCACCACGACCGCTGGTACCAGCAGATTTCCAAGAGTGACAAGAAATGAGCAGCATCAAGTTGACCCCCATGGAGCAGGCCAGCGGCGGCGTGGGCGAGATCAGCGCCTTGTTGCTGCCGCAGCTGCGCAACCACTACGGCCAGCGTGCGGCGCGTTTGCGCCAGTTGGCCGAGGGCCATGACCAGGCTGCGTACCTGGCATTCGCTGCCCGCATTGCCCAGGCCCAGCAGGCGCTGTTGGACAGCCTGCCGGTGCCCGACGAAGAGCTGCAGACACTGGCAGGGCGGGTAGGCGAGGGCGCGCCCCTGGATGTGCGCAGCCTGCCGCGTTCGGCCTATTGGCAGGCGCTGCTCAAGCAGTTGCTGGAGTACCTCACGGCCGATGCCAGCGCGCCCGTGGCGGCCGCATTGCAGAGCATTGCCAGCATGACTGCCGAGCAGCGAGAAACCTGCGCAGAGCATTTGCTGCACGGTCGCTACGACCAGGTCGGCAGTGGCCAGGCGGTGTTCTTCTGGGCGGCGCTGATGCTCTACTTCAGCCAGCTTGCCGCAGCCTTGCCGGCCAGCGCCCAGGCGGCTGTCGGCGAGCAGCGCCAGTATTGCCCGGTGTGCAGCAGTGCGCCGCTGGCCAGCGTGATCCTCACCGGCAAGCGGGCCGGCCTGCGTTACTTGCAGTGTGGATTGTGCGAAAGCCGCTGGCATATGGTGCGAGCCAAGTGCAGCAACTGTGAAAGCACCGGCAAGCTCGACTACTGGTCGCTGGATCGCCAGGACAGCGCGGTGAAGGCCGAGAGCTGTGGCGACTGCGAAAGTTACCTGAAGGTGTTTTATTACGAGCATGATCAGGGGCTGGAGCCGGTCGCCGATGACCTTGCATCCTTGCTGCTGGATGCTGAGCTTGAGCGCGAAGGGTATGCCCGCAGCAGTATCAATCCGTTTTTGTTCCCGGGTTGAAGGGTTTACCGATTCATCGCTATCGCGGCGCAAGCACGCTCCTACAGAGTTTGAGGCGTTGGGTAGGGGCGGGCTTGCGCCGCGGTGGCGAGGGTGCGGCATAATGCTGACTTTTCGGCCGATCAGTCTGATCGCCACGGAGGGCATGCTGCATGCTGGCTTCGCTGTTCGCTGTTCTGGCTCCGGTGTTCATCGTCGCAGGCATCGGCTATGCCTGGGCCCGCAGCGGTATCGACTACCCGACCGAATTCATCGCCCGCATCGTCATGACCGTCGGCACCCCCGCCTTGGTCTTGTCGACCCTCAGCCGCACCAAACTGGACCAGAGCGCCTTCACCAGCATGGCCCTGGCTTGTGTGCTGTGCATGGCAGGCATGGCCCTGGCGGGCGTCATCGTCAGCCGTCTGTGCGGGCGGGACTGGCGGGTGCTGCTACCGGCGTTCATGTACCCCAATACCGGCAACATGGGCTTGCCGGTCAGCTTGTATGCGTTTGGCGAGCATGGCCTGGCGCTGGCGGTGGCGTTCTTCCTGACCTTGTCGATCTTCCAGTTCACCCTGGGTATTGTGCTTTCCGGTAACGCCAGCTCGATCAAGGCGATGCTGCGCAATCCGATCGTGATCAGCCTGGTCGGGGCGATGCCGATCATCTTCTTCAACCTGGAGCTGCCGCGCTGGCTGGCCAATACCGCAGATCTGCTGGGGGGCATGACCATCCCGCTGATGCTGCTGACCTTGGGTGTGTCGCTGGCCAGCATTCGCCTGCATCACGTCGGCAGCGGCATGTTGCTCGGCGGCCTGCGCATCGTGCTGGGTGGGGCAGTGGGCTGGGGTGTGGGTGCGCTGCTGGGGCTTGAGCACATGGAGAAGGCGGTGCTGATGGTGCAGTCGTCGATGCCGGTGGCGGTGTTCAACTACCTGTTGGCGGTGCGCGCCAAACGCTCGCCGGAGCAGGTTGCGAACCTGGTGATGTGTTCGACGGTGTTGTCGTTTGTCTGGTTGCCGGTGGTGCTGGCCTGGTGGCTGTGAGGGAGGGCGTTGCCCTGGGCTTTTGACATCGAGCGCCGCACAGCGGCGCTCATGCCCTGGGCATCACTTGGCAATCAATCGCTCATGCACCCAGCCGTTGTTGGTCAGCACCATCGCGCGGGTTTCCTTCAAGGGTGCCTGGGCACTGGCAACCACTTTGTCCAACCCAGAGATGTTGGCCTTGACTCCATCATTGGCCGTCCACGGCGGCAGGTCGGTGATCGTGTAGGCGTAGGTCACCCGCGAGATTTTCTGCCCCATTATCTCGCCCGGTTCAGTGTACTGATCGATCCCGGTCACCTGCGCCTTGCCAAAACACAGCCCGCCGACGGTCTTGCCATTCATCAGCTTCTGGCCATCGGCCTTGTAGTACTTGCGACCTTCGTCAGTCAGGTCATAGGCGTAGTAGATGTCGGTACGCGCTGGCTGCCAGAGGCGCTCGGGGACTTCAGTGCGAGAGATCTCTTTCTCGCTGACCACACCCACCTGGGCCAGGGCATGCAGGGCCTTGTTGGTGCCGTTGACGTCGAAGTCCTTGGTCTTGGTCGGGAACGAGCTAACCACGAAACAATGCGGGTACTGGGTGTCGAGGTAGGCTTGGGCGGCTTGCTGGAAGTTGGCTTCGGTGGCGTCCTTGGTGTCCGAGCAACCGGCCAGGGTGGCCATTAGCGTCAGCGGTACGAGCGTCCTGTACATGGTCGTGCGTCCTTGAATAGCGGAGTGCGAAAAGATGCCGGAATGACCGGTGGGTCGGGATTAAAACCCACGCGCTAGAGGGGCGCAATCGTGGCAAGACGGCATCGGGACACGGTTGGCAAAGCGTTGCTGCGCGCAGTGCAGGGTAGTTTTGCGGCTAACCCCAGCCTCATTCATACCCACCCGCGCAGTTCACTCGCCACCCGTGCGCTGCAGCGCTTGAATGAGCGCCTCAGGGTGCTGTTCAGGAGCAGGGTCAGGACACTCGCCAGCTCAGGGCGAACAAGGTCTGGGCGGGGACGTTGAAGTGAATCTGTCCCCCCGTGCAATCCACCGCTGCCGGGCGGCTGCGGCTGTCGGGGCCGAACAGTCGCAGTGAAGGACAGGCGCGACCGGCACCTTGCAGGGTCACGTGTTGCTGACGCTCAGCCTTGTTCACGCCGAGCACGCTGCGCTGGCGGTCGCGGGCCATGGCCAGGGCATCGACCTCGAAGGCGCTGTTGTCCATCCGTTGCACCTGATCGAGCCAGTGCGCCTGGATGAACTGCTGGGCAAGGCCGACTGGTTTCAGTTCGAAGCGGTCTGGGCCGGGCAGGCGAATCATGCCCTTCATGTGGTCGGGATCATCTGCCGCCTGGAACCAGTTGAGCATGTCGAGCAGGCCGTCCTGAGCCGAATTGATCGCCACCGAGGCCCACCATAACGAGGCGAAGTGGGTTTCCTGTTCGTAGGGGCTGACACTGGGGCCTGGGGAAATGTTGGTCTGGTCGAGCAGCAGCGCCTTGCGTGGCCGCCCATCGGCGTTGACACCGACCACTTCAGCGGCGCGCCGCACACTGTCGCGGTAGACGCGGGTGGCCAGCAGGTCGCGCACCATCCACTCGTGCCAGGCCAGGGCGTCGATCTGCGGCTCGGACTCACTGAGCATGCGCCGCGCCCAATCGATCCCGCGGTGCTGCTCACCGCGCGCGGTGAACGGGCCGTTGACGAAGCGCGAGCTGGCCGGCATGGCGATGCGCACCCCGGCCTCGCGCGCGCCTGGGTAGGCGCGTACGTGACGGTCCATGGCGTCGAAGTAGCGCTTGTAGGTGGCGTAGTCGGGGTAGTTGTAGTTGGGCTCGTCGGCAAACGACAGGTAGTGCGTGCCCTTGCCGCCCAGGGCTACGGTGGCCGCCAGCCAGGCGTCCAGACCGGCCAGGCTCTGGCTGTTGGCGTGCAGGTCATTACGGCGTTGGCTGGCGACCATCAGGGTGATGTTCATGTCGATGCCGGCTTGCTCAAGGTAGAAGCGTCTGAAGGCATCTTCGTAATGCGGGCGGTTGGCGAGGATGTCGACTGCGGTATAGAAACCGCCAGCGCGTGGTTTGAGCGTCTCCAGGGCGCCCCGGCTGGCCGGTGGTGGCAATAGGTAGGGCAGGGCCAGGCCCAGGCGCGGGGTCGGGCCGAGCATGTCCTTGTGCAGCTGCAGTTCGGCACGCCCTGGATCTTGGCGCAGTGGCTGCAAATGCTGCGCACGTTGGGCGAACAGGTTGGCCGTGCCGTCCAGCCAGAATGCTGCCTTGCCGCTGCCGTGCAGGCGCAAGCGCCAGACCTGTTCGGTGGCGCTGACCGGTAAGGCAGTCTGGTCGTAGCGGGGATAGTCCTTGTAGGGCTTGAGCTTGAGGGTGACCTGGGTACGGTCGCCCAGGCGCTCGGCCTGCAGGCTGTTGACCCCGCCGAAGAACTTGCCTGCCAGCACCGCCCGCTCACCGGCAGCGACTTTGAAGTACAGCTCGACGCCGTTGGGCGTTTCGGCACTGAAGTGCACCTTGGTCGGGGCGAACAGCGCTACGGTGTTGTCGTCGTGCTCGATACGATAGCTGCGAAAACTGTAGCCAGGTACCTCCAGGCGGTAGGCGGTGGCGCTGGCTGGCAACGCCCAGACCTGCTGGCCACGGCCTTCGCTGGAGGCAATGAAGCGTTCGCCACGCAACTGCCCCTGGCCATCGAGCAGGTACAGCCGCTCTTCGTTGGCGTTGGTCTGCCAGGCCGGCACCCAGCTGACCCGCACGCTATCGTCGCGTGCCGGCTGCAGGTACAGGCTGCCATCGCGAATATCGCCCCAACGCATGGGCGCCGCCTGGGCGAGGGCGCTGAATGCGCAGATCAAAACTGCCAGCGTACGTTTCATACGAGCCCTTGCTTTGACGGGATGGGTTACGCATTAGTGAAATGGCCTTGGGCCATTATCTGCTGCTCAACAATAGACGGCTTAACCTTCAATGGTGTAGCGCCGGTGTTGCATGCGATAAACGGTAGGCGCTTTACGCCAGCGCTGATGGACTGCTTTTATATTTAATTGTTGGATTTGATTTCAGTTTTTTACGCCGCGTTTTTTTGACGCGTTAAAGCGTCAAATTAACTTGGCATGAGCGGTCCTTGCTCTTTATTAGCGTGATGCTAACGTGACATCGTCTAGCGAAATTTCCGTGATCAACCGCGAAGCCAAAAGCCTGGCGCCGGTTTTTTCAAGGCTTCGTGAGACCTGATCCAGAAGGGATAATAAGGAAAGGGCTTGGCTATGAGCGCGCAAGGGCGTTTCCATTCGTTGGACAGCTTCCGCGGCCTGTTTGCCCTGTCGGTGGTCGGTTATCACCTGCGGGTCAGTGGCAGTTTTACCGAGCTGGCGTTCTTTCGCCATGCCGAAGTGTTCGTGGCGTTCTTCTTTGTGCTGAGTGGATTTGTCCTGGCGCACGCTTACGGCAATAGCGCGCAGTTTAACTTTCGCCGGTTCTTTATTTCGCGCACCTTCCGCTTGTTGCCCCTGCACCTGTTCATGTTGGCGGTGTTCATTGTTTTGGAAGGCGGTCGTTATATTGCTTTTCAACAGGGCATGGATTTCAACAATGCGCCGTTTACCGAGCGCTATGCGCCTGCTGAAATTCTGCCCAATGCACTGTTGCTGCAGTCCTGGACCCATTGGACCAATCCCTTGTCGTTCAACTACCCGTCCTGGAGCATCAGCATCGAGTACTACACCTACATGATCTTCGCCTTGCTCTTGAGCATTGCCGCTGGCCTGCGCCAATGGGTGTGGGCGGCATTGGTGGTGGCAGCACTGGGGCTGATGCATGTGGGTAATGGCTTCTTCACCCTCGAGGCATTGCGCGGCTTGGCGTACTTTTTCACCGGCTGCCTGATCTACACCTTGTACCTCAAGCTTGCCCACTTCGAATGCCCCGGCTTCTGGCTGATGTCGCTGCTGGAGGTGATTGCCGTAGCGGCCGCCTTGCTGTTCGTGGTCAGCGACTTTGAAGCCAAGGCCTTGGTCGCCAGCCCGCTATTCGGCAGCATTATCCTGATCTACGCCTTTGACGGTGGCGCAGTATCACGCGTGTTGACCGGGCGCTGGTTTGCCTTGTTCGGCAAGTTGTCCTACTCCATCTACCTCACCCACGCGGCGATCCTGTTTTGCGTGGTGTCGGCGTTCATGCTGATCAAGAAGCTGATCGGCATCGATATCGCGCCGATGATCGACGGCACGCGTTACCTGGATACCGGCAATGCACTGCTTAACAACCTGGTGGCGTTGCTGGTAGTGGCGATGGTGGTGCTGGTGTCGATGTTCACTTACCGCTACGTGGAAATGACCGGCCAGAACCTTGGTCGCGCACTTGCCAACAGACCCGCGAACAAAAGCCCGGTGCTGGAGTCGTGAACCGGCTACGTCGCGCTACCGCCTCCCAGGCTGACTGAAAGGATGTGGCCATGACCTCCGTTGCCCAGGCTCCGGCTGACAAGCTGGACAGTATCCAAATGCTGCGCGCCATCGCCGCGCTGGCGGTGGTGTTCTTCCACCTGCCGCTGTTTCGCAATGGCGATTGGGGCGTAGATATCTTCTTTGTCATCAGTGGCTTCATCATGGCCATGGTCACCACCCAGTCAGGCAGCCATTTCTTTACCAAGCGCCTGATTCGGGTGGTGCCGTTGTACTGGCTGGGTACGATCGGTGTGTTTTGCGTGGCGTTGGTATTGCCTAGCCTGCTGGACAATACCCGAGCGGACTTGACCGGCCTGGTCAAGTCGTTGCTGTTCATTCCCTACCAGAAGGGCGAGTTCGTGCAGCCGCTGCTGTACCTGGGCTGGACGCTGAACTTCGAGATGTTCTTCTACGCCGTGTTCGCCCTGTCCATGGCGGTCAGTCATCGTTATCGGTTGTTGATCTGCTCGGGCTTGCTGCTGGGGTTGGTCATGCTCGGTCAATGGCTGACCTTCGAGAGCTTGTTGGCCAGGTTCTATACCCAGCAGATTCTGCTCGAATTCGTCCTGGGCATGGGCTGTTATGCGTTGTATGCACGCACCGCGACCTGGCGTGCAGCGCCGGGCGGCTCGGCTGGGCGCGCCGCGCTGGTATTGATTGGCTTGCTCGCCCTGGCCTACATGCCGTTGTCGGCCAGCCTGGGCGAGGACGCCGGGCGCGGCGTGGGGCGCGGGATACCGGCTGCGATCATCGTCATCAGCCTGGTGGTGGGCTTGTCGCGAACCAGCTTGCCCAAGCTGCTGGTGCTGATCGGGGACGCCAGTTACTCGCTCTACCTGTTTCACCCGTACGTGCTGAAGGTGTTCAACAAGGTGTTCCACGTGTTCGATGCGCCGGGCGTGCTGGCTTATGTGATGGTGCCGGTGAGCATTGGCCTGTGCTGCGCAGTGGCGATCGCGGTCTATCGGCTGGTCGAGTTGCCACTGACCCGCTGGTTGCGCGTGCGCCTGATCGACCGCCGCACCGTACGTGGCGCTACGCCGGTAGCGCCAGCGGGCAATGCTCAATCGTGAGCGGGATGCGCCTGTTCTGCGTGCTCACGGGTATCGATACTGACCACCACCGACATCCCCGGGCGCAGCTGTCGTGCCTCGGGCTGATCGGCGTCGACCGTTATCCGCACCGGTATCCGTTGGGCGATCTTGACGAAGTTGCCGGTGGCATTGTCGGCCTGCAACAGGGCGAACTCTGAGCCAGAGGCTGGCGAGATCTGCTGCACATGGCCGTAGAGTTTCAAGTGATCCAAGGCATCCACGGTAAAGCTCACCGGTTGGCCGATGCGCACCTTGGCCATCTGCGTTTCCTTCATGTTGGCGATCACCCAGCGCGCGTCGGGCACCAGCGCCATCAACTGCGCCCCGGAATTGACATAAGCCCCCAGACGCGTGCCGATCTGCCCCAGCTGGCCGTCACGCGGCGCGGTTACCTGGGTGTTGTCCAGATCGATGCGCGCCAGCTCCACGGCGGCCTTGGCGCTCTCTACCGAAGCCTCTAGCGCTGCACGATTGACGATCACGGTTTGCAGGTCTTGGCGGGCGATCTCCAGGGCGGCCTTGGCTTGCGCCAGGCTCGCTTGCGCAGCGGCGTGGCTGGCGCGGCTAACGTCCAGCTCGCGGCGCGACACCGACCCGTCGCTGACCAGCGCCTGGTTGCGGCGCAGGTCGGCCTGGCTCTTGTCGGCCTGCGCTGCGGCATCGGCGATCGCCGCCTGGCGTTGGGCGATGGTGGCCTGGGCGCTGTTGCGCTGTTGCAGGTTATTGGCCAACGCCGCTTGCTGTTGTTGCAACTGGGCAATCGATTGGGCCAGGCGCTGTTTGTAGATGCGGTCGTCCAGGCGCACCAGCAGGTCGCCGGCCTTGACGAATTGGAAGTCGTGCACCGGCACTTCGACGACGTAGCCGGCCAGTTGCGGGCCAATGATCGTCACCTGGCCGCGCACCAAGGCGTTCTCAGTGCTTTCGATGGCACTGCTGAAAGGCGGCAGGCGCCAGGCGTAGAGCACCAGCAAGATACCGGCCATGGCCACGCCGGCAAAGGTCATCGAGGACAGCACGCGTACTCGCCGCGAACGTGTGGGGCTGCTCGGTTCGTTGGGCGGGGTATGGCCTTCCGGGGTTTCGGCGATGGCGGTGGTGGAGGTGGTCGGTGTCTCTTGAGTCATCAGGTTCGGGCGCCGCTGGTGGTGTCGGAAGGGCGTGCTGTGCGAGTCGTGTACCAGACCCAGAGGCTGCGTAGCAAGATCCACAACATGGTCAGTACGGCAATCGTGCCGATCAACATGAACACATCGTTGTAGGCCAGCACATTGGCTTCGCGGGTGGTGGCATTGGCCAACAGGCGGGTGCCGACTTCGCTGCGCAGGCCGGGGTCGGCGATGATCCCGGCATAGCCGCTGCCGCCGCTTTGCACCCTGGCGTTGACCAGCGGTTCGAGGCGGCTCAACTGTTCGGCAAGGTTGCTCGAATGAAATTTCTCGCGCACGGTCTGGAAGGTGCCCAGCAAGGCCGCGCCGATCAAGCCGCCGAGGTTGTTACAGATGCCGAACATCACCGAAAAACTGACCAGGTTACGCGGGTTGGCGCGCACATGGCTGATGCCCAGGGCCATCGAGGGGCCGAGAAAGAACGTGCTGCCGAAGGCCAACATGAATTGGCTCAGGTACATCTGCGCAGGGCGGGTGAGGTTGCTTGAGCTGCTGTCCATGAACGCCCCGCTGGCCATCAGCGCGAGCGAGACGAACAGCGGCATCACCAGGTGCTTGGGGTTGATGGTCAGGGCACTGGTGGCAAGTCCGGCGACCGCGCCGAGCAACATCACCCAGTACAGGCTGCGCAGTTGTTCGTTGCCCAGGTTCAGGGTTTGCAGAAAGCCCACCGCGCCGGTCGATTGCTCGGAGGTGACCATGCGGATCAGGATCACGCACAAGGCCAGGCGGATCACGGCCGCGCTGCCTAGCCAGCGGGTCATCAGCAGCGGGTTGCTGCGGTTGTGCTCGATCGCCAGGCCCGCGCAGATCAGCGCGATCGCCGCTGCCAGGGCAACGCCGATCCAGGGCGCATCCAGCCACCAGTCGATACGCCCCAACGACAGGGCGGCGCAGAGCAGGGCGGTGCCGCTGGCCATCAGCGAGAAGGTGAGAAAATCCAGCGGCTCGAAGGTTTTGAAACGGTCACCTGGGGGCAATTTGAGCAGCAACACGCAGCCCAATGCGGCCAATGCCAAGCCCAACTCGAACATGTACAACCCGCGCCATTCGGCGATTTGCAGTAAATCTTCGGAGAACACCCGGGCCAGCGGTACGGCCAACTGCGAGGCGCCAAGGCCTAATACCATGGCCTTCAAGCGCCACTGCGCAGGGAAGGCCTGGATCATGTAGTACAGGCCCAGCGAGCTCAGCGCGGCCCCGACCATACCGTGCGCGGCCCGCACGGCGATCGCCGAGTTGAGGTCGTTGACGAACAGGTGGGCGAAGGTCACCAGTGCGTAGAGCACCAGGAACACCTCGGTGAAGGCGCGCAGGCCGAACTGCTGGCGGAACTTCACCAGCAATAGGTTCATCGACACGTTGGTCATGACGAACGCCGCCGGTAGCCAGGCCATTTCGGCGGTGGTGGCGCCCAGTGCGCCCTGCAGGAAGGTCAGGTTGGCGGTGACCAGCGCGTTACCCAGGCCGCCGGTGATCGCCACCAGCAAGCCGACGGCGCCGTAGGCCAGGCGTGTGCCTGGGGGGTGCAGGGGCGTCGACGGAGAGCCGGGCAGGCTGGGTTTTTCGTGGGGCAGCCACTGGCGGGGGGTGTATTTGTCCATTGCAGGTGCGGGGGCCTGGTTCGCGTAGGCAAACTCTACGCGAGCTGCCTGGCAAAGGAAATTTTCAGATGTGAGATTGATCCTGAGCGGATGGGGTTAGTTCCGGCCTCTTCGCGGGCAAGCCCGCTCCCACAGGGTTCCGGCTGTTCTCGGGTTCAGTGGGTATCCAGGTGCAGCCTGCTGTACTGAGGACCCTTGGCAGGTCAGCATTTTATTGGGTTCAACCGGGCCCCTGTGAGAGCAGGCTGTTCTCGGGGTCCGTGGCTATCCAGGTGCAGCCTGCTGTACTGAGGACCCTTGGCAGGTCAGCATTTTATTGGGTTCAACCGGGCCCCTGTGGGAGCAGGCTGTTCTGGGGTTCAGTGGGTATCCAGGTGCAGGCTGTTGTACTGAGGACCCTTGGCAGGTCAGCATTTTATTAGGTTCAACCGGGCCCCTGTGGGAGCAGGCTGTTCTGGGGTTCAGTGGGGATCCAGGTGCAGGTTGTTGTACTGAGGACCCCTGGCAGGTCAGCATTTTATTAGGTTCAACCGGGCCCCTGTGGGAGCAGGCTGTTCTCGGGTTCAGTGGGTATCCAGGTGCAGGCTGCTGTACTGAGGACCCTTGGCAGGTCAGCATTTTATTAGGTTCAACCAGGCCCCTGTAGGAGCAGCTTGTTGCCGGGTTAGGTGGATATCCAGTGCCAGGCTGCTGTACTCAAGTCCCTTGGCAGGACAGCACTTTTCAGGTCTAACCAGGACCCTGTGGGAGCGGGCTTGCCCGCGAAAAGTACGACGCCGCCTTCAGCCGGCAAGCAATTGCCGCTCCTTGGCCCGCTTGGCATGGGTCACCGACACTTCGCCAGGCAAGGCCACGTTGTTCTTTACCGCGAGAATCTCAGCCATGACACTCACGGCAATCTCCGCCGGGGTCTTGCTGCCGATGTAGATGCCAATAGGCCCGTGCAGGCGCTTGAGCGAGGCTTGGGTCTCACCAAAATGCTCGATCAAGCGCTCGCGGCGCTGCCGGCTGTTGCGCCGCGAGCCTATGGCGCCAATGTAGAAAGCGGGGCTGTGCAGCGCCTCGAGCAAGGCCAGGTCGTCGAGCTTGGGGTCGTGGCTCAAGGCCAGAATGCAGGTGCGCAAATCAGGGCGGAATGCCCGTACCACATCGTCCGGCATGCCGACCAACTGCTCGACCCCGGCAACGTTGCAGGCCCCCATGTACTCGGGCCGAGGGTCGCAGACGCTGACTTTGAAGCCATTGAACTGGGCCATGGTAGCGACGTACTCGGCCAACGCCCCGGCGCCGATCAACAGCATGCGATAACCGGGGCCAAGGGTGCTGATCATGTACCGACCGTCAAAGCTGAATTGGTCCGGGCTGGCGCTAGGCTCAAGGCGCACTTCACCGCTGGACAGATCCAGCATGCGCCGCGCCAGCTCACCGGCATCGAGCCGAGCCAACAGCTGCTCGAGCAACTGCTGGCAAGGATTGAACTCCAGGATCAGCTCCAGCGTACCGCCACACGGCAACCCGAAACGGTGCGCCTCATCCGCGCTGACCCCGTACCGCACCACCTGGGGCAACCCTGGGGCAATACCCGCGCCGCCAGAGACTCGGGTGTAGCGGTGGATCAGGTCATCTTCGATACAGCCGCCCGACACGCTACCGATCACCCGGCCGTCCTCGCGCAGCACCATCATCGAGCCCACCGGCCGTGGCGACGAACCCCAGGTGCGCGCCACCGTAGCCAACAACACCCGCTCGCCGGCAGCCAGCCAGTCGCGGGCGCTACGCAGGACCATCAGGTCAATGCTCTCCATCCCGTCGCCTCCTGTTCAGCGCATCTGCAAAATGATCGGGCTGGCACTGGCAGGCCCGGTGTGTTCGCGCAGCTTGGCTACCTCTTGCGCCTGCACTGCGCCGCCATGATTACCCCAGGTGCTGCGCACGAAGCTCAGCACGTCGGCGATCTCGCGGTCGCTTAGCTGCTCGCGAAACGCCGGCATGCGGTAAGCGTCCGGTACGCCGGCAGCAACCACCCGTTGCGAGCCATTGAGGGTGATGTTGATGGCCGAGGCGGTTTCTTTGGCCAAGGCTGAGGTGGCACCGGCAAGCGGCGGCATCCACTCCGCCTGGCCACGACCCTCCAGCCCATGACACGAGGCGCAGACGGTGACATAGGTATGCGCACCCGGCGCCTGCAGGCGGGTAGCTGCCGACACCGCCTGGTACTGCCAGGGTTGCCCATCACGCTGGGGATCGCCGGGCAAGGATTTCAGGTAGCGGGCGATGGCCGCCAGATCATCGTCGCGCATGAACTGGGTCGAGTTGTTGAACGCCTCGGTCATCGAACCATAGACCACGGCATGCTGGTTACGACCGGTCTTGAGGAAACGCACGATGTCCGCCTCGCTCCAGCGCCCGAGGCCGGTATTGGGGTCATTGCGCAGGCTGGGCGCGTACCAGCCATCGAGCAAGGCCCCGGCGACGAACGCGCTGCCATGCTCGCTCAGGGCCTTCTCGTTGAATGCCAGGCCGCGCGGTGTATGGCAACTGCCGCAGTGGCCGGGGCCTTGGACGATATAGGCACCACGGTTCCACAGCGGGTCTTGATCGGTTTTTGCCGCGTACGGGGCAGCATCGGTGAAAACGCCATTCCACAGGGCAATCGGCCAGCGCAAGTTGAGCGGCCAGGGGATTTCTCCCGGTTTATTGGGCTGCTCGACTGCCCGCACGCCTTTCATGAAGAAGGCATACAGGGCACGCACATCATCGTCACTGAGCTTGGCGTAGGAGGGGTAGGGCATTGCCGGGTACAGCCGGCGCCCGCCAGGCGCGACACCGTGCCGAACCGCCCTGTCGAAGTCCGCCAGGCTGTAAGCGCCAATGCCATGGCTGGCGTCGGGGGTGATGTTGGTGGCATAGATCGCCCCCAACGGCGTCGCCATCTTCAGCCCGCCGGCAAACGGTGCGCCTTCGGGCAGGCTGTGACAGGCCACGCAGTCGCTGAGCCGGGCCACGTATTCGCCGCGTTGGATCAGGGCTTGATCCACAGTGGCCTGGCTGCTGGCTTGCGCATCGAACGGTGAGCCAGGCTCACGGGTGACATACCAGGCCAGCAGGCCCGCCGCGATCAGGCACGGTACGGCCAGCAAGCCTAGGGTTCTTGCAGTTGATTTTTGCGTCATGTGCAGGTCGTCCTGGCCAGCTAGCTGAAGGTATAGCGCGACAGCGGCATGCTACGGATGCGCTGGCCCGTCAGCCGCGCCACCGCATTGGCCACCGCCGGGGCTACGGCAGGCAAGGGCGGCTCACCGATCCCGCCCATTTTCTCGCCGCTTTCGACAATGCGCACATGCACCCGCGCCATACGCGCCGCAGGCAGGATTGGGTAGAGGTCGTAGTTGCGCGCGCGCGGCTTGCCGTCGACATACACCGCTTCCTCCAGCAGCACCTGGGACAGGCCAAGGGCCACCGCGCCATTGACCTGCGCCTCGACAATCGCCGGGTTGACGATGCTGCCGGGGTCGATCGCCTGCCAGATGTCGTGGACCCGCACCTGGCCGTTTTCAATCGACACCTCGGCAATCACTGCCGCCTCGGAGCCGAACGGCGAGGCCATGGCCACCCCGCGGGCGCGCTTGCTGCCATCCTCGGCCGTGAACGGGCCGCGCTTCCAGCCGCCCGACAGCTCGCCCACCGCTTCGAGCAGGGTGCTCAAGCGTTGGTTGTCGCGCAGCAGGCGTCGGCGCAGTTCGAACGGATCCTGGCCGCCTTTATCGGCCAATTCATCGAGGAAGGCTTCGTAGAAGAAGTCGTTCATCGAGTTGCCTACCGAACGCCAGTATCCGAGCATCGCCGGGCCTTTGACATAGACCTGCGCGATGCGCCGGTTGGCGATGGCGTAGGCCTTGCCAGACAAGCCTTCCAGGGCGGTGGGGTCGATCTTCTCGGCTTGCTTGCCAGCGATCGCCTCGGTTGGCCCTTCGGTGGCGCTGACCGCCTCGATGGCTACCGGCAGGCCATCGGCATCGAGCCCGGCGCGGAACTTGACCACGGCCATGGGCCGCAGCACATCGCGCAAAAACTCTTCCTCGCGGCTCCAGATCAGCTTGATCGGCCGGCCGACCGCCTTGGCCAGGGCGATGGCTTGCGGGTAGGGGTTGGCGCTGTCGTAGAGGAAGTGCCGGCCAAAGAAGCCACCCAGCAGTGGCGAGTGCAGGGTGATCTGTGCCGGATCCAGGCCGGTACGCTTGGCGATGTCGGCGCGGAACATGTCTGGCGCCTGGTTGGGCAGCCAGACCTCCAGAGAGCCATCGGCGTTGAAGCGTGCCAGGGCGGAGGGCGGCTCCAGTTGCGCGTGGTTGAGAAACTGGTTGTGGTAGGTCGCCTCGAGCTTGGTCTTGGCGCCGTCCAGCGCCTTGGCGAAGTCGCCTTGCACTTCTTCGTCACGCGCAGGGCTGGTCGCGCTGCTTAGCCGCTCCCGGAAACCCTCGGTGGAAAAATCTGCCGGCATGGGTCGCACCGGGGCGTCGGCGGCCGGCTCCTGCCACTGCACCTGGATCGCCTCCACCGCACGCTTGGCATGCCACCAGCGCTCGGCGACCACGGCCACCGCGCCGGGGAGTTGATGAATCGAATGCACGCCTGGCATGGCCTTGACCTGGGCTTCATTGCGCAGCTCGCCCACCGTCATGCCCAGACGCGGGGCGTGTTGCACGGCGGCATGCAGCATGCCGTCGAGTTTCAGGTCGATGCAGTACAGCGCCTTGCCGGTGGATTTGTCGTAGGCGTCGACGCGCTTGACCGGCTTGCCGATCCAGCGGAATTGGCTGGGATCACGCAGTTGGATGCTGGCCGGGTCGGGCACTGGCAGGTCCATCGCCTGGCTGGCCAGCTCGCCGTAGCTCAGCGACCGACCTGAGGCTGCATGCAGCACCCGACCCGGTTCGGTGCTCAGTTCGCTGACCGGCACCCCCAGCCGCTCGGCACCGGCCTGCAGCAGCATGGCCCGCGCCAAGGCGCCGAGGCGGCGCATGGTGGGATAGCTCATGCGCACCGACATGCTACCGCCGGTGATGCGCATGCCGTTCTCCATCACCACGTAGGCCTCGCCAGGCGGCGCAGCCTCGACCAGGAAGGTCGCAGGATCGGCGTCGAGCTCTTCGCCGACGATCTGCGCCATGGCGGTGAAGGTGCCTTGGCCACCCTCCATGAACGGGCTGAGCAGGCGAATGCTGTTGTCCGGGCGAATCTCCAGGAAGGCCGGTACTTGGGTACCCTGGGCCGGTGCTGTAGCGGCCGCGGCCTGAACCCGCGAGACGCCAATCGGCAGGCCAAAGCCCAGCACCAACGCGCCGATTGCGCTGCCGGCCAAAAAGCGCCGCCGCGAGAGGTTGACCGGCTGATCCAGCTGCAACAGGTCGGCCGGGTAATCGACGGGCGTGTTCATCAGGCATTCTCCTGTTGAGCAGGCTGTTCGGCCAAGGCGTGCACGGCGCTGTGAATTGCGTTGTAGGTGCCGCAGCGGCACAGGTTGACCATCGCCGCGGCAATTTGCTCATCGCTGGGCTTAGGGTTGTGCTTGAGCAGCGCGGTGGCCGCCATGACTTGCCCGGACTGGCAGTAGCCACATTGGGCGACTTGCTTTTCTACCCAGGTCGCGACCACCCGCTTGCCAACTTCGTCCGCTTCGATGGCCTCGATGGTGGTGATCTCGCGCCCAACCACCCCGGCCACCGGGGTGACGCAGGCGCGCACCACATTACCGTCGACCAGCACCGAACAGGCACCGCATTGGGCCAGGCCGCAGCCGTACTTGGTGCCGGTCATGCCCAGATCATCGCGGATCACCCAGAGCAGGGGGGTATCCGCTTCTGCATCGACCTCGTAGGTCTTTTGGTTGATTCGAAGCTGCATGGCTCACCCGTAATCAGTCGGTTGGTTGATCGATCTTTAGTTTTTAACGGTCGCGCCGCGCAGCTGGCTCTGCGCGCACCCTGCAGAAAACCTAGCACAGGGCCAGGCGTGCAGGTTTGCACGATCCTGCCGAGAACCGGTCAATCGGCACGGGACTGTGAAGTTGGGCTAATTTGGTTGAGTGCTTCAAACACTCAGGAGAACCGCCATGACATCCGCCACCAGCACCCGCCCGCCACTGCCGCCGTTCACCCGCGAATCGGCCATCGAAAAAGTGCGAATGGCCGAGGACGGCTGGAACAGCCGTGATCCGAAGAAGGTGGCTACGGCCTACACCCTCGACACCCAGTGGCGCAACCGCGCTGAGTTCATTCATGGCCGAGGCGAGGTCGAAGCGTTTCTGACCCGCAAATGGAATAGAGAGCTCGACTACCGCCTGATCAAGGAGCTGTGGGCCTTTAGCGCCAATCGTATTGCCGTGCGTTATGCCTATGAATGGCACGATGATTCGGGGAACTGGTTTCGCTCTTACGGCAACGAGAACTGGGAGTTCGCCGACGATGGGCTGATGGCGGTGCGCTTTGCGTGTATCAATGATCTGCCCATTCATCCCTCGGATCGCAAGTACCTCTGGCCGCTGGGACGGCGACCGGATGATCATCCGGGCTTGTCTGACTTGGGGCTTTAGAAGGGCGGATTGATGTGTGCATTCTCCGGCCTCATCGCGCGACGAGTCACAGTGGTGCGACGAGGCCCGTGCAGGCAACAAAGGTTCAATGGCCCTTGTACTGGCGCGGATCGATCCCCCACTTTTTCAGGCGCGAGGCCAGCGTAGTGGGCTTCAGGCCCAGCAGCTGCGCAGCCCCGTGCGCGCCAGAGATCTTGCCTGCCGTGCGCTTGAGGACGCTGATGACATTGAGCTGGATCTGTCGTTGCCACTCTTGATCGGCAGTCGGTTCAGCATCGGCCGTTGCTGGGGTTGGCTGGCTGCGATGAGCTTGACCGCTGCTTGCCAGTAATTCGTCGAAGCTGACCCGCCCCTCGCGGGCGACGATGGTCTGGCGTTCGATGACGTTTTGCAGTTCGCGGATATTGCCCGGCCAGGGGTACTGCTTGAGCACCTCGACCTGCGTCAGGGGCATGCGCACATCAGGTTTGTTGAACGCCTGACTGGCCCGCGCGAGGAAGTGGCTGGCGAGCAGCGGGATGTCTTCGAGCCGCTCACGCAGCGGCACCGAGCGGATCGGAAACACATTCAGCCGAAAATACAGGTCTTCGCGGAAACTGCCTTGGGCGACCATTTCGCGCAGATCACGGTTGGTCGCGGCAATCACCCGTACATCCACCGCCCGGGTGCGGTTATCGCCGACCGCCTCGAACTGGCGATCCTGCAGCACACGCAGCAGCTTGCTCTGCAGCTCAAGAGGGATTTCACCCACCTCGTCGAGGAACAAGGTGCCGCCGTCGGCCAGTTCGAAACGGCCGACGCGGTTGCTCACGGCGCCGGTGAATGCGCCCTTGAGATGACCGAAAAACTCGCTTTCGAACAGTTCGCGGGGGATTGCCGCGCAGTTGACCCGGATCAGTGGGCGGTCAGCGCGGCGACTGCTGGCATGGATGGCACGGGCAATCAGTTCCTTGCCGGTGCCGGATTCGCCGCTGACCAGCACGTTGGCATCGGTGGCGGCGACCAGTTCGATCTGCTGGATCAGGTGGCGCACGGCCGGGCTCTTACCAACGATTTCGTGGTGATTGGCCTGGGCGTTGATCTCTTCTTGCAGGTACTGGTTTTCCATTTCCAGCCGGCGCTGCAATTGCTCGACCTCAGTGAGCGCCTCACGCAGCCGCGCCTCGGTACGCTGGCGCTGGCGAATATCGCGAAACAGCACCACGGCGCCGACCAGCCTGCCCATCTCGAAAATCGGTGTGCTGGTGTATTCGACGGCGATCGGCTCGCCATTCTTGTGCCAGAACACCTCGTGGTCGACCCTATGCACCTGGCCATCGCTGAACGAGGCATGAATGGGGCACTGGTTGACGGCAAACACCCGGCCGTCGCTGTGGCTGTGGTGGAACAGTTGGTGGGCGTCCTGGCCGATCATGTCGGCAGCGCTCCAGCCCAGGATGCGTTCGGCCGCAGGGTTGATGAAGGTGGTCTGGCCGCGGGTATCCAGGCCGTAGATGCCTTCCCCGACGGCGCCAAGGATCAGCCGGTTCTGTTGCTGGATGCGCTCGAACACCTGGCTGATGCGTTCCCAGCCGACATGGCCAAGGCGATGTTGCCGGCGCGCCTCGGCGCGGTTGCGGCGCTGTTCGAGCAGGTCGCGACGCTGGATCATCATCAGGATGCGCTGCTGATCCATGGCCCGGGCGGTGATCTCGACCGCCTGTTGGCGGTGCAGCAGGTCGACCAGGGTCAAATCGTCCGACCACGCCTGGCCTTGGGTCAGCACTTCATCGCTGAAGCTCACCCATTGCGAAATGGCGCCACGCAAGAACTGGCTGAACGCAAGCTCATCTGCCGCCTGAGCCGAGCAGGCCAGCAACTCTAGCGCGGCGAGGTTGGCTTGCACGATGCGGTCGTCGACAGCATCGACCAGCAACATGGCAATGGGCGCATCGGCGCAAATCTGTGGCGCCAGAGAGGCGGGCATGGGCGTTTTCCTGTGCGTCAGATTTAACGAAATTTCGTCAGTGGCGTTCCGATATTTCGTTATTCACGAACTATCGTCAATCCGTGTTTCGCAGTTCGGCGGAAAATATCAATTAATTCAACGGCCTATATGCTCAGTGCAGTTGGCACATCTCTCGCTATAGAGCGTTTAGCCCTAACCGCTAACCCGAGAGATAAACACGATGAACAAAGTTGAAATGCACCACCTGATCATGGCCGCCAAAGCGCGCAAAGGCTTTAGCTGGGATGACCTCAGCGCTGCGGTGGGCAAGGCGCCGGTGTGGTTGGCGTCCGTCTGCTACGGCATGAACAGCGCGCCCCAGGACGTGGCCGCGCATCTGTGCGAGGTGCTTGAACTGGATGCCGAAGTCGCCACGGCAATGACCGCTTACCCGGTCAAGGGCTGGGACCAGGCCATCCCTCAGGACCCATTGATCTATCGCCTGTACGAAGTGGTCGGGGTGTACGGCCCGACCCTTAAAGACGTAATTCAGGAGAAGTTCGGCGACGGCATCATGAGCGCGATCGACTTCTCGATGCATGTCGAAAAAATCGAAGACCCCAAGGGCGACCGCGTGCTGCTGACCCTCAATGGCAAGTTCTTGCCGTACCGCTCCTGGTAATCGATCTGCCATTCTGGCGCCTCAGTGATGGGGCGTCCTTGACCGCTTTGTGCCGAGGGAAACTGCAATGTCCTATCTACTACCCGCTGAGTTCGTCACCAAGATGCTCGATGCCGGCGCCTCGAAGATCCACATGTCGACCCGCGACACCCTGATCCGCAGCTACATGGCTGGCGCCATTCTGGCGCTGGCGGCGGTGTTCGCCGTCACCATCGCGGTACAGACCGGTTCGGCCTTGCTTGGCGCGGTGCTGTTCCCGGTCGGCTTTTCGATGCTGTACCTGATGGGCTTCGACCTGCTTACCGGGGTGTTCATGCTCACGCCCCTGGCGCTGCTGGATAAACGCCCCGGGGTTACGGTGCAGGGCATTCTGCGCAACTGGGGGCTGGTATTTGTCGGCAACTTTGCCGGCGCCTTGACCGTCGCGTTGATGATGGCCTTTGTCTTCACCTATGGCTTCAACGCCTCCCCAGGCGCCGTGGGGGAAAAGATCGCCAGCATCGGCGAGGCGAGGACCTTGGGCTATGAGCAATACGGACTCGCCGGCTGGCTGACGATTTTCCTGCGCGGGGTGCTGTGCAACTGGATGGTGTCGATGGGGGTGGTCGGGGCGATGATTTCCACCTCGGTGAGCGGCAAGGTGATCGCCATGTGGATGCCGATCATGCTGTTCTTCTACATGGGTTTCGAGCATTCGGTGGTGAACATGTTCCTGTTCCCGTCGGCGATGATCATGGGCGGCGGCTTCTCGGTCATGGATTACCTGGTGTGGAACGAGATCCCCACCGTGCTGGGTAACCTGGTCGGTGGCTTGGCCTTCACCGGGCTGACCTTGTATGGCACGCACATCCGCACTGTTGGCAAGACGGCCCAGGCAGCACGCGCGTCCTGAACAATTTAATGGGGTTGCACTGTGCGGAACCGCATTCAGTTGTGCTGGTGCAAACCCTGCTAAAAATCAGCAAGGAGTACAGATTTGCGCCGATGGCCGGGTGATCGCTCCGGCGCTGCGCAAAGCGCCTTGACCTGCGAGCCCAGCCGCCCAGGACTCAGCCGTTGTTGCGCTGCTCCAGGCGCTGGGCAAACTGGCCAATCACCTGCACCACTTGCTGGGCGCCTTGATGGATGTCGCCAATCACCGCGCCTGCCTGGTTCGCCAAGGCAACGCCTTGCTCGGTTTTCAGGGTGCTGGAGTGCATGCTGGCAACCGCCTGCTGAGCCAGTTGGCGGTTTTTCCCGACCACCTCACTAATAGCGACGGTTGCCTTGCTGGTGCGTTGGGCCAGGTTGCGCACTTCGTCAGCGACCACGGCAAAACCCCGCCCTTGCTCGCCCGCACGGGCGGCTTCGATGGCGGCGTTGAGGGCCAGCAGGTTGGTCTGCTCGGCGATGCTGCCAATCGCATCGACAATGCTGCCGATCTGCTCGGATTGCGCGCTCAGGGCGTTGACCCCGCTGGCCATCTGCTCAAGCTCGTCGGCAATGCTCTGCACCACGGTCACGGTCTGTTGGATCACCGCAGCACCGCGCTGGGTATGTTCATCGGTCGCTCGAGAGGTCTCGAACGCCAGCAGCGCCGCTTGTGATTCGGCCTGGCGCTGCACGACATCGGGGGTAACGTTGGTGGCGAACTTGACCACCCCATAGAGCTTGCCTTGGCTGTCGTAGAGCGGGTTGTAGCTGGCCTGTAACCAGATGCTGACGCCGCGGCTGTCGACACGCTGGAACAGCCCTGTTTTGTATACGCCGCGGTTGAGCTCAGACCAGAACGCTTGATAGCCGTCACTGTGGCTTTCACTGGGCAAGCAGAACATCTGATGATGCTTGCCGCGCACCTGCTCCAGGCGATAGCCCATCACCTTGAGGAAATTTGCGTTGGCGTTGATCACCACGCCATCCAGGTCAAACTCGATTACCGCCATCGAACGATCGATTGCGGTGTTGTAGCTGGATTGCTTGTGCGCCCGTAGCTTATAGCCGTCGATCTCCCGTTCAAAGGCCACCACCGATTCCCGCAGGGCGGCCAACTCACCTTCCAGGGCGGTCTGGTGAGCCTGAAACTTTTGCAACAGTTGCTGGTGGATGCGGGTGCGCATGAACATCTGAGAGGCTCCGAGGGACGATGCTGCGCGGCGGTAATCATTCGAGGAGAAGGGCGGCAGCAGTGGCGCTATTAAGCCATCATGCGCGGAATAATTGTACAAATATCTATCCTTGTACAACTTTTCGCGCTACTGCCAGTCGATCAACCGCTGATTGGGGGGCGGGCCTGTACGGTCTCGGCAACTGCTTCAGCACGGTCGGCGCGTAGGATCGACGCCCTGCGCTGCTCATATTGTTCCAACGTCAGGCCCTGACGGGCGAGGGCTTCGAGCTGCAACTGGCGAGTTTCTTCGGCGCTGTAGGGGCGCAGTTCGGGATGATTGGCACAGCCGCTTAGCACACTAAGGCCAATGGCTAGCAAGGTAGCGAAAAGCAGGCGGGCTGTGATGGTCATCGAGGGAGCTCCTTGGCGCGAGATTGGTGAAGGCGAGTCGATGACGCAAGGTTAAGGAGGGGGTGTATTGAGTTGAAATTGCTTTGGTCGATAGTGGGTATTGGTTTTGCCTAAGGGTAGGTTTGGCGCCGCTTGCGCAGCGCCACGCTAGCGGGAGGCAGAAGCCGTTCGATTATCGAGCACAGATCGCGTGTTAGCGCTAAACCTTCCGCGATCAATGCCGAACGTAATGGGTAGTACATTTTACTGCCACCCGGATGCGTCGCCATGTCACTACGCCACCTCACCATCGCCACTCGCTCTTACTTGAGCTTCAGCCTGATCGCCGCCCTGGTGGTGGTGCTCGGGCTGTTTTCCATCGACAAGATCTCCAGCATGCGCGAAGCGGTGGTGTACACCGAACAGGTGACCAACGTCGGCACTCGCTACCTGGGCGAGGTGCGCAGCCACATGCTCGGCCTGCGGGTCATCACCCTGCGTATGGCCATCGCCCGCGATCCTGCCCAGCTGGCGCCAACCGTGGCGCGCCTGGAAGTGCTCAAGGGGCTGCTCGACAAAGGCGTACAAGGTTACGGCGCAGTGTTGCCGGCAGCGGGCAAACCGGCGTTTGCCGAAATGCAGCAACTGATCGACCAGTACCGGGTGCTGCTCGACCAGTACAAGGACTTGTCCGAGCGCAATCAGTTGGCGTCGATGCAGACCATGCTCAGCGGCGCCATGCAGGACATCTCCAACCGCATCGGCGAGCTGTACGACAGGCTGGTCAGGTTCAGCAGCGAAACCGCCGAGCAGCACACCGCTCAAGCCCGCGCCGATTACCAGCGGGCGCTGTACCTGACCTTCAGCGTCATTGGCCTGGTGCTGTTGCTGACCATTGCCCTGGCCTGGCTGCTGACGCGCAGTATCGTCAGCCCACTGCGAGAAGCCATCCGCGTCGCGCAGAATATCGCCGAGGGTGATCTCTCACATGCCGTACAGGCCACTGGCCGTGACGAGGCGACCCAGCTGATGCATGCGCTGGCGGCGATGCAGGCCAGTCTCACGGATGCCCTGCGGCTGATCGGCGATTCCTCGCATCAACTGGCGGCAGCCAGCGAACAGATGTCGGCGATTACCCAGCAGACCTCCGGCGACCTCAATCGACAGAGCGACGAGATCCAGCAAGCCGCCACCGCTGTGACCGAAATGAGCGTTGCGGTGGAAGAAGTGGCGCGCAACACGGTGAGCACCTCTGAGATCTCCCGCCAGTCGGAGGATGCCGCACGGCGCGGGCGTGAGCGGGTGGGCGAGGCAATCAATTCGATCAGCAAGATGAGCCACGATGTGCATGAGGCATCGCGGCAGATCGAGGCCCTGGCATTGTTATCGCAGCAGGTAGGCAAGGTGCTCGATGTGATTGGTGCGATTGCCGGGCAGACCAACCTGCTGGCGCTCAATGCGGCAATTGAGGCGGCGCGGGCAGGTGAAGCCGGACGGGGCTTTGCCGTAGTGGCCGATGAGGTCAGGGCGCTGGCGGCTCGCACCCAGAGCTCGACGTTGGAGATCGAGGAGATGGTCAATGCCATTCGCAGTGGCACGGCGCGAGTGGTCGAGTCGATGCAGAGCAACAGCCAGCAGGTCGGCCATACCCTGCAGGTGGCTGAGCTAGCCGGGCAAGCGCTGGATGAAATCACCAACGGCGCAACCACCATCCATGAGCGCAACCTGGTGGTGGCCAGCGCCACTGAAGAGCAGGCTCAAGTTGCCCGCGAGGTGGACCGCAATCTGCTCAACATCCGCGATCTGGCGGCGCAGACCTCCGAGGGCGCGGATCAGATCAGTGCGGCGAGCCAGGAATTGGCCAGCCTATCGATTGGCTTGAACAGCATGATGAAGCGGTTCCGCCTCTGAGCTGCACGCAAACGTGGCAACTAGGCAAGAAACTCAGACTCCACAGGACCAGCGGCCTGCTTGTCCTGCTGGATACTGGTGTACACCGCGAGACTGCACACCCCGACCAGCCCAACACTGGCCAGCAGGATATCGCCCAGCAGCATACCGACCAGCAGCAGGAATACGGTGATGCGAAAGAGGGTGGTCATGACTGCCTCCGATGCAGATGCGATGGTCTCCAGAGCCTCACCATAACGTCCTCCCCGCCAGAGTGCAGCCCGCTTGAGCGGAGCTGGCACTCCTTCCATCTGATTTGGCAGATCGAGCGTCGCCGGCGCTGCTTTAGGGGGGAAGAGCGGGCTTGCCCCGCGTTGAGGCCAGAGCGCCCACAACCTACGCCCTAGCAATCAGCCCCCGGCATAGCCAACCGATTTCCCCGCCAACCGGCTGCGCATCACGAAATACGCCGCCACCACAATCAACGACGTCACCGTGGTAAACCAGAACTGGAAGCGCGAGGCCGGATCGAATGCCTGGGTAACGATCACCGCCAGCAGGGCGAACAGCGCAACGATGTTGGCGTACGGGAAGAACCACGCGCGGAACGCGCTCGGGTCCACCGGCTCCTGCCGGGTTTTCCAGCGCATGGCCAAGTGGGCAATGATGATGAAGATCCACACGATCATCACGAACGTGCCGCTGCTTTTGGCCAGGGTCATGAACAGGTCACCACCGCTGACGAAGTGCACGGTCAGAATCAACAAGCAGATACTCAAGCTGAGCAACAACGCGTTCAGTGGCACGCCTTTGGAGGTAGTGCGCGAGAACAACTTCGGCGCATGGCCACGCTGGCTCAGCGAGAACAGCATGCGTGAGTTGGAGAACATGAACGAGTTCATCACCGACATGAACGAGATGAATAACACGATCTTCATCGCCACCGCGGCACCGCTGAAGCCAGCCAGGGTGAACAACGAGACATACGGTGAGGCCAGGTTGGCGGAGTCGGTCCAAGGCAGGCACAGGATCAGGATAGACACGGAGCCCACATAGAACAGCATCACCCGCAGGATCACGCTCTTGATCGCGCGAATGACGTTCTTGCGTGGATTTTCCGATTCACCGGCCGCCACGGCGGCGATTTCACTGCCGCCCAGCGAGAAGATCACCACCACCACACCTGCCATGACTGGCGACAGGCCATTGGGCATGAAGCCGTCGTGAGCGGTCAGGTTGACCCAGCCAGGGGAGGGGATATCGTTGTGCAGGCCAAGCAGAATCGAGATGCCCAGCGCCATGAAGATGACAATTGTGGCCACCTTCATTGCCGCCAGCCAGTACTCCACCTCGGCGAAGGATCTAACCGAGTAGGCGTTACTCGCCATCAGCGTCACCAGCATGATGAAAGCGCCTGCCCAGATCGGTAGCCCTGGCAGAAAATCATGCAGGATTGCGCCTAGTAGCACTGCTTCCAAGGTGATGGTCAACATCGACTTGAACCAGTACAACCAGCCGACAGCAAAGCCTGCCCATTCGCCGAGGTAGGTGTTGGCGTAGGTCGAGAACGAGCCGGCATCTGGGTTGCGACAGGCCATCTCGCCCAGCATGAACATCACCAAGGTGACCACTATGCCGCCGATGAAGTACGACAGAATCGCGGCAGGCCCGGCCGAGGCAATCAGTTTGCCCGAGCCCATGAACAGCCCCGCACCGATCACCCCGCCCAACGCGATCATGGTGATATGCCGTTGTTTGAGGCTTTGCTTCAGACCGTTGGAATGCATTTCCTTGTCCTCTCTTATTATTTGGGAGGAGTCGGCGACAGTTGCGCAGCGCACCAAACGGTGTCGCCCGCAAAGACTGTCGCCCCCCAACGCAGGCATCGTCGTGCGCCTGCGTCCTCGCCCTGTAGCCTTTCTTTAGGCAATGGCTATCAGGCTGGCCACCTTGGACAAGGCTGGCGCGCATCTCAAGCGAATTCTGCGCACAACATCCTGCGATTTTTTCTTGAGGGCGGCGCTTGCAAAGCGGCGGCGACAGGCGTTCCAGCGAGAGGAACTTGATCGGGTAGTTCGATCAGGTGATTGCCATCGACATCGTATTGACGGCTGCCTGCCGGTCTTGTCGGCGCTATTGTTAAACATCGAGCCATCGAGGTATTTATCATGAACAGATTGCTGCTAGTGCTAGCGATAACGCTGGTTACTGGCTGTCAGACGCCGATGCCAGTCGCCAACCCGCAGATGGCCTGGGTCGATTTCTCGACGCCATTTCCCAACGACAGAGTGCTGATGGCCGAGCGCTTGGATAAAGAGCGTCTGCGCGATGGGCGGTTTTTTCAAGTGACCCCGGGTAGTCATGAGCTGGTGGTCAGATTCGATTACGACGTCAACTGTGGCGGTGGCATCAGCCTAATGGGTGGCACCACCGTTCGCCAATGCTACCTGACCGTCAACTACGCACATTTCCAGGCGGGCCAGCGCTATGTTCTCGAGGCGCGCTCGATGGCGCTGACGCCGCAAGCGCGGTTGTACGATGCCAAGGGCGAGGTGGTTGCAGAGGTTAGCGAGTTTTACTGCTTGATGTGATGCCCGCAGGCAGCGCACCGTCAGCTTGCTCCGTATCCCACCGCGCGAAACTGGAATCGGTCAAATAGCTTGCCGCCTGCGATGTTGCCAATGATGCCGCCGACACCGAACGCTGCCAAGCCGAATGGAATCCACTCGGGAGAAACTTTGGTCACCTCGAGCATCGTTGGCGCCAAGTAGCTGAAGACCGTGAACATGCCCGCAAAGCCAATGGACGCTATCGTAAGACACGCTGAAACGTTAAAGCTCCAGATGGTAGACAATACGCGATAGGCGCGTCGAGAGTAGTCGTCGCTGATTCTTTGAAGGCAGTATGCTTTGCTGTGCATCAGCGTAGATAGAATGGCGACGGTGGCATCGAGTTTGGCAATGTTATCCATGGGCTTATGGCCCAAGGTATCGACAAGAGGACGTTATGGAGCGCCAACCCCCTGGCACTGTGCATGGGACGGATGTTGCGGCATCACACAATCAAGGCCATGCGTTTGCAACGGATGCATCAGAGCGTTTGCAGTTGGCTCTCGATGCAGGCGCAATCGTCGGTACCTGGGTGTGGGATATCCCGGCTAACCGTGTGACCGCTGACGAGCGCTTTTCCAGATCCTTTGGACTGCCTGCACACAAGTGCATGGCCGGCATTCCTATCGAGGAAGCGTTTTCGTCTATTCACCCCAACGACCGTGATCGCGTCTCGACCGACATACAGGAAGCCATGCGTCGCGGCGGTGCCTATCGGTGTGACTACCGCGTTCGACAGCACGACGGTAGCTACCGCTGGATCGAAGCCAATGGCCGCGCAGAGCTCGATGAGCAGGGGCGGGCGATCAGGTTTCCCGGGGTTCTCATGGATATTGAGTCGCGGCGCACAGCTGAGGTTGAGCGTGACAGGATGTCGGCATTGCTGCGCACATTCACTGCCGCCGTGCCCGGTGTTGTCTACGCCAAGGATCTGGAAGGCAGGCTACTTGTAGCGAACCATGGCGCCACGCAACTGATTGGCAAACCGCCAGAGTTTTACTTGGGCAAAACCGATCTGGAGTTTCTTGAGGACAAAGCCCAGGCGCGTCAGATCATGGAAACCGACCAGCGCGTGATGCAGGGAGGCAAAGCCGTGCAGATCGAAGAGCGGGTCGATATGCCGGACGGTACAGTGACCTACTGGTTATCAGTCAAAGCGCCGCTTTGCGACGATGCAGGGGAGGTCATTGGGCTGATCGGCTCGTCCATTGACGTGACTGCGCGCAAGACTGCCGAGTCGCAGCTTGTGGAACTCAATCGCACCCTGGAAGCACGGATCGAGGAGGCTCTGGCCGAGCGGGAAGCGGTTCAAGCGGCGCTTCGCCAATCTCAAAAGATGGAAGCGGTTGGCCAGCTGACAGGAGGGATCGCTCACGATTTCAACAATCTATTGGCGGGGATCACAGGGAGCCTGGATCTGATCAAGCGCCGTTTGAAGCAGCGGCGTATCGCCGATGTTGAACGTTATCTTGCAGTGGCCCAAGGCGCCGCCCAGAGAGCGGCATCGCTGACGCATCGACTCCTGGCATTCTCTCGTCGCCAAACACTGATGCCTCTTCATATCGACGTGAACAGCCTGATCAGCGATATGCAAGAGCTGATCAGCCGCACAGTAGGCCCCTCGATCACATTGAAGGTAGAACTGAACGCAAAATCGAGTATCTGCCTGGTCGACCCGGCCCAGGTAGAGAACTCGCTATTGAACCTGTGTATCAACGCCCGCGACGCATTAGCCAGCTGCGGCTGCATTTCCATTACTACGTCCAACCAAGAGTTGGTGCAAGGACCAGAACTGGATCCTGAGCTGCCTCCCGGAAAGTATTTGACGATTTGTGTCGCTGACAACGGAATTGGCATGAGCGCCCAGACGCTTTCCCGCGCATTCGAGCCGTTCTTCACCACCAAACCTGTCGGGGCCGGGACCGGGCTTGGCTTGTCGATGATCTATGGCTTTGCCAAACAATCAGGAGGCCAGGTCAGGATCGAGTCAGTGGAGGGGCACGGCACCCGTGTTTATCTTCAGTTGCCTAGCCAAACGGCCCCAGTCACAGCGTCGGAGCGTATGGAGCCACTGGATGAGACGACATTATCTGCATCAGGTGAAACGGTGTTGGTCGTCGATGACGAGCCATCGGTGCGCATGTTTGTGAGCGAAATGCTAGGTAACTGCGGGTACCGGGTTGTCGAAGCAGCCGACAGCCTCGCTGGCCTTCAGTTACTTTGTTCAGACACTCACATCGACTTGCTCGTGACAGACATAGGTCTGCCGGGTGGTATCGACGGTAGGCAGATGGCAAATGAGGGGCGTAGAGCCAGGCCTGGATTGCCAATTTTGTTCATGACGGGGTATGCGCAGCCACATGTGCTCGACAGCGTCCAGCTTGAGCCTTGCACTGCGGTGCTGACCAAGCCTTTTTCACTTGAGGCGCTAATGCTGAATATCAGGGCATTGCTCCGGACAAACGAATGCTAGAGGGGAGCTGTTCGGGAGCCGGAGGCGGGATTGCCCGCAAAGAGGTCGGTTCAACATTTCATATTTAGCGCGCGAACAGCTGCGGGCCGATGTACATTGTTGTACACGCGGACTCGGTACTGTTCAAACACCGCAGGCTGTCATAAATTTACCCAACAACCTGGGCATTTTGAATGCTACAGCTTGGGCGCTGTTGGACTTGAATACAACACGTCCAACAGCGCCCAGCGTTTTTTCCCCCATTAATGAGTCCTGAACATACGGCCCACCGGATAACGCTTGGCAAACCCATCCCAGTTACCCCAAGGCAGCCAAGTATCGTTATTCACTTGGCCGTTGATTGTATCGGCTGAGTCGTTGAAGGTGTTGGTCAGGCCCAGCACACCTGTAACGGTACAGATGAGGGTATTCGCGTCACCGCTGTCAAATATCTGTCCCAGTGCTTTCCAAGACGGTTGAGGTTGATGAAGAGGCGCGTTTAGATCGTCTATCAGATTATCCATAGCTGCAAAGGACCCACGGCGTTGACCGATTTCCCGCATGGGTATTTCACTTCTTACCTGTGGGGTCACTGTAGGTCTATATTTGCTTGCCGCGCCTCCAGCCTTGTCCAACAGATGCTGCAGACACTTACCAGAGCGATTGCCCAGCTTCGTTGACAGCTTGCGCAGGGCTTTCATTGCGAACATCCCCGATTTTCTCAGCCCAGTCGCGCCCCCTGCAGCAATTGTTGTGGCGAAACTGACCCAGCCCAGTATCTCGGCGGTATTGGGGTCCGTGTCTTCAATTGCTACGGACGCCACGGCCGTTGCAAATGCAACTACTGATAGCCCGATGACTGCTACCGTTAGATAAATGCTCAGGCCACCCGTAGCGATTGCGGTAGCAACCCCAAGTCCCGCCCAGAAGACAGTGGAGATAATGTTCGCCGCTTTTTCACCCACCACCTTGGCAAGGCCTTTATGGGCCTCTTCGGAGAGCAGATAAGACGTAAACAAGCTAACAGCGGTAATGATTAGCCCAAACCAAAAGTGGCCTGAAGGATCTTGACGATTGACCGGGTCACCGTCGCAGTACCCATACGCATGCACGCCACCTTCGCCAAACGGGCTTAGACTGTCCTGGCTATAAAAGCACATTGTTTCCGGTGCGTACCAGCGGTACCCGTTGCCCAGTGGGTATTGATCATTATCGGCATCGCGGTACTCGCCGTTGAAACCTGTCAGTGCTTCGCTCTCCTGCGAACTGTGTTTGCCGTAAGCGGTGTAGGCGTGATGGACCAATGTCTCGGCAGTCAGGTCATAAGTAATCAGCACTGTCCCGTTGAAATCCTTGAGTTGGATCAGAAACCGTTTTACTCCAGCTTTGACAATACAAATAACAGAGCTGCCAGCACCTTCCAGGCAACAATGGCGCATAGCGCTGGAGTTGACTGCATACTCCCCGCGTACCGTCAAGTCATCATAGATAATCTGGTTTTGATCCTGGCCGTCACCCGATGTCATCAGCCGGCTTAGGGGGTCGTAGGAGAAGCGTTTGCTGCCAGCTTTAACCCTCCGTCCTAACACATCATACTCATAGGTTTTACCGGTGTGGTCTTTAATCACACGGCCAGCGCTGTCATAAGAAAGCAGTCCGCTAGCACCCAAGGATTCATCGCTGTGCTTCACTTCGATGAGTCGTGTCTGGTCGTAGGAATAGGTAGAGGTAGCTTGCGGTGAGGAGGCGAATTGCGTCGTGCAGAGCTCGATGTTACCCAGATCATCATAGGTGAACTGTTGTCGTTCAATGGCTTTGCCGTTCGCAGTTGGTTGCCATACACCGCAAGTGCTGCAGCTGGCGAGTTTACCTTGTGCATTGTAGCTCAATGTGCGCTCACCCAGCACCTTGCCATCTTGAGTCAATTGCGTCTTTGCCAAGCGTCCACGGGTGTCATAGCTCCGGGTAATTCTCAGTTCCGCCTTGTGTGTGTTGAACGTGCGTTCGATTTCGCGGCCTTCAGTGTCGTACGCATAGTGGGTACTCAATGGGTGGCTGACCCCAAGTGTGGTCTTTGTGCGTGTGCCTTTACTCACGCTCAGCGTTTCATTGGCCAACTGGCCCGAAGTGTTATAACTAAAATGCAACTCACTTAGTTCGGAGCCACCGGCGTGTTGGTGCTTGACCGTGGAGCGCCTGCCATGGTCATCGTAGTCGAAAACGGTTTTACCACCACTGGCATCGTCCTCAGAAAGCAGGCGCCCTGCCAGCGAACGTTGATAAACGGTGGTATTTTTGGTTTCGGGCGTTTCATGCTGAGCCGATTTAGGTGTTACGGAGGACTTGAATTGTGCTTCAAGCCGAGTTACACCACCGTATGGGTCATGGGTGAAACGAATATGCTGGTTTTCTTCGACTGCGCATGAGATAGGCTTGCAGGCCGTTGCATAGGTAAATTGTTGTGCGAGCGAAGTGCTAGTTTCCTTGATGCTGGCGACTCGATTACCGAGTTCCTTGATATAGGTGTAGGTGAGTGTTTTGCCGTCGGCAGTGACTTTGGAGCTGGGTACCAAACTAGAGTCTTGATAGGAAAACGTTTCCGTGTACCCGTTGCGTGAAATGGTTGTCAATCGTCCCGCCTTATCAAATGTGCGGCCGCCGAGTTTATAATTGTTTAGATATACACGGGTAGGCTTCGTTGCAAGCAGGTCATCAGGATACATGTAACTGTAAGTTGTACTGTGTGCGCGGCTGGATGAAGGCGTACGGCCTGAGAGAATGCTGTTGAGCGTGCTCTCATCGAAGTTTGGTTTTTCAAATATGCGATGTGATATGATGCGGTGGCGGCCGACATCGTCGTAGTTATAGATCGCCGTACGACATACTTCGACGTCCAATTCCACATGCCGATGGACTGAGCCAGCCCCGCAGTAGGTGAAGCCTTCGATTTTTCGAAGTGTTCCCGTAGCGTCTCTCCATTCTATTTTTTTTACGGTATCGTCGGCATTGTAATAAGTGAATTTTCCGTGGAGGTCGTCGAGTGCGCCTTGCCGTTCAACGCGCATGTGCTGCACAGGGTCATAGCTGTTGACGGCCACCTCACCCGTGGAGAGGCGCTGGACTGCTGCGTTACCCCAACTGTCATACTCATAGTCACAACGTTGCATGACGATTTTTACTCCATTTACACCTGGCAAGTAATCGTAGTGCAGGGTGGCGCTTGGGCGTCCACAGTTATCGAACTCTGCGGCCTTTACCAACTTCCAAGACGCAGTTTGGTTGTTCGAGACAGGCAATGCTAGATGCTCTTTGACAACATTGCCCCGCCCATCGTAATCATAAGCGCGACGGACACCGTTGGGTTCAATAACCTCCACACGAGAGGCCGAAGGGTACTGATAAAGCGTGGTCTCACTGAATTCTATACTCTGAGCGCACGTGGTGCGCTTGGTCAGTCGCCCATAGGCATCATAGTCAAATGTCGAGCAGTTACCGTCGGCGTCGGTTTCACTGATAAGCCGGCCGTTGAGGACATTGTAGGTCTGAGTGGTTTTTTGCTCAATCGTCCCGAAGTGCTCAGCAGTCGTTGTCGTAAGGGCAAAACCAGACAGGCTATGGGTGATCGTTTTAAGGGACTCATATCCTGTTGAGTGCAGGGTCGTCAATTGTGTCAGTCCACGCTCCCCATAGAGGTAACATTGTACGATCCACTGCTTATCTCCGCTGAATGACTGTTTGCGTGTGGAGGGGCGTGAGTCATTGTTTGTGTAAGTGAAATATGCTGTCGTAGAGGTGCCGTCAGGGTATGTGGTTTTTTCTGCCGCTATTTGACTTGGGAGGAATGTGTAGCCATCGTTATCATTGTTTTCAACGGTATGGCTCTCGGTGAAATACGTCCACTCTGTGGTGTCTTGTGGGCTGCTACGTTTGATGATTCGTGCGTTTTCGAATACGCTCTTGGTTTCAGATTTTAGCTTGCCATTGACGAAGTTTTGCGTCGAGATGGAGCTGTCTTCATAAACGTAAAACGTGCTTGCGGTGTGCTGGTTGTCAGATGAATTTTGGGTCGACGTCATCAGGGTCTGATGATCGACACCAAAAAGGATAATTTCGACTTGGTTTCCGCATTCGATCTTGGTGTGATAGGCAGGTTGCAATTTAAAGTCGATATTGAGTGCATCGATTAGAAACATGATTTGATGGGTATAAACGTATTCGTGATTGAACTTTGATGCGTCTGTTCCGTCAGGTAGTATGTGGCTTTCTAGTCGGGTGCTGGAGCGGTCTGGTGTAAATTCAACGTAAAGCATCTCAATGATATTATTGTATCCTTCGAGCATTGGTGACAATGCTCCTTTAGCTCGGTATTCCAGATGTGTGACTAGGGCGCGGCAAAATTGTAGTTCAATTTCGTCACGCTTGTGCTTCAGATACTCTGCCAGGTCCGAGAGTTGCTGTGTGCTGAGCGTGTAGTGTTCCTCTTTTTCGTAGGTGTATTGCTTGGTGACTTTTGTTGCTTCATTTGCAGGCGCAGTTATGTGCGTTGCAACGCAAGGGAGTTTTGATAACTTGCTGTCATTCAGGAAGCTAAGGCCGTTATCCTTGTATATGACCGTTTCGGTCAACCCTTCTGGGGTCGTTAACGCGCTCAGCAAATAGCCGCATTCCGAGTGGTCATCATAGGAAAAGGTGTATTGATGGCCTTCAGGTAGAGTGACAGATGTTAATGCATAGTCCTTGAGTGTCAATGCGTAAGTGCAGGCAAGGGTATCGAAAGCCTCCCAAAAATTTACATCAATTGTTTGAATACCAGCATCATCGGCAGCGTATTTCAGACGCACATGCACCCTCGCTTCATCCGGCGTAGCGTTCTCTGCAGGCGCGGTGTCTGCTATGCTAGCCAGCCTGATTTGGTAGTGCAGTGCATTATCAAGTTGTTGCTCTTTTACCTCCCACTCAAGGGTGGCGAAGCTTTTACCATCCTGGCTGATACTTACCGGTACGAATATCTGGCTCCGATCTGCACGCTTCAAAACCTCAACTCGCCCGTCAGGTCGTTTGACCGTCAGGGTCTCGGGGTCTGCAGCCCAGTAGGCAATGACCAAGGGGCCAGGAAGGTCCTTGTTGTTCTCAACGGTTACGGCCTCACCAGAATGCAGCCGCAGCTGTTTATTGGCTTCATTGTAGGTGGTAAATGCAAACGACCAGCCATCACCAAGGCCTGCGCGATTATTGACCATGGGGGTGTAGCTAAGGCTCATGTCAATTGCCGGCCCCAAGCCCATGTTGCAGGTAATTGTGGGTAATGGCACATACGCCTCGAATAGCCCTGTGCGCGCGTCTACCCCCGTGCTTTTCTTGCTGGTGGTGTTGAATATTTCGTGATTTTCGCCATCACAAGGATCAATACCCATAGCATTGTGCAACATATACCACCTCACGCTTTATAAGGCACCAAACTGGTGTGTTCGCATGAAAGGTGGCATGTGTACATCTTGCACGTCTACTGACAAAAATGTCAGGTGGGTAGAGGTGGCCAAGGTCGAACTTCGCCGCGCCTGTTCGACTTATTGAGGCGTGAAGCCGACGTTGCCCTTAGAAATGTTCCCTTCGACCAACCGGATATCGTTCAGCGCAAAGTGATGAACGTTCGATATGCGGTGTACGCGGCGCAGAACTACAGCGTCGCTAGCCATACAGGGGAGGGGGTCAACCTGGTTCTGATGAATGCAGACCTCAAGCATTTTCCGGATGTGGCGTAGGCTGTTGATTGGAGGCTGATTGCAAGCCCCCGCCAACGTCCGACTAAACCCGCGCTAAGCAGATAGCCAGGGCGCAGGCCACTGAGGCCCCAGTCAGCGGCTACGGAAGAAGCCGTAAAGGCCATTACCAACACGTCGAATCCGTCCAGCATGTTGATTACAAAACAGCGTGCGATTACCCACCACTGGAAGGCGGACATTCTTTTCTCATCAAGCTGATTCGCCGCGTAGCACGATATAAATGCACTGGGCACTCAACGGGTGGAGTGACAAAGCTTTTCTATGATCCGGCGGGCCCTGTTGGCACCGACGTCAACATGAATATCAATCATCTGCCGTTCACCGAATCGACACATGTTCTTGTATTGGGATTCGATAACAACTTTGTCCTCATCAAATGTCATGATCGTTTGCTCAACTACTTTCGCTTTAACTTCTTCGTGATTGCTTTCCGGGTTGGTGGCGATGGTCCAGAAGTAATGGCTAGTGGTTTCGGTTTCCGGGGTCACGCCGTGGAAGCCGCGCATGTGAAAGCCGCCCCGCTGCGGATTGTCCAGGGGCTCGGTTCCGGCATCTACAGCGCCGGTCCAAATACGCAAGTGGCTGATATGAAACTCAATTTCCTGCCAGCGATCGACAGTGCCCTTGAATGGGTAGGCGGCGATATAGGTCGGAGGTGGGACGGAGTCAGGCATGTGTCGAACAACGCGAACCGAATGGTCGTCACTTTCTACCGTCATCTGGGCATTCATGTGAACGCTGGCGTTGCCGCCAATGGTGCGTAGGTGGACATAGCCCAAATGGCTTAGATCCATCAAGTTGTCGTGTATGAGCTGATAGGGCGCGTCGTAGTGATACACGTCACCCTCAAAAAGATAATGCCCATTCGTGTGAACATCGTAGGCAGGAGGTTCATCGATAGGCTCTGGGTGTTCGGGGCTGCCAAACCAGATCCAAACGATCTGGTCTTTTTCAACCACGTGAAAGGCTGCCACTTTTGCTTTGCTAGGTATTTTTTCCTGGCCGGGGACCTCAATGCATTTACCGGCTTCATTGAACAAGAGACCGTGATAGCCGCA
>Ga0213821_1000227_pt1 | contig 39413 bp, 33 predicted proteins | sample MC6MC0909MG_FD_179894 | JGI IMG/M metagenome (GOLD analysis project Ga0213821, IMG submission 179894) | Enriched soil aggregate microbial communities from Iowa State University, Ames, United States - MC6-MC0909-MG | ecosystem: Environmental > Terrestrial > Soil > Unclassified | place: USA: Iowa...
TATTAGAAATAGTAATTGCAAAAATAGTATTTTTCTTTTATTACTCATAGTTTAACCCTTTCTAGGAAAAAGTTTATAATTACCTCTTTAATGTTATTATAAATTGTAAACAAATTGAAAGAAAGGAAATACTATGATGATAGATAAGATTCATTCATTAATTTATAATAATTAAAGCTAGCTGATTATCTTTCAATTTCTAAGCTAAATATTATCCAAAAGGTATTACAAAATACTAATAAAGCAGATGTTATGCAAAAATCATCAACATGGCTACCACGATAAAAATGTTTCTTTCTTTAGACATCGCATTCTTCAACAAAAAAAGTGATGAAAAACATTTTGTTTTTCATCACTTTTTTAAATCTATCGAATACTCATTTTAAATTCTAAAAATAATTCATTGTATTTACCTAAGTAATCAGGACCTAAGTTTTTATATACTTCTAATGTTTCTCGTTGCTCTTCAGAAGGATAATAGCGTTCATCAGATACAACTTCCTTATCCATTAATTTCATTGCTGCAATGTTAGGGGTAGAGTAGCCAACATAGTCAGCGTTTTGGGCACCAGATTCAGCTTTTAGCATAAAATTAATGAATTTATGAGCACCCTCAATATTTTTAGATGTTTTCGGGATGACCATATTATCAAACCACAAGTTTGAGCCTTCCTCTGGAACTGCAAAGTCTAGCTCTTCATTTTCTGACATCATGTCTGCTGCCTGCCCAGACCAAGTGAGGGCTACAGTAGCCTCATTATTGATCATTAAAGGGGTAATTTCATCACCAATAATGGCCTTAACATTTGGGGCAAGTGTAATTAATTTGTCTGTAGCTTTACGTAATTCATGATTATCCAATGAATTCAGCGAGTATCCTAGGCTATTTAAGCCCATCCCGATTACCTCACGAGCACCATCTACTAAAAAGACTTTTCGTTTTAATGAAGGGTCCCACAAATCATCCCATGAAGAGAAATCTAAATCACCAACAAGGTTTGGATTATAGACAATACCTACTGTTCCCCAAAAATAAGGTACGGAATATTTATTGTCATCATCGAATGGTAGATCCAAGAAGTAAGGGTCGATGTTTTTTAAATTAGGAATTTTCGATTTATCTAAAGGAATCAATAAATTTTCTTCCTTCATTTTTTCAATCATATATTCTGAAGGGACAGCAATATCATAAGCTGTTCCGCCCTGTTGAATTTTTGTCATCATGGCTTCATTGGAATCAAACGTCTCATAAATGACATGAATACCTGTTTCTTTTTCAAATTGCTTTAGCAAATCAGGATCTATATATTCTCCCCAGTTAAAGATCGTTAACGTGTTTTTCCCACTTTTTCCACCACCGGCACTTAAGGCATCCGCAGCGTAGAATAATAGGGCGGACACGACAAGTATCGCAATTGTAGCTTGAATTAATTGCTTCATTGTTGTCCCTCCGTTCTTTTACTAGCACGACTTGTGATGAAATAATAGCCAACTACGACAATCACCGTTACGAAGAATACTAAGCCAGAAATAGCATTTACCGTTAAGGAAATACCAGCACGTGCCATCGAGTAAATTTCCACAGATAATGTACTAAAGCCATTGCCAGTTACGAAAAACGTCACTGCAAAGTCATCTAAAGAATACGTAAGAGCAAGAAAGAACCCTGCAAAGATACCAGGCTGAATATACGGTAAAATAACACGCATCATCACATCTTTTTTTGTTGCTCCTAAATCTAATGCAGCATCAATTAATGATGTATTCATTTCTAGCAGCTTTGGTAAAACCATCAGTACAACAATTGGTACACTAAAAGCTACGTGTGCTAATAATACAGAAGCAAAGCCTAATTTAATACCAACCATCGTGAACAAAATTAAAAAGCTCGCACCAATAATAACATCGGGACTGACAATTAATACATTGTTTAATGAAAGTAATGTATTACGCATTTTTGCATCTTTCACCGTGACAATTCCAATTGCACCTAATGTACCGATAATTGTTGAAATTAAAGCAGATAGTAGAGCTACGATGACTGTATTAATTAAAATAACTAATAGACGGGAATCCTCAAATACAGCTTTATAATGTTCGAGTGTAAAGGATTCAAAATTATTCATGGAGCCACCACTGTTAAAAGAATAAAAAATTAAGTAAAAGATAGGTGCATACAAGACGATAAAAACAATCGCTAAATACACTTTTGCGGAAGCTGATAATTTATTCATCGTACGCGACCTCCTTTATCCTTTTGTCCTGTAATAAGCATAATAATGACCATGAACAAAATTAAGAATACGGCAATAGTTGAGCCCATTCCCCAGTTTTGAGTCACTAAGAACTGTTGTTCAATAGCTGTACCAAGGGTAATCACGCGGTTTCCAGCAATTAAACGTGTAATCATGAACAAAGATAGTGCAGGGATAAATACAACCTGTATGCCCGATTTAACACCGTCCATAGTTAGAGGTAGTACAACGCGACGGAATGTCGTAAAGGCAGATGCACCTAAATCACGTGCTGCATAAATAAGAGTAGGGTTTAAACGATCTAAAGAATTAAAGATAGGTAAGATCATAAAAGGTATAAAAATATACACCGATACGAATACAAAGCTAATATCTGTAAATAACATTTGCTTTGGATCAAAGCCAAATACTTCAATAAATGCGTTCAACGGACCGTACAAGCCAAAAATTCCGATAAAAGCGTATGTTTTTAACAAAAGATTAATCCAAGAAGGAATAATGATTAGCAGGAGCCAAAGCTGCTTATACTTAGTTTTTGTTAAAAAATAGGCTGTAGGATACGAAACTAATAATGTAAAGAAGGTAATTAAAAACGCATACCAGAATGAGCTTAATGTCATTTTTAAATAAACAGAAGTAAAGAAAGCTTTATAGTTATCAAACGTGAAATCGCCATGTATATCTAGTAGGGAATAGTATACAACCAGTGCAATTGGTGCGATAACGAAAAGTGCAATCCATAAAATGTATGGAAATAAGGCTGATTTCGATGTTTTAGCTTGCATCATCTTCATCTCCATATGCTTCTAAACGTTTGTCAAACTCTTCTTCGGTTTCATTTAAGCGCATAACATGAATCGCCTCTGGATCAAAATCTAAGCCAATTTCTGTCCCTACCTCAGCTTTTTTTAAAGAATGGACAAGCCACTCATTACCATCCTTATCATATGTGGATAATTCATAATGCACGCCACGGAATAATTGCGTATCCACTTTTACGATAAGTTTACCTTGATCAATAGTTGTCATTTCTAAATCCTCAGGACGAATAACAATATCGATTTTTTCATTTGGCTTCATCCCTTGGTCTACACATTCGAACATTTTGCCAGCAAATTCTACCTTGAAATCTTCAATCATTACACCAGGGACAATATTTGATTCTCCTATAAAGTCAGCTACGAAGCGATTAATGGGTTCATCATAAATATCAACAGGTGTACCTGATTGTTGAATTTGTCCTTCACTTAGTACAAATATTTCATCGCTCATAGCGAGTGCCTCTTCTTGATCGTGTGTTACGAAGACAAAAGTTTTGCCAAGACGTTGCTGTAATTCTCGAAGCTCATATTGCATCTCAGTACGTAGCTTTAAATCTAAAGCTGAAAGAGGCTCATCTAATAAAATTACTTCTGGGTCATTCACAATCGCACGAGCAATTGCTACACGCTGACGTTGACCGCCTGACATTTCAGAAATTTCACGATTTCCGTATCCAGCAAGGTTAACAAATTTTAATGCTTCAGCCACTCGTTCCTTAATTTCGTTTTCAGGCAGCTTTTTAATACGTAGTCCAAATGCGACATTTTCAAAGACATTCAAATGAGGAAAGAGTGCGTAATCCTGAAAGACTGTATTTACTTGACGTTCATTTGCTGGCACTGAGTTGATTTTTTTATCGTGAAAATAAACATCTCCTGTAGACGGTTCAGTGAAGCCAGCAATAATTCGTAAAATGGTTGTTTTACCACAACCAGAAGGACCTAGTAATGTGTAAAATTTCCCTTTTTCTAGCTCTAGATTAATATTTTTTAGGACGATCGTGCCGTCATTATAAGACTTTGAAACATTTTCAAAGCGGATAATTGAATTCGTTGTCATAGATGCGCCTCCTTAGCTATAAGTATGAATCCGTTGCGACAAGCAAAATCTTTGTTTCAGCAGCATGTGCATTAAAAATTTGATGATGATCTGTCGCATCAAAATAGAGAGCATTGCCTTCACTAGCGATATACTGTTCATTCCCCAAAACGAGACGAATACGCCCTTTTACTACATATATAAAGGTTTCGGAGAGTGAGGGTTCAAATTGCTTAAATTCACCTTCAGCAGCAAGCGTTAGGAAAATAGGCTCCATTTCTTTTTCATTTGATGTTGGAATAAGCCATTGAATTTCATATTTTTTTTCTTCATCCGTATAGGTGGATTGATCTTCCTCTGTATAAACAACCTTTTGTTCAGGTGATTCATCATCAAAAAATTCCTTAGGTGTTGAACCTAACACTTCTAATATTGAAAAGAGTGTCTCAATGGAAGGTGAATTCAAATCACGTTCTAATTGGGATATATAGCCTTTACTTAAATCTGTACGTTCTCCAAGTTCCTCTTGGGTAAGACCTTTTTTTAAACGAAGCGCTTTAATTTTTGCTCCTATTTGCATCTTTTCCCTCCTAGAAGAAGTTTAGCAATCATAAACTTTTGAAATACGAAGTTTACTTTAACAAAACTTTTAGTTTACTAAAACCATTACAATTATACATAAAAATTTAAGATATGCAATCGTTTTTATGGAAAAAAAAGAAGAAAAAATTTTTAGAAATTTAACATAAATCATAGGTAGAAAAAGTTTGTTTATTTTAGAATAAAAATGTTAAAAATAGTTAATAAATAGGCTGTAGCGGCTATTCCATTTTTGGATTTGACAAAAATTTGTCAGATAATTTGAAACATGTCCTTTAACGAAGTTTACTTGTTTGAAAAACTACGATTACTCTGCTATCGTAGAAGACGAGTTCGCTAGTGCGAATGGAATAATATACACTACATATTTAATCGGAGGGATTTATTATGGCAGAACGCATGGTAGGTAAACAAGCACCTGACTTTACAATGGAAGCTGTACTTCCAGACAAATCTTTTGGCAAAGTATCATTGGAAGACATTAAAGCACAAGACAAATGGACTGTTCTTTTCTTCTATCCAATGGACTTCACATTTGTATGTCCAACTGAAATCACTGCGATGAGCGATCGTTACGACGAGTTCGAAGACTTAGATGCAGAAGTAATTGGTGTGTCTACGGATACAATCCACACACACTTAGCATGGATTAACACTGACCGCACTCAAAATGGTCTTGGTGAATTAAAGTATCCATTAGCTGCTGATACAAACCACCAAATTTCAAAAGAGTATGGTGTCTTAATTGAAGAAGAAGGTATCGCACTACGTGGTTTATTCATCATCAACCCAGAAGGCGAATTAAAATACCAAACAGTTTTCGATAACAACATCGGTCGTGATGTTGACGAGACTTTACGTGTACTTCAAGCTTTACAAACTGGTGGTCTTTGCCCAGCAAACTGGCGTCCAGGTCAAGCAACTCTATAATTTAAATAGAGTCAATTATCAACTTTGAATTCCCCACGACACGTTTGTGGGGATTTTTAAACTTAGAAGAGGGTAAAGGAGGATATAAACATGAAACTTCGTGAACAAATGCCAGAATTAGTAGGCGCAACAACTTGGTTGAATGGTGAAGTAACTAAAGAAGATTTAGTAGGTGAAAAGCCAACATTAATTCATTTTTGGTCAGTTAGCTGTCATCTATGTAAGGAAGCAATGCCAGATGTAAATAATTTCCGCGATCAATTCAAGGATGAGCTAAATGTTGTAGCAGTACATATGCCGCGCTCAGAGGCAGATACTGATTTAGACACAATTAAAGCAGTAGCCGCAGAGCATGATATTGTACAACCAATCTTTGTAGATAGTGAAATGAAGCTAACAGATGCTTTTGAAAACCAATATGTGCCAGCATATTTTGTATTTGATAAAGATGGTCAGCTTCGTCATATGCAAGCTGGTGGTAGCGGTATGAAAATGCTAGAAAAACGTGTAAACCGTGTATTAGATGAAATGCGCAATGCTGAATAAGATTAGGATGGGACGAGAATAAATTAACATTCTCGTCTTTTTTTGTTTTTTAAGTGGGTAGACCGGAGCGAAAAAGAGTTGGAGCTGATCAGAAAGAGTGTGGACCTGAGCGAAAAAAGGGTGGAGCTGATCAAAAAATGGGTAGACCGGAGCGAAAAAGAGCTGAAGCTGATCAAAAAATGGGCAGACCGGAGCGAAAAAGGACTGAAGCTGATCAAAAAGAGCACCAACCTGATCAAAGCATGCAGTTCCCTGAGCATAAATCAATTAAAAACAATCTTTAGTATTTTCAACCAAACACCTTCAATGTTGCCGAATTGAAATCTTCTTTGACGATACATATAACCAAGAATACGTTACAATAATGTTATAGTAGTTTTCGGAGGGATTTTTATGATGAAAAAAGAGTTTGCTGTCATTGGACTTGGCCGTTTTGGAGGGAGTATTGTTCGGGAGTTAATGAGTCAGGGTGCACAGGTTATGGCGATTGATCATTCCTCGGAGCGTGTGGATGAATTTGCTTCTATCGCCACTCAGGCTGTTATCGCGGATTCGACAGATGAATCCGTCCTAAATTCATTAGGTATTCGAAATTTTGAGCATGTAATTGTTGCAATTGGTGAAGATATTCAGGCCAGTATTTTAACAACTATTATTTTAAAGGAAATTGGTGTGCAGCAAATTACAGTCAAGGCTCAAAATGATTATCATGAAAAGGTGCTACGCAAAATTGGTGCTGATTTTGTTGTTCACCCTGAGCGTGATATGGGGATACGGATTGCCAATAATATGCTATCTAATACAGTTCTTGATTATTTAGAGCTTTCGGATGAACACTCGATTATGGAGTTAAAGGCAAATGATGCAATTGCAGGCTACTCCATTATGGATTTAGATATTCGTGCAAAATACGGTATTAACATTGTTGGCATCAAGCGTGGCCCAGATATAATTGTCTCACCACAGGCTAGTGACAAAATTTTACTAGGGGATATTATGCTTGTTATTGGGGCTGATGTAGATATTAACCGCTTTGTGAAAAAGGCATTAAATGGGTAGTGTCCAATGAACAAACGTAGATGGAGATTAGTCATTTTCGCAGCAATTATACTAATTATTGCGTTTACCATGCAGTTTCAAGAAAAAAATAAGGAAGCAGCCATTTCAGCCATTTTGGATCAGGCAGCACAAATAGATAGCATCGAGCTTTTTAAAGGAGAGCAATCTATCATTCGCTTAACAGGTGAGGATGCAGCTACCAATCACGAAAAATATCCGCTAAGTCATGTTAGGAATTTGAGCAAAAAAGAAAGGGCTATCTTTGAAGAGAAACCAGCCTATCGGATTGTTTACAATATAAAAGATAAACCGCTATATGAGGTAGACATTTTAAAGGTAGCAATTAGCTCCGAGCTAAGTGAAGAGCTCCAGCAAATGGTTTTTCGTGTGGGGGACCAGCAATATTTAATATACTGGGCTAAAGAGAAAAAAGCACTTGAACAATCTACAAGCACACAGCTTTTACTCGAGCAATATGGAAAATAAAGAGGATAGTGACACAGCTATGGCTGTCATCACTACCCTTTTTTTCTTAGGATACAATAGTGGCTTTTCCTTGAAGTGCACGTTCTTGCATAGTTACATCAAACTCTTTTTCAGATTTGGACACTACAACACAAGCTACACCATTACCAATTAAATTTGTTACAGCACGAGCTTCAGACATAAAACGATCAACACCGATTAAAAGTGCTATTCCTTCCACAGGAATCATTGGGAACGCAGCTAAAGTTGCTGCTAATGTGATAAATCCTGATCCTGTTACACCAGCTGCTCCCTTAGAAGTAATCATTAAAATTCCAAGTAGTGTAATGATTTGTATCCAAGTGAGTTCCATTCCATATGCTTGTGCAATAAACAATGCAGCCATTGATAGGTAGATGGAAGTTCCGTCAAGATTGAAGGAATACCCAGTAGGAACAACTAAACCTACAACCTGCTTCGAGCAACCGAAATTTTCAAGCTTTCGCATCATGGATGGTAAAGCTGATTCAGAGGAGGATGTACCGATAACTAAGAAAATCTCATCTTTGATGTATGCGATAAATTTAAAGATATTAAATCCAAAGAATTTTGCAATGGCTCCTAAAATAAAGACAACAAATAAAAACATTGTAATATACACAGCAGCCATTAATAAACCTAGATTACCTAGTGACTTTAAACCGAAGTTACCAATCGTATAGGCCATTGCACCAAAAGCTCCGATTGGTGATATTTTCATGACCATACTTACAATTTTGAAGAAAATCTCTGCCACTTGCTCAAAGAATGAGATTACTGGTTTTGCGGGTGCACCAATTGAAGCAGCAGCTAAACCAAATAAAATAGCAGAGAATAAAACAGGTAATAGTTGACCAGTTGCCAGTGCACCTACTACATTTTCTGGAATAATACTTGAAATGAATGCACCTAAGCCTTGCTCAGTTTCAGCCGCAGCAGTTGTATATTTGGAAATATCAGCTTCAGATGCACCTGATGTATCTAAACCTGTACCAGGACTTACAATTAAAGCAACAGCAATTCCGATTGCTAGGGCAATTGTAGATACTATTTCGAAGTAAAGTAATGCCTTCCCTCCAATTTTCCCTACCTTTTTCATATCTCCCATACTGCCGATTCCAATAACTACTGTTAAGAAGATAATTGGAGCGATTAACATTTTAATCAATTTAATGAATAGATCTGCTAGGATTTTTAAACTGGCACCGAACTCAGGGAAAATTGCCCCTACAATAATTCCAAGGATGATAGCCGCTATAACCTGAACAGTCAAATTTTTCAGTAATTTCATTTTACGCTACCTCTTTTCTAAATTTTCTTTTTGATATCGTTTTCACTAGAAATATCATAGCGAATACTTTTTAAAAAAAGAGATTTAGAAAATAAGAAACATATCGTTCATTAAGTACATTTGCTTGTATTCCCATGTAAATGTAGTATTTTCAATATCTTTCACTGTTATGGTACGCTAGTGTTAATTAATTATTGTTATAATACAAAAGCAAAAAGTGATAAAAAAACTTGTTTTGTATCATTTTTTTGTAATATTGTTCTTTAAGTTCAATATTTTCTCCTACTTATGTCGACTAAAGGTGTTGTCAAAAGAATTTATTGCAGATAATCTTAAAAACATATCATGAATATGGTGTGCTACTAATTATGAGAATGCAGATTGGAAAGGAAGGAGTTTTTAATGATGAAAATGCCTGTAAACGGCAAGATACTGTTAGTGACATTTTTAATCATTGCACTCTCCTTTTTACTAGGTGGTATATTTGTACTCGGTAACTTATTATCTGAGCAAGAAAAAGATTTTGGTCAGCGTGCTATGCTTGTTGCACGCACTGTATCAAATGTACCAGAGCTAAGTGTACATTTGAAAAATGACAATATGAAAGAAGCTGCCAAAAATATTAATAAAATTGTAGATGGGATTAGGGTCATCAATAAGGCAGAGTACATTGTTGTGATGAATATGGAGCGCATTAAACTATCCCACCCAGTAAGTAAAGAATTAGGGCGGCGAAGTGAGTCGGAGGATTTGAATGCAGCATTTAGTGAGCATTATTATGTATCGAAGGCACGTGGAGAATCGGGTGTCATGATACGGGCATTTGTTCCGATTATCAATGACAAAAAAGAACAAGTGGGCATTGTAGTAGTTGGCTATTCATTACCAACGTTGCTAGAAATGCTGCAAAGTTATGAGCGAGAAATTTTTATTACGATTGTTATTTCGTTGATTTTCAGTATTTTGGGCGCCTATACACTTGGACGACATATAAAAAAACAAATGTTTGGGCTTGAACCTCATGAAATTGCAAAGATGTATGTGGAAAGAACAGAAACCTTTAATGCAATGCATGAGGGAATAATAGCCGTTGATAAGGAAATGAATATCACCATTTTTAATGAAAAAGCGGCTGACATATTAGGCGTCACTAGGAATATAGAGGACTGTATTGGTCAAAAGATTTATGATGTTTTGCCTGATACTCGTCTGCCTGAAATTGTTGAAACGGCAACACCTGTTTATAATCAGGAGCTTTACATTAATCATCATAGTATTTTAAGTAATCGTGTACCAATTATTGTGAATAATGAGCTAGTCGGTGCAGTTGCCATGTTTAAGGATTTAACAGCCGTGAAAAAGCTTGCGGAGGAGGTAACAGGTGTAAAAGCCTTTGTTCAAGCATTACGTGTACAAACCCATGAGCATAAAAATAAGCTTCATACGATTGCAGGACTGCTGCAATTGGGACATACAAAGCAAGCTCTTGAATATGTAACAGCCACTACCGAAAATGAAGCATCTTTAACGAAGTTTTTGAATGAACGTTTTCATAATGAAAATATTTCAGGTTTATTATTGAGTAAGGTAAGCTATGGCAAAGAACTAGGGATTGAGGTTGAAATTGACAGAAAAAGTCATTTTAAACGCTTTCCGCCTCTTTTAGATCATCATGATTTTGTTGTTTTACTCGGAAATTTAATCGAAAATGCCTTTGAGGCTTTAAATGTCCTTTCAAAGGATGATAAATATGTAGCTATCTCTGTAGATGAGCATGATGGTGTATTAGCAATAGGCGTTTCTGATAATGGAATCGGAATGTCCAAAGAGGTGCAGGCTCGTATGTTTGAAAATGGATTTTCGACAAAGGCTAGTGAGAACCGGGGCATTGGCTTGCATTTAATCTTTGAAATTGTAAGAAAAGGCAATGGAGATATTGAAGTAGTGAGTGAATTTATGAAAGGAACAAGTTTCTTAATCTTATTTGAGTTAGGAGAAGAATAGATGGATGTAATAAATGTCTTACTAATTGAAGATGATCCAATGGTACGAGAAGTGAACAGACAATTTATTGAGCAAATCAAGGGTTTTTCATTAATCGGCTATGCTAGCAATGGTGTTGAGGGAATTCAAAAGATTAGGCAATTAACCCCACAGCTTGTCTTTATGGATATTTTTATGCCAGAGCAAGATGGTATTATTACGTTAGGGAAAATCCGAGAGGAGCATCTTCCTGTTGATGTAATCGCTGTAACTGCTGCAAATGATATGCCCACTGTGCAGCGTATTTTACACCTAGGTGTTTATGATTATATTATGAAGCCTTTTACGTTTGAGAGAATTGATCAGACTTTGAAAAATTATCAAAACTACAGAAAGAAAATAAGCGGTATGCAGGATTTAACCCAACATGATGTCGATCATTTAATGCAGCAACGTCTTCCAGAGCAAGTTGCGGTTTCAAGAGGAAAGGATGCTATCCTTATAGAAGAGCTACCAAAAGGGTTTAATCGAGCTACCTTAGATAAGGTGCTTGCATATATTCAAGAAAGTGGTGGGGCAGTATCTGCTGAGGAGGTATCAACTTATATAGGTACAGCAAGAGTTACAGCGCGACGCTATCTAGACTTTTTGGAAAAGCAAAATCTATTGAAAGTAGATATCCAATATGGAAGCGTAGGACGTCCTATTCATCGGTATTATATTTAAATGCTTATTCCCTGAATTTTGTTAAATATTGATTGATTTCCCTTTGATTGTTGTATTAAACTTTGATAAAAACAAGGAGATTATAAAATGAAAAGGTTGTCAAAAAACTGTACAATTGAGCATTTAAAGCTGGAACACTATTATGCTATAAATGCACTTTACTCAGATGTAAATGTCAGAGCCTATCTAGGAGGCGTCCCAAATGAAAGCTATATCGAAGCTTCATTTAGAGGAATGCTAGAAGCCCCATCTCCCAATACATATCTTTATATTTCGTTAAAGGAAACGGATGAATTTATAGGACTTGTCTCAATAGATGAATATCATGACAGTGCGACACGTTTCTAGCTTAAAATCATAAAGGCTAGACAGTAAGGTTTATCCTTACTAGAACTGATAATTCGATTAGTCAAATGAAGGTGTAACATCCTGAAGGGCTAACCTTGATACTCCGAATAGCGTCTTATCATTCAAGAGATAAGGGGTTATAAGCTCGGTAAAGTCAACTGAGAGTGTACCCTAGTATAAACTATACACAGGAAATGCGAACCAGAGGTGGTCGAGTACATGATAGGTTGGAGGTCTATAAAATATCTATGGTGAGAATGGTTGTGACGAGCAACTGACGAACTACCGAATGTACGGCTCTAAAGATATACCTCGTAGAAATGCGAGGGGCTTCAAATGAAGTCGTTTCAGAGGATGAGTAAGAATTGTCGTTATGAAAATCCTTCTATTCTTACAGGGAATAGTGTTGAAACAGGGCTATAGGTAGCACCTAAGGGTGTATGTAAAGATAGAATTATCGGAACGTGGAAAGCTAGTGACATGGAGACACTTGAATGTCTAGGAAGTGTTTAGTAGGGAATTGTGGGAAAATTATGATAAAATATCCCTTATCCTAAGATAAGGGAGGTAAGAGAATATGGGGATTTTTAAACCCGATAAGAATGGTATCATATGCATACCTTCACTGGGTAATTCCGACATTGAGAAACTAACTGATGATCTTATGAAAAAAAAACTCGGTTATGTTCGATACGGTGACAATGGCAAGCCATTAATCACACCAATTATTAAATGGAATTATAAATAATCAATGCAGCCCTCTTTATTGATAGTAAAGAGGGATGTACCCAAAATTTTCTCTCTACCGATATGTTATCGACATATTATTTTATCATACATAACTTCATACAACTACTATTTATGCTAGTGAGAGTAGTGCCACAGTACCTGTGAAACTGTGATAACAAACAGTGGAGGGATAGGCACAAGTCAATCGTATAAGAAATTTTCAATTACTAAATCATAAAATTTTAGGGTTCACGTTATGACTAAGAAAGATTATATTCAATCAATCCTAACAAGGAGAATTTAATCGACCTAAACAATGTACAATACGGATAAACATTCACTATTAAAAGCAGAATTAAAAACACTAAAGAAAAACACTTTACGTTATAACGAATATTACAATATGCAATCTACATTTGATAACTTATACAAGCAAAGTCAAAACAACAGTGTATTTAAAAATCTCTTTAACTTGATAACTAAAGATGAAAATATTTTGGTAGCTTATCGAAATATTAAACGAAATAACGGTAGTAAGACAGCGGGAACAAATAGACGAACTATTGAATACTGGGAACAAAAACCAATTAGTGAGTTTCTTTCCTATATCCGAAAAAGGTTGAATAACTATCAACCTCAAACCATAAGACGAGTTGAAATACCCAAATCGAACGGAAAGACACGTCCGTTAGGCATTCCTTGTATAGAAGATAGGATTATACAGCAATGTATCAAACAAGTCCTAGAACCTATATGTGAAGCCAAGTTCCATCCTAACAGTTACGGTTTCCGTCCAAATAGAAGTACAGAACATGCTGTAGCTTACCTTATGAAGAAGGTTAATTTGGACAAAAATTACTTCATGGTTGATATAGACATCGAAGGATTCTTCGACCATGTAAATCATGCTAAACTGTTAAAACAAATATGGACAATGGGTATACGTGACAAGAAAGTCATTTCAATTATCGGTTCTATGTTAAAGGCTAAGGTTGAAGGATTAGGTGTTCAGTCAGAAGGAGTTCCTCAAGGTGGTATTCTATCACCTTTGTTGTCAAATATTGTTTTAAATGAATTAGATTGGTGGATAAGTAACCAATGGGAAACTTATGAATCACATCATAAATTCAGCCAAAATTTCGCCAAATATAATCATCTTCGCAATAAATCAAAACTTAAAGAAATATACATTGTCCGATATGCCGATGATTTTAAAATTACTTGTAAGAGTAGAACGGTAGCTGAGAAAATCTTCATAGCTACTCAACAATGGCTTAAAGAACGTTTAAGTCTCGATATAAGCCAAGAGAAGTCAAGTATAACTGACGTAAGGAAATCACATTCCGAATTCTTAGGTTTTAAAATCAAAGCATGTCAAAAAGGACAAAAGCTTGTAGTAAAAAGTCATATGACAGATAAAGCCATAATCAACGTAAAGAATACAATCAAAGAACAAATTAAATATATTCAAAAACATCCAAACGCACTAAGCATCTATACACTTAATAGATTAATCGCTGGCTTACACAATTACTATGAAATAGCAACAGAGGTCAGTAAAGATTTTTCTAAGATTGATTATAGTCTTTCTTATAGTATGAAGAAACGTCTAGGTAGTATAAAGACGAATAACGGATTAAAAACGAATGAATATCAGAAGAAGTATGTGAATTATAGAGGTAAACCGTTATGTGCATTAGGTGTAGCAATCTATCCTATTAGTTTTATCAGAACAAAATCTCCAAAACTTTGTAATCAAAAGGTTACTAATTATAGTGCCGATGGTAGGAAAAGCCTACATGCAACACTTGGATATATTGATAAAACCATGTTACATTACCTTGCCACCAATCCTGTATTGAATAGAAGTATAGAGTATAACGATAATCGTTTATCACTCTATTCTGCTCAAAAAGGATTATGTGCGATTTCAGGATTAGAGTTAAATGAAACGATGGAAGCCCATCATATCATACCTCTCAGTCAAGGTGGAACAGATAGATACGATAACCTAATACTTGTCACAAATGAAACTCATAAATTAATTCATGTAGTTAACCCATTCGTCATACAAATTCTACTGTCAATACTAAAACCTAACGCTAAGATGCTAAACAAAGTGAATAAACTCCGTAAAATTATTGGAAATGATTTAATAATGAATGATTAACGATTGATGGAACGCCGTATGAGGGGAAACTTTCACGTACGGTGTGGAGCAGGGGAAAAGCTAGAGATAACTTCAAAGGCTTACCTATTGCTATAAGAGGCATATGAGCTTTCATATCAATTTTTACCGCAGTATTGGGGGCAAGGGTATGCATATGAGGTACTAACAAATGTTATAGATTATGGATTGAATGTTTTAAATTTGCCGTACCTAGTAGCAGAAACACAAACAGCAAACATCGCGTCCTGTCGCTTACTTGAAAAAGTAGGAATGCACAAGGTTCAGGTATTGGAGAGATTTGGACATGAACAAGCTGTTTATGAATTAAGAAAAAATGGTTGAAAATTATAAATAGGGTCATTTTTACTTCTCTATAATATAGAGGAGTGAAAATGACCTTTTCTTTTGGCTGAGAAGCTTCGTGTGAATAGTAGTCCCTTGCTTTGACGATACATATAACAAAGAATACGTTACAATAGGGAAATAGTCATTTACCTTCAAAATTAGAACTGATCGGTAATTTAAAAATTTAAGAAAGCTTATGGGGAGTAGGTTTGGCATATGTTTAACGTTCGAAAAGAGTCACTATTGAAATTTTTGAAGATTCTATTTCCAATAGTACTTTTGGCGATAGCTATTTATGAAATTCAACAATCAGTGAGTGGTGTCGATGTTCATTTACTACGAAAAGAAGTGAATGAGCTACAGCTATGGGAGCTTTTATTAATTTTTCTCATCACCTTTTTTGCGATTACACCAATGATTTTTTATGATGTTATTTTAGCGAAAATATTAGGAATTAACATCAATAAATGTAAATTGCTTAATCATTCGTTTATCATCAATACTTTTTCAAATCTTATTGGCTTTGGTGGTTTAGTCGGTATATTTTTGCGTAATTACTTCTACTCCAAATATAAAGCGGATAAGGAGGGCTTGCTAAAAAATATTGCCTCGGTAACACTGTTTTATTTAACAGGGATTTCTCTACTAACGTGGATTATGTATATATTTTTTTGGGATTTTCCTTTGTTGAAAGAAGAACGATGGTTATCGATTGCAGTTATTCTTGTTAGCCTATATGTACCCGTTTTTTTGGCTATGCATATTATTCGCTATAAAAAGGATACTTCTTTAAGGCCAAAAATATCACTTCAATTGATGGTAACTTCAGTAGCTGAGTGGCTTGCTGTATTTTTAGTAATCTGGATATTAACGTTTATTTTGAAGATCCCAATAGAATTATCTGCGCTAATTCCCATATTTTTAATTGCTTCTAGTGCAGGAATAGTGAGTATGATACCTGGTGGGGTTGGCTCATTTGATCTCGTTTTTTTATGGGGGACACAGAGCATTGGAATTGCTGATGAAAAAGTGTTGTTTTTATTAATTTTGTACCGTATTGGCTACTTTGTGCTACCATTTTTGATTTCCTCTCTATTATTTATTAAAGAATATTGGATACGCTGGAATCAATCTTGGGATAACCTACCCAATATAATTTTTCAGAAGATTAGCCATATGCTATTAACAATATTGGTGTTTATCTCTGGCATTATTTTATTGCTATCTGCAGCCTTGCCAGGGGTTTTAAGTCGCCTAAAAATAGCTCAGGAATTTTTATCCTCACCAATTATGAATGTCTCTCATCAAATGACGGTGGCAGCTGGCTTTATTCTCTTAGGCTTATGTAGGGGTATAAAATATAAAGTAAAGAGGGCATATCAGCTTACCATCGTTGTGCTAGGCAGTTCAGCGCTGTTTTCTATTTTTAAAGGCCTTGATTATGAGGAAGCAATTTTTTTAGTGATTGTCGCAGCGTTATTAATGGTGTCCAAAAAGCAATTTTATCGGGAAAGCTATGTGTTGACATGGGGAATCATCATACTAGATCTTGCTATAGTGATAGTCATTACTGCCATGTATGTGTTGATTGGCTATGTAAATTTACCCTCTGCCAAAATTCATTTTCCTAGTGCACTGCAGAACTATATGATCACTGATTATCAAGACCTTTTTTATAGTGCTTTAATCGGCATTTTTATCGCCATTGTTATTTTTTATATAGGTTATTTTATTCGTGCACCTAAGAAAATGAAAAAACTATTGTCTAGTGAGCAGGAGGAGGCTATCAAAAACCATTTGCTAACCTATAAAGGGACCGAGTATTCACATTTAATTTTTTTACATGATAAATTTGTCCATTGGAATAAAAAGGGTACGGTTTTATTCTCTTATCAAATATATGCGGATAAGATTATTGTCCTTGGAGACCCAGTAGGAAATGAGTCTGATTTTTTACCCGCCATCCAAGAGTTTTTGGAATTGGCCGATAAGCATGGTTATACACCAGTCTTTTATGAAATTAACAATAAAATTTTTTCTGCTTTACACGAGTATGGGTATAGCTTTTTTAAGCTCGGCGAGGAAGCCTTTGTAGATTTAGAGAAGTTTACATTTACAGGTAAAGAGATGAAGGGAAGTCGAGCGATAAAAAATAAATTTGAACGAGAAAATTATATAGTGGAAATACTAAGCCCACCTTATTCTCAGGAAATTATGAAAGAACTGCAAGAGGTGTCAACAAAATGGTTGCAGGGTAGGGCAGAAAAGGGTTTTTCACTTGGTTTTTTTGATGAACACTATTTAAGCACCTCAAACATTGCCGTTTTACGTGGTGCAGAAGGAACGTTTGGCTTTGCTAGTATCATGCCGATGTACGATAATGGCGAAAAAGTTTCAGTAGATCTTATGCGCTTTAAACCAGGTTCACCATCTGGGACAATGGATTTCATTTTCCTTTCATTATTTGAATGGGCAAAAGCAGAAGGTTATCGGGTCTTTAACATGGGGATGTCGCCTTTATCAAATGTCGGACAGTCTAGATACTCCTTTTTAAGTGAAAAAATAGCTGCGCAAATATTTTTACATGGACAGCACTTCTATCATTTTAAAGGATTAAAAAACTTTAAATTAAAATATGCTGATTTTTGGGTACCGAAATATGTAGCGTATCGAAAAAAATCTTCATTACCATTTACCATGGCACAAATCACATTGTTAATTGGCACTAAGAGAAAATAGGTCCAACGAAAAATTATAATAAAATGAAAGGAGAGACTATATGAATTTAGTAAACAATAGCAGTCCTATTAACATCGGTATCTTTTCACCTTCATCACCTGCTTCTGTTCGTGCATTTACCCGTTTTCAGCGAGCAAAAGCGTTTCTTGAACAAAGAAATATAAACATAATTGATGGAAATCTGACTGGCCAATCTGATTTTTATCGCTCAGGCACCCCAAAAGAGCGTGCTGCAGAATTTAATGAGTTGCTACGGAATTCCAATGTCCATATCATCATGTCAACAATAGGTGGTACAAATTCAAATAGTATGCTGCCGTACATCGACTATGAGGCATTTAAAAGCAATCCAAAAATCGTTGTTGGCTATTCTGATGTAACAGCTATTTTACTAGCACTGTACGCAAAAACAGGAATTACCACCTATTATGGACCAGCCCTAGTTCCTTCTTTTGGTGAGTTTGAGCCATTAGTCAATGACACATATCAGTTTTTTGAAAATTATTTCCTTAAACCTCAGGTATTACCTTATGAAATAATGATGCCTTCATATTGGTCAGATGAACCTATTAATTGGCTAGAAAAGGCTGTGGAAAAAAAGTTGTATCAAAATAAATGGCTGACGGTTCAAGAAGGCGTTGCGGAAGGTAGACTAATAGGTGGTAACTTAAATGCAATGTATGGATGTATTGGGACACCTTATTTCCCAAAAATTGATGATGGGGATATTTTATTAATTGAAGATAGTAGTAAAAGTATAGCCATTGTGGAGAAAAACTTTGCGATGCTAAAATTGCATGGAGTATTTGAAAAAATAAGTGGCATTATTTTAGGCAAGCATGAATGTTATGAGGATTTAGGGAGTATGCGTAAACCATATGAGGTATTGCTTGAGCAATTAGATGGTATGAACATTCCTATTTTAGCGGAGGTTGATATTTGTCATACACATCCTATACATCCAATTGCCATTGGGAAAAAAGTAAGGCTAGATGCTAATGCACAAAAAATTTATTGTATCGAGAAATGGTTATAGACGAAAAAGCCCTGCATAACAGCAAGGCTTTCTTAATATCAAAAAAATAGCACAAACCTGTTTTTTATAACCAATCAATAGCGAAAATATCAGTATTTCTAATAGCATCATAGAGGTAGAAATTAATCCAAGTACACCGAAAACTCTCCCAAAAATTTTCCTTCAATTTTTTCTTGAAGTAAACCAGTAGCGGGCGTATTAAAGATAGGCATTGCCAAGCCTGTTACCCCATAAAGACTAGATATAGCCCAAAGTCTAGTATATACCGTGGACAAACGTACAACCTCTAAACAAAAGAAGAGCCAATGTCATCATGTCATGCCTAATTGTGTTGTTAATGTAATATACCAAGCAATAGCATATTGTACGAGCGATGAACCAAAAAATGAAATGGTTTGGTTAAAAAGTAAGACAAATCCAAAAAATCTCCCAAGCTACCACCTATAATTCCCCCAAAAGCTACTAGATAATTTTAGGACAACTACCTGTTTAATTCTTGTTGAAACAGCAAAAGCGAACAGGTTAGATCAATACATAGAAAATCTCTGCTTAGTTCCCTAGTCAACATATATTCAATCGGTCTGTGGAAAATAAATCGCAGTATTTCTGATAATAAAATCTAAGATACAGCTTATGGGCGTATCCATATGTTCTTATATTTTTTTGTCGGGATTTAATTAAATAAAGCATAAAATTGGATGCAAAATAATTTTAAAATTTTTGAACGAAATGAAATATCGCTCCGTCTAATGGAGGAAGGAGGCGAAAAGGATGGAATTTGAAATCGTGCAGCGTGCTATTCGTGGGGATCATCAAGCGATACTTTCTCTTATTGAAATGGATGAAGAAATTTTATTTCGTATGGCTTTTACATATCTAAAAAATGAACAAGATGCTCTAGACGTGATGCAGGACCTGGTGTACAAGGCACTGAAAAAAATGCATACCGTTAAACAGCACGAATATGTCAGAACATGGCTCGTGCGCGTCTTAATCAATTGTTGTAAAGACCATTTACGAAAACGCCAACCAACCGTTCCAATTAAGGAACATCACCAAGTTCAATGGGTCATCTACTCTGATATGGAGCGATTATTGGAGCAATTATCCTTGTCGGAGCAGCAACTCGTCTATATGAAATATTTTCAGCAACTAAAAAACAAAGAAATTGCTGAGCTAAATCAAATTCCAGAGGGTACTGTAAAATCTAAGCTTCATCACATATTAAAGAAGCTTAGAAACTTCGCTGGAGAAAAGGAGGACTGGCTATGAGTAAACTACCGATTGACGTTCCAAAGGAGAAACTTCAACAAATAAGGATAGATATGTTTCGTAAAGTTCAACGAGAAAAAAGAGCAAAGAAGCGCATTGTTTCGGTTGCAATAGCCTCTTTGTTTTGCCTAAGCCTTTTATTTTCAATTCGTGTTTCCCCTACGATTGCTAGCCATATTGCAAAAATACCGGGCTTTGAAGCACTTGTATTAGCGGTTGGAAGAGATAAAGGGATAAAAGATATTGTGGATAGTGACTACTATGAAGAAATCAATGTGAAGCAGTCTAAAAATGGCCTATCACTTACACTACAAGGCGTAATTGCAGATAATACGGGATTAGTACTTTACTATGACGCCGATGCAACATTTGATATGTCGAAATTACACTTGGAGAAAGTTCAATTGTTCCAAGGAGACGAAGAAATTAAAGGCGGGGGTTCATTTACAAACAATCAATCAAGTCAAACGCGCTTCTCTTCTTCAGTAGATTATAGTTTTTCAGAGCCTTTCGCTTATACTTCAAAGGATTTTAAAGTGGTTTTTCATTTCTATGAAAAAGATAAGGGGAACATTGAAATTACGATACCGTTTTCACTACAAAACGAAATCGCAAAGGAAAAAATTATTACTGCGAATCGTACAGTAGATGTCAATGGTCAAAAATTTACAATTACACAAATTCGCCGTTCTCCATTAAAAATGGCAATCGATATCGAAGTAGACGGAGCGAATACGATGCAAATTTTATCGCTTGAAAATATTGCGGTCGAGATGGAAAATGGGGAGCGAAGAGAAGAAGTCGTTAAAAATGCTATGTTTGAAAGCAGAAATATTCGCGAAGGTAAATTCACACTAAATTTACAAAGTAATTATTTCCATGATTCAGATTCACTCAAAATATTAATTGGAGCTGTTCATGCCGTGCCAAAGGGCGAGGATTTTATCGAAGTTGATTTTGGCACAAAAGAAGTACTCACGAAGCCTGATTATTTGGATTGGGATATTTCTGTCACGGAGCAAGGTGTAGCAGTTGCTGCAAAGAAATGGGATGATAGGACGCGACATTCGTTTCTAAATAATGCGGTAAAAGCAGATGGCTCGAAGTTAAAATACACAAGTGGCTCTTTCTCGGATGATGAGCAGTACCTATATGCGACAGAGAACTTTGAAAATTATGATGGCAAAGCAAAAATATATTTAAACTATTACTTCAATCCTATTGGAAAAAATATTGAACTGAATATTCCAATGCAATAAAGTACAGATGAATCTATCACACGTTCGCCATTGGGAATGATGGAAAAATAAGAAGCTGCCAAGAAAGCAAGTATATGCTTTTTCGGCAGTTTTTCATATTTTAATAGATACATATTTTGGTTGGAATTAACTAGAGCATTTGATAAAATAACAAATGAACGTCAACGAGAGGAGGGACTCTGTAATCATCCTGCTTTCTTTTCAATCAATGGGTGAAGCAGCTTCGTAGAGGTACATATAGCGAGCACTTATCATATACAAAAATAGAAAAATAGCATATGGAGGAAATATGAGCAAGAAAAATAGTAAATGGAAACTTATCACTTTAGTTGCGATGATTTTTATGTTATGCCTACCGACAATCCCTACAAAGACAGCGCTAGCTAATACGACACAGCCAAAAAGGGAAATGCGGGCAGTCTGGATTTCAACGGTTCAAAATATTGATATGAAAGCAGGCATGACTAAGGAGCAATACACAACTTGGACACGTCAAACATTGGACAAATTAAAAGCCAATAAAATGAATACTGTTATTTATCAAGTAAGACCAACAAATGATGCAATGTATGCGTCTGATCTAGCACCATGGTCGTCCTACATAACAGGGAAAAAGCAAGGCACAAATCCTGGTTACGATCCTCTTACGATTATGGTAGAGGAGGCACATAAACGAGGTATGGAGCTACATGCATGGATGAATCCCTATCGTGTAACAATGCCAGGACAAAAACTTACAGACCTTGCTGCTGATAATGTGGCAAGAACAAATCCAAACTGGGTTGTTAAATATGGCAAGCAGTATTATTTAAATCCTGGTTTACCAGAAGTACAAAACTATTTAGTTGATATCGTAAAAGAGCTAGTAGCTAATTATGATATTGATGCAATCCATATGGATGATTATTTTTATCCATACAAAATTGCTAATGAAGCCTTTCCAGATCAAGCAGCTTACAAAAAATATGGTGCTTCCTTTAAAAAGGTGGAAGATTGGCGACGAGACAATGTCAACCAGCTTGTAGAAAAAATTTACACAGCCATTAAGGACACAAAGCCATATGTTCAATATGGTATTTCACCATTTGGTGTATGGCGCAATAAATCTCTGGATAAAACAGGAAGCGATACACGAGCTGGTGTTAATAATTATGATGATTTATTTGCAGATGTCAGAACATGGATTCAAAATGGCACGATTGATTACATTACACCACAAATTTATTGGTCAAGAACATTAGCTGTAGCCAAATATGGTACGTTACTGGATTGGTGGAGCCACGAAGTACAAACCTATGCACAGACACATCCTGTTCAGTTGTATATTGGTCTGGCTGACTATAAAGTAGGGAATGACAGTGATGGGGCATGGAAAAATAAGATGGAGCTACCTAACCAAATTATGGCGAATCGTTCGGAGCAGGTAGCAGCCAAGGGTCAAATGCATTTCTCCTTAAGAAGTATTCAAAACAATAAACTGGGCTATGCAACGATTGTAAATCAGCAACTATATAATTACACAGCTCTGACACCAGATACACCTTGGCTTGATGATACAGTGCCAAATGAGCCGACTTTTGTACAAGTGACAAAGGAAGCAGATGGTCGCAAGATTAAAATAATTGACGAAAATAAAACGCAACCACGTAAGTATGTCATTTATCGTTTTGCAGGGAATGGAGAAGGTTCCTATAATGATCCTCAAAATATAGTAGATGTAATTTATAATAAGAATGGCATCACTGAATTTGTGGACAAGACAGCTCTAGCTAAGCGTAGCTACACATATGGCATTACAGCTGTATCTGCTACAGGGGTGGAAAGCAAAGAAGCTTTTGTGGTGAAAGAAGATCAATAATTATTTTATGATGAACAAAACAGCCACTCATGCGATAATCACATGAGTGGCTGTTTTTATCCCGCATAAACGGGCAGTAAGACAAAGATTTAAGTGAAGCAAAAAAATATAAGTGGGAGATAAACTGCCCGTAAAAGCCCGATTGGTTCAGCTAACAATCAATGGGGATGAGGAAAATCCCCACTGATTGAAGTTTCACTTTATTAATTTTCCTCAATATCTTTTCGGTTTTTCTTTAACATTTTTGATAGCATTTCATATACGATTGGTACTACAACTAATGTTAATAATGTGGAAGATAGTAAACCACCGATAACGGTAATTGCTAAATCTTTTGAGATTAACCCACTACCACCAGTACCAAGTGCCATTGGAATCATCGCACCAATTGTTGCAATAGCAGTCATTAGAATTGGTCTTAAACGCGTTGCACCAGCCTCTAAGATTGCCTCACGCATAACAAGTCCGTCACGTTCCATATGAATTATTCTGTCTACTAATACGATAGCATTAGTAACAACGATACCAATGAGCATTAATAAGCCCATCATAACCGAAACAGAAATTGTTTGATTTGTTACAAATAGGCCAACAAACGCGCCAATTACTGCAAATGGAAGTGAGAACAGAATAGCAAATGGAGCTAAACCTTCACCAAATGTTACTACTAAGATAAAGTAAACGATAGCGATGGCAGCTAACATAGCAATACCAAGCTTTGTAAATGTTTCTTGCATATCGGCAGCTACACCTGATACACCAGTTGTTACACCTTTAGGTAAATCTAATTTATCGATTTTTTTATCTGCAGCTGAAGTAGCCTTTGAGATATCTTCGTCGATAACCGTACCAGAAACTGTAGCGAAATATTCACCTTTTGAGCGAGATAATGAGTTAAGCGTAGTGCCTTTCTCTACATCTACTAGTTCACCGATAGTCATAGTTGTACCTAAGGCTGTTTTAACCTCAGTAGCTAATACATCATCGATAGATAGAGCAGCTGCTTTTGCGTCACGTTGCACAATTACATCAATATCTTCACCATTATATCTTACGGATGTTAACACTTCTTTAGAAGTATTGTTGCTCAATGCCATGACGATTTGAGCCGTCGTTAAACCGTATTGTAAAACATTCTTCTGCTCTACCTTTAGGACATGCTCAACATATGGATCTTCGTTGTCAGATTTAATGTCCTCTAAACCATCCACTTCTTTTAATGCACCTTCAACTTGTTTCACTGCATCTCGAAGCTTATCTAAATCTTCACTATATAACGTGTAGCTAACTTCGTTTGAAGACATCGACATAGAAGAGAAGTTTTGAGATTTCCATTCTCCAGATTGACCGATGTTAAATACATAGTCTTCTACTTCTTCACGAGCTTTAGGGAAGTCCTCCATATCTTTATCAAAGATGAGGTACATTAATGCACCGCCTGCACCGCCGCCCATCATCATAGCAGAAGGATCAACATTTTGCGGATCATTGATAGAGACTTGTAAAATATCAATATCTTTTCGTTTCATTAATTCTTTTTCTACTTTAGCAACATTTGTTTCTGTTTCATCCATTAGCTCGCCAGTTCCAGGTGTGTAAGTTAGGTACATGACCTTTTCTTCCTGTGAGCCCATGAAACTAAAACCAATCAATGGTGTTAAGGCAAGAGAACCAACTAGCAGTAAAATAGCGATTACAGAAGTAATGATTTTATGGTTTAATGCTTTTTCAAGCACACCTCTATACCAAGTAGCTAGTTTACCAACTTCCTTATGCTGACTTTCTTTTTTCTCACCATACAGTTTTTTACGGAACAGGAAGTGCGATAAAGCTGGAACAATGGTAATGGCCACTAATAATGAAGCCCCTAAGGCAAATGACATTGTTAATGCAAACGGCATGAATAATTCGCCAACCATACCGCCTACAAATATAAGTGGAGCAAATACTGCTACAGTTACTAAGGTTGAAGAAAGAATTGGTTTGAACATTTCGATAGTCGCTTCACGAATGAGAGCGCGACCTGTTACTTTTTCTTCTTTTAAATGAATACGTCGATAAATATTTTCAACTACTACAATGGAATCATCAATAACCCGACCAATCGCTACGGTTATCGCACCGAGAGTCATAATATTTAATGTAATATCCATCCAGTTTAATAATAGCAATGCCATAAAGATAGAAACTGGAATAGAGATTATTGAAATAATCGTAGATTTGAAATCTCGTAAGAACAGTAAAATAATTAAAACGGCAATTGCGCCACCAAAGACAGCTTTTTCTATCATAGTAAAGACTGAATCTTCAATAGGGGCACCTTGGTCTAGCGAAATATCAACCTTTAAGCCATCAATTAATTTTTCTTCATCCTTAATTAGGTCTTTTACTGCATTTACGACTGTCACCGTATTTGCATCCTGACCCTTCACAATTTGAATAGCAATCGCATCTTGACCATTTGTGCGTGATACAGATTGCACCTTACCCTCTACCTCAATCTTTGCAATATCGCCTAAGCGAACGAATGGGGAAGGGTTTGTAGCTGAAGGTGTGACTGGAATTAATAAGTCTTTTAATTCATCTACTGATTTTACTTTACCATCAACGGAAACTGCCTGTTCACCAACAGTAAATTGATATAAACCAAGTGAAAGTGACATATCACTTGCTTGAATCATCTGTTTGACAGTATCTTCTGTTAAGCCGAGTGCAGCCATTTTCTCCTCATCATATTTAAATGAGATTTGGTTAATGTGCTGACCAGTAATGGTTGCAGATGCAACACCATCAATCTTTTCGATTTTAGGAAGGAGAATATCTTCTACTGTGGATGTTAAATCAACAATATCTTCCTTAGAGCTACTAACTGATAATGCAACAACAGGCATCATATTCATGCTAATGGCCATAATTGTCGGTTTTTCTGCACCCTCAGGTAGCTTTACATTATCTAAAGCGGATTCTAATTGTCGCTTTTTCTCATCCATATCAATTCCATAGTCGTATTCAACTTGAACTTGTGATACGTTGGATGAGGATGTTGAATAAACGGCTTTTACATCTTCTAAGCTTTCTACTGATTTTTCAAATGGTATGGAAAGCTCATTCATAACTTGTTCAGGAGTTGCGCCAGGATAGACGCCCATAACAATTAAGTATGGAATCGAAATATCAGGAATGGATTCCATTTTCATTCGTGTTCCCGAATAAATACCAGAGACAGTGATGATAATTGTTAGTAACCATACTGCCAATTTGTTTTTCAATACGAAATTAACTAAACCTTTCACCTTCACACCTACCCTTTATTGACTAACTAAATTCAATTATTTATACTAATGACTAATCGGTCATTTGTCAACGAAATGCATTAGGAGAGAGAAAAAAATATGTTAAAAAAGCAATTAATAATGGAGAAAGCATTAGAATTGTTTTCTGAGCAAGGCTTTGAAGCTACATCTGTACAGCAAATAACGGAACGTTGCGGTATTTCAAAAGGAGCATTTTATTTGTCCTTTAAAACAAAAGATGAGCTTGTTTTTTCAATGGTAGACTATTACTTACAACAGTTTCTCATAGATATTGACCAGGTAGTCAGAGGCTCTTATAACAAAGATACTTTACTGGTTGAATTTTACAAAAGTATCTTCCAGGCCTTCAAAGCGCATTCAGCTTCTGCGCGTGTCTTTTTTAATGAGAAAATCTTTTTGTCAAAAAAAGAACTTTTTCATAAAATAACGGCTTATGAAGCAGAAATGTCTAAATCGATTATCTATATGCTGGAGCAGCTCTATGAGGATAAACTCCAAGAGACAAAATACGATGTTATGTATTGCATAAAAGGATTTATGAAGAGTTATGCAGAACTCTTTATTTTTTCTAATATGCCCCTTGATTTAGATCAATTAGCTAAATCTCTAGCTGAAAAGACGGATATTATTGCACGTTTTACGACGATTCCCTTTATAACAGAAGACCTTGTTCATTTTGTATCCAAGCCTTGTGAACAGGAAATTTCAAAGGAAACCCTATTACAGCTAATGGAGCAACATATAAGTAATATGGAAGAATCCATTGAACGGGAATCGATGGTGCTTTTAAAAGATCAAGTAGAAAACCCAACTTATAGTATGCCGATACTAAAAGGTTTGGTTGAAAATATACGTGTTGAACCAGCATATAATTGGGTTGCCTATGTATTAACCAAATATTTTAAAGTGTAAGGAGAGAATTGTTCACATTTATTGTTAACAATTCTCATAGTGTTGAAAAACTAAATGGTCAAAGGATTCTTTGTGAACACTACTAAGTCAAATGAAGGTGATTTCCATTCCAGGCTACTCGCTTTCCAGTGGGCGAGCGACGAGCCGCTTCCTGCTCTGGAGGAACGAAGGCTAAGTGCGTCACGTCCTGTGACAACGCCTTCGTGACCAACCTCGTGTTGGCCTCAGTTTCTCGTCTGTCTCGCTATCCCACGGGATTCGAGTAGCCTTACACTCCAATCAGCAATAGTGTAGAACTTTAAATATTTTCTTAACTCAAAAGTAAAGTAAAAGCATATTACTTACCAACATTAAATGGATAGAATAGTAGTGCAATTCTATAGCTGTCAACCTACATTTTTGTACATAAAACTACTTTATAACTAAACATAAAGCTACTTATTGCTGGACTGCTTTCGCATAGAAAAACGTTATCAGCTTCATTTTTGCATAAAATAGTGATGGCTAAGACTTCAATTTATCAATATCACTATACATTTATGTGAAATACCAATGAAAATACTATGAGAATGGTTGATTGGAGTGTAGACTGAGTGACTCCTTGGGGATTCAGCGTCACAGATGAGACCCTGGAGCGCGAGTGAAGCGGCTCATCGGACGCCCCCAGGAAGCTCTGCTCTGCGTGAAAGCGAAGCGTCAGCGGCAAAGCACTCAGTCGGAACGGAGATCAACCCCTCGTTTTGAGAAAGGGCTATACTTTTTAATTTGTCACCTTGATTTCATTGACATAATAGTATTTCAACAACATGAGAATTGTTCACTTTTATTGTGAACAATTCTATTTTTCATTTTGCTCCTTTATTTCTAACGGAATGGATTGCAGTGTGTCTGCTGGTCTATGAAAGGGTTCTTTATGCTACCAGCAAATTTAAATCTTATTGCTACTTCCTCTTTTATTGAAGTCGAGGTATTGCTTGAATATTTAGTATTTTTAGTTGCTACTAGATGAAGAATACTATTTAAGAATGAAGGATTTTAACTAACATAAAGATGCTCCTTTATCATGCTTTACTACTATATACGTAAAACGAAAGAAGAGGTTTTAAAAAAATTAAAAAAAAGAAGCTACGTAAAATTTACATAGCTTCTTTAAGAGGTTTAAACCTCCATAATAATAGGTAAAATCATTGGTCGACGTTTTGTCTTTTCAAATAGGTAGGGCCCTAAGACGTCTGTAATTTCATTTTTAAGCTCAGTCCATTGAGGTGTTTTGCTTTGAATTGTGTCGTTTAGATGACGATTTAGCATTTTTTGAGCTTCGTTAATCATCGTTCCTGACTCTCGCATATAAACAAATCCTCTTGAAATAATATCTGGACCGGAAACAATTTTTTGATTTTCCATATCAACACTGACAACAACAATGACCAAGCCTTCCTCTGAAAGAATGCGTCGATCACGTAACACGATATTGCCGATATCTCCAATACCATTGCCATCAATGTATACGTCGCCAGAAGGGATACGTCCTGCTACATGAGCTTCATGGGCACTTAATGCAAGGACATCGCCATTTTCCATCACGAACGTATTTTCAAGTGGAACATCACAATCTTCTGCTAGATGTGTATGCATTTTTAACATACGGAATTCACCGTGGATTGGCATAAAGAATTTAGGCTTCATCAAGCGTAGCATCAGTTTTTGTTCTTCCTGAGAACCGTGTCCAGAGGTATGGATGTTATTTAGTGCACCATGAATAACCTCTGCACCTGCACGGAACAGTAAATTAATAATTTTGTTGACACTTACTGTATTTCCAGGTACTGGTGAAGAAGAAAAGATAACTGTGTCACCAGGTTGAATTTGAATTTGACGATGTGTACCATTGGCAATACGTGATAGAGCTGCCATTGGCTCACCCTGAGAGCCTGTACATAATATCATGACTTCATTAGCAGGGAGGCGATTAATGCTTTGGGCATCAATAAAAGTATCCTTTGGTGCGTTTATATAACCAAGCTCACGCCCAATTGTAATAGCATTATCCATTGAACGTCCAAAAACGGCAATTTTTCGACCGTATTTTATTGCGGCATCTGTAGCCTGTTGTAAACGATGTATATTTGATGCAAATGTTGCAAAAATAATACGACTATCCACCTTACGGAATATTTCATCGATACTTTTTCCAACTGTACGTTCTGACATTGTGAAATTCGGTTTTTCAGCATTTGTACTATCTGAAAGTAAGCAAAGTACACCATCACGTCCGATTTCCGCCATTTTTGTTAGATTAGCTGGTTCTCCTACAGGTGTAAAATCAAATTTAAAGTCACCAGTATGCACAATGTTTCCAGGTGGAGTTTTTACGACAATACCATAGGCATCAGGAATACTATGTGTTGTTCTAAAGAAGCTAACAGAGGTTTTTCTAAATTTAACCACATCTTCTTCTTTAATTTCGATTAGCTTTGTAGTACGTAGCAAGCCATGTTCTTCTAATTTATTACGCAATAGGCCAAGTGCAAGTTTACCGCCATAGACAGGGATATTTACTTGGCGTAATAAATAGGGAATACCACCAATATGGTCTTCATGGCCATGTGTAATAAATAAGCCTTTAATTTTATCGACGTTACGTACTAAATACGTATAGTCTGGAATAACATAGTCAATGCCGAGTAAGTCGTCTTCTGGGAATTTTATGCCAGCATCAATCAAAATGATTTCATCTTGAAATTGAACGCCGTAAGTGTTTTTGCCGATTTCGCCCAGTCCGCCGAGTGCGAAAACAGCTGCTTGGTCATTTTTAACAAACTTCATGTTTGTTAAATTTCCTCCAAGACAAAGTTCGGACTTGCTTGTTCATAGGCTAAATAATTACCTTCAAGCAGTTGGATGAACTCGATATTGTAGTCTCGGTCTTTTAACTTTTGACGTACTTCACGTTCTGAAGTAGCTTCAAGGTATAGACTTTTAGTGTTTTCGCGAACTGGAATTTCATTTGCATTTTCTTGATAATAAACTTTGTAAATCATAGTTTGCTCTCCTTTTATTGCGTACAATTTTATTGCACCTTTGACTAATACCACACACGTACTACAAGAAAAAACAACGAATTTCTATTATTTATAACCAGAAATAAGGCGTTTGAAGTTCTTGTATCTCAGTGCTTCAAATGAGCACAAATTGCTTCAATCAGCAAGGTAGTTGTAGCTGATAAAAGCTAAAGCCTCTGGTAGATATCACGAATTTTGATCAATTGTGCCTATAATTCAAAATTTGAATGTTTCGTTTCTTGCTATGAAAGCAATATGCTAAAGAAACAGCAACAAATATACCAAGGCGTTATTGATAAAAAGCAATGAGACAGTGGTTGCACATAGCCAAATAAATGCATTTCCTTTATATTATCATGCAGTTACTCTAAAATAAAGAAAAGCCCTTCAAATAATGAAGGGCAAATGTTAGGCAATTGATTTTTTTCCGAGTATGCCGCGAAGTTGCTTCAATAATTTCCGTTTGAGTTTCTTCAGCATGGCACATCACTCCTTAGGATCATTATAATAAAAAGTTGTATCTATGTAAAGTAATGAACCTTGAATCAATTATGCATGTATAGAAAGGAATTATAAAATGAAAAAAATTTTGTTTTTTGACGTAGATGGAACCCTCTATAATAGTAAAAAAATATTACCTGCATCCGCTAAAGAAGCCCTGTTTGAAGCACGTCGCCAGGGGTATGAAATTGCTATTGCGACAGGTCGTGCACCGTTCATGATTGAAACTTTGTTAGAGGAATTGGCTATTGATACATATGTTACCTTTAATGGACAATTCGTTGTTTACAAAGGTGAGGTTGTCTATACAAATGGTATTGAAAAAGATGAGCTTGCCAAAATTATTGCCTTTGGTGAGGCACGAAATGAGCCAGTAGTTTTTTTAGATGAAAAACGCATGATAGCGTCAGTTGGAAATAATCATATGGTAGCGGAGTCTTTAAATACTTTAAAATATCCATATCCAGCATTAGACTCAACTTATTATATGCAGAATGCTGTTTATCAAACACTAATATTTATGGAAGAAAAAGATGAATCTTTATATTGTGAGACATTCCCGAATGTACAATTTGTCCGATGGCATCGTTATTCGTGTGATATTTTACCAAAGGGAGGCTCTAAGGCTGCTGGTATTGAAAAAGTACTTGAGAGAATGGGGATTACATTTGAGGATGCTGTAGCTTTTGGGGATGGTATTAATGATATAGAAATGCTTCAAGCTGTGGGGACAAGTGTGGCGATGGGAAATGGACATGAAAAGGTAAAGGCAATTGCTACACATATAGCTGATCATGTGGATCATGATGGCTTGGCAAAAATAATGCGTAAGCTAGCTATTATTTAATGAAGAATTAAAAAGCAACTAGTTGGTGGAAGTAGTCTCAGCTAGTTGCTTTGCTTTGTTTTATTTATCTGTTTGAACGAGTTTTATCTGTACACCCTCTTTTGTAAAATGCATGATAGTTTTTTTAGACAATGTATTATCGGTAATAATCGTATCTATTTCTTGCAGTGGGCAGACTTGAATGGCAACGTCCTTATTAAATTTTGATGAGTCAGTTGCCAGAAAAACAGTTTGAGATATGGAAATAATTTGTTTCCTTGTGATGGCCTCCTCTAAATTAAAATCCGAAATACCTTTTTCAATAGAAACACCACTTGCACAAATAAAAGCTTTATTAATATTAAGATGATCAAAGCGGAAAAGGAATTCGTTAGATGTTACAGACTTCTCAGAGTGTCTAATTTTCCCGCCAATAATAATTACTTCTACTTTAGAGCCAATCAGCTCAGAGGCTACAGGTAGTGAATTCGTAATGACTGTTAATTTTTCTTTTTCTACTAGGAATGGAATCATTTGATATGTAGTTGTTCCACTATCTATAAAAATACAATCCCCATCCTGTACGTAGGATGCACAGGCTTTTGCGATAGCTATTTTTTCTGGTAGCTGTTCATGAAGTCGTTGATCGATGATTCCCTCAACTGGCTCAACATATTTTACACCTCCATAAAACTTCTCAATTTTCTTCTCCAGCACAAGCTGTTGGATATCTCGACGAATTGTTTCCATCGAAACGTTAAACTCTTTTGTAAGTGTTACTAATTTCACAACTTTATGTTCCCGTATAAACTGCAAAATATGTTGTTGCCTTTCTATCATATACATCACATCACCTCTACATAATATTTACTCAAAATAATCATAACTTTGTCAACAATTGGTCGAAATTTACTCAACATTTACACAAAAACGCATTTTCCTTTACAAATTGTCACTATACTAAGGCTAAGAACTGAGAGAGGTGACCAATTTGTTAGAACTAAAAAGTATCTCAAAAAGCTATAAAGATAAGAAAGTTTTAGTAGATATAAATATAACCATTGAATCAGGCGAAATTATTTCGTTGTTAGGGCCAAGTGGTTGCGGTAAAACTACTTTGCTCAATATTATTTTAGGACTTACAAAGCAAACGGCTGGTCAACTTATCTACAATGGACAAGATATATCGAAGAGCACCATGCAAGAAAGAGGATTTAATATTGTGTTTCAGGATTTTGCTTTATTCCCTCATTTAAATGCATACGACAATATTGTCTATGGATTGAAAAATAAAAGCGTGCAAATGTCCAAGGAAGAGGTTCAGGAATATATTGATTTTCTAGAGTTGACACCGCATTTACACAAAAAGATTCACGAGTTATCAGGTGGTCAAAAACAACGTGTCTCCATTGCAAGAACACTTGTTATGCAGCCAAAAATTCTTTTGTTAGATGAGCCATTAAGTGCTCTAGATGGCGTCATTAAGGAATCTATAAAGGAGCGCATTAAATTGATTGCTCGTGAATTTAATTTGACGACTATTATTGTGACACATGATCCAGAGGAGGCACTAACTCTATCAGATAAAGTTTTAATTATTAATGAAGGAACAGTTGCTCAATTTGGTACACCACAGGAAATCGTATCAGTACCCAAAAATCAATTTGTTGAGGACTTTATCTTAAGACAGCTCCATATTAAGCGACACAACATCTATCAATTATTTGGAGAAACGTATGCTTAAAACGAATAAAATGATGAAAATAATTTTTTTGCCAATTCTATTATTTTTTCTATTCTTTTTAATAGTGCCATTACTTTATATGTTTTGGCAGTCCTTTAAAATTGGAAATATTTTTACCATTCAAAACTATTTAGATGCCTTGAAAAATATAGAAATCCGTAGATCTTTCTTCAATAGTTTTAAGGTTTCCTTTGCTGCATCAGTATTCACGACCATTTTAGCTTTTTTATTGGCCTATGCGGTTCATTTTACAACAATGCATCGCTATACGAAAAAGCTAGTACATATAGGGATCACGTTGCCAATGCTGTTACCAACCATCACCTATGGCTTTGTGTTGATTTATACATTTGGAAATCAAGGAATTCTTACAAAATTAATTGGACAGCCACTATTTACTGTTTATGGGTATAACGGCTTAGTTTTAGGTTACGTATTATATACATTGCCAGTCGCTTTTATTTTAATGCAAAATTCTATGCAATATATAGATAAACGATTTTTACTAGTCTCCATGTTAATGCATGATCGTCCATTGCGGCGGTTTTATCATACGGTGTTCCGTCCGATGCTAGGGACAATTGGTGGGGCATTTATTTTAGCGTTTATTTTAAGCTTTACGGATTTTGGGATACCTGCATCAGTTGGCGGAAATTACAGGGTGATTGCCACCGAACTCTATCAGGCTATGTTAGGTTCTATCGTGCATTTTGAGCGTGGAGCAGTTATCTCCGTGTTAATGCTGGTACCAGCTGTAATTGGAGTAGTTATGTTAACGATTTTAGAACGCTTTAATTTTCAATATAAACAGGCTGGACAAAGTGAACTTGTAAAGCACCGTCTACGTGACGGGTTGTTTACTGCTTATTCAATTGTCTGTGTAGTAGTGGTGTTTATTATTTTTTCAACAATGTTTATTGTTCCTTTTACAAAAGGCTATCCATATGACTTTAGCTTTACATTAGAGCATGTTCAAAATGTACTGTCGGAGAAAGATTTAACCAAGGTATATGTCAATTCGCTTATCGTGGCAGTATTAACAGCCGTTTTAGGTGTAGCTATCACTTTTCTGTCCGCGCTTCTCAATGCGAGGACACCATTGAAAGGAAGAAAAAGCCTAGATCTTGCTTCCATGATTACGAACACAGTGCCAGGAATGGTGCTTGGTCTATCATACCTGTTTTTCTTTAATGGTAGTTCTTTAAAAGGGACATTTCTCATCATTATCGCCTGTAACATTGTGCATTTCTTTACAACACCTTATTTAATGGCAAAAAATTCATTGCAAAAGATGGACCCTACATGGGAAGTGACTGCGGAGCTATTAAGGGATTCATGGTTAAAAACAGTTATACGGATTATATTGCCGAATATTAGACCAACTATTTATCAAATGTTTAGCTACTATTTTTTAAATGCGATGGTCACAGTCAGTGGCGTTATTTTCCTTGTTAGCACAAAGACAATGCTTGTATCTACAAGAATAAAAGAGCTACAGCATTTCGCTAAATATACTGATATTTTTGTACTTTCTATATTTATTTTATGTACAAACCTCATTGTGAAATTAGGTTGTGATTATATAACAGCACATAAAGAAAAAGTGAAGGAGATGTCAAAATGAAAAAGTCAACAAGTATGATGCTAGGGACAGTTAGTGCAGCGGCGGTAGTTTTAGCTGCATGTGGAGGGGCAGAAGCAGATTCCAAAGACCAAGTGATTATTTATTCAAATGCTGATGATGAAGCAATAGAGGTAATGGAATCAACATTAGATGACAAAGGTTATAAAGGAAAGTATTTAATACAATCCTTTGGTACTTCTGAGCTAGGTGGAAAAATGATGGCTGAAGGGAAAGATATAGAAGCAGATGTCGTAACAATGGCTTCTTATTTTATAGAAAGTGCGCAAACCTCCAAATCGATGTTTGTGGATATCTCTTCAGAATTAAAGCCTCTTGATGGTGGTGTTTCGTATGCGTTGCCGATTTTAGGGAATGTCGGCTCAATCTTTATCAATACGGATGTTTTACAACAGAAAGGGCTATCTGTACCAAAAACGATTAAGGATTTGACAGATCCTGCCTATAAGGATTTAGTGTCATTTCCAAATATAATGGATTCATCAACTGGCTGGCTTTTAGTACAGGCCATTATCAAAGAATATGGAGAACAGGAAGGGAAAAAAGTTTTAGCAGATTTAATTAAAAATGCTGGACCTCATATTGAGAGCTCAGGCTCCGGTCCTATTAAAAAGGTGAAAACAGGTGAAGTAGCGGCTGGCTTTGGCTTACGAATTCAAGCTATTGATGCTAAAAATGAAGGATTGCCAATCGATTATATTGATCCGACAGAAGGAAACTTCACACTTACAGAGTCTGTGGCTGTTGTGGATAAAGAGGGAGATGAAGCGCTAGCCAAAGAAATAACGAAAGTAATTGCAACAGAGGCACGCGGTGGTCTATTAGAGCAATATCCTGTAGCGCTTTATGAAGGAGAGCAAGTAAAGACTGAGCATGTGCCAGCACACCTTAAAAAATGGGATACAACTTTAACGGTAGATTTGTTAGAAAAACACCAAGCATTCTTTAAAAAAGCGCAACAATAAGGAGTTATAGAAAATGAGTAGCTATAAATTATTGACACCAGGACCATTAACGACAACTGAAACGGTTAAACGTGAAATGTTAATAGATCGCTGTACATGGGATGATGACTATAAAAATGTTACACAAGTCATTCGTAAGCAGCTCTTGGATTTAGCCCAAGTTGATGAATCTGAGTACACAACAGTGCTTATGCAAGGGAGTGGAAGTTTTGTTGTAGAGTCTGTTCTAACAACCGCTATAGGTAAAGAGGATAAAGTGCTAATACTTACAAATGGTGCTTATGGAGAAAGAATTGTTGAAATGGCCGAAGTGTTAAAGCTGCAGCATGTTGTTTATAGTGTTCCCTATGATGAACAGCCATCTTCATTAGAAGTACAAGCCTTACTTGAAAAAGACCCGAGTATTACACATGTAGCTGTCGTTCATTGTGAAACGACCACTGGTATGTTAAATCCAATTAAAAAAATTGGAGAAGTTGTTCATTCGTTCAATAAAACGTTCATCGTGGATGCTATGAGCAGTTTTGGTGGTGTACCGATGGATTTATCAGGCTTGTATATTGATTTTTGCATTAGTAGTGCCAATAAATGTATTCAGGGCGTCCCAGGGTTTGGATTTGTTATTGCTAAAACAGAGGCATTAGAAAAATGTAATGGACAGGCTCGTAGTGTGGCATTAGATTTATACAATCAATGGGAAGTGATGAAAAAAGACGGTAAGTGGAGATTCACCTCACCTACTCATGTAGTAGCTGCTTTTGCGAAGGCATTAGAGGAGCTTATGGAAGAAGGCGGAATCAGTGCCCGCTATGAACGTTATGCAGAGAATAATCAACTACTGCGCTCTCGTTTGGCAGCACTTGGATTTAAAACATATATTACGGAAGAATTACAATCGCCAATTATTACAACTTTTTTGTTCCCACATAAAGAGTTCTCTTTTGAGCATTTTTATCATGAAATGAAAAAAGCGGGCTTTGTTATCTATCCAGGCAAGCTGACAGATGTGGATACATTCCGTATAGGGAATATTGGTGATATACATGAAGAAGATATGCTTGCGTTATGTGAAGTCATTGAAAATTATATGGTGGTGAAAAACAATGAAAATTGAAACAGTTATTTTTGATTGGGCTGGAACAGCAGTTGATTTTGGTTGCTTTGCCCCTGTAAATGTCTTTTTAACCATTTTTGAGGATGCTGGTGTAACAGTAACGCTTGAAGAAGCTCGTAAACCAATGGGCATGCTGAAAATCGATCATATTCGTACAATGCTAGAAATGCCAAGAATTCAAGAAGAATGGAAACGAGTTCATGGACAATCCTTTACAGAAGAGGATGTACAAGCACTATACAAAGAATTTGAGTTGAAGCTAATGGAATCTTTAGCGGCCTTTACAAATCCTATCCAGTATGTGAAGGAAACCGTACAGCAATTGAGAGAAGCGGGTATTCGAATTGGCTCCACAACAGGCTATACAGACTCAATGATGGAAGTAGTCACACAGCATGCTGCAATAAAGGGTTATCAGCCTGATTTCCTAGTAACTCCAACCCAAGTTGGAGATAAAGGACGTCCTTATCCATATATGATTTTCAAAAATATGGAGGCGTTAGGGTCAAAATCGACGAAGCAGGTTGTGAAGATTGGTGATACAACGTCAGATATAAAGGAAGCATTGAATGCGGGGGTCTGGGCTGTTGGGGTTATTATTGGAAGTTCTGAGATGGGTCTTTCTGAAGAGGAATTCACCTCATTATCTGCGGAGGAACAACAATTTGAAATTCAGAAAGCGAAGCGCATTTTTGAGGAGATAGGAGCTCATTATACAATTGAAACTATGAAAGAGCTACCTGCGTTAATTGAAACTATTAATAATGGTTTAAAACTAGAATCAGTGGTGTAAACCTCTTGAAAGAGCCTTTTAGTTGTAGATATACAATTAGAAGGTTTTTTTATGGCCTAGAAAGGGAAATGGTAGATGGACACAATAAAATGAAGAGTAAAGTATGATTAATGAATGGGTTATAAAAAAATAACCTCGGCAGAAAGGAAATAACTGCAGAGGTTTGTTTGCTTGATGGATTTTTAGTCACGCTCAAAAGGAATTGAATCGGGAATTTCCTCAAATGGATTTTTTTCATTAATACGGTCGTAAAACATTATACCGTTCAGATGATCTAATTCATGCTGGAATGCGATAGCAGGTAAGCCTTTAAGACGCATTTTTTTCTCTTCTCCGTCAATTGTTTTAAATTTTACTGTAATGCGAGCATGACGAGGAACATAGCCAGGGACGTTGCGATCTACAGAAAGACAGCCTTCGCCAGCAGTAAGATACGTATTTTCTACAGAGTGACTAACAATTTTAGGGTTAATTGCTACAAAGCTTAGTTGCTCACCATCATCATCTTGCAAATGTAAGGCGAACATTCGATGTAGACTATTGACTTGATTGGCAGCTAATCCAATGCCGCTCCGTAAATCATATTTATCTGCCATTTCAGGATCTTGACTGTTGATGAGATATTGAAGCATATCTGCTGCAAGCTGTTTCACTTCTTCGGTTAACGGAAATTTAACTTCCTCAGCTTTCGTGCGTAAAGTCGGATGACCTTCGCGTATAATATCATCCATTAAAATCATATGTGAATCTTCCTTTCAATCTTTGTGTGCCTTATATATAAGTATACATCACACATAATAACAATCACATGAAAAAAGATCTTATTTGACTATACTTAAAAAATTTTTCTATAGCTATTAGATTATCTATAACTGGGCATTCTACTATTGGTATGCATGGAAGAAAACCTAATGTTTATGCATGTCATATGGGTTGTTGTAATACAGAAGGTATTGATGGATGGTACAGTATAAGACAGCTTTATTGAATTGTTATTTTAGAAAAAATCTTTGTTTGTACGCATAATATA
>Ga0213821_1000230_pt1 | contig 39227 bp, 30 predicted proteins | sample MC6MC0909MG_FD_179894 | JGI IMG/M metagenome (GOLD analysis project Ga0213821, IMG submission 179894) | Enriched soil aggregate microbial communities from Iowa State University, Ames, United States - MC6-MC0909-MG | ecosystem: Environmental > Terrestrial > Soil > Unclassified | place: USA: Iowa...
CACCTTGAGCTTGGTGAAGTCGATGCTGTCGGTGTAGTAGTCCACGTGGGTGCGGGTGACGTAGGCCTTGCGGCCTTCCCAGTCCAGCCGCTCCACCTGGTACGGCGTGGACTGCACCATGTGGATGGCGCCTTCGTACAGGGTCAGCGCGGCAGCGGAATAATCCACCTCGGCAATGATCTGCTGCTTGCCGTCGCTGCGGTCGACCACCACGAAGTTGCCGTCGGCCACCGAGCGCAGGCTGACCGCATTGGCCGGGTAGCTGTCGGCGATCCATTCCCAGCGGTCGCCTTCGCGATGCACCACTTCGGTCTCGGCCAGCGCTTCCAGGAACACCAGCGGGTCGATCGGGCCGAACGGGTCGCCGGCCAGGAATGGCAGTTCGAAGGCGGCGCAGCGGATGTGGTCGAACAGGATCAGCGGCTGGTCCGGTGCGGTCCGCGCATGTTCGGGCGAGGCATCGGCGAAGAAGTCCGGGTGCCGCACCACGTACTGGTCCAGCGGCTGCGAGCTGGCCACCAGCACGCCCAGCGCCGGTTGCTGGCGGCGCCCGGCGCGGCCGAAGCGCTGCCAGGTGGCGGCCACGCTGCCGGGATAGCCATTGAGCACCACCACGTCGAGGCTGCCGATATCCACGCCCAGTTCCAGCGCCGAGGTGCTGACGATGCCGTCAATGTTGCCGGCGCGCATGGCGCGCTCGGTCTCGCGGCGCTCGGTGGGCAGGTAGCCGCCGCGGTAGGCGCGGATGCGTGGGGGCTTGCGCGGGTCGTGGTCGAAGATGTCCTTCAGGTACTTGGTGAGCACTTCGACCATCAACCGGCTCTGCGCGAAGATCAGCGTCTTCAGCCCGGACTTGATCGCGATGCGCGCGATGCGGTTGCTCTGCGAGCGCGCCGAGGCACGCAGGCCGAGGTCGGCGTTGACCACCGGCGGGTTCCACAGCAGCACGTGCTTGGGTCCGGTCGGTGCGCCGGATTCGGTGATGGCGGTGACCGGCGCTTCGATCAGCGCTTCGGCATGCGCCTGCGGGTTGCCGATGGTGGCCGAGCACAGGATGAACTGCGGTTCCACGCCGTAGAACGCGCAGATGCGCTTGAGCCGGCGCAGCACGTTGGTGACATGGCTGCCGAACACGCCGCGGTAGGTGTGCACCTCGTCGATCACCACATAGCGCAGGTTCTCGAAGAACTGCGCCCACTTGGTGTGGTGCGGCAGGATCGCCTGGTGCAGCATGTCCGGGTTGGAGACCACGATGTCGCCGTGCAGGCGGATCGCCTGGCGCGCGTCGCCCGGGGTGTCGCCGTCGAAGGTGAAGGCCTTCACCCCCAGGTCGCCGGCACGGTTGAGCTCGAGCAGTTCGGCCACCTGGTCCTGGGCCAGCGCCTTGGTCGGGAACAGGTACAGCGCCTTGGCCTTGCCCTGCATGGCGGCGCTGACCACCGGCAGGGTGTAGCACAGCGACTTGCCGCTGGCGGTGGGGGTGACGATGGCCACGTGCTCGCCACGCTGGGTGGCGTCCCACGCTTCGGCCTGGTGGCTGTACAGCTGTTCGATGCCGCGCGCCTTCAGTGCGTTGGTCAGCGCGGACGGCACATCGGCGGGGATGGGCGCGTAGCGGCCTTCGCGGCCCGGAATGGTGAAGCTGCCGGTGATGCGGTCGGCGTAGCGCTGCTGCAGCCGCGCGGTAAGCAGCGCACCGTTGCGCGAGGGCAGCCCGTCGGTGGTGGCGAGGCGGCGCTCGGCATCCTCGGTGCGCTTGGCGAGTTCGTAGGCCATGGGTACAACGGTCTGCAAAGGACGCCATGGAAGCACAAACGCGTCTCAGGGGTTGAGACATCGCGGCCCGGGTCGGTGAACGATTCAGTGCCTTCCCCGCCCAACGAAATCTGAAGGTCGCCTCGCTATCCTCTGCGCAGGACGCTGCTGACAGGACGACACGTGGCATTGCACACAGGAATGGCAGTAACAACCGTGACCGCCGGGCTGCTGCTGGCGAACGTGGCACACGCCCAGCAGCAACCCACCGGACCCGCCGACAGCGCGAACACCCACGTAACCACGCTGGGCGAGGTCCGGGCGCTCAAGCCCGAGGACGAGGTGCCGGTGGACCTGTATCGCTTCAAATCCCCGGTGCAGCCCCAACCCAATGCCTTCAACCGCGCCTGGAGCGAGCCACCCTCACTGCAGGAGGTGGGCATGCGCGGCGGCTACCTGATGATGGGGATCAACCATGCCATCGCTGGGGCCGCCCAGGGCCTGCACACCCTGACCCGGGCACCGGACCAGATCCAGTCCGCGGTCGCGCGCCCGCCGCCGGAACTGGATGCAGCGGCGCAGCGCCGTGCGCTGCAGTTCTGCGATCCGCTGCAGGGTTGCGACGCGCCACGGCCGGAGTAAGCCGCCCGACGACGGGGCGCGCTACGCCGCTGGCATGATCGGTCGACGCCGTTCCAGCCACCACAGCAGGCCTGCGACAGCGATGAAGCCCAGCAACCAGGGCCAGCGTGGGCCTGGAACCCTGCCGGGCGACCCGGTGGCGGTGGTGGTCGTCGCGGCCAGGCGCTGCTCGGTGGCCAGTCGCACCTGCTGTCGGTGCAACTGCGGCGCCGATTCCCGATCGAACACGTAGAACGCCTGCACGGTGGCGCCGTGCTGAAGCTGGTGCCAGCCGGGCTGCTGCGGCCAGTAACCGGCGCAATGCTGGTTGCCGGTGGCCGGGTCGACCTGCACGGTGACCCTGTGGCCCTCCGGGCTGCGGACCTGGGTGCCGCTGGGAACGTCACACAGGGTCAGGCGCTCGCCCGCCCACGGGGTGGCGGTAGCCAGGCGCACCGTGGGCGCGCCGGGCAGCGCGCGCGCGACCGTGGCCAGCACGCCGGACCACAGTTCGGCATGACGATCATCGCGGCCGGCCAGTACCAGCCGGTAGCTGTCGGACACCGGCAGCACGGCGACGCGGCCGCGCCCTACGCTGCGCCAGCCGCCCACGGCATTGCCCTGGGCGTCCTGCAGCAGGGCTTCGGCGCCTGCCGCGTTCACGTCGAAGCGCTCCAGCGCGGGTGGGGCGGCACTATGCGATGCGGTATCCGCCTCCTCGATGTAGGCGGTGGGGTTGGCCGCCGGGCGGACCGGTCCGCGACGCGCCTGCAGCAGTGCGGCGTCCGGATCGGCGGGCAGCGCCAACGGCGAGGCGCGGCTGCCGCCTGTGACCGGCAGGCCCCATTCCCGCAGCGCTTGGCGCACGCCGTCGCCCAGCGCACCGCTGCTGCGCACGACCACACCCAGTCCATCGCGCAGCGCCTGCCGCACCAACGCGCGCTGGGCAGCGCCGAGTGCGGCCAGGCTGCGTTCGTCCAGCACCAGCACGTCGGTGGCGGCCAGTCGCGCGGCGCTCAGCGCGACCGGCGCATCGCCCAGCACCACCCCGCCCCCCGCACTGGCCTGCGCCTGTACGGCCAGTCCGGTGTCGGTTGCCCACCGCCGCAGGTACTTGAGCTCCGGACCCGGCGCACCGGCGAGGATCAGCACGCGCGGTGCGGGGGCGTCCACGGTCTGCTGGGGCACCGGAATGCTGTCCACCACATGCTGCTGCGCGTCGAGCAGGCGCAGGGTGAATTCGCTGCGCCCGGCGGCACGTGCAGTGCCGTGCAGGCGCACGCCGCCCTGCGCGTCGAGTGGCGCACGGTCGACCACCACGCCGGCCGGGTCGAGCAGTTCGGCGCGTGCGCCGGTGACACCGCCCGCGCGTGCGGCAACCTCGAACAGCGCGCCGGGCGCGGTGGCGGAGGGCGGCTGAAGTTCCAGCCACCCCCGTGGCGCGGCGGGGGACTGCAGGCTCACCCGCGCGGGCAATGCGGTATCGCGGTCGCGCGCGGACAGTCCATCGCCGACCAGCAGCAGCGAGGTGCTGCCCGGATGCTGGCGCAGTGCGGTGGCCAGGTCGGGGGCGCGGGCGGCCTCTGCGCCGGGTGCTGCCTCGGGCAGCGCAATCACGGTTGCGCCGGCGGGCACGGTGCCTGCGGATGCGGCGTTGCCGGTCAGTACGGTCAGCTGGCCGGCGTCCACGCTGCGGGGTGGCGGTAGCAGGGTGAAGTAGAGCAACAGGGCGGACAGGGCCTGCAACACCAGCAATGCGGTCCGCCTGGGTGAAGGCAGCCACGCACGGCGTGGCTCTACGCGGAGGATGCGTACGCTGCCTGCGATGGTGATCAGGGCCAAGGCGATGGCGATCCATACGGCCATGCTCATCGCGTGCCCTCCAGTGCGTCCAGGTAGCGCTGCGCCATGGGGTCCGGCGCGCTGCGCCGTTCAAGCTGCGGCATGGGCCGCAGCAGTGCGCGCCACAGCTGTGCACGCAGCGCGGTACGGCAGCGGGCACAGTCCGGGGCGAGGCGCAGCTCCTCGACCGCCGCCGCCAGGCTGAGCGGGTCGGCCAGGCGCGATTGATTGCGACCGAGCCACTGGCCCACCGCGTCAAGATCCGGCGCCGCGCGGGTGTCGGCCAGCTGCTGCCAGGCCGCGACGATGGCCGGGTCCGGCGTGTCCACGGCAATGAGGGTGGAGGTGCGGCTGCCGAGATCGCTGCGGTCGCCGCTCATGCGCCGGCTTTCGTCGATGGGCGGCAGCTCGGGACCGACCCGGGCCAGGTAGATGCGTTCGGCCTGCTGCACCTGCTTGATGAAATCCAGCGCCTTGTACGCGAACGGCAGCGCACGCTCGGGCCGGCCCTGGCGGAGCTCGCCTTCGGACGACCACATCTGGTCCAGCGCGGCCTTCAGGATGGCGCGGGTCTGCGGATCCAGCAGCGTGGCCGCCTCGGCATGGTCGTGGGTGTGGCCGTACTCGGAGAGCACATCGGTGGCGGCGCCGAATGTCGGCGCGCCGTCGGCCTTGGCCGGCGCATGGTCGTGGTCGTCGTGACCCGTCTGCGCAGCGGCAGTGTCGTGCTCGTGATCATGCTCGTCAGCATGACCGGCGGCAGGCACGTCGCTGGTGGGCAGGCTGTCGCTGGTCGGCGGTGGCGTCGCGCCGCCCTCGCTTTCCTCGCCCAGGAACTGTCCGTAGCGCAGGCGCAGGATGCGCTGGTCCACGCCGATCGCGTCGGAGCGCTTCATGAATTCGTCGGCAGGCAGCTGCCGGCGCAGTTTGATCAGTGCTTCGGCGTCGATGATGATCTGGCGCTGGCTGCGGAAGTACGCCGGCAGGGTTTTCTTGACCATGCCTTCAAGGTCCGCGCCAAGCACCTGCTCTTCGCTGGGCAGGCGCAGGATCAGGCTGGTGCTCTGTGCGGTCTGCGCGGTGGGCGTGCGGTTGTCGCGCACCTGCAGCTGCGCGATCACATCGTTGCCCGGCCCGGCGCCCAGTGCGGCCAGGTCCAGCGTGCGTGCGAAGCGACGCTGCATGGCCGGTCCGGTGCCGGCGAGAGTGATGCGCTGCTCGCGGAAGGTGATGTTTTCCCCGCTGCCCTGGGCCAGGGTCAGGTGCAGCTCGGCGTTGGCGGCGACCCCGAAATCATCGCTGGCCTCGAACTGCAGCGTCCATTGGCGCTGGCCGGGGGTGCCCAGCACCAGGGTGCGATCCGGCGCGATCACCCGCACGGTCGGGGCACGATCTGCGACCACATCCAGGCGGTAAAGCCTGGGCGCGCGCAAGGCTGGCTCGGTGACGATGCGATACAGCGTGGGGCGGGTGGCCTTCCACTGCGCCACCCACAGCTCGCCGTCCCGGCGCATCGCAATGCGGGTGCCATCGTGCAGCTGAAGCGCTGCCTGCGTGGGCTGCGCGCTGAAACGCAGCGACCACTCCAGCGCGCTGCCCTGGACCACCTTCGCGTCCAGCGCGGTCTGGCTGCGCACGGCCTGGCCGGTATAGGCCGGTGCCTGGATCTGCAGCCGCGACGACTGCAGGCTCGGCGGCTGCGCCACGCTGGCGGCGGGCGCCAGGGTGCCGGGAAGCACCGGCAACGAGGTGCCCGCTGCCGGCCAGCCCACCGCCAGCGCTGCCACCAGCAACCCGCCACACCACGACGCGGCCAGCCAGCGCGCGGGCCAGGCGGCTCGCAGATCGGGTGGTGATGCCTGCAGCGCTTCAAGGATGCGTTCGTGTTGCCGCTGCTGCAGCGGATTGAGTGCGGCGGTATCGGCGAACAGCAGGTCGGCGCTGTCCTGCACGATGGGGTGGGTGTCCAGCCGGCGCACCAGCCACTGACGGTCCAGCCGCCGCGCGCGCCACGTCGCGGTGCCCGCGACGACCAGCAGGGTGGCCAGCAGCACCACTGACGCGATGTTGGTGCCGGCCAGTCGTGACGCGAGCGCAGTGAGCGCCAACGCAGGCGGCACCAGCAGCAGCGCGGTGATCCACCACTGCCGGCGCCGCGCGCCCTGCCATGCCGCGTGGACGCGGTTCATGCCCCCGCTCCGCGTCGCCTTGCGGTGGCCATCCAGCGTTCCAGCGCAAACAGCAGCACGACCAGGACCAGCAGCCAGTTGGCCAGATCCCGGGGTTGCTGCACGGCGGCGCTGGCGCCGGTCAACGGTCGCTGCGACGCCGCCGGTGCCAGCTGCGGCGGCGACAGCGGCTGCAGCTGCTCGAGCAGGCGGCGCGGGAACGACGGGTCGCGCAGCATCGGCAGCGCATCGGGCGACAGCGGCGCAGTGAAGCGCAACACGTGGCCGCGGCCGAGCGCATGCCGCACCAGGGCAGTCTGGCCGCTGGCATCCCGCAGTACTGCCGTGCCATCGCCCTGCGCCACCTTGGTGGAACGGGTCAACACCCGTCCACCGGCCGCGACCCAGTCCTGCCAGATGGGCGGGAGCGGTGCATCGGCCAGCCACACGCCGATCTGCCCTTCTTCGGGTACCGCCCCGGCGGCGAGCGGTGCCGCCAGCGGCCGCCCACTCCATGCGCGCTGCACGGCATCGAGAACGCGCAGCGCCGTCGCATCCTGGTCAGTACCGGCCACGCGCAGCTGCGGCGCGTTGTCCTGCACCGCCGGGGCAACCGGGGCAGCGACCGGTCGCCATTGCACCGCACGCGACAACCGCGGCCGCTCGCCGTCGAGCCCTGGCATCGGATCGGGAACATAGACCGTCAACGCGGTGCCGGCCGGCAGCGTCTGGTCAAGCTCGCGCAGCAGGCTCGCCAGCGGCTGCGTGGCGACGGGTGCCGCGTCCTGCAGCGGCGGGAGGCCGGGTGCCAGCCAGTGCCCTTTGCTGCCCGCCGGCAGCGCCGGAACCCCCACTCCCGGCGCCACCACTACCCACGGCGGCGTCTGGACCGGCGCGCCATGCAGCAACGGCCTGGCCAGCAGCAGCGCCAGCGCGGCCAGCAGCAGCAGCCGCACCAGCAGCAGCGGCCACTCATCGAAACGGACCCGCTGGCGCGGGCGCGCCTTGGCGCGCAGCCAGCGCAGCGCCGCGAACTCCAGCGGTGCGTAGTGATGACGGCGGGCCAGGTGGATCAGCAACGGCACCAGCAGCGACGCCAGCGCCAGCAGTCCCAGCGGGAACAGCAGCGACAGGCTCATCGCGCGTCCCCGGCCAACACCCGCAGCGGTGCATCAAGCGGCTGGTCGGTATGGGTCACCACATGGGCCACGCCGCCACGCTGCAGCCGTGCCTGCAGCACGCGCTGCGCCTCGGCGAAACGAGCCAGGTAGTCATCGCGGATGGCGCGGCCATCGCCCAGCAGTTCCTCGCCGGTTTCCGGGTCGCGGAAACGGTGGCCGTCCTGGAAGGGAAAGTCGCGCTCGTCGGCGGTCAGGACCTGCAGCTGCACCACGTCGCGGCGTGCGGCGGCCAGCCGTTCCAGCAATACCGTGCCGGCTTCGTCGAAGCCATCGCCGAGCGCCAGCAGCATGTCGTTGGCCTGCACCCGCTCCCAGACCGGGCGCAGCGCCTCCGCCGCCGGCCACGCACCGCTGGCGCGCAAGCGGTGCAGCAGCAGGTGGATGCGGTCGCGCTGGCGCGCGCCGCTGCCGGCGGGAACCAGCTGCACGCCTTCGCCGGTGATGGCTACCAGGCCGAAGCGGTCGCCCTGCTGCAAGGCCAATTCCAAGATACAGGCAGCGGTGGCGCAGATATGGTCCAGCCGCGAACGCCCTGGTTGTGCAAGGTCGTGCTGGCGCGCGGACGCCGTTGCATCGACCAGCGTCCAGATCGTCACCGGGCTTTCGCGTTCGGATTCGCGCACGAAGAAGCGGTCCGACCGCGCGTACAGCTTCCAGTCGATCTGGCGCAGCTCGTCGCCTGGCTCGTAAGCACGGTACTGCGCGAACTCAAGCCCGGCGCCGCGGCTGCGGCTGGCATGCTGGCCGATGCCCTGCGCACCGATCGCACGCCGTGGCAACAGCCGCAGCGCCTTCAGGCGGCTGCGGACATCGGCAGGAATGGCGATCGGGGCGTGCGGGCTCACGGCGGGCTCAGGCGGGGAAAGGCACGGCCTGCAGCAGTGCGGCGATCACATCGTCGGCGCCCTTCTGCTCGGCTTCGGCGGCGAACGAGAGCAGCAGGCGATGGCGCATCACCGGCGCGATCAGCGCCTGCACGTCCTCGCGGGTGGCGGCGAAGCGACCCTGCAGCAGCGCGCGCGCCTTGGCGGCCAGCACCAGCGACTGCCCGGCGCGGGGGCCGGCGCCCCACTTGATCCAGTGGTTGACCGCATCCGGTGCACCGGCACCCGGACGGCTGGCGCGGACCAGGCGGGTGATCCAGGTCAGTACGTCATCGCTGACATGAACCTGGCGCACGGCCGCCTGCAGCGCCAGCACATCGTCGGCGTGCATCACCTTCGGCACCGCGCCGGCATTGCTGCCGGTGGTCTGTACCAGGATGTCGCGCTCCTCCTGTTCGGTGGGGTAATCCACCCGCACGTGCAGCAGGAACCGGTCCAGCTGCGCCTCGGGCAGCGGGTAGGTGCCGGCCTGTTCGATCGGGTTCTGGGTGGCCAGCACGAAGAACGGCGCTGGCAGCGGGTAAGTGGTACCGGCGTAGCTGACGGTGCGCTCCTGCATGGCTTCCAGCAGCGCGGCCTGGGTCTTGGGCGGCGTACGGTTGAGCTCATCCGCCAGCAGCAGGTGGGTGAAGATCGGGCCCTGCTGGAAGCGGAAATGGCGGTGGCCGGTGCCGTGGTCTTCCTCGAGCAGTTCGGTGCCCAGGATGTCGCTAGGCATCAGGTCGGGCGTGAACTGCACGCGCCGGAACTGCAGCTCCAGCGCCTGCCCCAATGAACGCACCAGCAGGGTCTTGCCAAGGCCCGGCGCACCTTCCAGCAGTACATGGCCGCCGGCCAACAGGCCGATCAGCAGCTGCTCCACCACCGCATGCTGGCCGACCACCGCCGTGCCCAGCGCATCGCGCAGGGGCTGCAGTTTGGCAAGAAGGTCATCAACAGGGCTATCGTTTTGCATGGCACGCTCGCAGGAAGAAGGCGTAGAGCCACGCCCTGCGTGGCTGCACGGAAAAACAAAGAGAATCAGTTATTCAACGCATACATCACGATGTTCACCCCGAACCGGGTGTTGTCCTCGGCCAGGAAGCGCTTGTTGCGCCAGTCGTAATCCCACTCGCAACCGTAATCCTTGTTGCTGTAAAGCACGGCCAGCCGACCATCGACCTCGATCCCCTTCAGGTAATCGTGCACGAGGTCATCGCCCCAGCCGTTGAGCTCGAAGCCGGTGGCCGGTGGCCCGTCCGGGAACTTGAAAAAGCTTCGATACAGCGCATGCGTGTTGGGCAGCTTCTTCAGCGCGGCCGGCCCGAACAGCCTGGTCATCTGCGCTTCGAACGACTTGGCGAACAGCCCGTCGATGTCGTGGTTGCAGTCATCCACGAACACGAACCCGCCGTTGCGCACGTAGCGCACGAAGTTCTGCCGCTCGGCGGCGTTGAACTCCACCAGCTTGTGCCCGGCCAGGTAACAGAACGGTGCTTCCAGCATGCGTGGATCGGACAGCGCGACCACATGTTCGGTCGGATCGACCCGCAGCGTGGTGTAGTCGATCAGCGAGGTGATCAGGTTGGACGGCATGCGCGCGTCCACGTCCCAGTCGCCCGAGTCGTACTTGAGGCGGGTGAACCAGAAGTCGTAACGCCCCGCCTGCGCGCGGGCGAACGAGGGCAGGGCCGCCAGGGCGGCGCCGCCGAGCATCAGCCGCAGGAACTGCGCGCGGTTCATCGCCGCGCGCGGTCCCCACAGCGTCCGCGGATACCACCCTCCATCAGACCGCGTCGGACAGCGAGGTGAAGGTGAAATCGCGCAGCTTCATCGGCGGGATCATCATCACGAAGCTGGATTCGTCACCGGCCACGCGCACCGGCTTGCCCAGTTCTTCGATGTTGTTGAGCATGATCACCGGCGACTCGTTGAAGCGGAAGTTCTTCACCGGGTACTTGATCTGGCCGTTTTCGATGTAGAACGTGCCGTCGCGGGTCAGGCCGGTGAGCAGCACGGTCTGCGGGTCGACCATGCGGATGTACCAGGTGCGGGTGACCAGGATGCCCTTCTGGGTGCCGCGCACGAGATCGGCCGTGCTCTTGTCACCCCCGCTCATCAGCAGGTTGCCCGGGCTGGCGTTGGCGGTCTTGCCCTGCTTCTGCGCCCAGAAGCGCGAATAGTCCAGGTTGGCGACCTTGCCGTTCTCGATGATGGCCAGCTTGTTGCGCGGCAGGCCCTGCTGGTCCCACGGCAGCACCGGCGCCTCCGGGTGCCACGGGTCGGCGTACATGTTCACGCGCGGGTCGTAGACCTGCTCGCCCAGCTTGTTGCCGCCACCCTTCTTGGACAGGAAGCTGCGGCCCTCATCGGCCGAGCGCGCATCGAAGAAGTTCATCATGAAGCTGATCAGGCCGGCCGCGGCGGCCGGTTCCAGGATCACCGTGTACTTGCCAGGCTCCAAGGCCTTGGCTTCGGACGACTCGGTCGCTTTGCGCATCGCGATGCGCACGTCCTGGTCGGCCTTGAAGTCGGCGGCGTCCTTGAGGTTGCGGCCGACCCAGCCCGAACCACGGCCGTCTTCGGTGCGCACCGTGCAGGTGTAGTCGAAGTTGGTGGTGCGCTGGTAGCCGAAGTTGCCCTTGCTGTTGGCCGTGGCGGAGAAGCCCTGGCCGTCCTCGAGGAAACCGGCGGCGATCAGGCCATTGCCACGGCAAGGCGCGATCGAATCGGCGGCGACCTTGGCGCGGAACGCCGGGTCGATGGCGGCGGTGGATTCGCTGAAGGTCGGGCTGGCGGTGTAGGTCTGCTTGCCGATGGCCGGCATGAACTCCGGGTTCTCCGGGGCCAGACGGGCCAGGTCTTCGGCGCGGCGGACCACGCGTTCCAGCGCGGCATCGTCGAATTCGTTGATCGAGGCGGTGCCGGTGCGCTTGCCGAAGGACACGGTGACGGCCAGTTCGGTGTTGTCCACGATGCCGCTGGTGGACACGTTGTTGAGCGCGAAACGGATGTTGCCGTTGATCGAGCCGGCCAGCACGGCGGTGGTCTCATCGGCCTTGGACAGCGCGATGACCTTGTCGAGGATGGCCTTGGCCTGCGCTTCGGTGAAGATACTCATGGAATAAGGGCTCCTGACCGGTCAGCCGAGGCTGCGCGCGGTGTTGATGACGTTGATGCCGTTGAAGCGCGCGGTGGACGAACCGTGCGAGACCGCCGAGACCTGGCCCGGCTGGCCCTTGCCGTCGAAGAACGAGCCGCCGAGGCGGTAGTCGCGTTCGTCGGCCACGGCGCTGCAGGCGTTCCAGAACTCCGGCGTGCGGATCTGGTACGCCACGTCCTCGAGCATGCGGGTGATCTGTCCGTTCTTGATTTCGTAGAACAGCTGGCCGCCGAACTGCGCGTTGTAGCGCTGCTGGTCGATCGAGAACGAACCGTCGCCAATGATGTAGATGCCGTTCTCGACGTCCTTGATCAGGTCGGACACGCTCAGCGGGGTCTTGCCCGGTGCCATCGACACATTGGCCATGCGCTGGAACTGCACGCTGGACCAGGAATCGGCATAGCAGCAGCCGTCCGACTCGGTCTTGCCCAGGATGTGGGCCTGGTCGCGGATGGTCTGGTAATCCACCAGCTTGCCCTTGCTGATCAGGTCCCAGCGCTTGGTCTTGACGCCTTCATCGTCGTACGCCACCGCGCCGAGGCTGCCCGGCTGGGTCTTGTCGGCGAAGATGTCGACCAGGTCGCTGCCGTACTGGAAGCGCTGCTCGCGCTTGTCCAGGGTGGCGAAGCTGGTGCCGGCGTAGTTGGCTTCGTAGCCGAGCACGCGGTCCAGTTCCAGCGGATGGCCGACCGATTCGTGGATGGTCAGCCAGGTGTGCGACGGGTCCAGCACCAGGTCGTACTTGCCCGGCTTCACCGACGGCGCCTTCAGCTTTTCCTGCGCCTGCTTGGCCGCCGCGATGGCGTCTTCCTTCATGTCATAGGAAGACCCGTAGTTGACTACGCCGTTGGGGGTGAGCACCTTGCCCGCCGCGGCGCCGTCCAGGTATTCGTAGCCCATGCCCATCGGCGCGGACAGGCCTTCGCGGGTGCGGAACTTGCCGCTGGCCTTGTCGATGGCGGTGACCGTCATCGGCGCCCAGATGCGGTGCACGTCCTGGTCGATGTAGGAACCATCGGTGGAGGCGAAGTACTTCTGTTCGTTGACCAGGAACAGCATCGAGTTGACGAAGCTGGCCCCGGCGCCCATGGCGGCGGCATTGACGTCCAGCAGCAGATCGACCTTTTCCTTGATCGGCACTTCCATCGCGTTCTTGCGGATCGGCGTCTTCCAGCTCACCTCGCCCACGCCCGGCGCGGCGGCCAGCTGCACCTTGGCGGTCTGCACGCCGGCATTGGCCTTGGCGATGGCCACCGCCTGCTGGGCAGCGCGCGCCACGTCGGTCGGGTTGAGCTGGTTGGTGGCGGCAAAGCCCCAGGCGCCATTGACGATCACGCGGATGCCGACGCCGGTGGACTCGGTGTTCACCACGTTCTGCACCTTGTCTTCGCGGGTGATCACGAACTGGCGCAGGTAACGGCCGATGCGCACATCGGAGTAAGTGGCGCCGCCCTGGCGGGCCGCCGCCAGGGCGGCGTCAGCCAGGCGCTTCTTCAGCGCCGGATCCAGCGTGGTCTGCAGCTGCTCGGCGGCGATCGCCTTGCCGAAGAACGACGGCACGATCAGGCCGCCAGCAGTAAGCCCGGTCAGGGCAAGGAAGTCACGTCTTTGCAAGGCAGCTCTCCACGTCGGTGTGGGGGTGGCAGGAACAAGGCGGGATCAGCGGTACGGCAACAGCGGTGGATCGATTCTTGCGGGCGCGGCGGTCCAACGGTAGTGACGTTTGGCACGGTGGCCGGGCCTTTCAGCCCAGGCTGCGTGCGGTGTTGATGATGTTGATGCCGTCGAAGCGGGTGGTGGACGAGCCGTGCGACACTGCCGACACCTGCCCGGGCTGGCCCTTGCCGTCGAAGAACGAGCCGCCGAAGCGGAAATCGCGTTCATCGCAGATCGCGCTGCAGGCGTTCCAGAATTCCGGGGTACGGATCTGGTACGCCGCGTCTTCGACCATGCCGGCGATCTGGCCGTCCTTGATCTGGTAGTAGAGCTGGCCGCCGAACTGCGCGTTGAAGCGCTGCTGGTCGATGGAGTACGAGCCGCGGCCGTGGATGTAGATGCCGTTCTCCACGTCCTTGATCATGTCGGCCACGCTCAGCGGGGTCTTGCCCGGCGCCAGCGACACGTTGGCCATGCGCTGGAACTGCACGCTGGACCAGGAATCGGCGTAGCTGCAGCCGTGCGATTCGGTTTCGCCCAGCAGGTGCACTTCATCGCGGGTGGCCTGGTAGTTGACCAGGATGCCGTCCTTGACCAGGTCCCAGCGCTTGGTCTTGACCCCTTCGTCGTCGTAGCCCACCGCGCCGAGGCTGCCCGGTGCGGTCTTGTCGGCGAAGAAGTTGACCCGCTCGCTGCCCCAGCGGTAGCCGGCGTCGCGCTTGTCCAGGGTGGCGAAGCTGGTGCCGGCGTAGTTGGCCTCGTAGCCGAGCACGCGGTCCAGCTCCAGCGGGTGGCCCACGTTCTCGTGGATGGTCAGGAACAGGTTGGACGGGTCCAGCACCAGGTCGTACTTGCCGGGCTTGACCGACGGCGCCTTGAGCTTTTCGCGGGCGTGGCGCGCGGCGGCGATGGCGTCCTCCACCGGATCGTAGGAGTCACGGTAGGCGGTGATCCCGCCCGGCAGCTGGATCTTGCCGCTGGCCTCGCCATCCAGGAATTCGTAGCCCATGCCCATCGGCGAGGACAGCCCGGCGCGGGTGCGGAACTTGCCGGTGCTCTTGTCGATGGCGGTGGCGGTGAACGGCAGCCAGATCCGGTGCACATCCTGGTCGATGAACGAGCCGTCGCTGGAGGCGAAGTACTTCTGCTCGTTGACCAGGAACAGGGTGGAGTTGATGAAGTCGGCGCCGGCATTGGTCGCCGCCGCATTCAGGCTCAGCAGCAGGTCGACCTTGTCCTTGATCGGCACCGCCATGGCGTTCTTGCGGATCGGCGTCTTCCAGCTCACATCGCCCACCCCCTTGACCGGCGCCAGCTGGACCGGGCGGGTCTGGATGCCGGCGTTGGCGCGGGCGATGGCCGCAGCCTGCTCCACCGCGGCCAGGATCGCGGCCGGTGTCTGCTGGTGCGTGGCGGCAAAGCCCCAGGCGCCGTTGACGATGACCCGGATGCCGATGCCCGAGGACTCGCTGTTGGTGACATTCTGCACCCGCGCTTCCCGGGTGATCACCGCCTGGTTGAGGTAGCGGCCGATGCGCACGTCGCAGTAACTGGCCCCGGCACGCTTGGCGGCAGCCAGTGCGGCCTCGGCCAGTGCCTTGTTGCGGACCGCGTTGGCCGGCTCGAGCAGCTGCTCGGCGGCGATCAGGCGGGCGTGCGGCACCATCAGGCCCGCCAGGCCCATGCCAGACAGCGTCAAAAACTCACGGCGTTGCACAGCGTTCGATTCCCCGGGAACGATCAGCCTTCGACTGTCGTTTGCGACCCGGTGCTGGCACAAGTGACTGCGGTCATGGTTGGATGTGCGCTGATCCGACATTTCCGAACGTCATGAGCCAACAACGCTGGTCCGAGGCCTGCGAGCGCAACCGCGACCCGATCCTTGCGGTACTGCGCCGCCTGCTGCAGGACCGCCAGCGCGTGCTGGAGATCGGCAGCGGCGCCGGCCAGCATGCCGAATACTTCGCCGCCCAGCTGCCGCACCTGCTGTGGCAGGCCAGCGACCATCCGGACTACCTGCCGGGCATCGCCGAGCGCCTGGCCGCGGCGGGGCTGCCCAATGCACCGGCGCCGTGGCCGCTGCAGGCGGTGCTTGCGCCAGTGCCTGGCCTGGCCCCACTGCCGCAGACCCCGCTGGGCTTCGATGCTGTGTTCAGCGCCAACACCCTGCACATCATGAGCTGGCCGCACGTGCAGGCATTCTTCGCCGGGCTGCCGGCGGTGATGGCCGACGATGCCCTGCTGTGCGTATATGGCCCATTCAATTACAACGGTAACTACAGCGGCGACAGCAACCGGCATTTTGATGGGTGGCTGAAGGCGCGGGATCCGGCGTCGGGCATCCGGGATGCGGAGGCGGTGGATGCGCTGGCGGCAGCGCAGGGCCTGCGGCTGGTGGACGATGTGGCGATGCCGGCCAACAACCGGCTGCGTGTCTGGCGGCGGTGACCGGCAGGTCGGGTCGCCGCGGACACGCGTGGCGTGTCCCTACGCCAGTTACCGCGCGAATCCACCCAGCGCAGGCTCCTGGGCCTGCTGCGGGACGGCGTGCTGCAACTGGAACGCCTGCTGCTGCTCGATCTCAATGGCGGCGGCGTGCAGTTTCTGGTCCGACACCGCTACCGGCGTCTGCTTGGCCAGTTCGATGTCAAACGGCACCCGCTGCTGGTCATGCGGTCCGCTGCCGTGCTGGACAAGAAAGGCGTAGCCCTTCGATCCAAACACAACGTCATCGACGCGGGAGATCTCGCTCCCTTGCAGCGGTCCGGTGATGCTGCCGGGGTACAACGCCTGGCGTGTTTCCCGGTTGTCCATCGCGCAGGCCAGCGCCGAGCGGCAGAACTGTTCCCGTTCCAGCCCGTTCGCGAAACTGACCTGCCCCTTGTCCTCGGCGGTCTGAACGCCTTCCCGGATGCGGGTCAGCGTTGGGTTCTGCGCGTGGCCGGGGTCGTCCGGCGTCGTCCGGTGTTCGCGCTGCGTGGCCAACTCCACCAGGGCTTGAAGCTGCGCCTGTTCCGCCGGATCGGGTTGGATGGAGCGGTGCTCGAACCGCGCCGCCAGCGCCTGGTCAATCGGCTCGGAGTCGTTGCACGGATCGACGATCTTGCAGTTGGCCAGTGCCTCACGCAGATTGCGCTGGCCATCGCCGTCGATCTTCAACCCGTACAGCGAGGTCGCGCCGCGGGCCTGGTACAGCGTCATCGTATCCAGGTCCATCGGCACGGCGCGCTTCTCGAACAGCGGCTGGTCTCGCAACGTGTTCAGATAGTCGATGGCAGCGTTGCCGGTCAGGATCTCCAGGCCTGCATCGCGGTTCCCCCCGCCCACGTTGGAATGGCCACCGGGCGCGGCGACGTTGATCGCCCGCCCATCCGGCGTCATCCCGGGATCGTTGATGGCCTGGTGCGGAAACAGCTCGCGCTGCTCATGGGCGGCCATGATCGCCACGCGCGAGATCACGCTCGGTGGCAGGCGGGCGTCGAAGTTGGCGGGCATGTTGGTCGCCACCGGGTCCAGCAGCAGGGTGGCCTGTGCGGTCTGGCCTGGCAGCACCAGCGGTGGCAATCGGCTGATGACGCTGATGTTGCCGTTCCTGTCATGGCCAAACCCGAGGCCTTCTTCAGGAACGATGCCGTACTCATCAATCAACCGGAGCAGGCCGGCCGTCTGCACCGCGCCACGGCTGTAGCCAATGCCAACAACGCGGATTTCGGCTTGAGGATCGTTGTTGACCCAGGCACTAGCCTGAATTGCAAGGTCGCGATACGCGTCCTTGATTCCATCTTCCCACGTGTATGCAAGCATGCCGTCCCATGCACGGGCCATCGTCCTTGGCTGGGTTCCAATGCCTCTTGAATAGTGCGCACCTATGCGGCTGTCTGGCTCGTCCGCTTTAGCCAGCGCTTGCTCATACAGCGTCCCGACAGTGGTAGCTGGGCCAAGCCTCGGATTGTTCAGGTCTTGACCCGTTCCATCCAGGAACGCGAAGAACAAATACTCATTTGCAGTGGCATTGCGCTGGAGAACAGGGACTGAAAGCTGTTGCAACTGCTGCCGGACATCCTGCTGCATCCGGAAGTCATCTGCGGTCGCAGGACGACTACCTGCGCTGGAATTAACCTTGCCCACGGCAACACTCCATTTGCTCAATAGGTATACGTCTTTACCAATACAAGGTCGCGGCGCGAGGTGCTGTATCGATTGCCGGGCGTCTGAAGGTGCTTCGTTGGCACTGACGCCACCATGTAAACGCGAATCACGCGATCATTCACCTCCAGGAGGATTGACGGCGGGCTTTCATTCTTTCCATTAGGCAGATCAGCGGCTTCCTCACGAGGTACGAAATGGCGCATCAGTTGATCCTTGAAGATTTCTCCAATATCAATCTCGGCCTTGTGCGCACTTCCATCCTTGGAACGCCAGATCACCTTGGCGGCAGACGGAAAGTTGGGAACCGCGCCGTAGCTGCCGTTCCAACCCTTGAGGTAATCTGGGCCATAGGACGCCGATGACCTCGTAGGCTTGTCCCCGCCAAACTTGAAGTTGTCGTAGATCACATGGCATTCAAGCGTGTCGTAGCAGCGCGGGCCGAAGCTATGCTTCTCAAAGCGCAGCGGCCATTCCACCGGCTTGTAGTTCATCTTCGCCGAGATGGCGGGATCGCCCTCGGACACCAGCTCACCGCTGGTCAATACCGGCGTCTCAGGATAGGTATAGCGGACTGACGACACCGGCACGTCCTCCTGCATCTGTGTGGCCGTGGGCGTTGCTGCCCCGGGCGTGGCGCAGGCGGCCAGCGCCAGGCTGGCGACGGCGGCAACCTGCATCGGAATCTTCGGCATCGCACTTTCCTCATCATCGCGGCCAGCGGGCATCGGTGCTTCTGGCAACAGCGGAAGCGGCCTGCGTTTGCGCAGGATCGGTAAACCACCCGGTGGCAGTGCCCCGAGTGCTTCTTTCGTCTGTGTGTTGATGATTGCCACGTCGCGGAGCAGCTGGGCGTCGTGTAAGGCGTCCTGAGGCTTCAGGACCCGGTGCCCGCGCAGTTTCCTGTCGTTGTCCATTGCCCGCCTCCGATCATCCCTGTCGTCGCCCGATCATAGACGAGCCTGCGGGCACCGGTGCTTCTGGCTGACGCATTCGACCTCGATCGGCTGGCATTGCCGGTCGATGGGCCTCTGCGCGTGGCGGGCCGGGCGATCAGGCTTCCGTGGAAAATCTGGCCAGGCAGCGCTGGCAGCTGGAGGCGATCTCCTGGACCAGCGTTTCCAGAACGGGGTGTTGGATGCCCTCGTCTTCCAACTGCAGGCGCTGCTCCTCGGCCACGCGGGGAAGTTCGAGCGCCATGCTGGCCAGCATCTCCATCGCAACGGCCGGGGCCAGGCGCATGGCGGTGGCGGTAGCCTGCCAATCGCGCAGCGTGATGTCCCACCAGCGATAGTGGCTGCCGACTTTCATGGCGAGCTTTATCTTCCGCTTCTGCAACTGCGGGTAGGGGAGTGCGCTGGAGATGTCGTAAAGCGGCGCCAGGCGCACCTGTTCGCTATCCAGAAGCAGCGAGTAGTTCTTGGCGTGTGCATCGGTACCGCCAATCAGATAGTTGAACACCAAGGCCCGGAACAGCATCTCCACGTCTTCCTTCGGATGGCTGGCGTGTTGCCACAGGACATCCGCAAGGTCAGCGGCGCCGGGCCCGCCCTGGTTCTGGTACTTGATCTGCGGCATGACGCCAACCGCCTGGCAGAAGTCCTCCTGGTGGATGCGGATCCATCCGTCGGCGGTACGCTTGCGGTCATAACGTTCCACGCAGATGGCGGATTCTCCGTCCATCTCGATCTTCTCGGAGAACGCCGCCGGCATGCCCATCGCGCGGGCAAGGCGCAGGCAGAACATCTCGTTCTCGACGAAGCCGTTGTAGTCACTGCCGGGTGGCTTGAGGATGTGCGTTGTGGGAATACGTCCGCTGGGCACCGCCCAGCCGTCCGCCGTTTTCAGCAATGCAATCTTGGCCTGCGCGCCGGCGAGACTGAACTGGCCAATATCGCCAAGCCAGCGACCACTGCCGACGTCGCGCCGCACCTGCGAAAGGCGCGCGGCGACCTGCGCATCGCTCAAGGGTTCGATGCCGTCGGCCTCGCCTGCGATGACCGCTTCAACGCGCTCGGATGCGACGAACTGGACAGCGCCTGCGCAGTCTTCGCCCACGTGTGCAAGCAGGGAAACCGGATTGCGTGGCGATACGTGGAAACGAGACGCCCAGCCTTGGAGCGTGTTGTCGTTGTCGGGCAGCAGTCCCCACGTCACCGCCGCTACGGTGCCGGGCGCGTGGGTGGCTGCGGTGAGCGGCAGGCACAGCGACAGCGGGAAGGCACCGTCCGCGCCCTGCCATTCAGGGGTGTACGTGAAATGCGGGTTGCCGTGCGCATCCTGACGCAACGTACCCATGGGTACACCTTGCATCAGAACGTGAAGGCTCATTTTGGTTTCCGCTTGCCGGCGTACAACTGCGGCGTTTCATGGACGCTCGGTGGTTCCGCCGTGCCCTGGTGGCCGGTGGCAGCGCGTGCGCGTTCAAGGATCTGGGCATACGACAGCGGCAGGCGATGCGGGTCTTTCTGTTGTTGTGATGCCGCAGGAACCGCGCGGTGGCGGTCAAGGATGTCGTCCAGCCCCGCGGCCGGGATGGCGATGCGGGCGGCTTCCGTTTGCGGATCTGCGGCTGCGAGCCTCAGGCCGAGCACGTTCATTACCCGCAACACCAGCTGCAGCTCTGCACGCGGCTTGCCCTTCTCGATATCCACGACCCATTGGCGGCTGACGCCGGATTCGGCGGCCAGGCGCGCTTGGTCCCATCCCAGCGCCTTGCGACGCTGACGGATGATATTGCCGACATCTTCTGGGGTCTTGAACATAGGCATGTCGAAAATGTAAGCGAGCGAACACACCTTTGCAAGTGTATGCGAACGCTTACATATCAATTAAGACGGGCCGTTTCATCTGTACTTTCTATCGTTATGTAGCCGATCGCTTACAGCGAGCCACGAGTCACCGAACGACGACATGGAGAAAATGTCGGCGTTCGGTGACTTCACGATGAAGGTATCGGGGGCATGAGGCAACCTGTAGATTGCCTTCCGCATACGCAACGTATGCGTTGCCTTCCCCAGCGCGCTACGCCACCTGCACGATATGCAGTGCCTTCGGGTTGCGCCACTGCGCCAGCAGCGTGGCTTCGCGTGCCTTGGCCTTGTGCAGGTGCGCTTCCTTGACGTGGCCATAGCCGCGGATGTGCTCGGGGATGCTGGCAATCTCCACCGCCAGCGCCACGCGGTCGTCGCTCAGCCCTTCCAGCAGCAACGCCACGGTCTGCTCGTAATCGGCGATCAGCTGGCGCTCGCCCCGGCGCTCTTCGGTACGCCCGAAGATGTCGAACGTGCCACCGCGCAGGAACTTCAACTTCGCCAGCAGGCCGAACGCCTTGAGCATCCACGGCCCGTATTCCTGTTTGATCAGCCGGCCCTGCTCGTCCTTCTTCGCAAACAGCGGCGGGGCGAGGTGGAAGCGCACTTCGAAGTCGCCCTCGAACTGCTGCTGCAGCCGGCGCTGGAATTCGCCGCTGGTGTACAGGCGCGCCACTTCGTACTCGTCCTTGTAGGCCATCAGCTTGAAGTAATAACGCGCCACGGTCTCGGTCAGCGCGGTGCTGCCGGCCTTGTCCCATTCCACCCCGCGCACGCGGTCGACCAGCGCGCGGTAGCGCGCGGCATACGCTGCATCCTGATACTCGGTGAGGAAGCGCACGCGGCGCTCCACCAGCTCGTCCAGCGAACGCGACAGGCGTTCGTCGTCCAGCGGCAGGAACGCCACCTCGCCACCGCCGCCATGCCCGGGCAGGCCACGCAGTTCGCGCTCGTCGCCGGTCTCGCGGGGCGCGGCGGTGGCGCCCCATTCGTTGCCCTCCCACTCGCCCGGCGGCAGATCGTGCAGCGGGCCCGGGGTGCGCTCGGCATCGGTGTGGCCGTTGCGGACAAGGCCGGCGGCCTGCTGCACCGCCTGCGGGTCCACCGCGGCCAGACGGCCCCAGGCGAACGCCTGCTGGTTCATCTGCACCGCCGCGCCGTTGAGCTCTACCGCGCGCATCAGCGCCTCGAACGAGATCGGCACCAGGCCCTGCTGCCAGGCATAGCCCAGGATGAACAGGTTGGACGCGATCGCATCGCCCAGCAGCGCGGTCGCCAGCTGGGTGGCGTCCAGCAGCAGCGGCTCGCGCCCGCCCAGCGCCACGCGGATGCCGGCGATGATGTCGGCGGCGGGGAACTGCATGTCCGGGCGGGTGGTGAAGGTGCCCGGCATGGCTTCATAGGTATTGAGCACCACTTGCGAGCGCTCGGCGCGGACCTTCGACAGCGCCCAGTAGTCGTTGACCACCACCATGTCGCAGCCGAGCACCAGGTCGGCTTCGCCGGCAGCGATGCGCACCGCGTGGATGTCTTCCGGCGTGCGTGCGATGCGGATATGGGTGGTGACCGCGCCGCCCTTCTGGGCCAGGCCGGTCTGGTCGAGCACGCTGGCACCCTTGCCTTCCAGGTGTCCGGCCATGCCCAGCAGTGCACCGATGGTCACCACGCCGGTGCCACCGACGCCGGTGATCAGGATGTTCCAGGGCTGCTCAAGGGCGGTGCGGAAGGTCGGCGCCGGCAGGTTCTGCAGCAGGTCGCTGCGGTCGCTGCGCGCGCCCTTGCGCGGCTTGCCGCCGTGCACGGTGACGAAGCTGGGGCAGAAGCCGGTGGTGCACGAATAGTCCTTGTTGCAGTTGGACTGGTCGATGTCGCGCTTGCGCCCGAACTCGGTTTCCTTCGGCAGTACCGACACGCAGAAGCTCTTCTGCCCGCAGTCGCCGCACCCCTCGCAGACCAGCGAATTGACCACCACGCGCTTGGGCGGGTCGACCAGCTTGCCGCGCTTGCGGCGGCGGCGCTTCTCGGTGGCGCAGGTCTGTTCGTAGATAAGGATGCTGGTGCCCTTCACTTCGCGCAGCTGCTTCTGCACCGCATCCAGCTCGGCGCGGTCGTGGAATTCCACGCCTTCGGGGAACAGCTCGCGCTTGTTCCACTTGCCGATCTCGTCGCTCACCAGCACGATCGTCTGCACGCCCTCGGCGCGCATCTGGTGGGCGATCTGCGGCACGGTCAGGGTGCCGTCCACCGGCTGGCCGCCGGTCATCGCCACCGCGTCGTTGTAGAGGATCTTGTAGGTGATGTTGACCCCGGCGGCGATCGCCTGGCGGATCGCCAGCGAACCGCTGTGGAAATAGGTGCCGTCGCCGAGGTTCTGGAACACGTGCTCGGTATCGGTGAACGCGGCCTGCCCGGCCCAGGTGACGCCTTCCCCGCCCATGTGGGTGAAGGTGTCGGTGCTGCGGTCCATCCAGGTGACCATGTAATGGCAGCCGATGCCGCCCAGCGCACGCGAGCCTTCCGGCACCCGGGTGGAGGTATTGTGCGGGCAGCCGGAGCAGTAATGCGGCACGCGCGGGAAGCTGGCGCGCGGCAACGCAAGCTCGGCTTCCTTGGCGTCCATCCAGCGCAGGCGCTGTTCGATCGATTCGTTGCTGAAGAACTTCTGGATGCGGCGACCGATCACCCCGGCAATGGTCGCCGGGGTCAGTTCGTTGGTGGACGGCAGGATCCACTGGCCCGCTTCGTCGTACTTGCCGACGATGGACGGGCGCTGGCCCCAGCTGGACGGCCAGTTGAAGAACTGCTCCTTCATCTGGCGCTCGATGAAGGCGCGCTTCTCCTCCACCACCACGATGTCCTCCAGGCCCTGCGCGAAACGCGCGATGCCTTCCGGTTCCAGCGGCCAGGTCATGCCGACCTTGTACACGCGGATGCCGATGTCGGCGCAGGCGCGTTCGTCCAGGCCCAGGTACTCCAGCGCCTGCAGCACGTCCAGGTAGCTCTTGCCGGTGGTGACGATGCCCAGCCGCGCACGCGGCGAATCCATCACCACCCGGTCGATGCCGTTGGCGCGCGCGAACGCCTGCGCGGCCTTGACCGCATAGCGGTGCAGGCGCATTTCCTGGTCCAGCGGCGGGTCGGGCCAGCGGATGTTGAGGCCGCCGGCAGGCATCTCGAAGTCCTCGGGCAGCACGATGCGGCGCGCGAACGGATCCACCTGCACCGATGCGGACGACTCCACCGTCTCGGCGATGGTCTTGAAGCCGATCCAGCGCCCGGTATAGCGGCTCATCGCCCAGCCGAGCAGGCCCATGTCCAGGATGTCCTGCACGCCGGCCGGGTTCAGCACCGGCATCATCGCGCTGACGAACTCATCCTCGCTGCCGTGCGGCAGGGTCGAACTGCGGCAGGCGTGGTCGTCGGCCGCCAGCGCCAGTACCCCGCCGTGCACCGAGGTGCCGGCGGCGTTGGCATGCTTGAACACATCGCCGCAGCGGTCCACACCCGGGCCCTTGCCGTACCACATGCCGTACACGCCCTGGACCTTAGCGCCCGGGAACAGGTTGGTCTGCTGCGTGCCCCAGACCATGGTCGCGCCCAGGTCTTCATTGAGGCCAGGGGTGAACTTGACCCGGGCCGCCTCCAGGTGCGTGCGTGCCCGCCACAGCTCCAGGTCGAAACCGCCCAGCGGGCTGCCGCGGTACCCGCTGATGAAGCCGGCGGTGTCCAGCCCGGCAGCCTGGTCGCGCAGCTGCTGCATCAGCGGCAGGCGCACCAGCGCCTGCACCCCGCTCAGGTAAATGCGGCCATCGGTACGGGTGTACTTGTGGTCCAGCGTGTAGCTGTCGTCCAGCGGCGGGGCCGGCAGGTTGGCGGACGAAGGCGAGGTGAGTTCGGCGGTACTGGTCATGGCTGGCCCGTGCTGACGGCTGGCAGGGCCGCTGCGAAGGGCGGCCGGAAGGGGTGGGATTGTAACAGTCGGGCAATTTCCACCCTTCAGGACTCGCATCCAGGGCCGTGCTGGGGTTAGGATCGGGACGGGAGGTTGTGTGACAACCTGGGGGAGTTTTTATGGCAGTGGGAAGAAACAGGCTGACCGGCATGGTGCTGGCGGCGGGGATGACGGTGTTCGGGGTGTCGGCGCAATCGCTGCCGACGCTGCAGGAGTTCTATTTCGACGACGACGTGGCGGCGGTTGCGCCGGTGGTCGTGTCTGCCGACAGCGCGGACCTGGTCGACCAGCTGATGAAGCAGCGCGAACGCGGCCGCAAGGCGCTCGACGCCACCGTGCAGCTGGCCAGCGTGGCTTACGCACAGGGCCGTCCGGAGTTGGGCCGCGAGTTGTATGCCGATGCCGAAAAAAACACATCGCTTACTACGACGGCGGGGCGCATGGTGCGCTGGAACCATGGCTGGGACCTGTTCCGCCAGGGCGATGCCGAAGCGGCGCTGGCGCAGTGGCACAGCGCCCAGCAGGGTCTGCGTGGCAATGCGTCCTGGGTGCCGCCGACCTATGCGTTGGCGTTGTGGACGCTCGGTCGCAAGGACGAGGCGGTGAAGTGGTATGCCGCAGCCGTGCGCACCGAACCGCAGCGCTGGAGCACCAGCACGGCGTACGCGCAGCTGCTGCCGACCTGGCGCGACAGTGAGCGCGCCAGCCTGGCCGAAGTACAGCAGGCGTGGGCGGCGCAACCCCCGGCCTGGCCGTGATGCGTTGATTGCCCGCGTCGGCTTCGACCATGGTCGAGGCCGGTGCCGCGCCGGGTTCGGCTAGGCTGCTGCGATGGCCTTCGATGCATTCGCCCTGATCCTCACCATGCTCGGCCTGGGCATGCTGTTCTCGCGCCTGCGCGCGTTGCCCGACAGCAGTGCCGAAGTGCTCAACCGCGTGGTGCTGCTGGTGTGCCTGCCGGCGGCCGTGCTGACCTACGTGCCACGCCTGCAGCTGGACACCAGCCTGGTCGGGCTGATGCTCACGCCATGGCTGTTGATGGTCGCCACCCTGGTGCTGGTGGGGCTGGCCACGCGCGTGTTCGGCTTCGCCCGCGACGTGCATGCTGTCCTGCTGATCTGCGTGGCGCTGGCCAATTCCAGTTTCATCGGCTACCCGATGGTGCGCGCGCTGCTCGGCGACCACGCGTTGCCCTACGCAGTGGTGTACGACCAGTTCGGCACCTTCGTGCTGTTGTCCACGTTCGGGCTGTACGTGATCGCGCGCTACAGCGGCGATACGCCGCCCAGCGCACGCCAGGTCCTGAAACGCATCGCCGGGTTTCCGCCGCTGTGGGCACTGCTGTTCGCGCTGACGCTGATGCCGGTGCAGCCGCCGGCGTGGATCGGCGCCGGCCTGAAGCAGCTGGCTGACGCGATGCTGCCGCTAGTGATGCTGGCGGTGGGGTTGTCGATCCGCCTGCGGCTGTCGCGTGACGAGCTCACGCCGCTGGGCGTCGGCCTGCTGCTCAAGCTGGTGGTGATGCCGGCGCTGGCGCTGCCGATCGCGTGGGCGTTCGGGCTGCAGGGGCAGATGCTGCAGGTCAACGTGCTGGAATCGGCGATGCCGAGCATGATCACCGCCGCCGCGCTGGCGATCTCGCACCGGTTGGCTCCGCGGCTGGCGGCGGCGATGGTGGGGTACGGCATCCTGCTGTCGCTGGCGACGCTGCCGGCGTGGGTATGGGTGCTGGATCGCATCGCGAGTTCCTGACCGGCCCTGCCGGGTTGCGCGTCATTCGTCCGCGCTTACCGTACGGCCCCGGGCCCACTCGCGCAGCGCGGTCACCTGCTCGGCCATCAGCACCGACAACGGCCGGCTGCCGCGGATCTCGGCCATCAGCAGGTCGGTGTCCAGCGTGCGCTGCTCGGCATGCGCCGCGTACAGCCCGGCCACCACCGCCTGTTCGATCTCCGCACCCGAGAAACCGTCGCTGGCCGCAGCCAGCGCGGACAGCGCGAAGTCGTCGGCGTTGAGCTGGCGCCGGCCCAGGTGCAGGCGCAGCAGTTCCACCCGGGTGTTGGGGTCGGGCAGGTCAACGAAGAAGATTTCGTCGAAGCGACCCTTGCGCAGCAGCTCGGCCGGCAGCTCATGCACCTGGTTGGCGGTGGCCACGATGAACACCATGCCTTTGCGCTCGGCCAGCCAGGTCAGCAGGTGCCCCAGCACCCGCCGCGACACCCCGCCGTCCTCGCCCCCGCTGGCCAGGCCTTTCTCGATCTCGTCGATCCACAGCACGCACGGCGCCAGCTGCTCGGCCGACGCCAGCGCATCGCGCAGGTTCTTCTCGGTTTCGCCGTGGAACTTGTCGTACAGGCTGCCGAAGTCCAGGCGCAGCAGCGGCACCCCGAAGCCGGCGGCGGTGGCCTTGGCCAGCATCGACTTGCCGCAGCCCTGCACGCCCAGCAGCAGCATGCCCTTGGGCGGGTCCAGCCCGGCCGGGCCCTGGCCGCCCAGGAACACCGCGCGGCGCTGGTTGACCCAGCGCTTGAGCCGGTTGGCCCCGGCCACGTCCGAGAAACGGGTAGTGTCGTATTCGTAATGCAGGTGCCCGGCGCGGTTGAGCAGCTCGAACTTCAGCCTGGCCAGCTGCGGCAGGTCGTCCTGGCTGATCGCGCCGTCGGCGAACACCAGCTGGCGGGCGATCCGGCGCGCATCGACCAGGCTCAGGCCACGCAGGTTGTGCAGGATCTGCCTGACCGCGTCGTTGTCCACTTCCACGCGGCGGCCGCCGTTCTCACGCGCATAGTCCGCCACTTCCTCGCGCAGCATCTTCAGCAGGGCGTTGGGGTCGGGCAGGCGCGGGTTGAAGCGGGTGGCCAGGGCCTCCAGCTCGGCCGGCAACTCCACCTTGGCGCCCACCAGCACCAGCACGTGGGCCTCGCAGTGGCGGCGCTGGATCAGGTCGCGCAGCGCACGCTGGTGGCTGGCATACCCCAGGTAGGGGTGGAAATCGAGCAGCAGGTAGATACCGCGCTGGTCGGCCTGGCGGATCATCTGCAGCGCGGAACTGGCGTCGGGTGGGCCCACCGCGTCATCCTCGCGGTCCATGTCGATCCGGCGCAGGCCCTCGGTGATCGACCAGCGGTGCAGGGCCCGCCATACGTGCATCAGGGTCTGCCGGAACAGGTCCACGATGCGACCCTCATCCTGGGTCTCGATCACGATCAGCGGGGTGTTGGCGCGGATCAACGCGCTCAGGTCCTGTAACTCGCTCATGCCGGCATGCATTCCTTTGGATCGCGCACGATAGCAAAGCACCGGGCGGTGCAGGGGTTCAGCCGCGCGACTATCTCCATCACAACCGGCGGTGTACGCTCGGGACTCGTTCCCCGGAAGCGAGGCTGGCATGAAGACGATCCTGGTAGCCGGTTCCAAGGGTGGGGTGGGCAAATCCACCATTGCCACCCACCTGGCGGCGCAGGCCGCCCTGGCCGGCAAACGGACCGTGTTGGCCGACGCCGACCCGCAGGGCTCCAGCACCCGCTGGGCCGAACGTCGCGCCGGGCTGGAAAGCGCGGTACTGCCCATCGATGCCAGCGGCAGGAACCCGCTGAAGAAGGTGCCCGACGACACCGAGGTGCTGATCATCGATGCCCCGGCCGGGGCCCGCGCGGGTGAGCTCGAGGGCTTCCTGGACGTCGCCGACGCGGTGGTGGTGCCGGTGCTGCCGTCGGCGCTGGACATCGAAGCCATCGTCGGCTTCCTCAACAGCCTGTCCAAGGTGCCGAGGGTGCACAAGCGCAAGCTGCCGGTTGGGCTGGTGCTCAACCGCACCAAACCGTGGACCCAGACCTCACGCCAGGCCGAGCAGATGCTCGAGGAATGGCCCTACCCGGTGGTGGCGCGGCTGCGCGACACCCAGGGGTACGTGGTGATGACCGGCCTGGGCCGAAGCCTGTTCGATTACCGCTCCGCGCAGGTGCGCGAGCACCAGAGTGACTGGGAGCCACTGCTGCAGTGGTTGAAGAAAGCCTGAGCCAGAAGAGAACCCCATGCGAGAACTGATCCTGTTGCGCCACGCCCATGCCGAACCGGCCAGTACCGGACAGGCCGACCTCGACCGCCCGCTGTCACCCATCGGGCTGGCCGAAGCCGAACGCGCCGGCAAGTGGTTGAAAGAAAACAATCTACTGCCCGACTGCGTGGTGAGTTCGCCGTCGCGACGTACCCGCGAAACGCTGGAAGCGGTACTGGGCATCACCGGCTACGTGGAACAGAAACTGGAAGACCGGGTCTACGAGGCCACCCCGGGAACGCTGGCCGAGCTGGTCGACGCCCATCGCGACGTGGACCGGCTCATGCTGGTCGGGCACAACCCCGGGCTGGAACAGCTGGTGGCGTTGATGGCCGACGGCAGGACCGGGGACTACCGCGGCATGGCCCCGGGCGGGGTCGCTGTACTGCAATTCCCGAAGGAACGCAGCATCGAACCGGGCGCAGCCGAGCTGACCGCATTCTGGTGGCCGTAAGCCGTGAAAGCAGTACGCATCCTGCTGGGCTGTCTGCTCGGGCTGGCGGCGGGCCCGGCCTTTGCCGAACCGCCGATGTCCGGTGCTCCCACCAATCCGCTGGCCGCAGCCGCCCAGCCGCCCCAGCAGGTGCTGCACGTGGATGCGGCACGGTCCCACTTCGGCTTCGAGATCCGCACCCGCCTGGGCCAGCGGATCGAGGGCGTGTTCCCGCGTTTTGAAGGCCGGGTCGACGTGCTGCAGGACGGCCGCCACCAGGTCCATCTGCGCATGTTCAGCCGCTACGTGGAGATTCCCGGCAAGGACCGCTATACCGCCTGGATGCGTGGCGAGGAGTTCTTCGACGCCAACCGCTACCCGGTGGTCGAGTTCGACTCCAAGCCCTACTGGCCCGACCCGGTCCACCAGGGCGGCGTGATCGAGGGCCAGCTGATCCTGCGCGGGGTGTCCCACCCGGAAGTCCTGAGGGTGGAACCGGCGGCCTGCCCCCGGGCCGGGTATGATTGCGACGTGGTCAGCCGCGGTACCGTGCAGCGTGGCCGGTATGGAATGGACAGCTGGCAGCTAGCCCTGAGTGATCGAGTGACCTTCGTATTGCGTGCCCGCCTCCTCGAGGCGCCGAAACCGTGAACCCCCTGCTGCGGCTGTTGCTGCTGGCAACGCTGTTGCTTGGCAGCGGCTGTGCGTCGCTGTCGAACGCGCAGCGCGACCGGGCGGCCGGCATCGCCCAGCAGGCGCGCTCGCAGCTTGTGGATTGCGACAAACCGGACCGCTGCGCCCTGGATTCGCCGCTGCGCGCGCTGGGCGGACAGGCCTTCAGCGAATCCGCCCAGGGGGCCCCGCGGCACTACGCCACCATCCTGGACGAGGGCGAAACCACCCTGGTGGCGCGGCTGAACCTGATCCGCAGCGCCACCCGCAGCATCGACCTGCAGACTTACATCTTCGACAAGGACGACAGCGCCCGGCTGGTGCTGGACGAGCTGCTGGCCGCGGCCCGGCGCGGGGTCAAGGTGCGCGTGCTGATCGACCAGCTCTCGGCGATCTCCGACCTGGAAATCCTGGGCGCGCTGGCCAGCAGCCACCAGAATTTCGAGTTGCGGGTGTACAACCCGACCTTCGGCAAGGCCAAGCTGAACTACGCCGACTACGCCGGCAGCGTGCTGTGCTGCTTCCGGCGCTTCAACCAGCGCATGCACAACAAGCTGCTGGTGATCGACGACGCGCTCGGCGTGGTCGGCGGACGCAATTACCAGGACGACTATTACGACTGGGACAGCGAATACAACTTCCGCGACCGCGACGTGGTGGTGGCCGGCCCGGTGGCACGAGGCATGGCCGCCAACTTCGAAGCTTTCTGGAAGGCCCCGCGCAGCGTGCCGGCCGAGCGCCTGAACGACGTCGGGCGGACCCTGCTCAAGCAGGGCGCACCGACCATGCCGCCGGCCGTGTACCGCCGCCCCGAGCGGGTCGAGCAGGTGCTGGACGAGGCCGTGGACCCGGCCTACATCCAGCGCATGTTCGTCGACACCGCCTTCCGGGTAGGCCCGGTGCGTTACGTGGCCGACCTGCCGCGCAAGCACCGCCGCGAAACGGCCAGCCAACCGGCGGCCGGCCAGCACGTCACCGAACCGCAACTGGATTCGCTGATCGCCGGCGCGCAGACCGAAGTGCTGCTGCAGACGCCGTACCTGGTGCTGTCCAAGCCGGCGCGCAAGCTGTTCGAGGCATTGCGCAAACGCGAACAGCCGCCGCGCGTGGTGGTGTCCACCAACAGCCTGGCCGCGACCGACAACCCGATCGTCTACGCGCTGTCCTACAAGTACAAGCGCCGCAACATGCGCGAGCTGGGCTTCAACATCTACGAATACAAGCCGTTCCCGCTGGATGCGCCGGTGGACTACCGCAACCTGGTGCCGGCGCCGCTGGGCACCCCGCCGAGCAGCAGCGACCGCGGCAGCGGCCTGCTGGGCGGCAGCGCGGCGGGCAGCAACGCACGCAGCAGTGGTAGCCGGGGCAGCAACCGGCGCAACGCCGACAGCCCCGTCGCGGACACCGGCCAGGCCGTTGAGGCCGTCGAGGCCAGCGACGCCAGCGTCGGCGCCGAGGCCGTGCGGCCCCAGCCCACCCCCGGCCCGGCCGCGCGCCGGCGTACCGATGGCAGCGTGGTGGAACGCCGCGTGCTGCGCGCCGAAACCCGCCCCTCGTTCCTGGGCACCAAGGCGGTGAACAAGCCGTTGCCGGTGACCCGCAGCGGCGCGCGCATGGGCCTGCACGCCAAGTCGCTGGTGGTGGACCGCCGAATCGGCGTGATCGGTACCCACAACTTCGATCCGCGCAGCGAGAACTACAACACTGAAGGTGCGGTCATCATCGACGACCCCGCCTTCGCTGAAGCGCTGGCGCAGAGCATCCTGCGCGACATCCACCCCAGCAACTCCTGGGTGGTGGCGCCGCGCACCAAGCCGCCGGTGCTGTCGGGCCTGAACTACAGCGTGGGCAAGGCCTCCGAAGCGCTGCCGGTGCTCGACTTCTGGCCGTGGCGTTACGCCACCGATTACGAATTCCAGCCGGGCCCGGACTGCCCCGAACCGCTGCGTCGGCAGGACCCTGCGTTCCACAGCTGCTACACCGCCGTGGGCGATTTCCCCGAGGTCAATGTCGGCCCGAAGTGGCTGCTGGTACGCATGCTCACCGCGTTCGGCGCCGGCCTGGTTCCCATCCTGTAATTTCTTTTCGCTGCACGGAGACACCGCATGGCCCAGGTATTCCGCGAACCGGTTTCGATCGAGGCGCTCAACGCGCTCAGCCGCAACACCCTGATCGAACACCTGGGCATCGTGTTCACTGCCGCGGGCGAGGACTGGGTCAGCGCGACCATGCCGGTCGACGCGCGCACCCGCCAGCCATATGGGATCCTGCATGGCGGCGCCTCGGTGGTGCTGGCCGAAACCCTGGGCAGCAGTGCCGGCAATCTGTGCGTGGACACCACCCAGCAGGTCTGCGTGGGGCTGGAGATCAACGCCAACCACATCCGTGCCCAGCGCGGCGGTACCGTCACCGGCACCGCGCGGGCCGTACACGTGGGCCGCAGCACGCAGGTGTGGGACATCCGCATCGAAGACGAGGCCGGCAAGCTGGTCTGCACCTCGCGGCTGACCCTCGCGGTGGTGCCGGCGGTCCGTCCTTGACCCCCGCTGGCGGTTGGCCGGGCATCGGCCGGTCATTGCGTCCGGTCCGCTGGCAGACCCCGCAGCGCTGGGGTATCGTTCGCGGATGACTTCCCCCCCTTCGGCCTCGCGTGGCGGCGTGGCGCGCGTATGCCGTTATCTGTACCGCGTTCCCCTGCTGCTCATCCACCTGCTGCTGTTCCTGCCGCTGCTGCTGATCGGCATGCTGCCGCCGTGGGGAAACCTGCGCGTGGGCAGTCGTACGCTTGAGCACCTGCTGGTGAACACCTGGTCCGCCGGGTTGATGTGGATCTTCGGCTTCCGCCTGCACCGTATCGGTACGCCGCTGCCGGGCGCGGTGCTGTTCGTGGCCAACCATGTCAGCTGGGTCGACATCTGCATGCTGCACAGCCAGCGCATGATGGGCTTCGTGGCCAAGCGCGAGATCGCCGACTGGCCGGTGGTGGGCTGGCTGGCCGCACGTGGCCAGACCATCTTCCACCAGCGTGGCAGCACCGAATCGCTGGGCGGGGTCATGCAGGTCATGGTCGAACGGCTGCAGGAAGGCAAGGCGGTGGGCGTGTTCCCCGAAGGCCGCACCCGCGGCGGCCAGGACGTCGGGCCGTTCCACGCCCGCATCTTCCAGGCCGCGGTGGAAACCCATGTCCCGGTGCAACCGGTGGCGCTGCGCTATGGCGAGCGGGGCAATGCACAGACCATCGTTGCATTCGGCGCCCGCGAGAGCTTCTTCGCCAACTTCCTGCGCCTGCTTGGGGAACCGGCACGGCGGGCCGAGGTACATTTCCTCGCGCCCATTGGCAGCCACGACCTGGAAGGCCGTCGCCGCATCGCGGAAACCTCGCGTGCGCGCATCGTGGCGGCCATGACCGCGCCCTAGCGCCATGTTGACCGCTGCCGACTACTGTCCGCCGCGTTGGCTGCGCAACCCGCACCTGCAGTCGATGCTCAGCTCCAGCCGCATGCGCATGCAGCGCGGGCTCGCGCTGCTTGCGGCTACCGGCGCGGTCACCGACGAACTGATCCTGGACGGGGGCGAAGGCGTGCGCCTGCAGGGCTGGCACAGCCGCATCGAAGGGCGTGAACCGGTCGGCATGGCGCTGCTGCTGCACGGCTGGGAAGGCAGTTCCGAGTCCAGCTACATGCGCATGACCGCCGCGCGCATGCTCGACGCCGGGTACGACGTGGTGCGGCTGAACTTCCGCGACCACGGCAACACCCACCATCTCAATCCCGGCATCTTCCACTCCAACCGCATCGACGAGGTGGTGCAGGCCGCCGGCGACATCGCCGCGCGCTGGCCGCAGCTGCCGCTGGTGGCGGCCGGTTACTCGCTGGGCGGCAACTTCGTGCTGCGGCTGGCGCTGCGGGCGCCCTCGGCCGGGGTGCCGCTGCGCCGGGTCGCCTCCGTGTGCCCGGTGCTGGACCCGGCCATCACCATGGAAAGCATCGAGAACGGCCCGGCGATGTACGACTGGTACTTCCGCCGCAAGTGGACCGGCTCGCTGCGCCGCAAGCGCGACCTGTTCCCCGAGCTGGGCGACTGGGACGACCGCGTGCTGAAGCTGGACATCCGCGCGCTGACCGCGTGGCTGGTCGAGCACCACACCGAATTCGGCACCCTGCAGGACTATTTCGACGGCTATTCGATCGCCGGCGATCGCCTGGCCGGGCTGGAAATACCGGCCGACATCCTGATGGCCCAGGACGACCCGGTGATTCCCTACGCGACCTTCGACGGCTGGCGCCTGCCGGCGCATGCCCGGCTGGAGATCGCGCCGTGGGGCGGGCACTGCGGGTTCCTGGAAAACTGGCGCGGCGACGGCTTCTCCGAACGCTGGGTCGCCCAACGCCTGGGCCTGGAAGCGCTGCGCTGAGCGCCGCCCCGGCGCAGTGCCGCCGGTGTTCTACAATCGGGGTTTGACCCCGAGCTGGACCGTCATGCAAGACACGATTCTCCAAGCCCTGCGCCGCAACGCAGCGGACGAAGCCGCGCAGCTGGCGCGCGAATGGATCCAGGCCGAACCGGAGCAGCCGCAGGCACACCGCCTGCTGGCATTGGCGCTGCAGCAGCAGGGCCAGCACGACGCCGCCCTGGCCAGCCTGCAGCGCGGCCTGGAACTGGCCCCGGACAATGCCGAGATGCACCTGCAGCACGCCGGCCTGCTGCTGGCCCTGCGCCAGTTCGACGCCGCCGGCTCGGCGCTGGACCGCACCGCCGAGTTGAATCCCAACGAGTTGGGCGCCTACCTGATGCAGGCCCACCTGGCGCTGTCGCGCAACGACGTGGACGAGGCGGAGCGGATCACCCGCACCGCCGCCCGGGTCGACGACGGCAACCCGGAAGTCGTCGCGTTGCAGGGCATGGTCGCGCTGCGCCGCAATGACGCCGAGCGCGCGCTGGCACTGCTGTCGGCGGCCAGCCAGGCGCTGCCCAACGACCCGCGCATCGTCTACGCGTTGGGCTTCGCCTACCTGGGCAAGGGCATGCTGGCCTTCGCCGAACAGGCGTTCCGTCGCGTGCTGGAACTCAATCCCGGCCTGACCTCGCTGCAGGGCCTGCTGGTGCAGCTTGCGTTGCGCCAGGGCAATACCGAAGGCGCGGCCGATACCCTTCGCCAGGTCCTGGACAACCCGGACACCGCAACCCCGGCCATGCGCCGGCTGGCCGGCGAACTGGAGCTGCAGTCCGGGCGGCCGCTGCAGGCACTGGAGCACCTGCTGCCGGTGTTCGAGCAATCCCCCGCCGACCGCCAGACCCTGCAACTGCTGCTGATGGCCTGGCAGCGCCTGGGCCGCGAGCAGCAGGCGCGCGAAACCCTGGACGCGGCGCTGGCGGCGCACCCGCAGGAGCACAACCTGTGGCTGGCGCGCCTGTCGATCGACCCGGTCGGTGGCAGCGATGCCGCCGCCGTGGCCGACCGCTGGGTGGCGGCCATGCCGGGCCACCTGGCGGCGCTGGAAACCCGCATGCGCGTGCATGACATGGCCGGCGAGGCAGACGCCGCCGAAGCCGTGGCCCGCCGCATCATCGCCCTCGAACCGGGCCGTGGCAGTGGCGAAGCGCGGGTGGTCGATGCGCTGCTGGCGCGCGATCCCGCCGCCGCCGTGGCGCACGTGCAGGCACTGGTCGCGCAGGCGCCGGCCGAAGCTCAACCGGGCCTGCGGGCATGGCTCGGCTCGGTCCAGGACCGCGCCGGGCAGCGCGATGCCGCACTGGCGACCTGGACCAGCCTGCATGCCAGCGAAGCGCCCACGCGCCTGCCGCTGCCGCCGCAGGCCAAAGCGCCGTTGAGCTGGCCGGAGTTGGGGGAGATTGCCGAAGGTGTCGGCGCGCGTCCCATGTTCGTATGGGGCGCACCGGGCTCGGGCGTGGAACGTGTGATCGCCGCCATCGCCGCCGCCAGCCCGGTGCTGCGCGGCGATCGTTTCGGTGCCAATCCGCCGGACGACGCCTTCCAGAGCTACCACGCACTGCAGGACCTCTCCACCGGCAAGCTCACCCCGGAACAGATGCTGGCGCAGTGGCGCGCGCAGCTCCCGGCGCGCGGCCTGGCCGATGCCAACGTCATCGACTGGCTGCTGTGGTGGGACAACGCGCTGTTGTGGGCACTGCGCCCGCAGCTGCCCGAGGGCCGTCTGCTGCTGGTGGTGCGCGATCCGCGCGACATGCTGCTGGAGTGGCTGGCGCATGGCGCGCCGGCACCGTTCGCGGTGACCTCGGTCAACGAAGCGACCGAATGGCTGGTGCGTGCACTGGCGCAGGTTGCCACCCTGCACGAACAGGACCTGTACCCGCATGCGCTGGTCCGCATCGACGACATCGGCAACGACCCGGCGGCCATGGCCGACCATCTTGGCCGCCTGTTCGGGGTGAACTTCCCGCCCGCGCAGACGCTGGGCCCGGCCCGCTTCCCGGCCGGCCACTGGCGGAATTACCGCGACGTCCTGTCGTCCGCGTTTGACCAGCTCACCCCGGTCGCGGTGCGGCTCGGCTATGTCGAAGCATGAGGAGCGTGCAGCAATGAAACTCACCAGTACCGGCCTGCGCAATGGCGCACCGATCGACAGCCGCTTCGCCGCCGGCGACGCCAATGGCTTCGCCGCCAACCGCAACCCGGCCCTGGCCTGGAGCGAGGTGCCCGCCGGCACCCGCTCGTTCGCCCTGCTGTGCATCGACCCCGACGTGCCCACCGTTCCCGCAACGGTCGGCCGGACCGATTGCAGCGTGCCCGCCGACCAGCCGCGTGCCGACTTCACCCACTGGGCGATGGCAGACATTCCGGCCGAGCTGCGCGAGATCGCCGAAGGCAGCTGCAGCGATGGCTTCACTGCGAAAGGCAAAGCGCACCCGGCGGGTCCGGCCGGTGCGCGCCAGGGACTGAACGATTTCACTGGCTGGTTCGCCGGCAACCCGGACATGGCCGGGGACTACCTCGGCTACGATGGCCCATACCCACCGTTCAACGACGCGCGCGTGCACCGCTATTTCTTCCGTCTGTTCGCGCTGGACGTTGCCACGCTCGACCTGCCCGCCCGGTTCACTGCAGCCGACGTGCACAAGGCGATGCACGGCCACGTGCTGGCCGAAGCCGCGTTGCACGGCACGTACACCTTGAACCCGGCGCTGGCGTGATCCACGGCGTGCCGACCAACGGTCGGCACCTACCGTTCGTACGCCGGTAGGTACCGACCGTTGGTCGGTACGATGTTGAACGGGCGACCTGCTGGCCGCCCGCTCCCGGCTTACTTCTCGGTCGCGGACTCGACGACCATGTCCAGCACATACGCCTTCGACGACGCATCCGCCGGCGGGTTGGCCACGTTGAAGCGCTTCACCCGCAGCACATTGCGCGTGCCCGCTTCATGCGTGTAGCCCTCGATCACGTCGTAGAAATTCTCGAACGCGCCGGGCGTGCCCTGCTTGATCCCGTTGTCGTCGAACTGGATCTCACGGGTCTGCAGGCACTGCTTGTCGCGGATCATCGGGTGCGGGCAGGGCTTGGTCTGCGCAGCCACTTCAATGAACACCGTCTCGCCCGGGCCGCCGAAGCGGGTTTCAGCCGTGGGCTGCGGGCTGAACACCAGCACGTCGCCCGCGGCGGTGCGCAGGGTCAGCTGGCCTTCGGCGCCCAGCTCGGTCTTCAGCGCCCCCTCCAGCCGCGAACCCACCGCCTTGTCCAGCGCCATCAGCGCCTGGTCGGTGCAGGCCATCATGGTCGAGGCCATCGGCGAAACGCTCAGCGTGCCGTCGGCCAGGGTGTAGCCCCCGCCCATGCGGTTGCAGGTGTTGCTGACCGCCAGGCGGCCGTCGACGAAATCCAGGGTCACCGGCTTGTCGGCGCGCGCGAACAGCGCATCGATGCGCTTGCCGCTGGCGTCGGTGGCGCTGTCGAGCACCCAGTGGTTGCCCTGCAGGCGCTGCGCATCCAGCTGCGCCACCGCCTTCTGGTCGGCGGCCGCGGTCGGCGCCGGGGCCAGGTCGTCGCGACCGGACACGGCCGGCGCGTCCGTGGACGGGTTGCTGCATGCGGCCAGCAGGGCCAGCGGCAGGGTCAGCATCAGCTTGCGGGTGGTTTTCATGGACATCTCCTTGGGAACCCGGGGAAGAACGCGGCAGCGGCCCCGGTGGGGTTGCAGCGGCGGTGGGCCGTTCAGTTACCGGCAGGCAGGAACAGCAGCAGCCCAGCGCCCAGCGCGATGCGGTAGAACGCGAACGCGGTGAAGCGGTGTGCCTTGATGTAGCCCAACAACCACTTCACTACGACGAAGCCGGTGATGACGGCGGCAACGAAGGCCACCCCGACGTCGGTCCAGTTCTCGGTGGCCAGCTTGCCGTCCTTGGCCAGTTCCAGGAACGCGTAGCCACTGGCGGCGAACATGGTGGGAATGCCGACCAGGAACACGAATTCCGTCGCCGCCGCACGCCGGCTCAGGCCGAACAGCATGGCGATGAAGATGGCCGCGGCCGATCGCGAGGTACCCGGGAACACGCCGGCTACCACCTGGGCCAGGCCAACCAGCACCGCCACCTTCCAGGTCACCTCATCGCGGTCCGGCAGCCGCGCAGCGCGCATTTCCACCAGGATCATCCAGATGCCGCCGATGATCAGGGCCCAGGCAATCGGCGTGACCGTCTCCGGCAGTTCCCAGCCGGCCAGGCGTACCGGCAGGCCGACCACCGCAGTGACCAGGAAGGCGGTGCCCAGCTTCAGTACGTAGTCGCGGTTGGCGCGGTCGTGCAGGCCGGTGGCCAGTGCCCACAGGCGCTGGCGGAACACCAGGGTGATGGCCAGGATCGCGCCGGCCTGGATCACGATGTTGAAGAAGTCCGAGCGGGCGCCCAGCCAGTGCTGGGCGATCAGCAGGTGGCCCGTGCTGGAGATCGGCAGGAATTCGGTAAGGCCTTCAAGGATGCCCAACAGCAGGGCGGAGAACAGGTCGGACATCGTAAAACTCGTCGGCGCCGGGCGCTGCCCGGCAGGGTGGGTTGTACCGGACCACGCCCGGCTGCTGGGGATCATAAAACATCAACCGCCGCACCAATTGTGTGCGTGGTGCGGTCATTGCACCGTATTGGTGCACTCCGTTCAGCGCCCGTCGCAGTGCACGCCGTGTGAAATCAACCACTTGTGCGTTGCAAAAAGTTGGCACGGGGATTGCTTCATCCAACACAGGCAATTACCCATCCGAGGTTTCACTGATGTCCGTGGAAAACGTTGAGAAGCTGATCAAGGACAACCAGATCGAGTTCATCGACCTGCGTTTCGTCGACATGCGCGGTGTGGAGCAGCACGTCACCTTCCCGGTCAGCATCGTGGAACCGTCGCTGTTCGAAGAAGGCAAGATGTTCGACGGCAGCTCCATCGCCGGCTGGAAGGGCATCGCCGAGTCCGACATGGTCCTGCTGCCGGACCCGTCCAGCGCCTACGTCGACCCGTTCTACCAGCACCCGACCCTGGTGATCACCTGCGACATCCTCGACCCGGCCACCATGCAGCCGTACGGTCGTTGCCCGCGCGGCATCGCCAAGCGCGCCGAAGCCTACCTGAAGTCCTCCGGCATCGCCGAGCAGGCCTTCTTCGGTCCGGAGCCGGAGTTCTTCATCTTCGACTCGGTCCGTTTCGCCAACGACATGGGCAACACCTTCTTCAAGATTGAATCCGAAGAAGCCGCCTGGAGCACCGGCGACAAGTACGACGGTGCCAACAGCGGCTACCGCCCGGCAGTGAAGGGCGGCTACTTCCCGGTTCCGCCGACCGATTCGCTGCACGACCTGCGCGCTGAAATGTGCAAGACCCTGGAACAGGTCGGCATCGAAGTGGAAGTGCAGCACCACGAAGTGGCCACCGCCGGCCAGTGCGAAAT
>Ga0213821_1000231_pt1 | contig 39215 bp, 41 predicted proteins | sample MC6MC0909MG_FD_179894 | JGI IMG/M metagenome (GOLD analysis project Ga0213821, IMG submission 179894) | Enriched soil aggregate microbial communities from Iowa State University, Ames, United States - MC6-MC0909-MG | ecosystem: Environmental > Terrestrial > Soil > Unclassified | place: USA: Iowa...
TTCCCTCAAATAAAATATAACGCACTCGTACAGGAGGAAGATCTTGTTATAAAAAAAGGAGACCAAATTGAAATAGAATCGATTGAACTTTCGCATATGTATGACACAAAAGGCTTCTACCAGCCAATATACAATGTTTCTGGAAAGTTTAATGGAAATGATTGGTTCACATTAATTCAAGCTAGCAAGTAATAAATACGGAGTGTATATCCTAAATTTAGTAAAGGCCCAGACTCAAATTATTGGAGTATCTGGGCCATTCTATTTTTTAACTCAATTTTTAAATTTTCTTGAATAAATAAATTCTATTATTGGTGAAGTAACAAATGTAAGACCAACTACTAAGAGTAAGGGATAATTCTTCATGTCATTTAAATTAGATACACCCTCTGAAATAAATAATATAAGACATGCCATAATCATTAAAACATAATACCCAACCTTTGCGCTTTGAGTTTCAATATGCCTTTCTAATTCATCTTTGTCTTTTGCGCCATTATGGTCACCCCAATTTAACCAATTTAAAAGATAAGATAATGCAATAAAACTAAAAATGATAGAACCCCCATCAATAGTACCAAAACGTAACCATTTGTATAAGGTGTAGCTTACGAATGTACAAAATACTATCAAAACAATTATACCGACTAATTTTTTTGATTTATCCATTTCATTTCTCCCCATTCCCATATGGTATAAATAATTCTTCCATAGTAACCCCTAATACTCTTGCAATATCAAAAGCTAATTTTAAACTTGGGTCATATTTGTTATTCTCTATTGCATTAATTGTTTGTCTAGTTACATCACAACGTTCTGCTAATTTTCCTTGAGAAATATTACATTGTTCTCTAAGTTCCTTTATATTATTTTTCATTCAACAACCACCTTCATATTTTGAGGTGTAAAACATTTTTTACACCCTAATAATACCTAAAATACTAACCATATGTCATATATGTTTTAAATATGATTTTGTTCACATTGGGCTGAAGAAGCTATAATCTTTAAAATGGCAAAAAAAGAAGCAGCCTCTCAGCCACTTCATCAGTTAATTCAAAGAAATATTTCTCAATTTATAGAACATACATAGGGGATCAAAATCACTCTAGAAGAGAATTCAAAAAGCAATTCGAATTTACAATTCAATATTGTCCTTCAGTTAATTATATCTTCAATCATCTAATTCATCATCTTCAATTAGCACTATCTCAACCTTAGAGACTCTTTCACCCCATGAGCCGCAGTCTTTGATAGTAGCAAAAACTTCATATATGCCATCTCCAAAACCTGACCGAAAAGCTACGCCTAGTCCTTCCTGTCCCCTGCTGTAATTTAATTGACCTCCTTGTTTATCATTATTGGAAGTAATTTTGCACACAGTATCGTAACTATTATCTGTTTTGATTAAAGTTCTAACAAAGAGCTTGTTTTCCTTGATCATTTTTTTTATATAAGTAAGAATTTCTTCTGCATTTTCTTTATTGCATTCAATAAATTTACAACCATTTTCTTCATCCACTATATAATCTTGATTCTTTAAAATTTGAGTCAATTCATCCTGATCTTTTCCCCAAAATTCGATAGCTACAGGACTACCTTCTATATTCCATTCGCTTTTAATGTAACATGGGTCAATAATTAATAGTTGACCAGAATCCACTCCGACAACGCCTAGCGACACTTTTCTTTCTATTGACATTTTGATTCCTCCTGCATTCTTATAAAGCTGATAGTATTTAATATTTCGCCTGTAACAAATTTAATATTGCGAAAAGGATGATTCAATTTTCAGGTGTACATGGAGAACGTTTAGTAGAATTCATCTTTAGTCAATATTAAGGCATTGCCACCTACCATAACGCTTGAATTATTTTTATAATAAATGCTGTTTCTGAAAAACGAACTTCTGCAGCAAATTTCTGCATAAACTCTTCGCTTAAATTATCATAAATGACTACACCTGCTGGATTTCCACCAAACCTTGTTTCTGTAAACGCATCCACTACATAATACAACAAATCATATACCCCCCCCTTTTTTTAAAATGACTCCACGCTTAATCATATTTAGGCGAACAATACAATCGAGTGTAAATATGAAAAGTGAATGAAGTTTTTATCTCTTACATAATTTCTTTCAGAAACAAATGCTGTATTTTCGATCAGTTTCCTACAACACATGGCGTTCATTATTTTAAAATCTATTTCACGGGCAATTCACTATACAAACATAGCTATCATAAGAATACTTACACCTCCTAAACTCACTTCTACTTTTAATTTTCCATCTAACAAAAATATATAAATATGGATAGCTTTTAATGGTTTAACACCCCACTCATTCCCTACAACTAACATATTATAAATGTAGAAAGGAAGGATACTTTATGGGATACTATGGTGGAAATGTTGGTGGCATTAATAACTGCGGCAATAACGGCGGCGGTTATGGTTCATCATTTGCCTTAATTGTTGTTCTATTTATACTTTTAATTATTGTCGGCGCTACATTCACGAATGGAGGATATTAACATTTCTGATTTAAGGGTCACTTCCTAGCTGGTTGACCCTTTTTTAGTGTTTTTCTTGTATTGTACATACTTTTACTTAATATGAAAGTCTTTTCATTTTATTCTTTTTATCTAAAATTAACGTATATAATATTACTAACTTTTTGTAAGGGGTGCTAATATGTCACAGAGTTTCAAAATTGAATTACCAAAAATCTTTTCTGATCTAGAAAAAGCTAATTTTCAAGATATTTTTTATGATGAAGACCCATATTTATCAAATTGTATAATTGCTGATACAGTAATTAATAAAGAAGTTGTTGAAAAATTAGTTGTATCTAAAGTTATCTTTAAAAATGCAAAATTCATTGATGTTTCTTTTAGAAAAATTGATTTAACTGATGTAATTTTTGAAAACTGCGATCTATCTAATGCAAACTTAAGTGAAGGTATCATACATAGAGTTAATTTCAAAAACTGCAAATTATTAGGATCTGATTTTTCTGAAGCTAATCTTGGAAACGTTTCTTTTGAAAATTGTATTGCAAATCTATGCAATTTTGCCGTAACCCGTTTCAAGCAGGTGATATTTGACAATTCCATACTACAGAGTGCAAATTTTTATGATTGTTCACTTAATAAGGTGAAATTTTATGAAAGTGATATTAATGATGTTGATTTTTCTCAGACTTCTTTAAAGGGAATTGATATTAGTACATGTAATTTTGAAAAACTTAATGTATCCATAGAAAGTTTGAATGGGTGTGAGGTTTCCACTGAACAAGCTATTGGTTTTGCTTCTTTGTTGGGATTAAAGGTAAAGTCATTAAATTAAAAAGCAGAAGCTGATTGGAATATTGCGGCTTTCTCTTCTCCAAAAAATCAAGAAAATTTGTAGTAGTTGAAAGAGGTTAAATAGAAAAAGATGCACACCTGCGAAGTGAGTGTAGTTTAGTCATATCTTTTATAAGAAAGATTGGATCTACTCAATTATTATAATAAAGTAAATATCTAGGAGGTTAATGGAAAATGATTGACAATAATTTATTTAGAGGTGATTTTATCATTATTACCGGAGGTCCAGGTTCTGGTAAAACAACTCTGTTAGATGAATTACAGGAAAATAACTATAAATACATCCCTGAAGTTGCAAGAGAAATCATTCAAACACAAGTTTCTTCCATGGGTGATGCGTTACCTTGGGAAAATGTAAAAAAATATCGTGATTTAATGTTAGATCGATCAATAGAAAGTTTTATTTCAGCATTGTCGAACCCTCAAAATAAGCCTTTATTTTTTGATAGAGGCATTCCAGATACTCTTGCTTATACTCAATTAATTAATCTTCCAATTTCTAAAAAACTTGAGTCAGCAACTAGGAAGTACATGTATAACAAGAAAGTGTTTATTTTACCACCTTGGAAAGATATATACAAAACTGATTCTGAAAGAAAACAGGATTTTGAGGAAGCTGTAGCAACCTATAAAATCATGTTTGAAACATATAAACATCTTGGATATGAACTTATTGAGGTACCTAAATTGAACGTTGAAGAAAGAGCAAGCTTTATTACTGAAAATGTAGTATCTTGGGAGCTTTAGATGAAACGTTACCTGTACTTGATTATTTTCATTGTTGTTTATTCCTCGTTTTTTCCTTTGCGTCTTATGCGCTCGAACAAGACAAAATTCACAAAAGCATTTGGTGTAGACGCTAATAATTACGAACATATGCATCTACCATCTTGATTTTGGATATAAATTTTATCGTTTTTTAATTACGTATTTTATGCTAATAGATTTAACGAGCGCAAATCCAGTAAAGTAGTCTGACACTATCCAATATTGACTTTAACTGGACGAGCTTTTTACTGTTGCTTCTAAATCTATCATCATAAAAAGCTTATATATTTCATCTATTTTTACAATTCCCCCTCTTGTTTAAAATTCTCAACAGAAGCGGTTGTTGACTGAACTTATTTAAAGCAGTAGGACTTTTGTTTTTGTTCTATGTATCTAATTATGTGCAATGACGAAGTTGAGGAATGAACTTTTAAATCCCTTTTTGCAACCCAAGATTGAATTGCTTTGGTTTTATTAGTTATTGAGATAATTTGTTTAGTTAAAAAATTCATCCTCCTCATTTTATAAAGCGAACAAAAAATAGTTCAGTTTTTCCATTACAATCTATTTCACCTATACTTACAAATAAATAAATTTTTTATTTTTTGAATTTTTTAACCTAATTTTAACCTTAATAGTTTATATTACCAATTATGGAATTTATAAATATGGTTTTGTTAATTCCAAAAACAATTTTTTTAGGAGGCTTATATTATGTCAAATCAAGATTTACAGATGGAAAGCTGGTTAACATTAAATGATGTTTCCCTTCATCAAAATATTCAAACACCACTTTCTTTCGACCTTACTTCCTCTTTACAAGATGCTGCACCTGTCCAAGATACTATAAGTGGAGGTTTAATTATTGGTAACACACAAAACGAAGCTATCGATGCCAATAATAATGTAAAAAATGCACTGCAAACATACGGTCGTTTTAGTAATGAGGTCAAAGAATCTGCTCAAGTAAGTCCGATTGTTGGATTAACAACTATACTTGATATTGCAAGAATAGTTTCCAATTACAACCCGGCTTTGCCCACTGATCAAGAAAATGATGAAACTAAAAAAGCAAGAGTTATTGCATACAACCAATATATTACGAAGGTGTTGCAAAATCCTTTAATGCACTTAAAAAGCAACTATGAAAAAAAATACACAAAACGAACTTCTAACTGGAAGACAGCTATTGAGGAAATCAGTAATTTATATGATGGCATCACAGAAAAAGATAAAGAGAAAATTAAAAATAGTTTACAAGCTTTAGCAGAAGCTGCCTCTTCAAGATCAAATCAAGCCAATACAGAAAATATATTTGCTCAAAATGTTATTGTGTGCAATGATGAAGAAATTGAATTTTGTATTTATTCAAGTTCAGTTACAATGCTTTATAGTGGTGGTAAAAATACCGTAAGACAGGTTGATTTCACTCTAAACGAAACCCACATTAGATTTACAAAAGAGTTATGGAGTAGATACTCTGATAAAGTTTTAGATAAACACTTAGCGTTGATAGATGATTGGCTACTTGGAATTAGTACTCCTAATAGTGATAAAACTACTCTCGCTTGCTTTGTTTAAAATATCTATCAAAGGAAACCAGATAACTAGTGGTTTCCTTTTTTCTTTGATAATCATCAATTTTCTACTTTATTAGTAAAAGATAGTACATAATAGAATATGAATGCCTTGATAAACCTGAGAGGTTCTAATACAGGTGATTTTCTAACTATAAAACATGCAAAAGGCGATGCTTTTATTCAAGCATCGCCCTCGTAAATTTATTTTTTCTATTACTGCAAAGTGTTTTAAATTACCTGCAAAATTATAATTTATCGAAATCTTTTGTGCAAAAACATTAAAGTTTTCAGGCTACACTTTTTTGATAATTTACTTCAGTGACTGAATAATCTCATCCAAACGATCCCAAGTTTCTGTAATTCCTTGTAACATGCCCATATCCATAACAGTCTTAAGTGCCTCGGCAGATACGTATTCTGCACGGTTTATCAGCTTAGTCTTGCCATTAAAATCGATGAATTCCAATGTCATCTCGGTCGATGGCATGGAATCATTCAAATTTCCTTCAGCATCTGAAAAGTAATCAGTATAGCTAATTTTCTCTGGCTCAATAATCTCCTTATAAATCCCTTTGCCCCACGATTCCATACCAAAAAATTGACCTTGGTTTGGATCGACACATTTCATGCAGTAGTGCCAAACGCCTCCTGGACGGAAATCAACGGTGCAAACAGGAACTTCCCATCCCTTCGGCCCCCACCAGCGTTTCAGGTGCTCTGGCTCTTTAAACATTTTGAATAAGAAATCACGTGGAGCATCAAAAACGCGCTCTAGTATAAGTACACAATCATTTTCTACCCTAGATACCATTGAATTGCTTGACATTGAACTTCCTCCTTTAATCATGAAATGGTTTTATGATCTTTCTTTTTTCTGCAATTCCTTCAAATATGCATCTAGGTTATCGTACCTTTCCTGCATTACACACTGGAAGGACTGTATCCATGAATCCAGCTCTTGGAATGGCTCAGGTCGGAGCTTGTAGATTCGGCGGTTAGCTTCAGCCTGCACCTCCACAATCCCATTATCGCTAAGAACCTTTAGATGCTTTGAAGTTTGGGGCTGCCTCAATTCCAGCTGGTCGGCGATTTCACCCACGGTTAGAGGACCCTGGCGCAAGAGTTCGACAATATTTATACGGTTTGTTTCAGACAAAGCGCTTAATGTCGATATATTTACGCCTGGAATTTTCCCTGACATGTTGCTCACCTCGTCATATGATGGTCGCCTGTATAATATCATCTACATCGCACAGGCATTATCACCTGTTATTAATATAACCCATAGGGAATATTCCTGTCAAAGCATATTCAAAAGAAACCTCTTGATTAGGTTGCGCTCAATAATTTCAGATGCTTGCCAATTGACATTAAGAAGCATGTAAGATTCCCTTACCTCCATGTACTTACAAGAAACTTCCGTCTACTTTCTATTTTGTTTAGTTTTTCAATTCCAATTAAGGCTTTCTTTCCTTCAGTAAACATCATTGACAGTAATCCTTAATTTTCGTAATAAAAATTTCGCAATTTACTCTTCTCTTATAATAGATTTAGATGTAGTATATTATTACTAAATCAGATTTACTCAATATATTCAAAGTTATACTTTTTTTTCACAATAATTTTTGAAGATAGTTGGGCCTATAGGAGGATAAATTTTTGAAAAACTTATCAATTGGAAAGAAAATGCTAACACTTATTACATCTGCGGTTATTTTTCTGCTACTTATTTCAGGAGTTGGTTTTTTCTACATAAAGGATATGGCGGATAAATCCAGCAAGATGTACAACGAGTCACTTTTGCCAATTCAATATATCGGTGAAATTCGAACTGACATTCGTGCGATGGGTTCTTTCGTTTTAGAGCTCATGATTACAACGGATGCAAATCGTAATGCCGACCTACAAACAAACATCTCAAAGAGGTCTGAAACTATTAAAGACTCAATCGTGAAATTCGAGGCCTCTTACAATGGAAATGAAGATGAACAAAAACTGTTAGAATCTCTTAAATTCAATGTCGATGGTTATTTTAATGCCATGGAAGAAGTTATTGATTTGGCTGGTCAGAACCAAAACATCGAAGCCTATTCTATGTTCATTACAACCTTAGCTAATTTTAGTGAGAATATGGCAAATGATGCACGTAATCTTATGACTCTATGTTCTGAGGATGCCGATAAGCTTAATAAAGAAAATGAACAAAGTCTATTCACTACTATGATGATGACTATCATTCTCTCTGTTTTGGCCGTTATTTTCTTTATTACATTGGCAACATGGATTGCACGTTTAATTGTAAATCCAGTTAAAGAATTGCAGGCTAATATGTTAAAGGTTGGCGATGGCGATTTGACTGTGGAGGGTACCTATTCATCAAAGGATGAAATTGGTCAATTAACCCAATCATTTAATACAATGATAAATAATATTAATAATACAGTAACGAAAGTCACTGAAACTGCTAATCATGTCGCTGCAGCATCTGAAGAATTGAATGTTAATGCAGCAGAAACTTCAAAAGCAACAGAATTGGTTGCAAATACAATGGAAACCATCGCTCAAGGATCAGTAGAGCAACTCAATAATGTTTCTAACACATTCAATACCGTCAATGAACTGTCAACAGGTGTTCAACAAGTGGCTGGAAATGCTCAAGCTGTAAGTGAACTTTCAGGGGATTCATTATCCCTGGTAATAAATGGTATAAATGCCGCGAATCAAATGAATCAACAAATGATGGACATCACAGATCGTGTAAAAGGGTTATCTGAAATTGTGGACTTGTTAGGACAACGTTCAAATAAAATTGGTCAAATTATTGATTCAATTACAGCAATCGCTGAACAAACGAATCTTCTTGCCCTGAACGCCGCAATTGAAGCTGCACGTGCTGGCGAGCATGGGAAAGGCTTTGCTGTCGTTGCAGATGAGGTTAGAAAACTAGCAGAGCAGTCTGCTGTTTCTTCAAACCAAATTGAAGTATTGATTTCTGAGACACAGAAAGATACGCTTAGGGCTGTTGAATCAATGAAGTTAGTAACATCGGAAGTGACAGAAGGGATTAAAACAACGGAAAATACACGTACAACTTTCGCTTCAATTCAAAATGCAATTCAAAGTGTTACAACACAGGTAGAAGAAGTGTCGGCAGCAGTCGAGGAAATGGCTGCGGGAACTCAGGAAATTGTTGGTAGTATGAATACAATACACTCCATAACTAAATCTACTACTATTGGAGCAGAGAGTATGTCTGCTACAACTGAAGAACAAATGGCATCAATGGAGGAAATTTCATCATCTGCTAATGCACTTGCAAACTTGGCAGAGGAGTTAAGAGACCTGGCATCTCAATTCCGAGTTTAATACAATCATCATTTGCAGCACCACTTTTAACATTTTAATTTGATTTTACATTTTTTCCAAAATAACAATATCAGTTATATAAAAAGAAGCGGCTAGATTCTGTTTTTGATCTATACCGCTTCTTCTCTATTAGTTCTGGCTGTTCCTTAAAATCTGTGAAGTTACTTTGTGAAGTGGTATATGGTATAGTACTAACCCCTCTGAAATCGCTTCATATTCACATTTATAAAGCATGTATCATATAAAATATTGTGAAATCCTCCCTTTCCCACTGCACAATTCCACTTCTGCATATGCTCAGTTTATAAATGTTATTTGTGGGGGCACATGTCCACAGTCAATATCATAAATTATGGGTACTTGAAGCTCCATAGCTAGCTCCTTGTAAACATCTTCAACTGTATAATTTCCTACTGTGGTATTTGCCTGGCTTCTGCCAAACATAATAGCCGAACAATTAGTAAACCATCCAGCCAATTTCATTTGTACAAGGGATCTACGTAAATCGGTCGTTGATAATTCACAATTTTCTAGAAACCATAAAATAGGTTCATCTTTAATATAATTTTCTTTAAAGTTTTGAACCTCACCAAATCTTGTCCCAATTAAATGTCTAATAGTATCAATACATCCACCAAGTAAACGCCCCTGTATTTGAACAAGATTATTTGAAATTTATTTCCATTCAGTTTTTTCTGTGAAATTAAAAACATATGGAGTGGGTTGATCAAACTGCCATTCCTTTTGATATTGCTCTGACGAAAGTTGTAGTATCGATTCCCCTTTTTTCAAAGAAAGAACTGACTCCCACATTGCTGTCGTATTATCAGAATACTCGCCTCTTAAATCTATAAAATTTGTTCCATGTGCAGTAGCAATACCTGTTTTTAATGTGATCGCCCACAATAAAAGACTAATATCTGAGTAACCTAAAATCCATTTCGTTTGAATAATATCAAAGTCAATAAATTCAAGAGTTTCAATAAGTAGCTCCCCTCCCCATGGTGGAATAATAATATGAATATCATCATTCATCATCATTTCATTAAACTCTTCAGCACGCTTTGATGCAGGTGCAGATTTTGCTTTATCTTGAGTCCAAGCAGTATCTCCACAAATCACAGAATAGCCTTTCCTCTTTAAACGATTACATGCCGTTTTCAATAATTCATGCAGTTCAGTGGGTACTCCAGAAGAAGGTGCTGTAACTCCAATTGTTATCTCCTTTTCTAAAAATGGATATTGAATCATATGTATCACCCTTGTTTTCGTATTAGTCTAACATAAAAAATTGGATTTTCGATAAAAGGAATACTCTAGCAATAATTTTTCTTGTATTAATAAGTTATTATTAGAAAAATCAGCAAAATACATTTCTTCACAAATATCGTACCAAATATCAAAAAATTTAATCCTACTGGAGATTATGTAGTAGGCAAAACCTTGAGGAGTATAATATTTATATTAATTACTTATCATATTGAAATTTTATATCTATAAATCAACCAATAATCTAAAATATTACTTGAAGTTATTAAAAACTTAATGGAGGTATAACATGAAGATAAAGATAGCAACAGTAGATGAAATTGAACAAATTGAAATTTTATACCAAGAACTATTTTTAGAAATGTCTATCTTACAACCTAACTATTGGAAGGCTGCAAAGCAAGATGTCGAGTTTATTAAAAATACAATTAATGAAAAGGGATCAGATATCCTAATAGCCGAGATAAATACTCAGGTAGCCGGCTTTCTACTTGTTCAAGAAACAACTACTCCTCCATATTCATGTCTAGTTCAACATAAATATGCCTTTATTACTGATGTTATTGTTGGAAAATCCTATCAAAATCAAGGAATTGGTTCAGCTTTGCTATTAGAAGCGAAAAATTGGGCTCAAGATCGCAATTTAGATTACTTGGAGCTCAGCGTATTAGCTGAAAATACTGGTGCTATTTCTTTATATGAAAAACATGGTTTTAAAGATATGAACCATACCATGCGTTTGGAATTTTGATGATTAGTAAGGAGCTGTTTGATACAGCTCCCAATTTTGACTGTCATCAACTACTATTCAAACCACGCTTTATTTAAAAGCTCAATCCCTTTAAAAATAGAAGCTTCATCTAAATTTGCAAAACCAAGTAATACTTTAGCTGATTGATTTTTTGGAGGGTTGGCATAAAAAACTGAAGTAGGATAGATGATGATCCCTTGCTCTCGAGCCGTTTGAATAAGCTGTTTTTCTGTCATATGATTGTTCGGTTCAAGAAGGATATGCAAACCGGAACCAGAGCCATATACCTTGACATCATCGTTCATCACTTGATGAATTGCATTTAATAAGGCAAGATGTCTTCCCTTGTAAATATTTCTTGATTTATTTAGATGCCTTTCCCAATGGCCACTTTCCATAAATAATCTTAAAGTATGCTGATGGAGCCTTGACACAGTTTGAACATAGAAATTGTTCTTTTTATAAAGATTAATTAATCCCATTGGTAAAACCATATAGCTTAATTTAATAGAAGGAATTAATGATTTCGAAAATGTCCCCATGTACACTACATTTTCATAGCTATCTAATCCACGAAGAGCAGGTATAGGCTTTCCACTATATCTAAACTCACCATCATAATCATCCTCGATTATATAAGCGTTCTCTTCTCTGGCCCATTCTAATAATTCCATCCTTCTGGCAATAGGCATAACAATTCCTGTTGGAAATTGATGAGAGGGTGTTACATAGACAGCCTTTACTTTATTTTTTCTAAGATGATAAACACTAATGCCACTATTATCAAGAGGTATTGGCTGAATATGTATACCACTATCCTCAAACAAATACCGAACCCGATAATATCCGGGATCTTCCATACCATAGACAACATCTCTTCCAATCAAATTACATAGGAGTCCAGTGAGATATTGTAATCCAGCTCCCACAATAATTTGCTCCGCGGAACAACTTACACCTCTAGCCTGATAAAGATGTTGAGAGATTGAATTTCTTAATTCAGACTCTCCTTGAGGATCTCCATACAAATATAAATAACCATGTTCTTCATTTAAACTTTGTAAACTTAATTTCCGCCATATTTTATAGGGGAAATCCTTTAAATTAATATCACCATAATTAAAATCGTATTTTACTTTTACATCTTCCAACTCTTGATTAGAGCTAGCTGCCAAAATATCATTATCTATTTGATTATTCTTTAGAAAGAAATCCTTTTCTAATTCCACCACATATATTCCAGCTCTTTCTTTACTAATAACATAGCCCTCTGCAATAAGTTGCTGATAGGCAGCGTCAACAGTGTTTCGACTTATATTTAGATGTTTAGCTAAGTTTCGTTGAGATGGCAATTTACTATTTGCACGAATATTCCCTACTTGAATTTCATTTTTGATAAATTTGTATAGCTGAAGATACAGCGGACCATCTTTATGTAAAATTGGCGTTATTTCAATCATTTTATTGGCTCCTTTAAAAATAACATTATTGGCACTTTGATAGGTGCCAATGAATGATTATAATTAAATCTATATTGTGAGATGTAAAATGTAAAGGTTTTAAGGCATTTCACTAAAAAATCAGAGAGAGGGCGATTTCTATGTTTATTCCTAAATATTACAAAGTAACCGACGTAGAGGAAATTAAAAAATTTATTCGTTTAAACGCTTTTGCTACAATAGTTTCTATAAAAAAAGGTAGACCCATTGCTACCCATTTACCACTGCTTCTCAGCAAACAAGGTGATGATTATTACCTCACAGGGCATTTAGCATATGGAAATCCTCAATGGAGAACTTTTCAAGAGACAGATGAGGTACTAGTTATGTTCCAGGGGCCTCATGCCTATATCTCGTCTTCTTGGTATGAACAAGAGAATGTTCCAACATGGAACTACCAATCAGTACATGTATATGGAAAAGCTGAAACCTTTGAAGGCAAAGAGCTCGAAAAAGATTTGTCAAATTTACTTGAGAAATATGAAAAACATCGTGAGCATCCCGTATTATGGGATACACTTTCTCCCCAATTATTAGAACAAGAAATAAAAGGAATTGTTGGTGTAAAGGTTAAAGTACAAGAAATACAAGCTGCATATAAATTAAGCCAGAATCGAAATAAAGAAGATTATTCAAATATTATCCATCATCTATATGAGGAAAATGATTCGAACGCATGTGCAGTAGCAGAAGAAATGAAAAGATTGGAACGTGATCATAATTCGTAGAATCTAGTATAAGTACAACTTTTCATTTAGCATTGATTATAAGAATTCACTACTCTTGGATAATTTTATAAAAAGGAATAATAATATGCGTCAATTCATCCATTCTATCAGCTCAATACCAAGCTTGTAGGGAGTGCTATTATATCCCTTGACTTTCCCTGCAAGCTTGGGTTTCTCAAGGGAGCTGATAGTTTATGAAAAATCGATCAAAAGCCTATATTCGCCACCAAAGAGAGCGAATAATTCGAAAAAAATGGGTCACTTTAAAAAATGTATTTTTACTAGAGAGAAACTACATGCCAGTACGCGGCAAATTAAGCAAAGGCAAAATTCACTGTTCATGTAGAATGTGTCGATATGAGCAGTATCACTCGATTCCAAAGGCTAAACACAAGGCTAAATTAAAAGCAATGAAGGAAGAAATAGACGATCACTTCCAATTGATTTGATCTCTATAAAAATTTTAAATTCATTAAAAATATTGGAAAGACCAGGCTCTACTAAAAATTGAGAGCCTGGTCTATTTGTGCGTGTTGGTTTGCTTTCGCATTCCTCGACATGAATAGATTAGCAGAATGCTCTATACAAAATCTGAACAAATTTCGATTCTTTTCCAAAATTGTGGAGCTTGTACTATTTACGATAATCCCTCCTCTCTGCACACTCAACAGAGAAAAAATTTTATGTATGTAAATCCAGCACTTAACGTTTACAAAAATAGCATGCATTTGTATGGGGTACTCTAATGTAGTGAGTATTGACTTCGACTAGCAATTCTTTTTCATTTAACCGTTTAACATTAACAGCAGCTTTTTCGTTTTAAATACTACCCTATAATAAATATTTAATTATTCGAATCCACCCAAAAATTGAAATCCACAAAATTGCACTTAAAATAAAGCCATTTATAATACCAATAAAAAATCTGTTTTCCACACAAACCACTCCTTTTCCTTTCAGGATTGGCTTATTCACAGATACTTAAACAAGTAGGGGCGCTTGAATCACAAACTTTACTCGTTAAAATTCTAATTTGACAATAGGAGATTTTAGTATTTTAAACAATCTTATATAAATACTACTTTCTTTAAATCCAAGTAATTGCCAAAATAACCTTTTGTATTCCATCCTATTCATTCGGTATTAAATCAAATAAAAACACAGGAGGAAAAATATCTTTATCCCCTGTGTTTATTTTCTTTCTATGAATATCTTTCTTCCTTATTTGTAACAAGCAACTTTAAGGTATTACTTAATGTTTGTATATGATTTGTAGTGTTCGTCATCATTTCTAGCATGCTGTTTTCATCCTCTACGGAAAGTAGAATTTCACCAGTAGAATTTGCGTTTTGCTCAGTCATTTCATTAAGTTTTTCTATTTGTGACTGTATTTTATCAAACTGTGAAATGGCACTACTTAATTCAGACATCCCTCTAGTTAAATCCGTATTTGTAATCGCAAAAGAATCTTTTAAAACATTCAAGAAATTGCTGACATCCCGTAACAGTATCTCTCCATGATGTAATGCCTTTTCGCCTGCATCTGAGCGTTGGTGCGCCTCTGTAGATTTTGCAAACAATGTTTTTGTCACTTCCGTAATGCTTACTGTTATGGCTGCACTTTCTTCTGCTAATTTCCGTACTTCATCGGCAACGATAGCGAAGCCTTTACCATGCTCTCCTGCTCTTGCCGCTTCAATTGCTGCATTAAGAGCCAATAGATTTGTTTGTTCTGCAATATGCTGAATTCCCTGTAACAAGCTGTCTACAGTTTGCAGACTTAGCTGTAACTCATTGACAGTTTCTGCAGTAGACCCTATTGCATGACTCATAACCTCCATTTGTGCCATTGCATCCTGCATTTTCTCCCATCCTGCTAAAACCTCCTCTTGAAGATCTGTAGATTTAGAGACGGTTTCCTTGGAAATAGAAAATGTTTCGTTGACAAAATGGACAGATTCCTTCATCGTTCCATGAATCATTTGAAGGCTTGAGGACTCTTGCTGAATACTTGCAGAAATATCCTCGGTAGCTAAGAGGATCTGCTTACTCGACGTTGATATTCTCTGCATTGTATGTTGGAATTGTGTAACATGCTCGTCCAATGCTTGGCTACTATTTTCTATCTCCTGAAATGTTTTCTGTAGCTGCTCTAAGGATGCTTTTACTTCATTTTGCTGAATTGCTGCATGTTCAATCAATTCATTGCCCCACTTGGCAATTAAAAAAAAGGCAATGATAACCCCATTCATAATGGCTAATAGCGTAATAAAAACGATAATATCATCAAAGGGTCCTAGCAATGATTTAGAATTGGCAATATACAAGAAGACAAAGCTTATATTTGTTAGTACACCAAAAAATACAATTAGTTCCTTTTTAAAATATAGAGCAATAATGGCTACTGTACAAAGTAAAATATAATGTTTATTTAATGAAAAGCTATCGACTAAAAATAATGTAAAAACTACGCTTGAAGGAATCATACCAAAAATAAAGCCTTTGACATATGTTTTAATAGGTAAAAAATAATTTCCTATCGCGAATGCAATAACAGTAAGTCCAATAAATAAGAACATAATACCCTTTGAAAAAATCATGGGTCCACAAATTAGAATGGCCAAAATTGAAATAATAGCTAAATTAACCCGATGAACCTTTCGTGTGTCATAGCGAATCCTTCTCTCCATTAATTAATCCCCCTAAAAAATGAATGGACATTCAGTTTAGTTTTCTATTATTATATAGTATAACTACTACTTTTTGTAGCTAAAAAATTCCTACAAGAGAATATTTTGTACAAATTTGAATCCGAAGGGAGAAATTAGATTGTCTAGAGTCCAACAGATAGCGCCAAATTTTTTTTGTATTGATACACATGATTTAAATCGAGAACAGCGTACAAGCTCTTATTTACTAATTGATGAAAAAATTGCTCTAATTGAAACGTCTGCCAGCCCGTCTGTGCCATATATAATAGATGGGTTGGATGAATTAAATATAGCATTAGAGGACATCGACTACGTAATTGTCACGCATATCCATTTAGATCATGCTGGTGGAGCAGGGCTATTTTTACAAAGCTGTCCAAATGCCACATTCGTTGTACATCCACGAGGTGTATCTCATATGGTTGATCCTAGTCGACTAATAGCAAGTGCAAAGAGTGTTTATGGAGAGGAGTTTGAGCGTCTTTTCGACCCAATTGTCCCAATCGATGCAAATCGAATAAAAGAAATTGAGCATGAGCAAGAATTAATATTGGGTCAGCACAAGCTAACTTTCTTTCATACAGAGGGCCATGCAAAACATCATGTTTCCATGCTTTATTCCGCAACAAATGGCCTGTTTGTAGGCGACACAACAGGAGTCCGTTATCCCGAAATGGATGGTGAAGCGATTGATGTAATCATCCCATCAACCTCACCTAATCAGTATAACCCTGAGACAATGGAGCAATCCATCCAGCTATATGAAAGACTGAATGCCAGTGAATTGTATTTTGGACACTATGGTGCATATAAAAATCCACAGGAAGCCTATCGCCAAGTACGCTACTGGACACCACTGTTTCTAGCTGAGGGAGAAAAAGCAAGTAAGGTATCAAGCATTTTCCAAGAACAAGTCCATTATTTAGATGCACGTTTAAAAGAGCTTTTATTTAACTATCTTCAGGAAAATGGCATACCAGCAAGTCACCCTGTGTATGAAACCATTCCGTTTGATACAATTGTTTCCTCCATGGGAATTCTGGATTACCTTGCAAAAGTAAACGTACAGCAGTCCTGATTTAAATGGCTAAAGCATCGGATCTCTCACCGATGCTTTAACTTCTTAGTATAAATCCTATTAGGAATTTTTTAAATGATCTAAAACTGATTGAAAATCCTGATTTTCCCCAATCTGACGAAAATGCTTAAAAGGGTTCCCTACTTTTTTCATACGCTCCAACACAACAGGAATTGTAAAAAGATCCGGTGTTAGCTGTGGCTGAACCTCTTCCCAATATAACGGTGTTGCTACTAGCCCTTTCTCATTTCCACGTGTGGAATAGGGAGCGATAATCGTCTTTCCTTCCGCATGCTGTATATAATCTAAATACAATTTTTGATGTCTATTTTTCTTTAATCGCTCTATTGTATATAAATCCGGTTTTTGCTCACATAGAAACTTACAGACAAATTCCGTAAATATTCTCACCTCATCATAGGAAAATACGTTTTCAGGTAATGGAATATAGAGCTGTAAGCCTTTACCTCCTGATGTTTTAACAAAAGATTGTAGCTTAAAAAAGTCAATGATCTCCTTTAAATCAAGTGCCCCCTTCATGGCCAGTGAGAAATACTCCACTGAAGGAGGATCTAAATCAAAAACAATCTCCGTCGGATGTATTGTTTGCAATGTTTGAAATGGAATGTGGAACTCTAACGCAAGCTGATTGCCGAGCCACAATAAAGTTTCAAGATTATTACATACTAGATAATTAATTTCATCCATCCACCCTGTTGACACAAATTCAGGTATTTTCTCAGGACTACTCTTCTGATAGAAGCTTTCACCAGGAGCCCCATGTGGAAAACGAATTAATGTTAGCGGGCGATTATGCAGAAATGGTAAAATATATGGTGAAATCATTTGTAAATAATGCAAATAATTATCCTTGTTCATCCCAATCGCTGGCCATACAGGCTTATCTGGATGTGTTATGCTTACTGTCTCTGGTATTGGAAACAACTGTCGTAGCATATGCTGCCATTGACAATCCTCTGGTGCAAGCTCTAAGCGAAATTTAGAGAATCTTGGTTCTCGTAGCTTAGTACCATCAAAATCAATACAAGCGATATCTACACAAATAGAAGGCTCTAACTGCCAAATTTCATTATTTCGTTGACCATTTGCTTGAAAAAAAGCAACAAGGGTCTTATGTTCCTCCTCTGTCATCCCATGCCTAAAGTTGACGATCTCTACTAATTGTTGCTGCAGGTACACAGCCCCATGAAAATAACCATTACTATGATTGTAATGTGTAACGATAACGGCTACGAAATGCCAATTTTTAATTTTTAGCCAATGTGAAGATCGTGTGTCCTCCATCCATTTACTCGTTTTTTTCTTAGCCACCAAGCCCTCACCATTGTTCACTTTTATGGCATGCCAAAGAGACTGATATTGCTCAGTACTAGCGGTTGCTTGCAATGAATGCTGATTCTCATAGTTTATCGTTAAGGGAAGCTTTAAAGTCATAAAAAGGTTAATAAGCTGTTGTTTTCGTGTTTTTAAATAACGATTTGTTAGTGACGCGCCTTGATAAATTAGTACATCAAACACAATAAAATGGATAGGAAATGAGTTTGCATGTTCAGCAATCACCCCTTCGTTTTGCATCCTCCCTCTTTTTTGGACAATCGAAAATTCACTTTTATAATTATTGATTAAATAAACTAGCTCTCCATCAAGTAATAATGGTAAAAAGGGCCTCACTTGGTCTGAAATGTGCTGACAAAAAGCAATAATCTCAGGAAATAAATGATTTAAATTATTGCCATTTCTGCTTATAAGCATTGGCTGTTCGACCCATTCTAATAGACATCTAAAACCATCATATTTTGTTTCATAAAGCCATTCATCTCCTTCAGGTATGTCAAGTGCCTCTGTTAAAAGCATTGGTTTCAATAAAATCACCTCATTTGCTTTTTCCAACAGTTTTTGTTGATTTTCATTTAAGATACATAAAAATAATGAAAATATAGCATAGTAAGAAAAACGAGGTGACATCAATGCATACAGTGTGGAAAGGTAGCATTTCATTTGGTCTTGTCAATATACCAGTGAAGCTACATGCTGCAACGGAAAATAAAGATATTAAATTACGCCAGCTTCATAAAGAATGTCATACGCCTATCAGCTATAAAAAAGTTTGTGAAGGCTGTAATCAAGAAGTAAAAGAAGAAGATATCGTCAAGGCCTATGAATATGCAAAAAATAAATTTGTCGTTTTAGATCAAGAAGAATTGGAAAACTTACGCAAGGAAAATGAAGATAAGGCCGTAGAAATTATTGATTTTGTCAAATTAACTGAGATTGATCCGATTTATTTTGAACGCACTTATTTTTTATCCCCGGACACTACTGGCAGTAAGGCCTATGCCCTATTACGTCAAACATTGGAGCAATCCGGCAAGATTGGTGTAGCCAAAATTATTATTCGCTCTATGGAGCAGTTGGCCGTTGTCCGCGTTTATCAAAATGCCTTAGTAATGGAAACCATCCATTATCCCGATGAGGTTAGAAGTGTAAGCGATGTACCAAATATTCCAAGTGAACAAACAGTTGTACCAAAAGAGCTGGAAACTGCCCTCATGCTGGTAGAGCAATTAACTACAGAGTTTAATCCTGATAAATACACAGATGACTACCGAAATGCCCTAATGGAGCTGATAGAGGAGAAAAAAGCAACAAGTACAATTTCGGCGAGCGATAATCGCCCAGTTCCTGATAATGTTACAGACCTTATGACAGCACTTCAGGCCTCATTAGATAAAACAAAGAAACCAGCACCAAGGAAACGTACTACAAGAACGAAGAAAAATGCTTAAAAGATAAAGAGCGTATTCTGGTTTTCGGATACGCTTTTTATGTGAGCTTTACTATAAATTTCCCGAAACGTAAGCGAAGAGGATAATCGAACGTCACTAGGAAAGCCTCAGCCGCAGTAGAAATCAATCCCACATTATGATGAGCTTAAATTACGAAAAAAATAGAAGAAAAAGACTGATAGAACCAATCTTTTTCCTCAATACCTTATTAACCTGGATACATCGGATCCTTAATGGAATATTCTTTAGGTGGTTCCACCTTTAGTAAATGCTGAACAAAATAGTCCCATCGTCGTCGAATATAATAAACATCTGCACCAATACCATGATGTCGATTAGGAAGGATCATTAAATCAAAATCTTTATTTGCCTTTGTTAATGCATGTACCATTCGGATTGTCAACGAGGGGTGCACATTATCATCCATATCTCCTGTTACTAAAAGTAATTTTCCTTTTAGACGACTTACTAGGAGTGTATTATCTTGTTCTTTATATAGTTCAGGATCATACATTCCCTGAAATCGTTCTCCCCAAAATGCTAAATAATAGCGTTGATCGTGATTGCCACAACCTGCAACTGCTACCTTATAGGTTTCAGGATATGAAAGGATGGCTCTAGCAGCTCCGTAGCCACCACCAGATTCTCCGTATATGCCAACACTATTTTTATTTAAAAAGGGGAACCGTTGTGTTAATTGTTTAAGAGCTGCTACATGATCTTCTAAACCAGCAGCTCGTTCTAAGTTTCCATTTGAATAATCATGAAACGATTTTGATCGATAAGGTGTGCCTCTTCCATCCATTATAAGTACCGCAAATCCAAGCTGAGCAAACGCTTGAGCTCCACCTGTAAAATCTACAGGACCTTCTATAAATTCACCACCCCAAGTAAACTTTTTAGGAGTGTGGGTGAGTTGGGGACCACCATAAAAACTATCTAGAACTGGATATTTTTTATTTTTAATTAAGTTTGCTGGTTGTATCAAAATACCATATAAATCAGTTACTCCATCAGCAGCCTTCACCTTGAAACGTTGAGGAATACTGTATCCCTTTTCCATAAGTCGTTCCACGTTTGCTTTTTCCAAATTACAGACAAAGCTTCCATCAGTTTTACGTAAAACAGTTTGAGGTGGTAAATCCACACGAGAGTATGTGTCAACAAAATAGGTATTATTAGGAGAGATAAATACTTCATGTTCTGCATCTTCAGGGGTTAAAAGCATGAGTTCAGTTCCATCAAAGCGGACTCTATATAGATGTTGAAGATACGGATCACGGTTTGATTCTCTTCCTCCCGCTGTAAAGTATAGCCATTCCTTTTCTTCATCCACACTTATAATTTGGCGAACTCCCCATTCTCCTGACGTTATACGATTTTTTAATTGTCCAGTATTTCCATCATATAAGTATAGGTGTGACCAACCATCTCGTTCGGAATGCCAAATAAAGTCATTGCTTTTATTTATCCATCTTATGTTCACACCTCCAAATCCAAGATTGTATAGATCTGTAAATATAAAACTATCACTTTTTTCCTCTAATAAAATTCTAGCCTTACCTGTCTCAGAATCTACTAATATAAATTGAACCACTCGATAATCCCTAGAAAAATTTAAAAAATAGAAACTATTACTATCTTCCGTCCAAAACGCAGTTTGAGAATACTCTGTTAAGGGTGACACCATTCCAGAAATTATAGGATCAAAGTCAACCTGTATTGCAGATCCCTTTTCTATGTCAAAAATAAAAAATTCAATTAACGGAACGTATTTATCACCAACCAAAGGATATCGGTATGCGTGTGCTTCAGGTTCACCTGTTTGATTTTGGGGAGCATACTGCAACAGATGTAGTGTTCTAACTTTTCTTTGATCCAATCTATGCGACACAATTTTTTTAGAATTTGGTGACCATAATGCTACAGGTGGTGGCTGCTGTTGATACAAACGTTCGAAGATTGCACTTGTGCTTGACTCTGGCTGACTTCCATAATCGTAATATGGTTCACCATCGTTCGTAAGTGTTTCAACTTCTTTAGTATTTAAATTGCGCAAATACAAGTTATGATCCTTAGTAAAAACAGTCCAGTCTCCATCAGGTGAACAGCTTTCATGAGGCAAAACTTTCTTATTTGTTTCTAACATTTTACATTCATATTGATGTAAATTACAGAGCCAGGAGGTTTCCTCTATACTAAATTGAATTGACTGTTCGTTATTGAGATAGCTGAACGAATCAAATGGAAGGTCATAAGAAGTAAAACATTTCCCAATTGAATGAGAAAGAGCCTTTGCCAGCTTTTCATGATCGAATGCTTCTTTTTTTATTCTCCTTACTGGATCAACCACTATAAATTGCTTGCTATCCGTATTTAAATCTCTTTGGTACCAAAAACATTCTGATTCACCGATCCAGTTCGGAATCACTTTTCCGTTAAGCACATCTTTTAGCGTATTCCAAACAAGTAATCTCTCCGCACGCTCGTAATGTTTTTCATCAATTGATAATTTCATTGGAAACACCCCTTAAAGTTAATATCGTTAAAAATGTTTTTAACGATATTAACGATAAAGCAAATGTAATATTTAGTCAATAAAAAACTTGAATATTGCAAAATATAAGTAATGTTAGATGATAACTCTCATTGACAATGACCTAACGATTACTTATCATTAACAGCATTAATAATAACGTTAATTAGGAGAGCTAAAATGTCTAATCATCAAAATTTACAAGAACAATTTAGTCAAGAATTAGAGAAATTAAGTGATGGTGGAGGTAATTTATTAGCTGAGCGCTTATTCTCTCTTTTATTGTTTTCGTCTAAACCATTAAGTTTACAAGAAATGGCTGATCAATTAGAAGTAACTAAAGCTGCAGTAAGTATTCGAATTCGTGAATTAGAGGCAGGTGGATTAGCTGTTAAAAAGTCAAAGATAAGTGATCGGCGAGATTATTATTACATAGCAGAAAATTTTAGCCTTGTAATGGCCGAGTCATTTTTATTAAAAATGAAACGTTTTCTATCAAGTACCGACAGCATATTGGAAAAATGGCCGGAAGAGTTAGAAATATCGGAAGACCAAAAGGAAAACTATCATGTAGCTAAAAAGAGAATGATGGACTTCCAATTGATATATCAGCTTATTTTTCAACGTTTAGAGGGAGTTGAGGATGAATGGAAATCCAAAAGAAACAATATTGAGATTTAAAATTTCCATTCCCTATTAATTTTTTATCAAATATTTGTGCGCTCTAGTAACTAATTGGAAATTTTTATATTATGTAATTCACAAATAAAGCGTGGTATAATTTTACCCACGCTTTTTCCTTCAATTCAATCAGACATTTTATACAGTGATTGCCTCAATTTATACTTACTAATAGGACTAGCCTCTTATAACTTACTTCAAGTACCTTCATTTCTAGGTAGAGAATTTTGTATTAGACTACGAGAAATGCTCTTCAAATCGAGCTGTCTCTCGTGGTCTATTACGTAGTGGAGATAAAAAGGCTATTATTTCAAATAAAAGTGACTTTGTTAATCCATCTATGATTGTAGATGTCGTGATTAAACAAAACATCCCCCATTACACAAACATTTGTTCGAACATCTGATATAATAAAGAAAAAACTAGGAGCATATAGATGATAAACATTAGTGAACGCATGAAGCATAATCATATAGCGGGTCTCAGTCTTGTAGCTATTGAAAAGAGCAAAATCAGTATGTCAGATCATTTTGGAGTTCTAGAAGCAGGTAGCCATAGAAAAATTAATGAGCACACGATTTTCAATGCTTGTTCGATAAGTAAGTTTCTAACAAGCATATTAGTTTTAAAATTGGTAGAACAAGGTTTTTTAAACCTAGATGCAGATATTAATAAGAAGATAACTTCGTGGAAGGTTCCTGACAATCAATTGACAAAGCGTAAAAAAGTTACATTACGCAACTTACTCTGTCATCAATCAGGTATTATGGATCTGGAAGGTAGTTTTACAGTAGTAGAATCTGTCAATAAATTGCCATCCATGGTAGAAATATTGGATGGTAAAACGCCCTACTGCAAAACGCCTATTGAGGTAATGTATGAACCCGAAAGTGAATTTCACTATTCGGATGCAGGCTTTTGCGTCATTCAATTACTTATTGAAGATACAATGTGTAAACCGTTTCCCATTCTGATGGAAGAGCTTATTTTTCAGCCATTAGGTATGACAAACAGCATATTTCCTAACAATTTAACATTGTCAACTATGGGTAATCTCGCTTGTGGTCATCATCTCACTGGTACTCTTATTTCAGGAAAATACGCCATTTATCCGTTTCCTGCAGCCTGTGGTCTATGGACTTCCGCTTCTGATTTAGCCATTTTATTACAGGAAGTTCTAAATGCCGTAAAAGGAAGAAGCAAAATAGGACTTTCTGTGACAAACATAAAAGAACTGTTTCAGCCGCAGGGATGTTTAGAGTGGTCAGGGCTAGGAGTATTTCTAGATGGTCAGGAGGAGATGCTTGAATTTTCCTCACTTGGCTGGGGAGTTGGTTTTCAATGTATGCTAGTAGCTTATCCATATTTAGAAAAAGGATTAATTATTATGACGAATACAGATACAGGAAAACATCAAATGAAGGGAATCATAGGAGATATCTATCAATCCTTTATGAAATAGCAAAAAAAGGGGTATAATGCCTCTTTTTTCACCTTATAATATTTGGCCATAACGTTGTGAATGAATTAGTTGTAACTCTTGCTATAGATTATGTAGTTTTAACAAGGGGAACCTGAGCCTAACAAATAAGGTGATAATCAACTCATCAATGAATTTTTTCTTCATAAACGCATCCAAGTTTCTCCCCTCTCACCATCCAAATTTTGCCCCCTGCTCCCTCTTCTTTTTCGTAAAGGCGACAGTATCCCCTTCACAAATTCGTATTGATTTTCCTCATTTTCAGTCTTGTTAATATATAAAATTTTTAATCTGGGTATGGAAAGTCTTCAATTTGCTCCACAATGTAATCTATAGTAACCATTATCTCCTTCCCCTTCTGCTTCCTCTAGCCATCTTAAATCATCATTTTCTGTTGCGATAAATCCACTAAACTAGTCCCACAATAAAGTAATCTCTCTTGACATACCTTTAGCCCTCTATTTTTTTGCTAAAATTATTAACTATGGCTATACTAAACGTAAAACATGACAACTAATGGCATGATTAAAGAAAAGGTGAAAATATGTCTAAGGCCCAACGATTACTAGATATTCTTATGTTTGTTAGTGCCAAAAAGTATTTTACTGCACAGGAAATTGCTGATGAATTTAAGATTTCCATTCGAACAGTTCACCGCTATATGCTGGATTTAAGTGATATGGGCTTACCTATTTATGCGGAACAAGGACGTAATGGCGGCTATACGGTACTGTCGAGCAGGCTGATTCCCCCAATTTTATTTACTGAAGAAGAAGCGGTTTCGATTTTCTTTGCGTTTCAAGCCTTCAATTATTATCGTGATTTACCCTTCGAGACAGAAATCCACTCCGTTTCTCGCAAATTATATAGCTCTCTACAAAAGGAGGCACAGCAAAAGGTAAATAAGCTTCAGTCCTATGTTGCCTTTTGGAGCCCAAAAAGATCAATTGAGACACCTTTATTAAAAAATGTTTTAGAAGCAGCCATTGACAATAAACATATACGGTTTCAATATGCATCAAAAAAAGGCACCACCACAAAATATGTTCACCCTTTTGGTGTCTATGCACAAGATGGACTATGGTATATGCCTGCCTTTGATTTAACAAAGGAAAAAATTCTGCTGTTTCGAGTAGACCGAATACACGCCATCATCGAATATGAAAACAATAGCAAGGAATTTTTAAATTTGCAGCAATGGTTCAGCAACACTTATGAGATTAACCACCCCATTCGGCTTTTTGTACAATTAACCAGTGAGGGTGTCCGACAATGTAAAAGTGTACCTAGCTTTGAAGGGTTGGTTATTACTAAAGAAGATGGGTCAGGCTATATAGATTCCTTAATTGACGAAGGAGAGCTTCATTTTATTAGCTCCCTTTTCTATCGGCTTGGTGTACATGCAAAAATTATAGAACCACAAGCATTAATCGAAAATTTACGACAGCATGCAAATGATATTTTAACCATGTATCCACAAATGTAAAGCTGGAGATGACGAATTTGTAAGATTCACGTAACATTCATCATTACTACAGTTCATGCAACTCACCTATACTTTGTATAGAGGAGGAGATCATATTGCAACCAATTGATTTGAACAAACGAATGGATACATTAGATTATTTAAGAGGCTTTGCATTATTAGGCATTATTCTAGTTAATATTCCAGGGCTTCTGTGGATTGAAGCACCAAAAAGGCCGATAGATATTGCGTATCATCATATACTAATGCTTTTTGTGGAAGGGAAATTTTTTACTATCTTTTCATTTTTATTCGGTGTAGGCTTCTATATTTTTATAGCTAGAGCTTATGCGAAAAATGAAAAGGCATTTTTATTATTTATTAGAAGAATTCTTATTTTATTCCTGATAGGGCTTGTACATGCTTTTTTCCATCCTGGAGAAGCATTAACGGTATACGCGATATTTGGTTTACTAGCTCTACCATTCTATAAAGTCCGAAAAGAAATCAACCTTACAATAGCTCTTATACTACTAGCTATAACAGCTTATTTCGGTATAAAAATCGCGATGCCACTCCCACTAATTTTACTTGGATTAGCTGCTGGACAATATCGTATTTTTGAAAATATGAATGTCAAGCGAAAAAAGATTATTGTCTTTACGATAATGATGTTCTTCATCAGCATTGGAGGCTGGCTTTACCAATGGAATTATGTACCAAGTTCACTTATTGACTTCAATTCGTTATCAGAGGAAGAATTTGCTGAGCATATCACAAATATTGAACAGTTTTCATTAATAGGACTACAATTTAGCCCATTTGTTTCCGCATTTTACGTAGGCTTAATTATTCTGCTACTACAGCTTCCCTTCTTTAAATTTGTGCTCTCTCCTTTAAAAGGGTATGGACGAATGGCTCTTACCAACTATTTAGGGCAAACAGCACTTATATTATTTGTAGGTCATGCTTTTCAGCTAATTGGAAACATTAGCTACATCCAATCTCTATGGATCTGTCTAGGCATTTATATCATTCAATTATTATTTAGTAGGCTTTGGCTAAAATTCTTTCAATTTGGTCCATTTGAATGGCTTTGGCGAATGGGGACTTATTGGACTGTACCTTCCATGTTTAAAAGCACTAGAGATTTTTAAGATAAAATTGGCTACTACCTAATCAACTACTTTGCTCACTCATATACTGATACTATACCCAACTAACTTCCATCTTTGCTCATACCTTCAGTTAGAAACACATCCTCAATAAGCTACTTTGGTCACTTCTCAAGAGTGACCCCTTTTTTATTCTAGATCGCTACATGTTAAGGCACTGCACAAGTCTTTCATCATATGCATAAGTTGTAAAGAAAACCATTTCTGTATGGAGGAAAAATGATGAACAATAAGAAATCAACTCCCAAAAATCAACTTCCAAAATCAGAAAATCAAGCGACTAAACTTGCCCTGATTGGTAGTGCCATTACAACCCTTGGCGATGCAATCTCAACAATTGCTGCGGGACTTGCTTTAGATGAGGAATTAAACGAAAACAATAACTCGAATAACGATATTGAGAGATTGCAAAAACAGATTGATGAACTGAATAATGAAATAAAGCAAATAAAAAAGATGATGCGCTAATGCGTTTTTCTCATCTGGTTACCAAGAAAAAATGCTATAAATTATCAAAAGAACATATACATTAATGAGAAAAATGCAAAAAGTCCATGGACATAAAATGAAGTACATGGACTTTTTTATCTTTTTGTCTATCCTTTAGAAACATAAAATACCCTAAACAAAAAGACCAGGTACTCATCAATATCGAGTAGCTGATCTCCTTTAGGTTGGTTACCTATTTACATATTACAAAATCGTACTCAACAAAGTCTGAACAAATAAGATTTTTTTAAATAGTGATAAATCTAAAAATCCATAACTCACCACTGCTAGAATTTGAGGACGTATCAGAAGTGAAATGAGATTCAACTACATATATCGAGCTCGTAATATATGACCACCCTGCAACAGCTGAATGGACTAAAACTTCATCGTATTTCATTAATTCTTTCAGATTACTTCCTAAAGGACTTGCAATATTTCTAATTACAAGACCATGCGTTAAAACATAGGCTTAAATTTGCTCAAGAAGTTTGATGCAGCCTAACCTCTCCCATTCCCACACTGTACATATGACCATCCATTTCCTACAAAACGAACACAACCATTTTATGCTGTAAAATAGCAACTGGTTTGTTGATGGTGCCTCCTTTACAACAAAGCCACTTTTACTCTCTTCAACATCATTGAAATTCACTAAAATAATTCCTTTTATTTACTGTATAATATTGCTATAAAAAGGAGATGAACTACATATGAAATGGGAAAATTCAGATAATATTCCCGAAACTTTAGTTGATGGTTTATCAGCACAACTGTTCAATACTGACTATACTATTGATATCATCAATAAGAATATGGTTCTGAAAATTTTTTCACATTTTTGACAGCCTTCAAAGATGCTCTTACAACTCCTAGGTCATCCGAATTATATGGTTTGGCAGATTTCCTTCCCTATTCTTTAAAGCAAGAAGAGTTTAACAGACAAAGTCAACAATTAGTTTCTGAAATTCTTAACTATCAATTTATTGATTCAACACAACCTAATAGCTTAGGACATACAGTCAATAAAGTACTCTCAATTGAGTATGATACAGAAAATCAAACATACACATTGGATGTCAGTGTAGTTGGTGTACTTAAATGCCCAAAGATAAATTTTCCAGCGCCATCAGTGATTTCTAAAAAATATACTAGTCAATTTTAGGGACATCTTATATTTTGCACTTCCAACAACACGAATGGGTAAAAAAATGCCAAAGCGTTAAACAGCGCTTTGGCATTTTTTAACAAAGAGCGATATATGCCCCAAGTTAATTACTTTTATTACGTTTGAGTTGGTTCTCAATACCAGCCCGATCAATTTGAATCCAATATTCTGCTATTTTTTCTTCTTCAATTCTATATACTGCGCTTGCTATTTCAATAACTGGAAGATTTGTCGGCTGATATCCATCGACTTCTCCGACATGGGTACCAACTTGGTTCCAGCGTACATATACTTTATTACCTTGCACCATAAACTCTTGGATTTCTAATGAAAAATCGCCATATGCTTCTACCATTTCTTTTACATGGTCCGCATAATCTTTGGGTGTTCTAGTAACCGTTAATTCTTCTTCAGAAGTAACTTGGTGTGCCAGTACTTGGTCTGCCATTAATTCAGTTGCGTAATCAGGATTATTTCCTGAACGTACTTCTTCAAAAAATTTTTTAACTATTTGCTCTGGTGTCATTTGGGACCTCCACTCCATTTATACATTTTGCGAGGATAACAATATCTCCCCATACTTCATAATAATTCGAGAGGCTATAAATTGAAATCATATTCTATAAATTACACGCTTAAAACCACACAAAGCTCTGCCCTTCCTAAGTGTTATAATTACTTTCTAACAGCCAATAAAAGGGGATAAAACAAATTCTTAATTGTATGTGACAATAAACACTACGCTTTCTTTGAAGCAATTTTCTATATATTTCATAACGAGATGAAATCATGGAAAACGTGAAACAGATAAATAAAATTGATTGTCTGTTATTTTTATGTACTTTCAACTCTTGATTACCTAAAATGGTAATAGAGAGGAAGTGTACATAAATGAGAAATTGGCGAGGAACTAAAGGATTTGTGATCTCGTGGTATATATTATTTTTGATATGGTTAATTTTCTTTATTGTTTATCCAGGTGTTTTCAGTTTTATTTTCGTAATATTTACCGTATTCGGCTCTTTATATAACCATATTAATTATATGAAGGCTGTTCGATTGCAAAACACCCATAATGTAAAATCTATTGACCTAAATAAATAAAGTAAACAAAAATAGACCAGGCTCAAAATTAATTGAGTACCTGGTCACACAGTTAAACAGGAACAGCAGAACTATCTACAATAATTCAACACATATCAAAACCATACTCCTCAATTAAACGATCAATGATCATAGTACCATTCTGTATATACAATAAATGTGATTCCTGATAGTACCTTCATTAACCGCCTGTGCAATTAAGTTTTCCCTATCTCCTTATTCACTCTGGAAAACAATATCCTTTTCATATACGATAATTTTCTTTCCATCTTTATCAATCACTGATTTTACTGGAATCATCCCTTGTCTCTTCCAAAATCGATGTCCTGGTTCATTTACATCAATAACCCCTAAACGAAAAGTTTTCACTCCTCTTTCTTGCATGATAGTATAAAATAAATCCATCACTTCGTTGCCATATCCATGACCTTGCGCATCCTTATGTATTTGTAATAGTCCAAGCCATGGATAACCGTCATTTGGATTTTTCATCAGCAATTCAAGTATACCTACATATTGATTGTCTTTTTGTATTAGAAAACGCTCAGCCCCTATTCGTTGGGATTCTTGGATTATATCCAAGATTTCTTCTTTCGTATAAACATCTTTGTTCTTTGAAATTTGGTTAAAAAAATAATCAGAATTTAAAATAGTTACTTCTTCATCAAGTAATTCGGGTTTGGATTTAACTAGTTTCATAACAAATGACCCCCTAAGTATTTCTATAATGTCAACAAAAATAGTATGGTTTATACTCCACCCTTGTTTACAAATCCATCAGATAATTCCTCTATTGTTAAACCACTTCCATTCATAAGCAACAAGCAATACCCTTCCATATATAATAAACAATATATTATATGTTTATTTATTTGTAAACAAAAATAATATTCGTTCATCTATAGTAACAATAAAAACCAGGTGCTCATATTTAATGAAATATAAGGTAGATGCACGTGAAGGATTACAAGAAGCGACTTCATGTAAATTCTATTCAAAATCGTTAAAATAAGCGGCTGCGGAAGACCTCATTAAATTAGAGATTTATCGTTTAATGCAGGTGAGTGGGTTGAAGTTCCGCGATTTGGCGAAACCTTATTGCAAATTAGCAGTGCAATATGGGGCAGAAAATAAATTAAATCGGTCATTTACATCGCCCAAATGAAAAATGATGTAATATATAGAACAATGATGAGAATATTGGATTGATTAAATATTTCATAGTTAGGAGACGATTATCATGACGTTAGAAGAAAAAATAGTGCAATTAACTAGAGAGACTCTCGTTGATTTAGTAAACCTTCGTTACGACAAACTTAAAGAAGAGAACAAAATTAACGAAGAAACTGAGGAATTTCTAAGGGGAGTTTTTCAACTGGAAGGTACTCTTACTTTACCACCTAGGGATGAAGAAATGGACATAGACTTATACGAATTTAATGATAATAGTGGAATTGGTACAGAAGTAAGGTATTTATGGTTTGACGATGAAGAAAGCCAAATAGTACTTTTTTGTGAAGCTAAAACAAATACTGAAAAAACTGAGATAACTGAGTTTTATATCGAAACCATCGATGTATAAAAAGGGCAATTAAGCAACTTACCAATTACTCCATCATTTGCTCGACAATACTCTCTTTAAAATTTCGAGTGTATGACTTAACCCCAATTTCTGCCTAATCCAATACATAGAATGACCATCAGTTGAGGATTTATATCTCTCTGTCACCCAAGACTCTGTCTAGAAGCCTTTAAACTTTTAATATAATTGGATCACCTACAATTGCTGCTTTTGGTAGTGTGGCATTGATACCGTATTGTGCCGTTTTTGCCCCAACGACCATTTTTTAATGGTGTCACATTCACTTGATGATGAAGAATTGAAAGCTACAAAAATTCTTTAAACTTTAATTAAATTTAAGTAGCTCTCTTTTTTTACCCAAAATTGGGGTACAAACGTAATTTGTACCCCGCAACCCTTGCTATATAAGCTTTTTTAAACTACCTAAAAATACTATGCTCATAAAGGTAATCATATGATAGATCGACAAACAAGTATTCATGCTCGTTAATGGCGATAGAAAACGTCCTTGTGATTTCCCCTGTTTCAATATCCCGATATAACTCAGAAATTTCTCCGCTTTGATCATTGCGCATCTTGATAATGGTTTGTAGGAAATATGGACGCCAGCTCCAGTTTTTATTGATTGCTCTTGGCTGTAATTCCCACTTCCCATCTATACGCATGATGTTGGGTGATAGTTGGAAACCGTCCTCATTACAAATATAAAGACGGAACGAATAATGATCCAAAAGTTGTGCTAAATGCTCCAAATGAGAGATGCTATCACTAGAAGGTTTTACTCGATGGATAATTGCTTCAAGCTCCTCTCTCAGCTTTTTTAGCTCAAAATATTGTGTCTCTAGCATTTTCTTCTCAGAGGTAATAAATTGCTGACATTCCTCTTTGAACCGCTCCTTTAATATATCCTTCTCAACAAATGTTATTGCAGGGTTTGCTAAATAAGGCCCTTGATAGTACCGTCCTCCATTTTTCCAGGCAAATTGTAACTGATAGACAGTTTCAATTCCTTCAAATAAGAGGTTTGCTCCAATTTTATAGGCTAGCCCTCCTATTGCTGAAATCATATCGGATTGAGCGGACCAAGAATCATAATTTAAATCTCGTGTATTGACTTTTAGAATTTGTGGGGATAACAGTGCAATATGCTCTAGATGACTCTCTGCACCGACTTCCTGAACAGCAATTTTCACACCATACGTCGTAAAGTAACGCAATGCATGGTGTAATTTATGGATATCCCCTAAAAAACGATGCTCCGAAACGACCAATACAATCCGGTGGAAATCTTCTTCTCGAATATATTGCTGAATAATATTAAAATGACTCTCTCCAAAATCTTGCATTAAAACATTGGGATTACTTGGGATATATATATCAAGCTCTGGTGCAATTTCGTCTATTTTAACTAATGCAGCATGCAAAATTTTATGTTCCATGTCAATACGATACTCCTCTGGAATATCTTCATTATTAACAAAATCCTTTAGATTAATTTGTTGACCCTCAATTTGTAACTGTCCGGAAATTTCGTAGGCAATCACCGTATGCGCATCTGCGCTAAATATCGGTTGAAAATACCCATGTATTTGATCTAAATTTGTTAACACTTCAATTGCGTCCATTGTCGAAACCTCCATACATGAATAACCAAGTAACCGTTATTCAAGAATAGCATTACATTCACAGCTTATTTGTAAAAAAGCTCTCTGACTGTATCATAATTTGTTTACAGTAAATTCGCAACTTCACTTGCCATAAATTGTTCAAAATTAATAGTGGAAAATTTTTTATAGCTCCTAGGAATTACTTCTAACACAAACACTTTTTACAGAAATGAAATCCTGCTCTGAGTGATTTCACTTTATCACTATACCTTATGCAGTAGGCCTTGGTGTAAGTCGTGATAGCTAAGGATATTTCACCTATTTCCTTGTCATTATTCATTCGTTCACCCATTATTTTGGACGATTTTACGAAATTTTGGTTCGGTGGTAATCTTTTCTCCAACCATTCCAAATAAAAAGCAGTATTCCTATGCATGGATTTTAAACCCTACAGGAATACTGCTTATAACTATTCCGACATAAAGAAATACCAAATAATAGCAATCGTCACTAAAGATAAAATGACAGCAATTGTGACCCGAAGCGGTGAAATCGGAGCATCTCCACCTACTTGACCGGTTTGTCCGTTCACCATAAAACGGAATATTTTCTCTTTGTAACGGAATGAGGACAGCCAAATCGGTAACATTAGATATTTATATGTAATATCATCATGTGTAGTAGAAAAACGTAAACTAGATACAACGTCTGCATTTTTCTCCCAACGAATTTTAGAAGTGATTTGTGCATGTAAATGATCATGAATTTCCTTCTTCGCTTGGCCCCAGCCATCCTGCAAACCAATACTGTATCGTTCTGATAGAAAGCCAGCTACATATTCTGGTTTATAAGCTTTATTATTAAGTAGATTGAAGGGTTCTATTTTCCTCATCATATTGCGATCATATCGAGTGGTTGCACTAATTAGATGATCATCGATAAATTCCTGATAAAAACCGCTCGTTGAATACCAGTCTGTTACAGTTTGAGTTTTTCCATCCTTATCAGTAACTGTACGATGTTTACCATATCTTGCAGAATACCTTGAGCTTGTTTTCGTATCAAAAGTCCAATAAGGTAAATATACACCTTTAAAGGAGTCAGGTTTTGCACTTATTTTTGCCGCTCTAGGAGTAAACCATCTTCCTTTAATCCATTTTTGAAAGTTCTCACCAGCTTGCTTATCGGTAATTTCAAAGGCGCAAACCCCATTTGGAGCTAATGTATTTTTTGCACTTGCCTCCATTACCTGATTAGAGCCACAATAAGGACAACGATCAGCTACCTGTAAAGCATCATAAATTGTTTCCGCTGCGCAAGCCTCACAGATAACTGTTTTTTTCTCAACACCCCAGTTAAAATTTCCACGTTCTTCAGCCATTGCAAAGTCCATTTCCTGGGCAACTTTTTCTTCTTCCTTTTCTGGAATTGCAATTTCAGACTCATAGCCACAATAAGAGCATGAAAGTTTACCGCTTGCTGGATTAAATTCAATAGAGGCACTACATGATGGACACTCAGCATCGAAATCAAGCTTTACTTGTTTAACATTTTCAGCTTCTTGTGTTGACATCACTAGTCATCCCCTTACTTAATGTCATTTTCATCGAAAACATCTCCACATTCAGGACAGAATTTTGGAGGATTCCCAGGATTCTCAGGCTCCCAGCCACATTTATCACAAGCATACTGTAAAGTCCCTGAAGGTTTTTTGCTTCCACATTCACCACAGAATTTACCTTTGTTGACAACACCACATACACATATCCAACCCTCTTCATGTGGCTTTGCTCCCCCACAGTTTGAACAGAATTTCCCAGTATTCTCATGGCCACATGCACATGTCCATACCCCAGAAGCTGAAGTTGCTTGACCCTGTGCAGCAGCTTGTGCCATTTGAGCTTGCTTATTTTGCTCATTCATTTGATAAAGCTGACCAGCGTTAACCCCACCAGCCTGTGCTGCCATATTCATACCCATAAAACCAGCCATTGCGCCACCCTCGTTATTTGCAGCTGCAATCATTGCTTCCGCCTGTGCACCTGTTAAATGTGCCGCTGCCATACCCGGATCACGCATCACTGCATTTCGTTGCAATTGCTTAATCATTGCTTCATCTTCTTCAGATGCTTTTAAAGAGCTAATACCAAATGAGACAACAGCTAATCCACGAGTTGCCAGCCACTTTTCTGATAACACTTTATTAAGAGCATCTGCTAACGCTACTGTATGTGCAGGAATTTCACTATAGCGTACTCCACTTGCGGAAATATGTGCAAAAGCTGGTTGTAACGCAGTCATTAGCTCCGTTTTCAGTTGACTATCAATGGCATCCCTTGTGTACTCACGTTCAACATTTCCACAAACATTTGTATAGAATAATAATGGATCAACAATTTTATACGAATATTCACCATGACAACGAATGGCAATATCAATATCCAAACCGATATTACGATCAATCACACGGAATGGAATCGGTGCTGGTGTCCCGTATTTATTACCTACGATTTCTTTTTTATTAAAGTAATACACACGTTGATCCTTTGCTGGTTCACCCCCAAATGTAAATCGCTTGCCAATCTGCTTAAATGTTTCCATAATTCCTTGAGATAAATCACTGCCGTACATAATGGAAGGTTCAGTGGATGTATCGTACACATACTCACCAGACTCTGCAGAAAATTCTACTACCTTCCCCTGTTCAACGATCATCATACATTGTCCTTCATTAATGGCAATAATAGAACCATTGCTAATAATATTGTCGTTGCCCTTATTAGAGCCGCGTTTGGAGGTACGCTTTACACCCTTTTCAACCAGCACATCCGATGAAAGAGAATCACAGTAAAAATACTCACGCCATTGATCTTCCAAGACGCCTACTAATGCGCCTACTCCTGCTTTTAATAATCCCATAAAATTCCCACCTTCAACATCTATATTTAAGCTTATTTTATCATTAAAAATAATCTAATCTCTATGTAGTACGCAAGATTAGACAAATTGTTTCATATTTTTTAAAACTACTGTAAAAACAAAACGAGGTTACCCAATGAAAAATCATTTAGCGTAACCTCGTTATTAATGATTATGAAAGCGCAGCGATAGCTACAAGAACCCAAGCAATGATAAATAGCAGTCCACCAATTGGCGTAATTGCACCTAGCTTTTTAACACCTGTTAAGGCTAATACATATAAACTGCCAGAGAAAAACACAATACCGGCAAACATTAAGTAGCCTGCCCAAGAAAGTATACTAGAAGCACCTAAAAGGGCATCACTCGATAAAATACCAAGACCTAGAATGCCTAATGAGTGGTACATATGATATTGCACAGCAGTTTCCCAAATTGCCGCATAGTATGGAGACGAAAACTTATCCTTTAGAGCATGGGCTCCAAAGGCACCAAGGATAACACCAAGTCCAGCCAAGATAGCTCCTAAAGCAAGTAAAATTTCCATATCTCGTTCTCCTATTTCGCCTCACGCGCGATTTCTTTATATTTCGCATCCCATGCTGGATCAATTTTACTTAAAGACACAGGACGCAATGTATCTTTATGTGCAAGGATATGTACGGACTGTGCTGTCGCTGCAATCGTGCCGTCTTCATGTAAAATTTCATAGCCATATGTCGTACGCAGACGGTCATGCTTTTCAACCCATGTTCGTACAGTAGCTACTTGACCATAGTGCATCGCAGCCTTATAAGAAATGGATAAATCCATAACAGGAGACACATACCCGTCCTTTTCTAATGCTGCGTACTCAAAGCCAGCATCACTAACAAGCTGTGTACGTCCAATTTCCATCCAAACGATGTAGTTCGCATGGTACACCACGCCCATTTGGTCTGTCTCAGCATAGCGGATTTCAATTTGTTTTTCACTTACAAACATTTTCTTCACCTCGTCCTACATTATAGCGTAAAAGTGTTGATTTAGTGGGGTTTTTGCTCTAAATCCGGAAGTTGAAGTATTTGGCTTCAGTAATTTGTAGAGATCAAGTATGATCAGTTAATTTTTCTGGATCACCCATTCTTCGTATAGTCACTGATTGTTACAGCACCAATACTGTTCATTTTTACAGTATCACCATAAGCCTTAATTTCCCTTCATAATCCCTAGTAGGCTCTTTCTGTTGCAGTAGACAATGCTTGGTTCCGCGCACTGCTTCTTTTTGAGATTGCTAAAATTGTTTTGCTTCCTCCCTTGGTGGGTAACGCTTGGAAATCTCATCTTCTAATTTCTTTGGAAGATTTTTAGTTTCATAGATTTTAATAGTATCCGTTATTCGAGTATCAATAAATGATTGTAAGCACTTCTTACCTTCGTCATTGTCGTTTACATATGATTAAACCAATTCAAATGTCAATGAGCCCCTTCACCGTTTCCTCCTGGTACTGGCTCAGGTGTAGATTCATGCATTGGCTTTGGATTAGGAGTTACTTCTCCCGCAAACATCTGAATATCTAAAGGTTTTAAAGTTTTAAGATTGAATGGATTGTATTTCATGTTTTCCACCTTGCCAAATTTAGTTATTCCTGTGAATCCCTAAACTGTTCTAAATGGTAGGATTTCGAAGAACCATATCCACCGACAAGGAGTTAGATTTACAATGCCATTCGAAAAGGAAATCTTCGAAATGTGGATTTACTTCTTTCTCTACTTCTGTCGTCATTTACTCAACTCCCTTCATGGATACAGTAGCAATTACTGTCAAGTTATTAATTATTGGAAATATAAGCAAACATATAAGCAAAAAAATATATTTTAAATAAAATATAGAAAATCGTAAAAGGAGAGATTTTTTTGAATCCGTGTGAAAAAAATTGTTCATGCGAACGTTGTAAAAAATGTGGTATTCCATCAAGAGTAATAAAAGGGATAGAGTCATGTGAAATAGGGCAATTACCTACCCCAGCATACGGGAATTTTTTTCAAACTGGTTTTATAGATCTTACCAACAATCAACCTATGCCGTGGAATGGTTTAGGGGAAACCGCTGGGATATCTTTAGACCCCGATACAGTGACTATCATAGTTACTCAGGCTGGTGTATATTACGTCGATTACCATGTAAATGTTCAGTTTTTTCCTGGTTTAGGTACTACAGCACAAACGGCAATATTCATAAATGAAGTTCAAGTCAACCCCATTCAGACCAGATATGGTGCTACCAACCAAGAGACTGACAGGGCTGAATGTTCACCGTATTCAGGAGGAACAATTATATCCATCCCTGCCAGCGGAAGAGTTCAACTAAGAAATGTAGGTCCAACCTTTAGAACTTGCGATGGAGGGGTTTTTCTAGCTGCCTCAATCAATCTGATTAAAATAAATTAATCAAATAAAAAGGTCGATTGTCATTTTAAAAAATAGACCTTATACAATTTATTAATATTGTCTCTTTAGATAGAAACTATTAAAAGAAACCATGTGTTTAGCAGCAGAGTCCCGTTTTTTAAATAGGTTTGATAGATTAGGGTTTCCTTTATTTCCAACAGCGGAGGTATTGCCTTTTTGGGCTCCTAGCTGCTTTTCTTCGGTTGTATCCCTCGACCATTTCTCGCGGCGCTTATGGATTGAGCTATATTTTATGCTTTTCAGCAAGATCAACCAGTGCAATCTTCATGGTTTCCCACCCCTATTTAATTTCATTCCAATTGCCATATTTAATAAACACCACCTCGAACATTTTTTAATAAAAAACACCCACATTAAGGGAATGCTTTAAAACTTTTAATTTTAATACGAAATCTTACTACTTGTGCCATGTTAAAGTAGCACTTCCAACGCCCTAGTAGCATTCAACGAAGCTACGGCTTTTTTATTTTTAAAATCTATTTCACAGACAATTCACTATACAAACACAGCTATCATGTCATATTAATAGTAATGTAAAGCTAATTTAGCCTTACACCTCCGAATTTTTTTACTAAGGGTCACTCCTATCCCAGGTGACCCTTTTTTATTGACTTATCTCACAAAAATATATTTT